>OAZW01000010.1_pt1 | contig 343669 bp, 268 predicted proteins | sample 1495231 | NCBI WGS metagenome assembly OAZW01 (sample SAMEA2580062, study PRJEB22360) | human gut metagenome | reverse complement strand
GGACACCCGTGAACGTCTTTGATTCGTCCTTGATTCGAATTTGATACGCCTTTAATCCCTGTCTTCCCCCTGTTTTCAACGGGAAAACAACGGGAATAACAACGTGGCCCTGACGATTCTTACCCGCCGAACAAACGCCCACGAGCGACCTTGTACCGAAGGAGAACCGAAGATGTACCGTGATTGATTGCTGTCTTCACCCTGTAATCTACGGGTATTCACGTAAAGTGATCGAGAGTATTAAAAATTAAGAGGGAGTCAACATTTTTTCAACTCCCCCTTTCGCACGCACCTGAAAATAAAAAGCACTTTATTTCTTCTTTTTCTTCTTCGTCAACTCCGCCATTTTAGCACGAAGCTCTGGAAACGAAAGATTACGAGCAACGATACGATTCTCGGCATCCAGCAGGAAATAAGTCGGGAGATCCCGCACCAGATAGAGGCGGACAATCTCGGACTCCATACCCTTAAGGTCTGAACCGTTGGTCCAAATCATCCCATCAAGCCCAATAGCCTGTTTCCACATGGCAGCACTTTCATCCAGAGCCACACTGACAATTTCAAGACCTTTCGGGCGATATTGCAGGTAAAACTTAACCAAATCAGAGTTATCCTGCCGAGAACTACCTTGTTGTGCAGCCCAAAAATGTATAACCTTCCATTTAGCGGGCAAACCATGTAAGGTAAACGTGTTGCCATCAGGTTTCATCAAGGTGAAATTGGGAACAACTTCTCCCTCGATCAATTTACCATATCGATCTAACATCGCCGCTATGGCTTTGCCGGGAGCTGTGGCACGAGCCGACGTCCCCAATAATTCATATTTAGCACGAAGCGTGGCTTCATCATCTGCAGCCATGTTCAAGGCGATGATGTAAGCCGAGACATAATTGTCAGCGTTAGCCTTGATCAATTCCTGTGTTTTAAGCACCGATTGCTTGTAAGCATTGTCAAGACGAAATTGCAAACTTTCAACTTTCGCCGCATTACCCTCGCCTTCCAAAGCCTTATACTCTGCCTCGGCACGGTTTTTCTCGACAGCATAATCATGACCGATGCGTTCAAACTCCTTCCAAAGTTTCACGGCCGGTCCTTCACCCTCTATTGCAGCCCCTTGTGCCGTAACTGAAACCTGGTAATTTATATTCTCCAACAACAAGGGTACCTGTCCTTCCACCCCGGCAAAAGCTAGATTCACGGCACGAGCTTCCCCGGACACCGTTCCTCTGAGTATAAACTTATCCCCCTCAACAAGGGTTGATGCCAGCGTATCGACCCGACCAAAATCGGCTGTCACGACAAAGACTTTAGTAATCGATATGCCCCGAATTTTCCCGGAAATCGTGTATCCATCCTGGGCCAAACAAGTCCCTCCAAACAACACTCCGGATAATAGTAACAGTATCACTTTCTTCATATATAATTATTTTTATGCCCCAATCAAAAGGAGCGTTCTACATGTTTATTCAAATCACTGATCACATTTTATCTTCACGCTTCAACTTCGCATTCAGTCAACGTTTCTATAAAATTAAGCCATGCGTAATCCTATTTTACAATTAATATTTCATCAGCGTTACAATGTTAGAAAATGGGGTTACATTCAGGTCCATCTTAAAACATGTATCTACATCTGCTGTTCTTCATCTCTTCTCTTGCTTCCTATCCTCTCGTTCTCTCTCCTTCCTTATTTGGTCCCATTCTTTCTGATCTTGTTTCTGCCTCTTTTTTCTCACTTTCATAACCTTTTCCACTTCAAGAATTTCATTAGAAAATACACAGAATGGCAAATCCTCTGTCAAAAGATCCTTCAGCCTATCCTCGCTGATTTCAGGGACTTTGAACCTTTTCACGATATCTTGTTCTATTTCGTGGAGTCTGTCAGGATCAATATTTAACCAAAATCCATCGTAATGATCCGGGTAGCGCTGTCTTTTCCGAACAATTTGTCCTATTTGCAAAGCACTACTTAAATTTACGTTCGCACCGGGATTATTTACCGGTTCCCACCTTGTCATTGTATCGGGATTATGAATATTACGAACCGTCCACTCAGCATAATTCCATTTATACTCTTTTACTTCGTATGTCACATTTTTCCCTTTCACTATTCCAAGTTTGAATACATCTTGACAAAACAGTGAAAAATTCACGCCGAATAGTAATAATACTAATAAAATAACCTGTTTCATTTGTCTTTTTTTAATAGCTTCTGGTTATTTCATAAAATTTCTCATGTTCGATCTATTTAACTATTACGCTCCATTCCGACATTCATTTTTGATGAAAACATCATTCTTCATCTTGTTTTTCCTTTATTACAAATTTAGGCCATGGCCGAACTTCAACTTTAAAATCTTTTTGCTTCCAGGCTTCTATCGCTTTTCTTCGAGTCTCTCTCGTTTCCTCTATATTTTGAATCTCACTTCCATATACAAAAACGAAAAAGTCAGCTTCCACGTAGATTTCTTGCAATTTCGACGGTAATTTCAATTTTCTCAAGATAAGCTGTTCCAAATCATGCAATCTGTCCGGAGAGAAGTTTGCCCAAAACGGTTCATCGCACAAGTAAAAAAAATTAGTTACCTGCAATAATTCCTTTTTTTTCGCATCGACCCTAAATGTCATACCGATAAGAGCACTACGATATATTTGGGCTAATTCTTTCGGTGACAATCCATCGTGTATAATTTCAGCTACTTGCATGTTGATATCAACCATTTGCGGAGGGATTATATTATGATTAGGCACCTCTCGAAAAGTGGTGTCCGGGTTATTCACGTTTCGTATAAACGTGAACGATTTCAAATGTCCTTTGCCACGCTTGACTTCATACGTCACGTTCTTACCTTTCACGATACCTTCGTCATACAATATTTGGGAAAACAAGATATTCACGATAAACAAAGAAATAATCAACAAAATAATCTTTTTCATGTGTATTCTATTTTATAATTTTTACAACAATACTGGGCAACATAAGCTTCCACTTCATTGTTCAAGTTCCTATTTGGAAGTAAGTTGCCATTTTGAAAAAAGTGAAAAAACTCATGAAACAAGAGTTCATCTCTATTCGCATCTCGTAATATCTTTTCATTATAATCAATCCTTCCCATCCCATAATATCTCAGTTCTCCATCAACCCCCATGACCAAATTTCCGTCTTTATCCATGATGGGCCAGAAATAAATTAAAGGACGATTCGGTATACTTTTAACCCTTAGAAGCAATCTCCTTCCCAGTGTATTCCCCAATATTTTTCCCGTGGCTTGTTTAAATTCCTCGGGAGAATTATCTCGAAGCAAATCCGCAACCGTTACATTTTCGGGAAGAAGGTTCAATTCGGCATCAAAAAGTATCTCTTCCTCGATTCCCAACTCTGGCTCCGCACAATTCCAACAGGAAACGAGTAAAACAAATAACAATATAAATTTGCACGTCTTCATGTCCTCTCTTTTTATTTATTCCCGCCCAGCAACTCCACTATCTTTTTTTCCAGTGCCTTTCCTCGAATTTTAAAAAGCCTATAACTTATACATCTGATTTCTTTTTTGCCAATATTCCCTTGACGCTTTTTGCTCTGCCTCCTCTGCCTCCTTTTTCGCTTTAGCCTTTTCCGGGTCAAGTATTTGATCGGGACATACATATACCTCGAAATCGTCATTCAAATACATCTCCGGTGTGTCTTCAGGCAACACTAATCGTTTCACGATATCTTTCTCTATCGCATACAATCTGTCGGGATCAAAATTCAGCCAAAAACCATCGTAAGCAACAGGATCTCCCTCCCGTTGCCATCCTCTCGCCGCCCGATCCCGTGCCGCCACGTAATGATTATAAAACAAAAAACAAGTCACTTGCAACACTTTACGCTTCGTGCTATCCACACGCAACACGACCCCAGCATTTTCCCCGAATGGTTTATTTTTTCTCTCTTTTTCATTTAGCTCCGCGACCTCGGCTTCCGACAAATGATCGTGGAGAATGATGCCGATCTGCATGCTTAAATCCTCGAAAAAGCCCCGTTTCACCACACCCCTATACGGTATCTCTTTCTGCACGGTATCCACGTTATGAACATTACGAACAATCCATTGCGGGTAAGAAGGCCCCTTAGGCTTATAGAGAGTCACAATATGTTTCACTTCATACGTCACGTGCTTCCCTTTCACGGTTGTCCCGAGTTTAAACACGTCTTGAGCGTTCGCGACACTCGTTGCGAACAATACTGCTAATGATAAAAGAATCTGTTTCATAAGTGTTGATTTAATAATTGAACAAGTTTTGGAAAAGGATGCTCGTTATATCCCGCTTGATCTCGCATCCAATCAGAACCATTATAAGGAGGGGTTTTTGCAATAAAATCCAACGCCGCCACGTATTTCTCGTGAAACTCGTCATACGAGATCCCCTCTTTCAAATAACCGGTACGTTTATCTATACAAGAGGCAAGTGCCACAAGTATTGGTCGAAAATCACGATCAATTACAACAGCAAAATAACTACTGCTTTTACTGTCAGAGTATAAATATTGAGCCAGACAAGCTTCCAGTTCATTGTTCACGCTTTTTCTCGGTGGACGTTCAATACCATTTTGAAATACGTGAAAAAATTCATGGAATAAAAGTTCGTCTTTACAATCATTATTCAGCACTTTACCCGTGTAACGTATTAATCCACTCCCCGCATAAGCCATTTCTTCCTTGCTCATATCCGGCAGTCCATCCTCTCCCGGTATAGCCTCGAAACGAATAAAAGCACGATTGGGACTCAACGCTTTGACATATCTCAACAATTTATTGCCTATACTATTATTCAAAATAGTAAAAGTGGCATCCCCCCAAGCATCAAGGTAACCTGGCGCAAGCAAATCCATGACCCTTATATTTTCGGGGAGAAAGTTCAACTCGGCATCGGGAAGCACCTTTTCCTCGAATCCCAACTCCGGCTCCGCACAATTCCAACAGGAAACGAGTAAAACAAATAACAGTATAAATTTGCACGTCTTCATATCCTCTCTTTTTTATTTATTTTCCTCCAGTAACTCCGCAATCTTCTTTTCCAGTGTTTTCCCCTCCCGGGAAAGTCACTTTACCTTCTAGAATCGGGTTTAAAAAATCAATATCACCACTAGCAACAAATTTCCCTTCGAGGAAATCAAAAAATCCGGTCAAAGGAACTTTCATTTCTTTTATAGTCCGATAAAATCGCTTGATTTGTTCCTCCGTCATGCTTTCAAATAATACACCATACATCTGAAAAGAAACATATATTACTTTTCCTTCTCTATCAAATTGAATAGAAGCCATACAAAAATTCAAATTCGGGTATCGCTCCACATGCTGCACGAGTTTACGCAAAATATCTCCCGGCAAAGCCTTTATACATTGTATAGTCCAAGCCTCTTGCGCGTGATCAAAAGCGATCCGACAAGAATCGATATCATTGTTATAGTCAAAATTATGATCAGCGAACGGGTAATCAGAAACCAAAACCGCATCACAGGTATCTTGGATACAATAAATCCCATTCCCGTATTGAAGTCGATAAGTCAAAGAATCCCAACGAGCCTTCTTTTCCGAACCAAAAACTTTTTCCATCTTCAAATTTTGAGCCTGCCCTCCTAACGTTAGGCATAATAAAACAAATAATAGAATCGCTTTCATCATTTTTATTCATAGTTATATCTACCTGTCTTGTTGCCACTCTATACAGCCAGATGATTAAAGATTGAGGATGAATACAATATACCTTGTTTCATTTTTTCCGTCATTAAAAATTCAGTTTTGCTTTCCTTATTTTCCCCCTAATAACTCCGCAATCTTCTTTTCCAACGCTTTTCCCCGGAGATTTTTGGCCACGATGCGGTTATCCTCATCCAGCAAGATGGTATGAGGGATTCCCCTGATGAAATAACGGGCGGCGATCTCCGAGTTCTTTCCTTTCAGGTCTGAAACGTTAGGCCAAGTGACCTTGTCGTTTTTCATTGCCTTGGCCCACTCCTGCTTTTTATCGTCTAGCGAAACACCGATGATTTCCAATCCCTTGTCATGATACTTTTGGTATATCTTGCGCACGTTTGGGGTCTCCCGGCGGCAAGGCTCACACCATGAGGCCCAGAAATCCAAGAGTTTCACTCTTGCCTTGATCCCGTGAAGGGAAAGCGTGTCGCCATTCAACGTTACTCCCTTAAAATCCGGGGCAACGGATCCCGGTTCCACTTGTTTTAAAGCTGCTAATTGTATGGCAATCAATTGCCCGTAAAAGCACGTTTTGGCCGGTTCTCCCAACATCTCGTGAAGAGCTTTCAAAGAAGAATAATCCATTTGCAGCATGACAGAGGCGATCATGAAGGCCGTGACGGGCGAATCTTTATAAGTTTTAAACAACTCCTCTTGTTTCTTTCCGACCTCCGTCATTGTCTTCTCAAATTGTTGTTGCAACGCTTGCAACTTCATCTGGTTCTGTTCGGCATAAGCGGCCCGAACCTCCTGTTCCATCCTCATCTTTTCCCGGGTGATAGTTTGATTGATAACGTTGTACTGGTTCAATATCTTTTGGGATTCCCCTCCGCCTCGTACTTCTATGCCATTCTCCCCTGCCACGATCGTGTATTCCAGATTCTCGAGCATCAACGTGGCTATCGGCTGTTGCTCCGCTGTCATTATGTAAGCAAGAATCATGGAATCAACTTGTCCCGAAAATTCAAAACTACCGTTCACCATGAGAGCCTCATCCAATTTAACCGCCCCTCCCGGGCTGGCACTCACCAACACTAAATCTCCCCCGATCGTCCCTCCCAATTCTCCCGTGATCTTGAATCCCTGTTGGGCCAAGCTCACTACAAACGAGCAAACTACCAGCAACATTGATAATACTATTTTTTTCATGACCTTCTCTTTTTTAATAAACCCCTCCCGTTTCGACCGGTAAGTTTCAACGGGAGAGTTGACAACGTGTCTATAATTAATTATTTCTTTCTTCCACTATCGTTGCAACGGATGTTTCAGCACCGGCTCTTCCTCGATCTTCGGTGTAGTCCTGTTGATTTCCACGTCGCCCACGATGATTGCCGACGGGTAGATCAGGGAGGCGGGAACGCCGTTCGGGAAGTAGTTCATCACTCGTTCATCGGAAGATATTCCCTTCAAATCCATTAACTTCGTCAATTCCGGAGCAGACAGATTGTTCACCCGGACCCGGATCTCCTTGCCGTCCTTCACGTTCACCTTGTAAACCGCAGATGCCTCTCCACCGATGCGTCGAACGATGTAGGCGTACTCCAGATCCGCCTCTTTAGCCGCCTTCAACAGGGCCTTCTTCAACTTCTCGGGGCCAACGCCCTTGCTCGCCTGCACGTGAATGGTTCCCGGGGAGACGATCGCCATAGGGTTATCCGGTGAAATCATAAAACGGGCACTACCCGTGGATTCCGGGGCTTTCAGCGTGGGAACCCGACCGTTCAACATTCGCTTAAAGACCCCATTCTCCACGAGGGTCAACTCGGCTGCCGGGACCACGCCATCCCCGTCAATCTCGTAACACCCGAAAAGAGGGGTCCCGTTATATTCCGCCAGCGTCGTGTAATTCTTCACCGTCAAGCGGCTATCTATGATTCTACGCCCCAGTTGCTCGTCCAGCATTCCCCGAGCCGGGGCCATCGTCCGCAGTGCCAGTAATCTTCCCGGTGATAGCAAGTTATCGGTGAACAGCCGGGAGGCAGCCCCCCCCTCGAAGAGCACTGGACCCGTGTAATATTCCTCAATCATCGGTGTCTCCTTCAATTCCATCAAGTTATCGGCAAAGTCCTTCACCTTCTTCTTCAACTCCTCTATGGACGGCAAGTCTGCCGGATTATCCAGCGAACTGATCGCAAGGACATCAGATACCGTCGAGCCGTCGGTCGTTCTCACCGATGCGCTCACCGTGAGCCCTACTAACCCCAGCGGGAATTTCAATCGGACATTCTCGCTTGTCAACCGGTAATTGTCCTGTTCCACGGCGACCAACATCACGTTGGAGTTGAATAATTCCTTGTAATCCTTGAACAGGACGGAAAGTTCTTTTACCATTCCTTCCAGCGCTGCAAGATCAACCTCGAAGGGTCTCGGTCGCTCTACCATTTTGGTGACGGCCGGAAGTTGTTGCATGTCCGGCACGGCAGCCTCGGCCGGCGGCAACGGGTTGCTCTTCAGGTGAGCAATCTTCCGTGCCATCACTTGTAACGAGAAACGATACATCAAGTCCGATGTCTCCCAGAATCCCCGGCGGATGTTGTAGCCGTCCAACTCTGCAGGCAACTGAACGGGAGCCACCTGCCCCATGTACTGAATATCACTGTTGTGCTGGTAATTCCCCAGCATCACCTGCACCCCACCGGAGCTTTGCCAGGGAGTTACCGTGGAATAAAAGATGCCTCCCAACGAACCGGCAATCTGCCACTGGCGGTAACGAGTCAACACGTAAGACAGGTAATAAGGCTTTGCCTCACCCGGCAACGAAAGACCGACCATGTTCCTCCGTAACTCCTCGTCCATCGCCCCGAAGATCGCCTCGTCACCATCACCACCGGTAGAAGTATTCACGTCCGGGGCCGGCAACACGGGAGGTAAGTCGCGAGACTGCGTGCGACGTTGCGTTTCCACCTGGCTCACATAAATCATAGGCGAGCAGGCCGTCACGGGAACCCAACCCGACTCGGCACCGCACATCCCCGTGAACACGGCCGGTTGGTCACCGGCGGCGGTAATGTTCGAGAACATCGAGAGCGGGGTCCCAATCATGTCCACCCCGCGAACCAGCTCGTCCGGACGACCGTCAACGTACACCCGGTAAACTTCTAGCGGAGTCACGTTGAACGAGTTCAGACTTCCACCTTCCCCGGTGTAAGTGAATCCGCTGGTCACGGCGTTGAAGTAGTAACCATATTCCTTCCCTTGTTTCTTGGCCTCCTCGATCAACATCTGGCGAAGCTCGGATTCTGTGTAAGGATGTGCGGTCTCGATCACTAGGTTAGACTGCCGGGCAACGGGATCCCCCCCGCCGGAAGTCCGTCCGTGGCCATTACTAACCGGAAACCCGTCCAGCGGAACCCGGCTCATCAGAAACTCTTTCAACACGCCATTCTCCACGTTATTCACCCGGCGAGCCCTCACGCCTTCGTCATCGTAGAGGTAGTGACCGTTCAGGTCCGTTCCGGCATAACGAGTCAACGTGGGATCGCAGTATACTTGGAAATCCACCGGCAACACTCGCTCTCCCACCATTTTCTTGAACGTCTGGCCTCCCGTTTTCAAACGATGACCTTCCAGCCGGTGACCGAAAATCTCGTGGAAGAACACCCCGCTTGCCGGACCCGAAAGGATCGCCGGACCCGTAAACGGGTCGGCCACGGGTGCATCTCGCAACGCCAGCAGGCGACGGGTCATCTCTTTCGCATCAGCAACCATCCGGTCAATACCCGGTAACTCGTCCGGGTTGTAGGCAAAATAATCCATATTCAATGGTAACACCATCCCGTCGGCAGCTTTTATGGAAGCAGACAACATCACCCGGGCCGATACCCGATTCTGTGCCACCTCCGCACCCTCGCTACTCACCAAGTAGGTCCGGTAAACCTGAAAGGTCAAGTTCGCCATTCCCTGTTGCAGCTCCGGGCAAGCCTTGAACACGGCGGAAACCTCGTTCAAGCGTTTTTCCCACACAGCGACGTCCACTATCTTGTCGATGCCGTCCAGCGGGGCCTCGTAATACTTCTCTGCGGTAACACCCGAAAAACAGGGAGCCTTGTCCTCGTCCTCCACGCTTACCGTGGCTTTCGTTTTCGAGACTTCCAATTGTTGTTGGGCAAACTTGTAACGTTTCAATGTCTCTCGCCAGATTGCCTCGCGGATACCTTCCGTCGTCTCGTCATCCAGCGGCAGGAACACTCCCGAGACATTACCTCTGCGAGGATCTTGTGCCGCCCCTTGCGAATTGTACTTGAAGTTATCCAGTTCCAGGCTGCCCAACCGCACTTGTGGAACCAGTGTTCTCATCCGGGTTTCCCGGGAGGATGCTATCGCACCAAAGCTACTTGTGACGTTCACCGTGTAATCGTCCATTGCCCGCAGATTCATGTAATAAGGAGCTTGAGCCTGCTTTTTTAACTCGTTCATGCTGTACGTCAACTCCGATTTTAGCAATTGCAACAATTTGTCCTGTTCCCGAGCCATGGCAACCGGAGAGCAAAAGAGCAACAAGAACAACAAGAATTTAGATTTTATCATATCTCCATATTTTTAAAGTTCGCCTATAAAATTCATTTTATTAAAAAGAAAGTTTTACATCCCATTTCATATCTCCCTTCAACTTTTCGTCAACGCCAATAACAAAATAATCTGTTTCATTATGAAATTTATTACTTAATACTTCTCAAAAAATCACACAAGGTAGATATAGTCGCGCTACTTCTTTTCATGTTTTCAGCGCCCATAATTTATTTCTCTACACTCCCCGTCAATATACCCCGCTTTAATAAGTACATTCAAGTACGTTCCCTCTCTAGCCCACTTCTCCTCGCTCCTGTCTATCTCTTCGATTAACGCCCGCTCGATTTTATAAAACTGATCCACGGACATCGTCCAAAGCATTCTTGATATTTATCATAAATACATATATTTATGTTTTTCAAAAAATTTCTCTATAAAATATCTCGTAAAGTACACTCTCCTCGGGAATACTTCCTCCGTTTTCCCTCATTCTCTCTAAAATTTTGGATTCGACATTGACCACGAAATAATTTTTCCAACATCCGTTTTTCTTCACTTCCGAATAATAATCGTCCTCTTCATTCAATCGAGCCTTTGCTATAATTCTTTTTTCGATAGCACGAAAACGATCTACCGGGTATGTCCTCCAAAAACAAGCATCACGATGCTTATTGAATGTTCGCTCTACGTGTGCTTTCTCCCACGTTTCAATGGCATCCTTGGAAATCCCGCTATCTATAAATCTCGAGCGCATATAAGCTATATATCCTTTGTCTATTTCGTCAAAATCACAAGGATTTTTAGACAAGCCAAAAACTACTTCTCGTACGCATAAACAAGAATCCAACACGCAAAAAACACGGAAACCGGCCCCCTGACATATTACCTCATCTATTTCCTCCCGAGTTAAATGATTATACACGATTTCCCAAATATTATATCTTAAACTATCAAATCCAGTATTGGCCACATATACATGCCCCTTCTGGTATCCATCTTCAATACCGAGAGTGTCGTACCTATTATTCCGGTTCTTTAAAAAAAGACTTGAAACATCTTTCTTTACCTCGTAAGCCACTTCTTCCCCTTGTAACACATCACCCGTCTTCAAACATTCTAAAGGAATTCCATCGACACAAGAGATTCGTTTACCCCTTATCTCCTGTGAACATACAATGCTATAAAGCAAGATTGACGCTAATAATAAAACTAGTTGTTTCATAATTCCATTAATTTATCATTAAACTTGAAAGTATTCGAACAGAATATGGAGACGGTCCTATTTTCCACCCCTTATCACTACCATACAAAGGATGTAACCCGATCTCTGTAAAAGCGATCAAAAATGCATGTTGAAACATGGATTCATTCGTGGTTTTTCCCGTATATATATCAAAAAATTGTGCTAGACTCTTTATTTTTTCTTCAAAATTCAGATTATTCCCCCTCAACGCCTTAAACTCTTTCCCTGACATCATGCAATAGAAATATTGTCCCAAATAAGCTTCGATTTCAGTTTCCAATAGATATGACAATCTCCCTTTCGGCTCCTGAGCCATATGTATTAATTCATGAAATACTAACTGCAATATGTCACCTGTAGACATCTCTGCAAAATTATACTCCACACACCCATTCCCTATATATTTAAACGTATTCTTCAGTCCCAATTGATAAACAAAACGTGCTTTTATACCACTATTTTTCAAGGCTTCGGCAGCTCGATTGACAAGATTTGCTCCTATTTTTGTTTCATAGAGCCCCAAAAGAGCATCTTTAATAATTAGTGGAACATCCTGAAATTCTGCAGGAAGTTCCTTTTTATTATTCATAATTTGAAGGTCGGGAAGAATCAAATTTTCCTGATCCATATCTAATGGAGACTCAGCACAACTTCCAAAAAGGACAATCGCCACTAGAACCAGTAAAAAGTTTATTCTTGTCATACTCAATTCATTTACTTTTACCAAGATATTTCATCGTGAAAAACTCCAGCATACCGTAGACGTAAGGCTTCATCTGGCTTTCCACATCTCGAATCATCACCACTCACTCTTGTTGTGTTCATGACTTTTTCATGTTTTCAGTACCCGTAATTTATTTCTCTACCACTCCACCCCGCTGTTAATAAGTACTTTCAAGTACGTTCCCTCTCTAGCCCACTTCTTCTCGCTCCAGTCTATCTCTTCGATTAACGCCCGCTCGATTTTATAAAACTGATCCACGGACATCGTCCAAAACATTTTCAAATATTCCTCGTTATCTTTAAACCGGGGATCGACATCTCCCCACTCGGGTTTATCAAACCGGAATGCCAGCTCTTTGATTTTTCCCTGTTTCAATCGAAAATGTATAAACACACCCGCCCACCCCCGTTTGTAAATAGCCCGTTGTTCCGGGGGCAGGCAAGCCCCCACGATCGTCGCCAGTTTCACTCGTACCTCTTGCGGGATATAATATTCATCGATCTTGTCATCCGGGTAAACCTCTCGTAAACCGGTCGAGTCCTGATTGGCCAAGTTTTGCAACACGAAGAGATCATTATCGCTATCCCGGTAAAGCTTGTATTTTACCCCTTTCCCCGTTAGCGTGTCTCCCACCTGCTTGCCTTCCAATATATCCGATTTTGATTCTTTTCCCGTTTGAGAATACAACATTCCGGTATTCAAAACCATTACTAAAAATAAAATAAACTGTTTCATGATAAAGGTTATTACTTGATACTTCTTAAAAAATTACACAAGGTGGATATATCACGAACCGGATATTCCACCCATGGAGCCTCTCCCTCTTTATTTTGATACAACGAACATTGCTTTATCGCTCTCATTGCCTTATCATAGTGAGATGCAAACTCATCGGATGTAATAGTTCCGCTATCCAAATCCATGCATTTTACCAATTTTATTATATTCTCTGTAAGCTCATCATTGGGTGTTTTAAAAATCTCGGGCCGCCCCACGCTCAAACAAAAAATATACTGGGCCATATACGCCTCGATTTCGTCATTCAACACCCGGTTAACATCATTCCCGTCCTTGTAAATATGAAACAACTCATGAAATGCAAGTTGTTCAAGGTCTCCATTCTGCAAATTATTCGGATTGTATAAAACCCACCCCATCCCCATGTAACGCATAGAACGTTCGGGGATACTGAAAGTAGAAGTAAATTCTATCACGTACTTCGGCGGACACCTCAAACTGGCATACGTCAAAAGCGGTCCGCCCAAACGCGTAGTTTTCAAATTCGCTAGAGCTTCATCTATCGGACTAATCCCACTTCGTGTATCGCTAAAAATTTCATCTTCTTGCTCCATTTCTAATGGTGACTCTGTACAACTTCCCAAAAGGAAAATCGCCACCAGAATCAATACATTCATTTTCATAAGCCTATCGTTTAAGTTCGTTATTTCACTCTTCTCGTTTATATTATTGTTGCTTGTTATTCGTTATTTTAAATATTAGAAACCGATCCCGACCTAGATCTTAACATCTCCTCTTTCCAAGCTTCGATCGCCTCCTCTCTCACCTCTCTTGCCTTTTTCAAATTACAGATATACTCGTACAATATACCAATCTGTAAAACATACACGAAATCCCTCGTCATTCCCGGGGGTAGTATGACTTTCTTCACGATGTCTTTTTCTATTTCATACAGCCGGTCGGGATCGAAATGTATCCAAAACCCGTCACTGGGAACATCTGGTTCCTTCTTCCGATATTCTGGTTCTTTTACAAAATACTGCACCTTTGTTATGTTTCCGCTACTGTCTCTATCGATACAATTCATTGGACGTCTCGTTGTATCCGGAATTTCACTGGCACATTTCCGTATCCCGTCCCGATACATGCCGTAAAACACGAACCACTCCACCTGTACCAGCTTATTACTATCAATCCGAATCATCGTTTGAAAATGATCCGAGGGAAAAGATTTTGCTATCTTACTTAGCTTCCGCAATTCTCCTGGTAATAAACGATCGTGAATAATTTTTGCTATCTGCATTTCAATATCCCATGTTTGAGCAACTAAGTTGAACACATCCATCACTTCCACTTTAGCGGTATCCGATTTACGTGTATTTTTGACAATTCTGCCCCACGGGAAAGAATTTTGTTCCTTCACTTCATACGTCACGTGTTTCCCTTTCACCGTCCCAAGTTTAAATACCTCTTGCGAAAACAAGGAACTCGCACTAAACAATGCCACAAATAAAAATACAAAATGCTTCATAAATTTTCATTTATCACGTAATAATCTTATAAGTCTTTAAAAAGGATAGAAACCGTGTTGAACCAACCCCGAAACCCATCCATCACCGCTATAGAACGGCACCGTATTAAGTGCTTGTAAAAAAGTACTATATTTGTTATAATTTTCTTTTCCAACGTTTTCCTCCAAAGTTCAAGACCACAAGCTATATACCCTTCTTCAGACTAAAAAAATGCAACACACCATAAACACAAGGGATTTTTTGATCGTACGCGTTTGCCAGCATCTTGTAACGAATCTTATTTATTGAATCGCGTTTTTCTCTATTCACACGTGAATCCGCCTCTGGGTATTTATCCATAGTATCCATAAACAATTTCCCATCCGGACGATTAAAGTCAAAACAATCCGGGTGGAAAGGCTGATTTATGGCCGCATCATAAATCAGTTGCAATTCCTTTTCTTGAACCACGTCCAACAAGGCCGAATCTACACGAAAATAGACGGACAACACCTCGCCCGTGTTCTTCACTAAAGCATATACATCAAAATAATTCTTGTTTTTCACCTTGCTATATAGCTCGTCTCCTCGTTTCCACAAACGTTTCGTCAATGTATCAGGTATTGCTTCCAACCACTCTTTAGGATAAGGTTGGATTACACCTTCTTTACTTGTAAGACAAACTCGCGATTCCAACCAATAGGTCAGTGTATCGGGAACCGAGGCATTTGTATCCAACAATCCTTTTGCTTTAAAGAACTCGACTTCCTCATCCCAACGAGTATTTCCCTTGCGGACACGGGTTACGTAAGCTATTCCTAAATCAAATCCTTTTTCCCAAACCTCTTGCTGCAAGGCTTCAAATTCCCGCTCTAAATCTAAAGGAACAATCCAAGTAAAATTGTTTTCAATCCGTTTAAAACTTTGAAAATCTTGTCCATATGTATTCAAAAAAGAGAATGATATTGTGAAAATTATATATATCTTTTTCATATCAGTTTTTTTTCTATAAAATCATGGGAGGCCATCCTGCTCGAGGTTTAACATCTTCCTTTTTCCAACGCTCTATCGCTTTCTTTCTCTCTTCTTTTATTTTTTTTATATCACCCAAATCACGAGGCATTATCAAAATATTAAAATCATCCGTTAGAAGTATTTCCGGCATTTTCTCCGGTAGCACCACTCGCTTCACGATATCTTTTTCTATCGCATGTAATCGGTCTGGATCAATATTCAACCAAAAATCATTATATGAAGCGGGGTAATCCTGACGTTTCTCCGGAGGTCTCCTCATTCCAGCCATGTACTTATTGCAAAATCTAAAACAAGTTACTTGCAATAACTTGTACTTATTGCGATCAACACGAAGAATGACCTCAAACCAACAAACTCCTCCTTCCTTTTCTCTCGTTTTCATTTCCAACAATTCTTCCGCTGATAAATGTTCATGTAAGATCTTTGCTATTTGCATTTCAATATCCTTCTCCTGGGAAAAGATCACTCCCGGGTTTGGAACTATTTTTATAGCTGTATCCGGGTTATGAACATTTCTGACAATCCAACGTGTTGGAACATCTTTTTGTTCCCTCACTTTATACGTCACATATTCTCCTTTCACAGTTCCGAGCCTGAACACTTCTTGCGAAAAAAGCATGCTCACGCTAAACAATGCCGCAAATAATAAAACAATACGTTTCATAAATTCTGATTTAGTAGTTTTGCAAGTTTTTGAAAAGGATACAAACCTGCTTCAACCCTACCTGACGTCCAACCGTCACCACTATAATTGGGATGTCCGTCAAGATAATCTAAAGCACTTGTATATACATTATAAAATTCTTCGTAATCAACCCCTTTCCGCAAATAGCCGGTACTTGCATCAATATATGATGCAAGCTCCATAATACGCTCTGTAAATTTTTTATCTATAACCCATGCAGAATACTCTCGACTGCTGGCATAAAAATACTGGGCAAGGTAAGCTTCTAGTTCATCACTCCTATTAAGTGCAGGTTCCTTACCTGCATACTGGAATACATGAAAAAATTCATGGAATAGAAGTTCGTCTTTGTATTCATTTATTAATGCCGCCTGAGTATAGCCTATTTTTCCCTCTCTCACCATAATTCATTCCGATATAACTCATTTCCGGATTTCCATCTTTATCTAGTATTACCTCAAAATGAACAAAAGGCTTATTCGGACTTAGAGCGTAAACAAACTCAAGCAATCTATTTCCTATACCATTATCCAAAATCGTTGCGGTAGCACTTTTCCACCCTTCCGGACTATTCTCTACGAGCAAATCACTAACTTTCAATTTCCCTGCAAGAAGATTCAATTCAGAAATCACAAGTTGTTCTTCCTCTAATCGTAAATCAGACTCTGCGCAACTCCAGAAAAAAACAATGATACCGAATATTATTAAATATCTATTTCTCTTCATCATTACCGGTTTAAATTCGTAGTAATCGTTCTCACGTACCAAACGAAAGGGAAGTATTCCCCTGCCCGCACGCAAGACAGGGAAATACTATTTTGTTAGTAGTTAAACTATTCCACCGTACACGGAATAAACTTACCCAAACGCAAGCAGTACTTTGTCAAGCTACTGATCGTGCCGATCGGACGATTCGACATCTTCAGGCGAATATACCGTACAGGAGTTCGCATTTCCTCCGGTACTAGAAGATAAGTTTCCTCTCCGGGGGTGTTCCCTATCGAGGCACTTCCATCCGTGTAATTGGCATTCGTCCAAGTATAACCGTCGGTAGAAAACTCGATTTTCAAATTAGACAACAAGTAATCTGTATCTCCTTTTTGGTTACGGGTAGGCTGTCCCACTTTAAAACCATCCACAATTTGAGGAGTTTTCATATCATAAGTTACGGAGACAACACTGGCGCCCACCGTTTCTGCCGGCTCAAAATACACCTCCACGTCATATTCTTCCGTATAGCCATAACCATAATCTACCACGACATGCCTCAACCCGTCGAAAAGCAACATGGCAGCCCCGTTATCCTTGTAACCGTTATACACGGTATCAGAACAAGTTACCTCCCAGCCGAGGGTATCCAACGGCGTGTAGACCGGTTTATCAAGCATATTGCTGTTTCCCTTCTCCTCGAATGCTAAATCCGTCAATTTCCCTGCTTTTTTATATGCATCGAAAAAAGACGTTCCAACAGCATCTTTTTGGTAAAAATAGTGCTCATTATAACGCTCTACTGTGAAATCGGGACGAGTATCTTTCAAAAATTGCAACATCACTAAACCCACGTATTCATCCGTGGTACTGTGATTGCTTTTGACATACTGGGAATCCATGTATCGATTTTTACCAAGAACAACTTTCTTCAAGTTCGGGAAATACATCAAATCCTGCATGGAAGTCATATCGAAATCCATTTCCAAGGTTTCCACCTCGTTCACCCGGTTCTCCCAATCCTGTCCGTAGACACCGAGCATCAGCTGGGAGAATGCCGTAGACCACAACCTTTCATTCAGATTCAATGTTTCATCCTTAAAGTCAATTTCATCGACACATCCCAACAATTTTCCCTTCCGCTGCACGATAATCGGTTGGTTAAAATCAATATCCACACCAACCTCATCAGGCAACAAGAAAAAATAGTCACGTCCTAGCTCAACAGCACTTCCCCACTGTTCATAAGAAAGAGAATCGTGTGTGTGGGCTTTCATATCCCACGTATGTTCCACCCCGGCTCTATCTTTAAAACACAACATCATTTCCTTAACATTTTCATTATCCTGATCAAGCACTACCGCCAACTTGTCCCCCATGCGACTAAAAGCCGTGACTCCTCGCGAGAAGGAGCGCAAATCCTCGTGATCGTAGGAATACGGCCGACCGTATTTTTCCTCCACTAATGACTCTCTTCCATTGGCATCCACGTTGTTCACCCGTACCGTGTACATGGCATCTCCCAAATTATCAATATAAACGGTATCCATCAGATCTTCACTGTCTGGATCACAAGGATTGGCGAACATTTCACCAGATCCTTTATCTGATTTCCACGTGATTTTTACTTTTTTTACCCCGGCATCAATATTGTGTTTCCACACCACTTGTAACCGTTCCCACCCCGGATTTACCTCCACATCCGCACATTTGCCCAAGTAGCGGATCATCCCGTCTCCGGCAAACTCGTCGTAGGTCTCTTCAAGACTCTCGCTACAACTTACCACAAAGAGCGCGGTAAGCAGGCCGATTATATAATATAGTTTTTTCATCATAATTGTTCCTTTATTTGTTTTCCATCTTTACAAATACCTCTAGCTCGTCGAAAGTGATGTACTCATTAGCATTATCCTCATATCCATACGGATAGTTATTTGACCAACGATGACTCATATACGTATCCTCAATGATGAAGAAAACGTAGCGAAAAGCTTTACCTAAATAGTTACACTTCATATCCAAAGAGATGGGATCTGCCGCCTCAAAAGTCTTGTCATCCTTGTCCTTGAATGCTGAACTTCTGTCATTAGGACCTTGTTGATAATCAGAGAAACGACACCAAGCATTACGATAAAAATTAGTCCATCCCGGATCATCATTCAAGGAATAAAGCAGAGTACACTCACTGAGAGGCGCTGTACTAGGATTTTCCGCATTGGTCCCGTACACTTTGATCTTACTTGCTAATCGAGAAGTATACACGGCTGTCCATAACGTACAAACAAACATATCTTTAGTCGGATCAGGATAATTGGGATTAGCATAAGGATAATCACGTCCATGATATAGGAAAGCATCCCCACGCAACATAGCAGGAATCTTCGGCGTGCCAAAGTCTATGACAAAACGTTCCCCGAAGGCATTCGGCCCTGCAACAAAAGTACCAAACTTGTAGTTATCACCTCGCTGGTAATTTTTCCGATAATTAGCACCCTTCTTTTTCCCATCGAAAAGATATTTCACGCCGATTTCGTGGGGTTCATCTTCGATTTGCAAAGCCGGAGGAAAAGAGAATGTAAACTGATCCGGAGACAGCATTTCCATCGCCAAGGCATCAATGCCCTCATAGATTTGCATTTTCACTTGATTTCCCTCGAAATCATCCGTCCGTACAACCACTTTCAGTTCATCCAACGCCTGTTTCAACTCAAAATTTAGCGTGTCTCCCCCTTCTAGAATAGGAAAACTTCCCACCAGGATATTATCCTCTTGTTTCGTGGTAGGATTTATCCCTACATAAAAAATATGTACCGTTCCCTCCACAATAGCTGGCGACGTATAGGTCACGTTGAAACCTCCCCAAAACGGGTTTACTGTTAGATGTTCGAAGAGAGCTACAGTGGCTGCATCTTGTGTGCTGAACGTCTTTTCCAGCGGTGCCGATTCCTTCAGGTTATTATTAAGAAAAGTCAACTGTACCGGCTCGTTAGTCCTCGCCTCCGCAAAACCGTTCAGCAACAATGTGTCAGTCAGATAGGTTCCTTCTTTTACTAACTGCCGCCCGTAAGCATCCTTATAACGGGCCCGTACTCCAAAAATATTCATATTGTCAGGTAACTTGTAGCGCATCACCGCACCTCCCGGAACCGGATCAAAAGAGATTTTCCGAAACTCCACTGGCACGTCGAAACCGTTTTCATCGTCATCTTTACAAGCAACGAATGCAACCAGTATCAATAAAAAGAATAATATCTTTTGCGTCATAATTCTAAATTCTAAATTTTAAATTCTAAATTCTAATTTACCATCCCGGGTTTTGCACACAACCGGCCGTTTGCACCTCCTCACTCCGAATAGGCCAGAAATAGTCTCGCGGTGCAACAAACTTATTGCCGGAATAAACCACCACCGGGCCTCGTCCATTATTATAGAAACTATTAGCATTATTCCCTATCACATTCCACCCCAAGGATTTCTCGTTAAATTCGACATTGGCAATTTTCCAACGCCGCACGTTCCAGAATCTGTATCCCTCAAAAGCAAACTCGATGTTCCATTCTTGACGGATGATATTTCGCATTCCAGTCTTCGTTTTCACTCTACCCGGGTCCTTGGCATTCTTCCAAGCTTCCTCTACATCCGGAATTCCTGCCCGTTTTCGCACCACGTTCAAATATTTGTACACTTCCGCATCAGGAGCTTGTTTACACTCATTCAGAGCCTCGGCTGCAATCAAATACATCTCTGCCAAACGGAAAATAGAAGCCGGTCTTTCTCCCAAACTCCCTAAACCACTTTGATGGCCGAGAAGAGTCGCCCTCGAAGAAGACCATTTTTTCAAATAGTAACCGGTAATGTTTTGCGGACCGGTAGCGGACAAACGTTTTTCATTCAATCCCCATCCTTCACCTTGATAAACTTTCATCAAATAGACATTGTTTGCACCAGTACCCAAGCGCCAATAACAACGATCGGCAGCGATAGTAGCATAAAAACGGGGTTCACGGCGACGATGAAGGTTTAATACAGGTTCGTTCAAAACAACCACATCAGTATACTTCGGGTCGGTCTCCACGCTAAGAGCATAAGGATTTCCACCCCCTACCCACTTCAAATCCTGATCGATGGGTAAACCATTCTCCGTGTAGAACATCTCTACCATTTTCATGCTTGGCGTCAAACAAGCTCCCGGCAACGTATGGTTCGAACCGTCATCAAAATTAGGCAAGGTATAGTTAAATAACCCGTCTCCCTGCTGTAGCCTAATCATATACAACACCTCGTCACTCAACCACCCAAACGTCTGAATGGATCTCTCTATATCAAGCATATAACCCTGTAATTCCGTATTAGCAGAATTGCCACTCACCAAGTTCGCTGATCCTGTTTCGGAACAATAATTAATTAAATCAATAGCAGCCTGTGCAGCCCGCTCCCATTTTTGAGGATCAGCCGTAGAACTGAACAAAGGTTCTCCTTGTTTATTTTTGAGATTTCCGTAATCGGGATTACCATTGAAAAGATCAGAAGCCTGGTAGCATAATGCCCGCGCTTTCAATGCCATAACAGCCTCTTTATTGAAATATCCACGTCGCTCACTCTGTTTCGCATTGCAGGAGGGAAGTAAATCGACCACCTCATCACAAAGACTCACGATGTAATTGAAACAAGTATCCACGTGAAGACGAGGTAACTTCAATGTTTCGACATCCTGATTCGGATCAAATTGATCCGGCACAATCATTACCGGGCCGTAGCGACGTACCAGCTCGAAATAATAAAAGGCCTTTAGCGCAACCACTTCCGCTTTCCATTCCTCCTTATCTTTATCCGGCAAATTATATACATTGTCTATACGGGTAATAAAATGATTACAAATCACGATTTGCGTGTAAAAATCTTTCCGGCAAGGCACACCATTAGCACTGGTTATATTAAGCCACGTGTCTCCATAAGGATCTAACACGTTCTGCATACCGCCAATAATATCCAATCCTTCCGGATGATAATAAAGTGTATTTCTCATGTAATTGTCGGCAACTAATTCATCTGACCCAGTGTGAGTCACATCATCCCACCGGTCATAAAGGTCTTGCATATAGGCATAAGCACTTTTCAGCCACACGTAAGCCTGATCATAAGTCTCGAATTCCGAATCGATGGTTGCGATATCCTCCTCCGGCACCACATCCAACCAACTGTCACAAGACGTGAACAGTAAAAACGGAAGTAATAAATAAGATAATAAATGTTTCATTTTATCTCTGTTTTTTAATTAGAAGCTAATATTAACACCCATAGCGTAGGTCTTTTGAATAGGGTAATTAAACCCGTTTCCTCCTAATTCCACATCCCACAATTTAAAATTGGAGATCAAAAAAGGATTGTTGGCACGAGCAAAGAATTTCACGTTCTGCATCCGCAATTTTTTGCGGAGTCCCAATGGCAAGTTATACGCCAGTTCCAACGCCGTGCAACGTAAAAAACGACACTCCCGCATAAAATAGGTGGAACGGCGATCATCCGTGTTATTCGCACTCCAATCTTCCTGCTTGTTATAAACAGTGATGTCCTGCACGGAAAGACGGGGCCAGAAGGGGCGGTTATCCACATTTTTCTCCGTCCAATGGCTCTCGTAAATTTCCTTCAGCATCGCATGGTCCTCCACAAATGGAGACAAGGCTTTCGGATTAATAAAGAATCCTCGCTTACCAGATCCTTGGAACGAAAAGTTAAACTCCCAGTTCTTGTAATTGATAAAACCGCTGAAACCATACACCATCCGCGGAGTTTCCGGGAAACCGATATGTACCGCATCATTCACATCAATCGTCCCGTTTCCATCCACGTCCCGGTAACGAATATCCCCCGGCATGATACCAGTATTTGCTTGTGGCGAGTTATCGATCTCCGCCTGATCTCGGAATAACCCTTCAGCAATATATCCTACCCGCTGAGAAAGCTCGTACCCTGTTTTCAACTGCCAATACGGTTTATCCTTTGCCTCTTCCAACTCCTTGTAAACCGCCTTGTTATAAGTAAAGGTTCCGTTTAGGATAATCCAAAAATCATTACTGAAAGAGTGTTGCACTTTAGCAGAAAGATCCAAACCTCGAGCCCGAATTTTACCCAAATTGTCCAGTGGGTTCACTTCCACCCCCACCTGAGCAGGAATAGTAACTCGTTGTTCGATAATATTATGACGTATCTCTTGATAAAGATCAAGGTTGACTTCCAAAATATCCTTAAAAAAGCGGGTCTCCAAACCGAGATTTAACTGCTCGGACACCTCCCATTTCACATCCGGGTCACCATAATTTTTAACCTCTTTACGGCTTAATTGCTGCTGTGATCCCGGTTCCGGGTCCATATAACCTGGCCCTCCAATAATTTCCGGCATATACACGAAACGAGGGTCTTTGATGATTCCGTCGTTACCGACCTTCCCCCATGAACCTCTCAACTTTAGGAACGAGATCCATTTATTGATACCTCCCTGCATAAAATTTTCCTTAGAAATAATCCAGGCTCCGCTGACAGCCGGGAAAAACCCCATTCGATTATTTTTAGTAAAACGCTCAGAACCATTATACCCAAAGCTCGCCTCTACAAAGTAACGATCTAAGAATCCGTAACTACCACGCATGGAAAAACTCAAGTTACGTTGCTCGAAACTACCAAACAAATCACTCACCGGAGCAGAATTAGCTTGTAGTGCCTGAAATACAGCCGTCAACGATGTCTGGTGCAAAGTTGCATCAACCCCACCCCAAGCTGCGGTATGCAGCATACGACCTTCATACACCAATTGCGTGGAAGAAGTCGAGGCAGATCCTCCCTGATAAGGCTTTTGCAAGGTCCGTCGTCCATTCGACAACAGCGTCAATTTATGTTCTCCGGTTTCAAAATCATACCCCCCATTTTCTGCATCCATCGCATAATAAAAAGGTCTGAACTCAAAAGCATTCATCTCGTACCCGGTTTTTGACAAAGAGGCACTCGCTCGTAATTCCAATCCCTTCACCAATCCAGATAAATTATGGATATACTCTAATTTAGTCGTCGCACTATAACGGCTCCGATCTTGATAACCACTCTGTATTTGAGCGTATGGATTAAGGGCAACGCCATTACCTTTCCTCACACTCCCGAAACGTAAATGCGGCCAACCATGTTCGAAATCACCCGGATAAGTAGGGGCAAAATTTACTGGTGAAGCATTGAATGCATAAGCATAAGCAGTTTGTACTTCAGAGCGAGGTCCATGATATTTATCGTAATTTATATTCGTATAGACCAACATTCTGATACCGGAACTTAAATTTACATTCAAGTTGATACGCGATGAAAGCGTGGAATTCTTAATGTTCACTTCAAACTGATTCAACCGATCGGTTTTCAACATTCCCTGGTCACGTACATAATTGACAGAAGCATAATATTGGACTGTTTCGGACCCACCCCGAACATTCACCCCCACACGATGGTTCACGGAATAATCTTTGAACAGGACCTTAAACCAGTCGTTAGCAGGGTACACCCAAGAGGGATAATCTTTACTACCCGTGCGTTCGATACGATTCAAGGAATACTGGGGAGTAGCACCCGGATTTCGCGCCAACAACGCCTCATTGTACATCCGCATATAAGTTTGAGGATTCACCACTTCGATTTTATCCGTCGGCATAGAAGCTACTGCCTCGTAACGTACAGAAGTATATACACTCCCGGCTTCTCCCTTTTTTGTTGTCACGATAATAACCCCATTTGCACCGCGTGCCCCGTACATCGCTGTTGCCGACGCATCTTTTAACACGGAGAAACTCTCAATATCCTCTGGAGCCATACGTGCCAAATCCAAACGGGAAGATTCCACCCCGTCAATCAACACTAAAGGTTCTGAGGCTCCGTTAGAAGAACTGATACCCCGAATGTAGAACTTGGTGTTCATTTCCTCTTCAGTCAATGCACCAGGAGCACCACCCGTCTGCCAACCGATGATTCCGGCAATTTTACCGGTAAGAGCGGAAGTCAAATCACTACTAGACGATTTCAAATCCATCGGGCGTATGGTAGTAATGGCACTCGTTACACTCTCTCTTTTTTGCTTACCGAAGGCCACAACCTGCACTTCGTCCAATTTTTGCTCCTCGGGATTCAAACGTATATTCACTTTCGTTTTCCCTCTCGGCTCCACTATCGACGTTTTGTAACCGATAAAAGAAACCCGTAAAGCATCTGTCGTTCTCACGTTAATCACATAATATCCGTCCATGTTCGTGACTACACCATTTGTAGTTCCCTGAATCAACACGGTAGCCCCGGGGACCGGATTCCCGTTTTCGTCAACCACCCGACCAGTAATCTCGGTCAACTTCACGTCCGGTAGTTTCCGCAGCGTGATCACCACGTTTTTGTTCACGATCTCAAAACTAAAACGTGTTCCATCCAGACATTTTGTAAGAATCTGTTCTAAAGTCACATTCTTAAAAGATTCGGTAATCTTTTTCGTCTCATTTTTTACGTTCTCGCTGTTGTACGTGAACTTGTAATCGCTATTTTTTCCAAAATAATCAAACACCTCTGTTAAAGAGGCATTTTTAAAATCCACGGTAAATTTCGGGACTTCTTGAGCCACAACAACACCTATATTGCCTATGATAAACAAAGACAACAAACTCAGGAATCGTTTCAAAAACCTGTCATTCCCAAAAATACACTCTCCAAAAGTGTAACAAATCGGTTTTTTCTTCATAAATTTGCTTTTAATTATTCAATTAATGAGTAACAAATAGGTAAAGGGAGTGAAGGCTCTTTGCCTATTTTTCTTTTATAATGATTAAATCACCTATTCTCGTGTAATGGAAATCACCCGTACCTGCCAAAATCTGCAACACACTATCCACATCCGAATACCTTTCCACCATTGTCGTGTAGGGAATATTTTCCAAAGCAGAGTTCTCAAAACGACATTCACACCCGTACCAATTCTCCAGCACGTCTGCAATTTCCCGTAACGGAGCCTCCCGGAAGGCAAACATGTTATCCATCCAACTCGTGTAATATCTCGTATCAACTACCTGCACTCGTATTTTCCCAACCCCGGTAAGCAAAGCTTGTTGCCCAGCGCATAATTCCACGCTATCCAACATTCCATGTTTCATTCTCACACGCCCTTCCACCAAGGTCGTAACACACGAATTTTCTCGGGCGTTCACGTTAAAACTTGTTCCTAACACACTGATCTCGGAAGAGATCGTTTTCACCACAAAGGGATGACCGTGATCTTTTGCCACATCAAAATAAGCCTCCCCTTTCAAATACACAACCCGCTGGTTTTCAACGAACGTATTCGGATATCGCAATTCACTCCCAGCATTCAGCCACACGAGACTACCATCGTACAAAACCACCTTTATATTTCCTTGTTTTGAGGTCGTCAACACGTTGTATTCTACTTCTTGCTCGGGAACAGATTGTACGTCCCGCTCACTTTCCTGCGGTTTCAAAGTCTCCTTATTTCCCCCCATCTTCAAAGACTCTTGTTTTACAGAGTCCTCCAGATAAACCACCTTTCCCGCCGTGGTCACTAATGTCGCAAAAGGTTCCATCTTTCCTTTTGATACGGAAGAAAGTAACACCTGCCTCACCGGCATCTTTTCTTCCTTTTCCATCAAACCCCAAAGCACCACTCCCACCAATAACACGGCCGCAACACCCGAAACATACTTCATCAAACGTACTCGTTTCTTTTTCCTGATCCGATCATCCACGTTCTTAAAAGGTACCTTGGTATCCACATTATACATATCTGCCACCCCCTCGTAAAGATGGTCAGCCTCCCGAAGCTCCATGAATAATTTCCGGTTCCTCGGTTCCAAACACCATGCCTCCAACAATTCGTCCTCGCTTTTTGAGGTCTCTCCCCGAAGAGATTTATAAATCAAATCACTAATTTCGATATCCTTCCGTATCCTTTTCATGAATATACTTTTTATCTATTAACAAAAACATGCAACCAACAGCGAAACCAATATCAGAAGGCACTGGTTATAATCCGACAAATGGACTTTCAAATCCTTATATGCCTGTTTTTTATGCGTTTTCACCGTATTAATACTCAGAGATAATTCTTCCGAGATCTCGTCATAGCTATACCCTTTCATGCGTAACAACATGATCTCCCGTTTCACATCCGACAGTTTATTGATCTCTTCCAATATTCTGGCTTTCAACTCATGCTCGATAACCAGATGATCGATAGAAACTTCATCGACAAAAACATCTTCCAATTCTTCCATATTCCGTTCCACCTTATGATCCCGAATATAGTTTAAGGTCTTATTTTTCAGACAACTGTATAAATAAGATTTAAACGATATCATATCCGGAAAACGATATGCTTTTTCCCACATATAGAGAAAAGCTTCTTGAGTAATATCCGCACTAATGACCTCATCCCGGAGTAACTTTAGCGTGAAAGCATAGGCCCGGGGATAGAACATATTAAAAATAGCCTTGAAAATCTGAGTATCTTTCAAGTCTATTTCTGACGTTTCTATTTGAATTTTTTCTACAACCATTATTTAATTATTAGTGCCTTTTCCCCTAAAGCACGAAAACGCCATAAAAGGGGTGAGGCAAATATGACTTTTTTTACAGAATATGATTATATTTTTCACAAACCACTTGTAAAATGTGAAAATTAGTAACAGAAAACGAATATACTAAATAATCCTTACCTTTGCTGAAAACAATAATCTAGAAACAGAGAACATTATGCAAATAAAGAGTATTCAACCCGTATATTTTTCACCGACTCATACCTCTGCAAAAATCGTTACGACGATTGCAGAAGGAATGAATATTATAATAAATAAAGAGATTGATTTAACTTACCCGTTCGCAGATCAAAAAACAATACCATCGGACACACTCACAATCATCGGTGTTCCAACCTATGCGGGGAGAGTAGCCCCAACGGCATTGGAAAGGCTACAAAAAATAAAAGGAGATAACACCCCGGCTATCATTGTTGTTCTTTATGGAAATCGGGATTACGAGGATGCCTTACTTGAATTACGGGACACCGTGAAACAACTGGGTTTTATCCCTGTTGCCGGTGGAGCCTTTATCGGGGAACACTCGTATAGCACGGAGGAATTTCCCACGGCAGCCGGACGTCCCGATGTATCCGACATACAAATAGCGGTCGAATTCGGAAAGAATATTATAAAGCAACTGGATCAATATACCGATATAACAAAAGTACCAGCTTTACAGGTAAAAGGGAATTTCCCGTATAAAGAGAATAAACCTAAAACTCCGGCAACCCCGATCACCATTGACGAACTGTGTACACAATGTCAATATTGTATCGAAATCTGTCCCGTTGAAACCATCGAATTAAAAGAAGAGATCGTGAGCGATCCCGAAATTTGTATTAAATGTTGTGCTTGCGTGAAGGAATGTCCTAACGGAGCCAGAGTTTTCAACACTCCTTTTTCAGAATTTCTCTTCAAGAACTTCCACGAGAGAAAAGAACCGGAACTTTTCTACCCAACTCGCTAAAGTATTTCTTGATTTACGATTTATGATTGGCTATTTTTCAATCATAAATCGTAAATCAAAAATCATTCAGTCTTTCAGTGCTTCTTCCACAAACTTTTGGATAAAGTCCACCGTTTTGTGTACTCCCAATAGACCTGAGTCAACAGATAGATGGTAAGACGATGCCACTCCCCACTCTTTATCTGAGTAGAAATTATAATAATTCGGACGAGTTTTGTCCATCTTGCGAATCAACTCACGGGCTTCCTGTTCCGATATATGTTGACGATTCATCACTGTCTTCACGCGTTCTTCTATATCTGCATGAACAAACACGTTGATACAACGTTTATTGTCACGCAAGATGTAATCGGCACAACGTCCCACGATCACACAGGAATGTTCGCCTGCCACCTTACGAATCACGTCCGACTGGATTTGAAAAAGCTTATCATTAGAAAGAAAATCATTGTACTGGAAGGGCCCAAAGGTAAATCCGGCAGCAAAAGCCTGTAACAAGTTTCCGGAATTCTTTTCATCCGCCTTCTCGAAAAACTCCTGACACAAACCGCTTTCTTTCGATGCGAGGGAAATTAATTCCTTGTCATAGAAGGTAATCCCGAAACGTTTTGCCAACTCTTGTCCGATCTCTTTACCACAACTTCCGAATTGGCGGCCTATTGTAATAACAAATTTATTATCCATATTTTGATCTTTTAAATCTATTCTTCTACAAAGCTATCGATTTTTTTTGAACCTGTAACCCGCCATAATATAAATTTCTTCATGCTTTCAGATGTTTTAGTTGCCATCTTAACATACAGGCCGCCACGATCGTCGCGATGGCATCCGCAACCGGCATACTCATCCAGACTCCGATCGTTCCCCAAATGGATGGGAACACCAATAATGACGGGATCAAGAATAGCAACTGTCGTGTCAACGACAAAAAGATCGCCTTCTTGGCCATCCCGATAGATTGGAAGAAACTGGATGTCACCATCTGGAAACCGACAACCGGGAAGAATAGTAACACGATACGCAGACCTTCCACGGCAATATTAGTTAAAGTTTCGTCCGATGTGAAAAGGTAAATCAATGGCCGGGGAAAAATCTGTCCCGCCAGAAAACCGACTGTCGTAACAGTCACACCACAAAAGATGGTATATTTCAATACCTGAATCAAACGGTCGAACTGCCGGGCTCCAAAATTATACCCCGCAATAGGCTGCATTCCTTGGTTAAATCCCATCACGATCATGATAAACAAAAAGACGATCCTGTTTACAATACCATACGCCCCGATAGCCAAATCCCCTCCATACGTTTTCAAACTCTTGTTGATCAAGATCACAACAAAACAAGCACAAAGATTCATCAAGAAAGGAGATAACCCGATGGCCAACATTCCTCCCACGATCTGACGTTTCAACCCGAAGATTCCACGTTGGAAATGTAAAAAACTCTTTTTCCTTGAAAAATGGTGGATTTCAAACCCTAAAGCAATAACCTGTGCGGCAATGGTTGCCAAAGCTGCACCCCGGATTCCCCAGCCGAAACCTAAAATAAACAAAGCATCCAACCCACAATTCACGATAACAGCCGTCAAAGTAGCAGCCATCGCTTTTTGTGGATAACCCGAAGCTCTTAAAACCTCGTTCAACCCCATATAAATATGCGTGACGAGATTTCCCGCCAAAATCACCTGCATATATTCCCTTGCATAAGGTAACGTGTCCGGACTCGCCCCGAAAAAGAGCAATATCGGATCAAGGAAAAGCAATGCCACGGTCATAAATACCAAGCCGATAATCCCGTTCAGCATCACCACGTTCCCCAAAACATGAGTAGCACTCTCCTTGTCTTTCTGTCCCAATTTAATAGCAACCAACGTCGATGCCCCTACCCCCACCAACGACCCGAAAGCCGCTGCCAGATTCATAAACGGGAATGTAATAGCCAATCCCGCAATCGCCAATGGTCCCACTCCATGACCGATAAATATACTATCTACCATGTTATAAAGTGAAGAGGCCGTCATGGCAATAATCGCCGGGATAGCGTATTGCATCAACAATTTTCCGATCTTCTCGGTACCTAAAACTAAAGGTGCGGTATCTCTTGTATCAGTCATTCCAATCTCCGTTCTCTTTTATTAATTGTTTCAATGCCTCAATGGCTTCTTCCTCCGGCACGGCCACACGCACCATCTCTTTTCCCCGGAATAGATTCACTTTCCCGTTTCCGGCACCCACATAACCATAGTCCGCATCCCCCATTTCACCGGGTCCGTTCACGATACACCCCATCACGGCAATCTTCAAACGACTCAGATGAGCAAATGCTTTCTTTACTTTCGCCACGGACTCCTGCAAATTATATAATGTTCGCCCACATCCGGGACAACTGATAAACTCTGTTTTATAACGACGCACTCCTGCCGATTGCAATATATCCTGACTCAAATGTACCCCGTAGAACATATCCGGAATACCGGGACATGACAACCACAAGCCATAAACCAGTCTGTCAAGGAATAAACCACCCAGATGAGCTGCCATCCACAAACTCAACCTGTTGGAATCCGACTCGTCAAACATGGCCCGTACAATTACCCGGTTCATTATCCCTAAACGTTTCAACTCTCCCAAGTACAAACGATACAAAGTGCTAGAAGGACGCTCAAGATTCAACACCACGATCGCATTTTTCTCCCGTTCCAACTTTTCGGCAAGCTCGGTATTTATCACTTCCACGTCGCGCACTTCCACGACAATACCATCCCCCTCCACGGGTTTCGATAGCCGGACGAAATCTTTGGCATCAATCAAGGCGACCGCCTTACGATTATACACGTGGGCAATATCCAGACTATCAAAAGGAACGACCACGGTCACGGAATCCGGTAATTTCGTCAACTCCGGTCCCAATGCCTCCGTGTAGATCATCTCCGGAGACCGCATCCCACCTTGCAACATATCGCCATACACGGGATCATTCTCTGTCGCCACGTGAAAATCCAGACCGGCCATCACAGCCTCGTCAAGACATTCCACCTTAGAAATATCCGCTACAATCACGGGATGAGAGTAATGCCCTTCCAAATGAATCGGTTCCGTTTTCAAATCCTGTAAACAACAAATCTCATTTAAAAGATTCGCCACGGGAATCTCCTGTTCCGGTTCCTCAGTCAAGGATACCCGGATCGTATCGCCTAATCCTTCATTTAATAAAGTACCTATACCCACGGCAGAACGAATTCTTCCGTCCTCTCCTTCTCCGGCTTCAGTCACTCCCAGATGCAACGGGTAATCCATCCCCTCTTTCTCCATCTCCTTCACAAGCAGACGCACTGCCTCAACCATCACCCGGCAATCACTCGATTTCAAGGAAATCACGACATCATCAAATTTCACGTCCCGGCACACCCGCAGGTATTCCATGGTTGCCTCCACCATTCCGGCAGGTGTATTCCCGTAACGGCTCATAATCCGGTCAGACAAAGATCCATGATTCGTACCTATCCGCACCGCCGTCCCGTATTCCCGGCACACGTCCAGAAATGCCGTGAACTTTTCACGCAAACGCTCTAACTCCGCGGCATATTCCTCGTCCGTATAAGTCAATGTTTTGAAAGTCGCCCGTTTATCCACAAAATTCCCCGGATTGATACGTACTTTCTCCACGTGTCTGGCAGCCTCAATCGCCGCCTCCGGGTTAAAATGAATATCCGCGGAAAGCGGAGTCGTGTAACCTCTCCGACGTAGCTCCGCGTGAATATTTTCCAGATTTTTAGCCTCCTTTATTCCGGGAGCCGTAATCCTCACCAACTTTCCTCCCGCCTCGATAATCCGTATAGCTTGTTCCACACAAGCTTCCGTATTCATCGTATCGGTATTTAACATGGATTGTACCAAAACCGGATACTCCGATCCAATATATATTTCTCCAATCTTAACTTGTTTCGTAGATCGACGCTTCATAATAATTGAAAATTGAAAATTGAAAATTGAAAATGATTACACTTTCTGACTTTCAATTCAAGATATTAATTGCTTTAAATTCTGAAGGTTACGTTTATTCGTAATTTCTTTTCCTTCCGGGGTGTAAAGATAATCGATTTCTTCTTTAAATCGGTCATAAACTTTAGCTCTTACGACTTTCATGGTCGAATTTATCATGCCATTCTGTTCGTTCAGCGCCTCCGGTAACACGGCCACGACGGCAGGCAGCCACCTTTCCGGAAATAAATGAGCGTGTTTCCCACCTACCCGGTAAGCCATCAGCTCACTCTGGATCTTTTTCAACATAACCCGGTAAGCATCCATAGAATCCGATTCAACATCCTGTTTCTCGATATACTCCCGTAACGCCATTTTATTCGGGACAATCAACCCGGCGGTGTACGGGGATTGATTATTATATAATATACAATAATCTATATATTTCGACTGTTCGGCAATGGTCTCCTCGATTCCTTCCGGGCTGTATTTCTCTCCGTCATTCGCGATCAGTAAGGATTTGAAACGCCCCAGCACGTACAACCAGCCATCGGGATGTAAATACCCCAAATCGCCTGTATGCAGCCAGCCGTCCACGATCGTCTCGGCCGTACTCTTCTCGTTTCGCCAGTATCCAGCCATCACATTTCCTCCTCTTATCCACAACTCCCCTTTTTGTCCTTGAGGTAATTCCTGTCCTTCCTCATCACAAACTTTCAAATCAATCGGTTTTACCAATATCCCGGAAGAACCGAAACGATAACGCCCGGGGGTGTTCGAGCTGATCACGGGAGAGGCCTCCGACAAACCATACCCTTGAAACATCGGAATTCCCAAAGCCGCATAGTAACGCTGTAATTCAATATCCAGCAAGGCTCCACCGCCCACGAAAAAACGAAGGTTCCCGCCAAATACCTGTTTCCGAAGTTTAGAGAATAAAAGAGAATCCCACAATTTCACCAAAGGTTTCAGCAACGCCCTCCATCCTCGTCCCCGATCGTCCCCAAAACCATTATATGTATAAGCAATCTTCAATCCCAGATGATAAAACCGATCTGTAAAACGTCCTTTCGCTTTGATCCCCGCCTCGATATTCTTGCGGAAATTTTTCGCCAAGGCAGGTACGCTCAATAATATATGAGGTTTCACTTCCTGCAAATTCACCGGGATATTACGCAAATACTCCATTCCCGACTGCCCGTAATCGACAGAAACCAGCGAGGCCCCGTTATACATAAAAGAGTAAAGCCCTACCGTATGGGCAAAACTATGATCCCATGGTAAAAACAATAATATCCGATAATATGCCGGGATTTGTATCAAGGAATCTGATTGCAACACGTTCGTCACGTAATTCCGGTGGGACAACATGATTCCTTTCGGCTCCGCCGTCGTCCCCGAAGTATAAGAAATATTTACCAGATCATCCTCCGTCACGGCATAAATCCGGTCATTCAGCAACTCCTTGTGTTCTCCCCGCCAAATCTCCCCTTCTCGTTGTAACAACTCAAAGGACACGTATTTACCTTCATTTATATCTGAATGTATCACGATAATCTTTTCCACCCCTCCGATTCGCCCTTCAATTCCCCGAACTCGATTCAAAAAGTTTGCGGACACGATCAAAAAACGAGCTTGAGAGTGTTCCACCCGAAAAACAATTTCGTTATCCGTCAACTTTATGGATAGCGGCACATTCACGCCTCCGGCGTATAACATCCCCAATTCCGAGTACACCCAAGCATTACAGCCTTCGCTTAACAATGCAATCCGGTCTCCCCTGTCCATTCCCAATTGGCACAAAGCACCCGCGAAGTTCAATGCTTCTCGCTTTACCTCCATATATGATGTAGCCGCAAATTTCCCGTTTTTCTTTTCCCATAAATAAGGATTATCCGGAAACTTTTCGCAACTTCTTTCAAATAAATCTATAACCGTCTTCATATCTTTCATCATTCCCACAAAGCTAACAAAGAATTTGGAAATTCTTACGAAGAAAACCGACCATTCGTTACCGTAAGGAACTTTTCATTCTAGATCTGTCGGGAAACAAATCCGGAAATAGTAGCTCTCTACAATGAATTCAATTCCCAAGACTTGGAAATCATCAGTATTTCTCTGGATAGCGATAAATCCGAGTGGCTGGAAGCCATTGAATAAGACTGTTTACTATGGCCTTATCACGGTTCCGAACTAAAATCATCGCTATCAACCTGAAAGGTGAATCCCTAAAACAAAAAAGCAAAGAACTGATGAAGTAAACACCGCCAAAGGCCTGCATTGTAACCTTATCATCGCATTTCCCGTAAAATCAAATTCACCAAAAATCGAAAGCCATGATAAGAGCATTAATCCTGGCTATCGTTCTTTTCCTTATCGGAACAACGATAGCAATAAATAATTATATCAAAACTCAAGACCAAGTACCCTCGTCAAAGGAAGTGTTTCAACCGGATGAATTCCATATCCCCAGTTTTACACACAATACGCCCTCTCTCGAATATCATTCATTATAAGCAAGATAATTATTGCATAATTTGTGCAGTACTTTTTATGCTACACAAATTACGCAATGACTTTTAAGAATAACAAGAGGTTTAATAACATTTACGCTTTCTTCGCATCCAACCGACGTACCACTTTCCCGTAAATAATCAGGGCCACGGCTGATACCAAAGCAATTGCCGCAAAGTAATACCAGATGTAATGCGCATTTGCAGAGGCAGCCATCCAATCGGCCTCGCTACTATATAATTCACGGGCAGGGCAATATTTACTCAGCAAGAACCCGGACAACCCGAACCCGAAAATGGATGACAAAAAGGAGTGTAGATGACTAAAACCCAAATACATTCCTTCTTCTCCCTTCGGCGCTTGTAAAGAGAAATATTCCAAAAAACGAGGAGAAATAAACACTTCTGCCAATCCCTGGAACACGATTCCCACGATCATCATAAACGCCACCGGATGCAATCCAAGAATCTCACCACCGCCCAACATATTCCCGGAGGCCATACACAAAGCCGAGATCGGCATGATGAACATACCACAAGTCATGGAGAACAAAGCTGACTTTTTACGCATCAGCGAAGTCACCAGATTCACCGTCAACACGACCACCAAAGGATTTACGTTAGCATACCAACCGATAGCACTTGCCTCTCCCGCCAAACGGGTCACGTATTTCGGCATCGTGGCATACAACTGATGTTGTACCATCCAGAACCCGGTAATAATCAAGATCAAAACAATCAACCGTCCGTTAGTACAAACTTTCACCAAAGCCGTCCATATCTGCCCGAAAGTCTTTCCCTCCCCGGCGTGTTTATCACTCTTGTAAAACAAATAAATCGCAATCAACGCGAGAAAAGTCATTCCCGCGGAGAAATAATTCAACACGATCATCCCCTCATGCCCCATAGCATCACGTAACGGGGTGACAAGAACCTTTCCGGAGAAAGCTCCGATATTCACCATTCCGTAAAAAATAGCAAACCCTCTTGCCCGATTTTTCTCGTCCGTCTCTTTGGCCACCGTACCGGAAATCACACTCTTGATGAATGATCCTCCCACGATAATCAGAATCATGATCGGAATAATCCCGTAGCGATAACCGCTTTCCTGCAATCCCGTAAACTTTGTCACGTAACCATACTCAACCAATCCCGTCGAGGCCAGAAAATTCGGGAATAATCCCAATCCCAAATAACCTAACGACAATAAAGTAAACGCCAATAACATTGACTTACGAAAACCGATCTTATCGGCAAGCGCACCCGAAAATGTCGGCAATAAATACAAACAAGCGGAAAAAACTCCCGCGATAGTGGCCGCCTGAATATCCGTAAATCCCAAGACGTTACTCAAATATAACGTGATCACGACGAACACCCCGTAATAAGCGGCACGCTCTAACAATTCTACCGTGTTGGCAACCCAAAACGCTTTACTAAACTTTACTTTCTCTTTCTTTTCTGTTGTCACACTCATACTATTAATTTATTACTAACATTTACACACGCCGACAAAAATAATATTTTACAATTGAAAATGAAGAAAAGTTTAAAGTAATGTAGAATTTAGAGTTTAGAATGAAAAAGATTCCGTGATTGCCGATTCGATGATTGGGTGATTAAAATCACTTAATCGAAAATCATTAAATCACTTAATCGATAGGAGCTAAAATCCAAAACCTAAAATTAATAAATCACTTGTTCGTCCAGTTTTTCCCCTTTCAACGCATCGTCCGAATACACGTGTAAACTGTGAGCCGTATCGCTTAAACAGGTAATCCGGTGAATATGATTGTTGAATTTACCGGCCTCACCGATAGCATATAACCCGTGAATATCGCTAATTGTCATCTCTTGAACCAGACGGATCCCCTCTTTAAAAGGTTCAAAAACCTCAACCAAAAATTCCCCATCGGCAAACGTGTAACCAGCAAACTGGGGATGAGCATGAATGGCCGTACGGTTTCCTTTCTTCCACGACATCACGATAGCCTCCCAACCGGATTCGTCCCTGCCAATATAATTCCGCATGTAGGTCTCATCCGAAAAGCGATCAAAAGAATCCAACGGGTGATTTTGCACAAAATCCAGCACATACGACTTGATCTGTTCTCCCACGCCCTCGCAGATCGGCCCGGAATGTACGATATTCAACAAACCACCCATAAAACTTTCATATCCGGCAACCATACACGGAGTCAAGTCAAAATCTTCTTGCAATATCTTATTCATACTATTCTTCTTTTTTACCGCATACAAACATACACGATTTCCTGGCTCCCCGCTTGTGTATATATACTTACTTCACAAGGTAAAAAATACGTAATATTTTTATAATTCGATGTTATTCGCTAATTTCACGGTCTAATTGAAACAGAATTCGTAAAAGATGAAAACAATATTCGTCACGTTACTTGCATTTATATTACTTCTTCTTTCTTGTATTAAAGACGAAAAAGAAGATGTCATAAATTACATCGAAGAAAACGACAAATTACCGGAATTCACCGTGAAAAACGCAACCGGAGAAGAACTTCATAGTGAAGATTTATCGGGAAACACAACCCTGTTGGTTTTCTTCGTTACCACCTGTGGCGATTGCAAGCGGGAACTCCCGAAGATTGACAGCGTGTGGAATGAACTGAAAGACCAGCCCACCTTCCGACTCGTCACCATCTCCCGCGGGGAAACAGCCGAAGTCGTCAACGCTTTCTGGAAAGAACAAAACTTCACGATGCCGTTCTACCTTGACCCGGACGAAAAAGTCTTTTCCCTTTTTGCCAATAGCACCATTCCCCGAGTCTATCTCGTCAACCGGGACAACATCGTGACCTGGATGGCCGTTGAGCAAATGAACCTGTCAACTGAACAACTCATTCAAAAAATAGAACAATTGATCAATAAGGTTTTGTAATTTTTCTCTTTCAACAAAATAAATTATTCCTATTTTTGTACAAAACACGGGGATATGATATGAGCGTCAGTGATGCACAAATAATAGCTTTACTACAAGCCGGGAAAAAACAAGGCATGAATACCTTATTCGAACGGTATTATAAACCTTTAGTCCTATTCGCCAATACTCTGCTTCATGATTTACCAGAGGCAGAGGACATTGTACTAGAACAATTCGTAAAAATATGGGAAAAGGAACTTTACAGACACATTCATCCCCATGCTCTTTCCACTTTTCTTTTCACTATTGTAAAAAACGCTTGCATAAACCAAATAGCCAAACAAGGATTATTTACAGAACAATTAGATTTACCTCATTATTCTATTGCCGAAGAGGAATCCAATCAACTAGACGAAACTGCCATCGAAACAGTCTTGACTGCTGTTCGGAAACTTCCTGAAAAAACACAACGTGTTGTTCAATTAGTCATGTGCCAAGGATGTACATACCAAGAAACGGCAAATAAATTAGACGTCTCCATCAATACTGTAAAAACATTATTGAAAGCAGGAATGAAAGAATTACGATCTGAATTAAAAGGATATAAAAAAATATTCCTTCTTTTCATGTTATTTCCTCGAAAGTTTCAACAAAACTCCTTCTAATCATCTATTTATCAGGCACATATTTTTTTCTTTCAATTTTTTTCCAAATTCATTCACCCGCCCAAACCAAAAATCTGTTTAACTAATAAAAGTTACATGGAAAGATGGAAATAAGCGATAACATATTTCAAGCCATTCAAGCATGTTGGAGAGGAAAAGCCTCACGGGAACAAATAGAACTCGTTCAAAGCTGGTTAAACACAAGCGAAGAAAATAAAGAGCTATTCGAAAAATTAAGCCGGACCCATTACCAACTGACATACGCCCAAACATGGGAACAGATTGATTCCAAGAAAGGAAGAGAAAAATTAAACTCCCGACTAATAAGTAAAAAGAAATCTATTCATTGGAAACACTTCATATCAGGAGTTACAGCAGCTTGTCTGTTTCTTTTTGCCATAATAAAATTCATTTCTTATGAACCTCTTCCCGAGAAAACAACAATGGACCTAGCCCAAGTAAAAACCGGTAGTCCCAAAGCCACTCTTATCCTTAATGACGGGAAAAAAGTTCTATTACACACGAACAATAACTTCGAGCTAGAAACTAAACATACTATCATCAAAGACGAAGAATCTTCCGGATTAAAATATGAAATTACCGATTCTTTTGCGACACGGGAATTAGATGAAGATATGGAATTCAATACCCTTGTTGTTTCTCGTGGCGGAGAATATATTCTTACCTTATCTGATGGAACGAAAGTATGGTTAAATTCTGAAACAGAATTAAAATACCCCGTCCGATTCATGGGTAATACACGGGAAGTCCACGTGAAAGGGGAGGCTTATTTTGAAGTAAAAAAAGACTCCCTTCACCCTTTTATTGTACACACACCACACACGAACACAAAAGTACTCGGGACATCATTCAACGTCAGTGCCTACGAGGACGAGGAGCTTACAGCCATAACCCTCGTTCAAGGAAAAGTCGAGGTTTACAACCAGAACGAGAAATGTATCTTAGAGCCAGGTTGGCAGGCTGTTTCCAACAATATTTCCGAAGAAATGAAAAAACAACAAGTAAATATTACCAGTTATGTATCTTGGAAAGAAGGGATGTTTGAGTTTTACGATATGCCGCTGGGACAGCTAATTGTTCAACTTAGTCGCTGGTACGATGTAGACTTCTTTTTCGTGAATGAAACGACACGTCAATTCAAATTTACAGGAGCCATAAAGCGAAGTAACACTCTAAAATTCATGCTTGAATTCATAGAGAAAACTTCAAATGTCTATTTTAAAGTAAACGGAAATGTAATTCAAGTATTTCAGAAATAAAAAGACCGTCAGGTGTTCGCACCACCTTTCGGTCCAAATCAAGTTTTATTAACTTAAAGTACAAATGTATGAAAAAAAATCCACTCACAGGGTTCGTTTTTATAAAAAATGAACGTTGGAAATTATTCTTAGCTATGCGACTGACAATTGTATTTTTATTTTGTTTCATGCTAGGAGGAAATGCGACAATAATGGCACAATACCGCCTAAACATGAAAATGGGAGAAACCACTTTCGAAGAGTTGTTTCAGGAGATCCGTAAACAAACCGGCTGTATCGTTATGTACAATAATGACATGTTGAACAAAAACGAAAAGGTCGATGCAAATTTTGGAAAAATCGAACTGGAAGAACTACTCGAAAAAATACTTTCAGACAAAGGCCTAACCTTCGAAATCAATCGGGAATTTGTAATTTTAATGAAGGCCCCTCAGAAAAGGGAAGAACAAAAAAAAGTTACTATAACCGGAATCGTGAAAGATAAACAAGGTGAATCGCTGATTGGAGTAACCGTATTAGTCAAAGGAACATCTATCGGTGCTGTTACAGATAGTCTAGGAAGATATAAAATAACTTTACCTGAACAGCAAGATCTAGTGCTAATATTCTCGTTCATCGGAATGCAATCAAAAGAAGTGAAAATAAACAATCAAAAGGAAATAAACGTAACCCTAGAAGAAGACATAGAAACTTTGGAAGAAGTCGTAGTATCCACGGGATATTATAACCGTAAAAAAGAAAGTTACACGGGAGCCACAACCTCTTTTACCGGAGACAAATTACGCATGGTATCTTCCGGCAACGTTCTATCCACACTCTCCGTACTAGACCCGTCATTCAAACTACTGGATAATATTGAAATGGGTAGCGATCCGAACACTATTCCAGAATTTACAATCCGAGGTGGAGGAAGTCTGCAATCGGAATACGAAAATTCACCCAATATGCCAACATTCATCCTAGACGGATTCGAAGTCAATGCTGAAAAGATTTTCGACCTAGATCCCAACAGGGTAGCCTCAATCACCATATTAAAAGATGCCGCCGCAACAGCCATATACGGATCAAGGGCATCAAACGGGGTAGTCGTTGTTGAAACGGTAGAACCACAAGCTGGTAAATTACGATTAAATTATACCTTTTCCGGAGATTTTTCGTTTGCAGATTTAAGTGTCTATGACCTAATGAATGCCACCGAGAAACTGGAATATGAACGTCTGGCAAAATTATACACTCACTCCAACATCGAAATGGGAGACCGATATACAGATCTTTACAATCAAAGATTAAAATGGGTACAAGAGGGTATTGATACAGACTGGCTCAGCAAACCGATAAAAGATCTGGGATTCGGGCACAAACATTTCTTATTAATAGAGGGTGGTGACTCGTCTATCCGTTACGCTCTTTCCGTAAATTACAACAAAACGGATGGAGTTATGAAAAAATCAGGAAGAAGGACCGTAGGAATTGGAAGTAAATTACAATACAACTATAAAAACTTGCGTTTCATCAATGACCTGACATATTCTAACGTGAAGGGTACAAACTCTCCTTACGGTTCATTCACGACCTACACTTATCAAAATCCTTATTTCCATCCGTATGATGAAAACGGGAATGTGAAACAATATCTCTACGAACCGACTCTTGACGGAGATGTACTCGTAACAAACCCGTTATACAATGCTGCCAAAAAAACTCGTAATGAATCCACGTATAGCGAATTTAACAACAATTTTTCGATAGAATGGAATATCATGGAGGGAATGACTTTACGCGGGAAATTCTCCTTAAACAGCAAACAAGAAAGTACCGACGATTTCAAACCGGCTACACACACGGATTTTGCAACGACACAATACAAAGGAAGCTACCAGAAAGGAGAACAAAAAACATTCACGTATGATGCAAACATTGTGTTCAACTATGCCCGCTCATTCATGAAACACAATATAAATTTAGCAGCAGTTTGGAATGTAAGAGAAAGTAACATCGATAGTTATTCTGTTACGGCGGTAAATTACCCCAATGAACAAATGGACCATTTTGGTATGGGAACAGCTTTCCAAGACGGAGCCAAACCTGCAGGAGACTACGAGGTAAGTCGTTTAATGGGATTTGCTGGAAATGTCAATTACGGCTGGGATAATCGCTATCTATTAGACCTTTCCATCCGGACAGATGGCTCCTCTGTATACGGGGCAAATCAACGCTGGGGGACATTCGGTTCTATCGGAATTGCCTGGAATATACATCGTGAAAAATGGTTTGAAAACTCTCGTATAGTAAATAACTTAAAATTACGAGGGTCTATTGGAAGTACCGGAGGACAAAATTTTTATCCTTTCCAGTCCATCCGTATGTTCTCCTACAAAGACGATTTAGTGGACGGTATTACTTACAACGGTAGCATCGGCGCATTATTAAAAAGTTATGGAAACACTGATTTGAAATGGCAGAAAAACCTAAAACGTAACATAGGGCTAGACTTTGCCCTTTTCACAAGTCGCTTGTCCGGTTACGTGAATTTTTATAAAGAGGATTCCAAAGCCTTGCTAATCGATGTTCTATTAGCACCCTCAACAGGTTTTGATTCATACAAAGACAATCTCGGGGAAGTCGAAAACCAAGGAATTGAAACAAACATTCGGGGATCTGTAATCCGGGACACGGGCAAGGAACTACAATGGGATTTATTTGTCAGCCTGATGAGTAACCGGAATCGACTCCTAAAATTAAATGATGCTTTGGCCGCTTACAATCGTATGCAAGATGATAAGGTAAATAATGCCGATGATGACCAAAAAAGTAATCGCCCCGTGGTCCGCTATCAAAAAGGGAAATCCATCAATGCCATTTGGGCTAATGAATCATTAGGAATAGACCCGAATAGTGGACAGGAAATTTTCCTAGACCAACAAGGGAATAAAGTGGATAAATGGAGTACGGACAATTATAAGCCCTTGGGTTGTACAGATCCCGACGTGGAAGGAAGTTTCGGTACAATGTTCATGTACAAAGGATTCCAACTCAATGCCTTTTTCAAATATAGCATCGGGGGCGACATATATAACCAGACATTAGTTGACAAGGTTGAAAACGTCAACCCCAAAAATAACGCCGATCGTAGAGTCTTATATGATCGTTGGAAAGAAGCAGGAGATATCGCCCGTTTTAAAGCGATCGACAACACGGAAACCACGATGCCGACCTCACGTTTTATAGAGAAAGAAAACTACGTACAACTTTCTTCTTTAAGTGTCTCGTATCGTTTCCCGGTAGAAAAATTACGCCGTCTCGGAATGGAATCATTGAAAGTAACGGCCATCGGTAATGATATATTCCGAGCATCGACAGTGAAAATGGAACGAGGAACAGTTTATCCTTTCGCTCGTACCTACACACTCTCCTTGCAGGTTACTTTTTAAACAATGTAATAAATAAAGATACCAAAGTTATGAAAAATATGAAAATCATAATTATCGCCCTTCTCACTTGTTTAACTATGAGTTCATGCGAGAAATGGTTCGATGTATCCCCAAAATCAGACGTGAAGTCGGATGACCTGTTCAAAGATGAAAATGGCTTTTGGGATGTATTGACCGGGGTTTATTCGATCATGGTTACCCCATCGGCTTACGGTAGGGAACTGTCCTTTGGGTACTTGGATGTAATGGCTCAATATTACGATAAAATCACGAGTCAGACACATAACTATTATAAAACAAAAGGATATGATTATACGGATACACAAGAAGAAACTCGTCTAAAATCTATTTGGAAAGGACATTACAAAGCCATTGTCAACTTAAACGTACTATTGGAATACGCTGATAAAAACAAAAACGTATTTGCTTCCGAGCAACACTATCGAGTCGTAAAAGGAGAAGCATTCGGATTGCGTGCATTTCTACATTTCGACTTGTTACGCCTATTCGGCCCCTCGCCTGCCGACGGGTTGGAACAACAAGCTATACCTTACGCAGACACTTACACGAACGTGGCTCAAGCCGCCCTTCCTCTCGGCTCTTTTGTAAATCGGGTCACACAAGATCTGGATTCTGCCCGAATCATGTTAGCTAATTCCGATTGGTTCGGACCGGCATATCAACAACTCTACGAAAAACGTGATTCCACACAAAAAGAACGTCACAGCCGCATGAATTACTTCACGGTAGCAGCATTACAAGCCAGAGCGTACAATTACATAGGAGACAAAGAAAACGCCTTGAAAGCAGTTCATGAAATCATAAATGAAAATACGAAAGAACCTATGGCTCCACTAAGCCTGACAACTTCTGCCAGTGAAAACGACCGATTATTTAAAAATGAAATCCTGTTCCGGTTGAATATTGAAAAGCTAGAGGATGACATCTCTTCATATTTCGGAGAAAATGCAATTGCTTACGGGGTTAGTTCAAGTGCCACTGCATTATGTTTCACTGCCACGAAAGTCTCAAACCTGTACCAAGCTGTTTCGGCCGGAGATGATGACTATCGCCTGAAATTATGGTTCCAACCTACTGATGTCAGCTCATCTTGGATGCCGGCTAAATATAAAAATGCGAAATATATTCCTATCGTAAGATTATCCGAAGTATATTTAATTGCAGCAGAATGTGCCTCCGGAAACAATGGCCTAGCATATCTAAATAAAATCCGGGCACACCGGGGATTGGTAGCTTTAGAAAACATTACGGACCTAGATGCTGAAATTGCCAAAGAGTACCAAAAAGAATTTATTGCTGAAGGACAAATGTTCTTTTATTACAAACGAATGAACCTAGGGCGCATCGGGGTTTTCAGCAACGTGAACCTGACAGATAAAAATAAAGTGTATCAGCTTCCCGTTCCTACCGACGAATTGGACTACGGGAACATGTAATCAAAATAACTTTTAAATGAAAAGCTATGATAAGAAATATAATACTGATATATATATTCACGATCCTTTGTATCGGGTGTCACGAAAATGATCGTTTGATATACACGACAAAACCTTCGGTATTTTTCCCTGACTACGTAACAGGCAAGGATAGCGTGACATATTCATTCCGCATGACGAAAGAGGACAGAGATACCATTTATTTAACAGCTAAACTGGTCGGAAAAAGCTTTGAAACCCGAACCCCGATAGGCTTAAAAATAGACAAAGACCAAACGACTGCCCAAGAAGGAATCTACTACGAAATGGAAGATTCTTACTGGTTTGAACCGGGTAAAGGAGAAATAAAAATACCTATCTACCTGATACAGGGAGGAACAGACATAGATGATGATATATTAACCATAGCACTTCAACTTATCCCGACAGAGGATATTGATGTCGCTTACGAGGATAAATCCCGCGTGTACGTGAGGATCACCAACAAACTTGTAAAACCCAGTTATTGGGAAGATTTGTTGATCATTTACTTTGGTGAATACTCCCAAGTGAAACACGAGAAATGTATCGAGGTAATGGGACACGACTTTCCACTCACGATGGCTGAAATTGCCACATTCCCGGGCAGCTACAGTTATTTTATGACACAAGGAAGAACAGTCTGTTACTATTACGCCACTCACAATGAAGTGGACGAAAACGGGAAAAAAATAGAAGTGTGGGACCCATTTTAATCAAGAATGAACATGAAACGAAATTTACTTATATGGTTTACAATCCTATCTTCTCTTATAGGATGTGTGGATGACAAAAGCAATACTCGAATAGAAGAATTAAACGAAGTTACAATAGGAGCATTACAGGAAAAATATAGTGCGAAACTGGGAAGTTATCTACAAATTCCTCTTCCAATCACAACACGCACCGGTGATGAATCTCAATTAAGTTATGCATGGTATACCTACACTCCTACCACGAGAACACAGGCAGACACGCTAGGTAAAACCAAAGACTTGAATGCCTTCATGGATCCGAAAATTCTGACCCCTGGCGAGGATTATTCCCTAGTCGTAAAGATTACAGATCTATCAACCGGGGTTTATTACCGGAAAAAAATGAAACTGGAAGTACTCTCAGATTTCACGAAAGGAACTCTTCTACTATGTAAAGAAAACGAAAGTTACGCACTCCATTTTATGGTAGACGATGCTGAGAAAACATTTGTAAAAAACATTTTCGAAGCAGCTAACGGAACAAAATTAGAAAATCCGGTACGAGTTTATGCCTTAAATCCCAATAAATACCAACCACAAATGAAAGAGGTTTTGGTGTTATGCGAAAATGAAACGGGCGGTTATTTTCTCAATCCGGTTTCTATGAAAAGTAATCGAACTGTTGAAAGCGCAATAACTTTCAGTCCCGAAACCGGAATCTATTCACCCCAATTACACGTGGAGAGCAGTTCGAGAAGTGTTGACTATTTAATCATCAGCGATCAAGTCTTCAAACGGGGAACAAACATGGGTGCAATGACTTGGGATGCACCAATGGTTGTAGTCGAAGGTTCGACAGAATACAAAATCGGAACCGGAATGGTTCAATCGTCGAGTGGACCCGCTTTCTATGACGAATTAAACGGACGTATTCTCGTGCATAATAACTCAGCATGGAACAAAGCTCCTTTAAAGCAACTAAAAACAGAAACGGGCGATCTGAACTATTTCGATTGCAATAATATGGGAACGAACATGGAGTATTTGGCGGGAGGACTACTTTCCGCAGATAACGAATGTTGGATGTTACTACGTCACAAAGAAAATCAGCAAAATTATCTATTCAAAATAAAGATCACGTCTGATAACCGGGGAACTAGCCTCGCCAAAATAGCCATAACCCCGGAAGTTGCACCTCATCTTCAGGAAGCAACTCATTTCGCTTCGCTTGAAGGAATGAAAGACCTTCTTTTTTATTCGACAGGAAACAGCGTATACGCTATCGCTTTAAGTAATTTACGAGAAGGCGTAACCAATAATCTGGAAGCACAGATTATAAACGGACTAGAAGATGATTTCTCCATCACCGGAATGAAATTAAGTGACATCCTCGTCCCCGATCCAACGCCTGAAAATCCGCTCGCAACCAAAACAACACAACAAATCCGCCTGTATATCCAAGATCAAAAAATATCAGGCAACCAAAAAGGTGGAGTTGCTTATTATGAATTAGGAACCGTTGGAGGAATCCATGCAGATCCGGTATATCGACTATCCGGATTCTGTGATCAAGTAATTGATGTAGAAGAAAAGTACGAATAACATGAAACAAATTATATTATTAATAATGATCTCATTCTCTGTGCAGCTTGCCTCTGCACAGGGGATCATATTCAGTTCCGGTGATTTTGATGATATTGTAAAACAAGCGAAAGAACAAAAAAAAGGTATCTTCGTGGATGTTTACACCTCCTGGTGTGGACCATGTAAAATGATGGCCAAAAATGTCTTCACAAACACCAAAGTGGGAGAATACTACAATACTTCTTTCATTTGTATAAAATTAGATGCAGAAAAGCAACGAGAACACGGTTTTTTCGCAAAATATAAGGCTGGAGGTTACCCTTCTTTTTTCTGGTTAGATGAAAACGGAGACTTACTGGATTTACACGTGGGTTACCTAGAAGCTGAAACATTTATAAAGAAGGGGAAAGAAGCAAAAGAATCGGATTTCCCCAAACAATTAGCTGCAATGAAAGAACGGTGGGACAAAGGGGAACGCTCCATTGAACTCGTCCGTTCTTATGTCTTCAAAAACCTAAGCAAAATCGATCCGGATCAAGCCGAAACCTGTCTAAGGGATTACTTATCCGGACTCTCTCCCGAAGAATTACTCTCGCAAGATGCCTATTCGGTATTAAGGTCCTTTATGCGTTCACCTGACAAGACCATCCGGGAGCAACTCATTCGACATGCTGACGTGTATAAAAAATACGATGATAATTTTTGGATCAATCTCTATCGGGCAATTGTTCGTGTCGGAAGTATCATACATAACGAGAAACCGGAAGAGTACAAACAATACATTACCGAACTAAAAGAAATAGACGTCCCTTTGTCTACCATGTATTGCAACATCTTGGCAATCGAGGAACAGCTCTTTAACCATGAATTCGGAAAAGCAATTCCCGCTATCATACCATTAGTACAAGAATGTGGGGACGAACACCGCTACCTGTATAGTCAGCTTTTTTACACGATGATTATTGCCGATTATTTTCGGAATGCGCCTGTCGTGGATAAAGAAGTTGAAGAGGTGATACGGATTGCCGACCTTGCCATGAAAGCACAGCCTTGTCAAGAGAATTTACTATATCTGGCTGCAGCCCATGCCAAACGGGAGGATTTCAAGCAAGCTTATGCCGTACTGGCAAGTATGCCCATGTTTGAAAAACCCATGTTATCATTGGCCTTATATCGTTACCTAAACTTACCTTTCGTAGGACAAACATATCGATAAAAGAAAGGACTGTCCCAAAAGCCATTTTATTTCAAGAACCCCTCCGTCACTTCGTGCCACCTTCTCTATAAACAGAGGAGGTGCTGGTGACTCTTCCCGAAGACAAGGAGCATTTCAACTCTCCCTTTGTTTATACAGGGAAATCGGCGAGAGCCGATTCGAGACTGCTTGCAGGCTCAATACCCCGAAGCCGGGAGGGTGTTTGAGAAATGACTTTGGGGATAGCCCCTTTTCATCTAATAATAACATACTTTCTTACAATCGTACCTATAAAATCAATCTCCCCAATTAGTACCATAAACTACCGTAATAATTCCCTGTTAAGTAATTAAAGCCGAGACAAAGACGATTTACAGACGAGATAAAGACAAGTCGAACTCGTCTTTATTGTTATCATATTTAATCCACATACCCCCTATCTGCATTTATTTTTCTATTATATCGGTTACAAAACTGATATTAAAAGCGATTAAACCAGCCTGAACAACTCCTATATACGTAAACAAACAACTAAAAATTGATATAATAGCTTGTAATAAATCAAAAAAATCATACCTTTGTATTAAGGATTGAGCGGAGAGCCGCCATAAATCCGATTATGATGTTGAGGTTAAAATGTTCATTTTCCAGAAGTAGCGATTCAGACATAATGTCAATGGAAAATGGGATTGCAACACTCACGTTTGTTACACGTATATTCTTTTCAGAATTATACTTATAGCGGCGTGGGGTTGCTTTTTTCATGTTGACAGATCGCTACTTCCATGAATTAAGTCAATCCCGAGCCGTTATGCCATACTCCGGATTGACTTGCTCGGTCCGGATTTTTTATTGACCGGGATATAAAAAACAGGAATAGCCGGAACCTGCATTGATCCGGCTATTTTCCCCTGTTGCTTTTTGCCCCAACATCAAATAAGACAATTTAGAATTTTCATCGTTGACTTGGTTCAAACCAACACGAAGTCCGGACTTACATTTCACAATTGCAACCAGTGAAAAGACTTCGTGCAGGAAGGGGGACGATCCATTTTCCCCCTTCCTATTTCTATTACAGAATCTTCGTAGAAGCATCAATCTCGACGCTCGTCCCACATTGCTCCACGGGTAAACTAGGGATAAACTATGACAAATGCCAAGTAATGACAAGGCAAAAACACGACAAATACATGAGAGATTGTTCTTGCTATGTTCATGCTATGAAGATGCCGTGTTCTTGTCATAGCCTATCGATAGACAAAGGATCGCCAACGGGATAATATAGCACGAACTCCCTCCCCCTTCGGGTAGGGACTGTCCCAAAAGTCTTGCCTGTATTTGCCAACTACCCCCTCCAGCTCCCCCTTACACAGGGGGAGAGCTGATTACCAAGCGGTTTCTCCCCCTGTGTAAGGGGGAGTTAGTGGGGGTAGTTGTTTAAAATTGACTTTTTAGACAACCCCAGCTGGGAAACTCTCCCTCTTCGGGAATTATTTCTAATCCTATAACCTGTGTAATAAAATCAAGGCGTTAGCATTTGCCTCACAACCGCATATAAGCATCAATCTCCCGGAACTGATCGGACGAATAATCCCCCAGCAGGTGTTTCGCGAAGTGGAACCACATCTTCCGTTGATAGAAAGCCTGTTGTATGCCCATAAAACCGTGAGCTTGTCCCGGCAGGATTACCAAGTCAAAATTCTTTCCCGCTTTCAACAATGCATCTGCCATACGCAAGGTATTCGCCGGATGCACGTTATTATCCACGTCACCCGTCACCAGCATCAAATACCCTTTCAAATTCTTCGCCAGCTCGATATTCGTCGGGATTTTCGTCTCGAACTTGATCTTCTCCACGGAAATCGTGGTATCTTTCCCCGTGATGGAATCTTTCACGGTTTTCTTCTCGAAAGATTTAACCTCCCGAACCCCGTGATGCGTCTCTCCCCACCATTGGTTATAAATATTATTGTCATGATTTCCCGCCGACGAAACAGCCGCCGTGTAGAAATCGGGATAAGTACATAATGCTGCGGTAGACATGAAACCTCCACCGGAATGTCCGAAAATACCCACCTTGGACTTATCAATAAAAGAAAAACGATCAGCCAACTGCTCTATACCACACTTATCATCCGCCAACGGGTAATCCCGCAAATTATTATACCCGAACGTGTGATACCATTTATCCCGCATCGGGCTACCTCCCCGGTGACCGAAAGTCACTACCACGAAACCGACTTGTGCCAGACCAACATTATAAGCTGCCGTCACGGAAAACTCCAACGGAATCGCCTCGGTTTGCGGTCCGGGATAAACATACGAAATAATCGGGTAACGCCGGGTTGAGTCGAAGTCAAAAGGCTTCCACATAAAACCGTACAAATCCGTATGCCCATCGGCAGCCTTCACCGTGAAAGGCTCCGGCATCTTCCATCCAGCCTCGTAAAGCCGGGTCAAATCGGGTGAGGCCAATTCCAGAATCACCTTTCCCTTGTTATCCCGCAACACGCTCCGGGGTTCCAAGTCCGCACGGGAATAATTATCCACGAAATAACGTCCCGACTTCGAAAAATAAGCCTCATGAGTGGCCTGTTCGGGAGTCAGCACCTCCACTTGACCATTCCCGTCAATCCGGGCTTTATTCACCCGGGCATAGTAGGGACATGCCCCCTTCTCCTGCCCGTAAGCCCCGAAATAAATGGTGCGTCCCACGGTATCAATCTTAACCATCTTCCCGGCCGTCCAGTTCCCGGAAGTAATCGCGTTCTTCAGATTTCCCTCGCCATCGTAATGATAGAAATGCCCGTGACCCGTTCTCTCCGACCACCAAATAATATCTTCCCCCTCGTTCAACAAGGAAAGATGGAAGAAATCATTATTGAAATAAGGCTTACTAATCTCGTTAATCAACACCTTCACCTCCCCCGTTTTCAAATCCACCTTACAAAAATCAATCTCGTCACAAGTTCTCTTTTTGCGCAGGAAATAAAGACTGTTGACCTTTTTTCCCGGGGTAAATAATCTCAACGTCTGATCCGGCCATTTCTCAACCGGCACTTTGATCAATTTCTTATCGGTCGTGTCCACCAAGAATAACTCCTCGTGTTGCACCTCCTGATCCCCAGCCATCACGTACTCATACTCGTTCAACGTCGGACGGGAACTCAAATTATTAACCACATAAAGCGTTTTGATCTTTCTCCGGTCTGAGCGACGCACGTAAAAGCGTTCAGAATTCTCGAACCAAGTCACCCGGGCAGATACCCGTTTACTCGTGGTATCCGTATCACCGTAGGCATAGGAGTATTTTAATTCTCCGTCCGTCGTGATCTGGGTTTCCACGGAATCTTTCACGGAAAGCATATACAGGTTATGACTTTTCGCGTAAACGATATAAGTACTATCCGGAGAATACGTTCCCTCCAGCCCGTTCGATTTCTTGGGAGTTGTATCCGGTTTCTTCCGGGCAGAATCTATTTTCACCAACCGATTGGTATAAATGTTATATTCGAAACGGAAAGTATCCACCTCGAACTTCAATGTTTTCTCATCTTCTTTAAAAACCAATGCCCGCACAGGTAGTTCTTTATAATTCACCGGTCCGTGGGTATACTTGCTGATCTCGGCAGTCATAAATTCCCGATCGAATAACTCCCGGTGAATCCTCGCCTTCGGGTCAACGAAATAATAACGGGTTCCATCGCCCGTTTTGTAACTATACCAAAACTTATCGCTTTCCTTCAAAAAACGAGGACTTACTTTCGTTGATCCTACCAGTTTTTCCGCGTTCCCACGCATAAAACGTTCGGCTTCTTTGTAATTGGCTTTCTGTGCAAACCCGGCCAGCACGAAAAGGCAGGGCACGAACCATAAAAAACATTTGATCATCATTTATTCCTTTAAATTTGTTCTATTGGTCTTTGTGAAAGCGAAATTAATTATATCCTCCCAAAGATTACCTTTCTATCGAAATCTTAATAAATATTTAACAGATTCAGATTATTTAAACTAATCATCTTCTACACAAACGTTTGAATATGCTACAAAACATAACCTCTGACGCCACGATTTCATTTTTTATAGCTATTTTTGCACGTGTATAAACATGCTAATATTTTCATTTACTTTAAATAAACAGGACAAGGTGATGGAAGTTTTCCCGATAGATAAAAAAGTAGAGCAACTCTTTAAAGAAGTCAGCCGAAGAATATTCCGGTTACAAAACGGAAGAAGTCTTGACAGCATGGAACGGATAGGAGCTGACACGCGGGGACAGATCGGGGCAAGTTACCTCTCTCTCAAAAATCTGGCCGGACAATACCAACCCGATTTAAGATTGGCACAACTATTGTGGGGAACAAAGAAACGAGAAGAACAAATCGTTGCCTGTTTTTTATTCCCGGTTCAAGAGTTGATTACAGAAAAAATTACTCAATTATTACAATACTGTTACAACTTCGAGATTGCGGAATATTTCGGGACATTGGTTCTTTCGAAACGGGAAAACGTGGAACAAATGGTAAATGAATATTTAAATTCCGATCATCCCTATCTTCAAGTCGCGGCACTAACCGCCATCGGCAGGAGCCGGATTGATCGAAAACTAAACTCCCCATTCACCGACAGTTACATTCTAAACATAGATCGTAACAAGTTCACGGACACGAACGTACAAAAGGTATACGATCGTGTAAGCATATGCTTGAGAGAATAGGAAAACAAGAACGTGTTAATAAAACATAAACGGACAAGGGAAAGGAGAAATTGGTTCTTTTATATCAAAATGTTTCCTACTTTTGTGCCGAATTAAAGAAAAAAAGAATTAATTAATTTCTAACATAAATTTATTGCTATGGCAAAATTAGATTTAAGTATTTATGGAATCACGGATGTGAAAGAGATCCTTCACAATCCCTCATATGAAGAATTGTACAAGGCAGAAACAGACCCGAAACTGGAAGGGTACGAAAAAGGATATTTGACCGAGCTTGGCGCAGTTAACGTGATGACCGGAATCTACACCGGACGTTCACCGAAAGATAAATTCTTTGTAAAGAACGAGGCCAGCGAGGATTCTGTATGGTGGACTTCTGACGAATACAAGAACGACAACAAACCTTGTTCGGAAGAAGCATGGGCAGATTTGAAGGCAAAAGCCGTGAAACAATTGTCCGGCAAAAAACTGTACGTGGTTGACACGTTCTGCGGGGCCAACGCAGGTACCCGTTTGAAAGTTCGTTTCATTATGGAAGTTGCATGGCAAGCTCACTTCGTGAAGAACATGTTCATCCGCCCGACAGAAGAAGAATTGGCGAACTACGGGGAACCGGATTTCGTTTCTTTCAACGCTGCAAAAGCTAAAGTTGAAAACTTCAAAGAATTAGGCTTGAACTCCGAAACAGCTACCGTTTTCAACTTGAAAACCAAAGAGCAAGTAATCTTGAACACTTGGTACGGTGGTGAGATGAAGAAAGGTATCTTCTCTATCATGAACTATCTGAACCCGTTACGCGGAATCGCATCTATGCACTGTTCTGCCAACACGGATATGGAAGGTAAGAACACCGCTATCTTCTTCGGTTTGTCAGGAACAGGTAAAACGACCTTGTCAACTGACCCGAAACGTCTTTTGATCGGTGACGACGAACACGGATGGGATGATGAAGGCGTGTTCAACTACGAAGGCGGATGCTACGCCAAAGTTATCAACTTGAGCAAGGAAGCCGAACCGGACATCTATAACGCCATCAAACGTGACGCTTTGTTGGAGAATGTTACCGTGGACGCTAACGGAAAGATCGACTTCAATGATAAATCAGTTACCGAAAACACTCGTGTTTCTTACCCGATCTATCATATCAAGAATATCGTGAAACCGATCTCTAAAGGTCCGGCTGCACAACAAGTTATCTTCTTATCAGCTGATGCGTTCGGAGTATTACCTCCGGTATCTATCCTGACCCCGGAACAAACGAAATACTATTTCTTGTCCGGATTCACTGCAAAATTGGCCGGAACGGAACGCGGTATCACTGAACCGACTCCTACTTTCTCGGCTTGTTTCGGTGCAGCATTCTTGTCATTACACCCGACAAAATATGCAGAAGAACTGGTTAAGAAAATGGAGAGAACAGGAGCAAAAGCATACTTGGTAAATACCGGATGGAACGGAACCGGGAAACGTATCTCCATTAAAGATACTCGCGGTATCATCGACGCTATCTTGGATGGCTCTATCGACAAAGCCCCGACCAAAACAATCCCGTTCTTCAATTTCGAGGTTCCGACCGCGTTGCCGGGAGTTGATCCGAAGATCCTTGACCCTCGCGACACATACAGTAACGCCAGCGAATGGGAAACCAAAGCAAAAGATTTATCAGAACGTTTCATCAAGAACTTCAAGAAGTTCGAAGGAAACGAGGCCGGAAAGGCATTGGTTGCCGCAGGTCCGAAATTATAATTCCAGGATTAGAACAGCAAAAAAGCACTTCGCAAGGAGTGCTTTTTTTATTACCCTTCTCTCACCCATCATCATATCTTCCCTTACATCCGTTCGTTAAGGCTATTACCTCTCTTCGTTATCTCTCCGTTCCTAGATAGTATAACGGAGAGATAACGAAGAGATGCGAGCTAATTTACTGATTATCAATAATTAAAATTCTTCCCATTGATAATACACCTTAAAGAAATATTCTAAAATTTTTCCACGCTTTGAAGGAATTTTAAAATTTTATCGTACATTCGCACCAGTCATAAATAGATATAATACATTCAATATAGTACCACTTTCACAATAATTATAAATGCAATTCACATAACACCATAGACATTTTAATTGAAACAACATATTGTTATATACTCCTTTAAATGCAAGCAAAACAATGCAACAATCGACATGCAAATACCCTGATTTAAACCACAACCTGTTGGAACAATTCAACAAAAGAGAGGAAGACGCTTTTTGTTTTGTTTATGAACATTTCTATAATGAATTATATTACTTTGCCTCCAAATTATTTTTAGACAATACAGTTCTACCTTATGACGTTTTACAGGATATTTTTTTGAACGTTTTGGAGAACAAAAAACAGTTCGAATCTTTTGACCTGTTGAAATCCTATTTGTATTTATCTATCCGCAATCGTTGGAAAAATGAACATAAACACACCGTGGCAGCCCAACGTTACACTGCCCAGAGTTTCGATGAAAAAGAAGACAATATCCTGTCAAATATTTTCGAGTCAGAAACATTAGCCATTTTATACAATCACCTGAAACTTCTTCCCCCGGAATGTGCCAAAGTCATGAGACTTTCTTTAGAAGGACATAAAAACCCGGAAATAGCTGAGATCTTATCCATCTCGATTAACACGGTCTATGCTCAAAAACAGAAAGCACTAACCGTTCTAAGGAACAAATTGTCGAAGGATATGTTCGTTATTTTATTATTCTCCCTTTTTTTACACGGGGAATAATCCACTTATTTCTAGAGAGTTATCACAAATACATATTTTTTTTCAAAATAATGCCCTTTTGCGTAATTAATTTTCAAACCGATGTTGTTTCTATTATAAACAGGCGGGAGGAAACAAATTAATTTACGGAAAGATGGATTTGTATTTAAAAGCAAGAAAATTAGCACAGGAAAGGGCACAACAAATTATCGACGGAATAAAACCGGATGAATATTTCGTGGAAAATGACGAATGTAAAGAAACAATATATTTACTTTCTGATCCGGAACAAAGAACCATTCTATTAAAGAAATTTGACCAGAATGAAAAACAAAAAGCCGTAGCCTCTCTGAGAAGTTATATACGGTGGAAAAGACGCCGCCGAATAATACGTAACAGCAATAAAATTGCGGCAATCCTAGTATTGGTAATAGGGATTGCTATCACATTCTATTCCCCCTCTCCCACCAATTTACAAACACGGGAACCGGATGGTTATCTTACACCGGGGAAACCACAGGCAACTTTAATTCTGGCAAACGGGCAAGAGATTAAATTAGACCGAGAACTTGAATTGAAAGAAAAAAATACGGCTATCCTGAACAAAAAATCAGGGGAGGTTGTTTACACGCCCGACTCCGGAAATGTTGAAATACAACAATACAACACCATCAAAGTACCCCGTTACGGAGAATACTCGGTTGTCCTGTCAGACGGGAGCCGGATAAAATTAAACTCGGAAAGTGAACTTCGTTATCCTGTTGTTTTCACGGGAGAACAGCGAGAGGTGTATTTGAAAGGGGAAGCTTATATGGAGATCTCCAAAGATCAAAAACCGTTTATCGTACACGCGTATGACACCAGAATAAAAGTATACGGGACCTCTTTTGATGTAAACAGCTACAATCCGGATGAAATTCGTATTGTGTTAGTGCAGGGGAAAGTAGGGATTCACCACTCAAAGATGCAAGAAGTAATCCTGTATCCCAATCAGTTGGCACGGGTCTCTGAAAAAGAAGGAATTGTCGTCAAAGAAAATATCAATGTCAATTATTATATCGCTTGGCAGGAGGGATATTTTGCTTTTGAGGAGGAACGTCTCGAAGATATTATGACGACACTTTCACGCTGGTACCGGATGAAAGTAATATTTGAAAATCCACAATTAAAAGATATTCGTTTTACCGCTTCGGTTCAAAAAGAAGAAAACATCAGCAAGCTACTGAATCAATTCGAACTGACCCGTACCGTATCATTCAATATCATTGAAAATCAAATTTTTATAAAGTAATATTTTAAATCAACACAATTTATCAAACTACAGTCAAAAGCTGTCAGTAAAGGGAGTTTTAACACTAATACAAAAGCTATGAAAAATTATCAGTCGGGATTTTATATCCGAAACAATCATTTGAAAATACTCTTTCTGATGATTTGTATGGTGACTCTGGCACTTTCGTTACGAGCCAACGTAACCGCCCAGACAAAAATCAACTTAAACCTTAAAAGTGTCACATTCAATGATTTGTTTCTGGAGATTCAGAAACAAACAAAAATGAATTTCGTTTTTAACGCCGACCAATTGAAAGAAGTAGGCAAAATCGATCTGACAGCAAAAGATGAAAGTATCAATAGTTTATTAGAAAGAGTATTGACTCCGTTCTCTTTCACTTATGTCATAGAAGGAACAACCATTGTTATTGTTAGAAAAGACAAGGAGAACCGGGCACAGGAACAACCGAAAATGATTACCATTCGAGGTAAAGTTACAGACTCGGACGGCAACGCCCTAATCGGAGCCACGATACGGATAAAAGGTACTGCTATCGGAACGGCAACCGACGTGAACGGCGAATATAAACTAAGCGTACCCACCGAACAGAAAGAATTACTGGTAACTTACATGGGGTATATTGACCAAGTGGTGAAAGTGAACGGAAGAACCGTTATCAACATAATCCTGAAAGAAGACCGCAAGGAAATGGAGGAAGTGGTAGTCACCGGATACCAAAGCGTGAGACGGGAACGTTTGACGGGTAGTACGAAAACAATCACGGCAAGAGAAATGGAAGGGAAAGGGCTAACCTCCGTGGAAGAAGCATTGAGCAGCACCGTTGCCGGTTTGAACATGATCAGTACCGGCCGACCGGGACAAGACGCCAAGATTCAGATCCGGGGAATCAATTCATTAAACGGAAGCACGGAACCCATTTGGATTGTTGACGGAATGCCCATGCAAGGAGAAATTCCGAATATAAAAATCGGATCAGCCGATTTACAGTCAACGATCTTCACTTCCGGTATCGGGAACTTGTCTCCCAACGATATAAAATCCATTACAGTACTGAAAGATGCAGCAGCCACGGCCATTTACGGAGCCCGGGCAGCCAACGGGGTTATTGTCATAGAAACAAAACAAGGATTAGTCGGAAAAACCCGTTTCAATTTCTCCTTGAATTACGGTATTACAGAACGGCCTGTAAATAATATACACATGATGAATACCGCCCAAAAGATTCAATTCGAACGGGAGTTTGCCACAGATGAAGCCTCCTGGTTATATGAACCCGGGCAGGTGATGAATATTTTAAGAATGAGAGACATGGGGAAATACACGACCGAGGAAGCCGAAGCGAAAATTGCCGAACTGGGAAAAATTGACACGGACTGGTTTAAAGAGATATTCAGAACAGCTATCTCCCAGCAATATAATTTCAGCATGTCCGGAGGTTCTGAAAAAACACAACATTACACTTCCGTAAATTACCTGACGGAAGAAGGTACTGTTCCCAATAACACATACAGCCGTCTAGGAATGAGTAGCAAGATCACCCATTCCCCTTCCGAAAAAATTCGGATTACCGGAGGTTTGAGCGTGACTTATAAAAAGGACCAGATAACAGCCAGCTTGGTAAATCCGTTGGAATACGCCATGTATGCCAATCCTTACGAACGTCTCTATAACCCGGACGGTTCTTATGCATCCGATATTACTTACGCCCCAAATTCAAGTTCATTACATCCCGGTTTACAGTGGTCTACTTTCAATATCATGAAAGAAATCAAAGAGAACACCCAAAACACCCGGTATATTGATGCAGATATTTCGATGAAAGTGGAATGGGAGATTATCAAAGGGTTAATGTTTACCACACATGGTATTTATAACGTCAATTCCAACCATGACCGGACGGTGGAAGGTCCCGGAACCTACACGAATTACAAGAACAATTGGTATCAAAGCATGCTCGGTTGGTCGGGTGAAATGGACCCGGATATGGCGCAAGGTTCTTTGCGGGAAAGTACTTCCTACTCGAACAGTTACACGCTAAAAAATACTTTATCCTATTCAAAAGATTTCTTGGATACCCATTTCTTGAATTTATTCATCGGTCAGGAGATCATGGAACGACAAAGTAAATCTTTCTATAACTATTCCCCGATATTCGATGAGGAACACAACATCATCGGATTTCCCGAACTAACAGGCATAGCACAATCGGACATCAATTTATTGGAATTAGGAAATACGGGTAAAGAAGTTTCCCGTTTGTCTTCCTTCTATGCCAATCTGTCCTATTCATACAAGGATCGTTATATAGTAACCGGGTCCATGCGTTATGACGGTTCGGATGTAATCGGAAATAAAAATCAGTTTACTCCTTTATGGAATGTAGCTTTACGGTGGAATGTACACAAAGAACGTTTCTTGGAAACAGTATCATGGATAAACATGTTATCATTCCGGGGCGGCTTCGGTTATACCGGAAGTATCGATAAAAATGCCCTTCCTTTTCTGGTTTATACTTTAAATAAAAATATAAAATACGACGGTCAACTTGTTCCCCAATCATTCACTTACCCGAATCCCAATATCAAATGGCAGACCAAAAGAGATATGAATGTCGGTTTAGACCTGTCATTATTCGATTACCGGGTAGAGTTGAACTTGAACTATTATTACAATATTACCCGTGATGTACTGGATAAAAAACATTTGGCAATTTCTTCCGGACGAGAGGAAGCAACAGCCAACGTGGCGAACCTGCACAATAAGGGTATTGAAATTGACTTGGGCATAACTTTATTGAAAATGAAAAGATTACAATGGTTTGCCAATTTCAATATAGCCTACAATAAAAATACAGTAAAAGATACTTACTACAAAAGCGTGGATGACCTACCCACAAAAATTTCCCAGGAAGAAGGACACCAATTTGTCGAAGACAAACCGGCAGGAGGCTGGTACGGTTACCGGGTAGCAGGAATAAACCCCATGACCGGGACTACACTGGTACATAAGAATAGCAACGACGCTACTTATGACATGGCGACTAATTTCTACGATATTCCCGGAGACATGGTAAGTTACTTGGGAGACTCCAATCCACATTATGTAGGAGGCTTCTCCACGACAGTAAATTTCAGGCAATTTGTATTCTCCGCCAATTTTGAATTCAAAACGGGCCACATGATCCGTTCGTTCAACACGTTTAAAGACCCGGACAGCCAGAACCGGCACGTAAACGATTTGAATCGCTGGCGGAAACCCGGAGACATCACCAATGTTCCCCGTCTGACTCAATTGAAAGGACTCTATACTTTCTATATGTTCGATTGGGGGTTGGAAAAAGGAGACTATCTGAAGTGCGGCTATGTATCATTAGGGTATAACTTACCACTTGAATGGCTTGAAAAGATAGGGTTCAACTCCGCCCGTCTGAGTTTCACGGCTAAAGATTTATTTACAATCACAAGCTACAAGGGAATAGATCCTTTGTTAATGGGTGAATTTGGTTATCCGAATTCCCGGAAATATACATTTACATTGAATTTTGGATTCTAAAAAATAATGAAGATGAAAAAAATAATAATATGCCTCTGGGCACTCATCGTTTGCTGCTGGGGATGTGAGGATTATTTGAATGTCAAACCGTCAAATGTTCAAGCTATCCGGACTTATGACGAAGTAAAAGCTTTACTGGGTGGACATTTACGTATGTATGCCGAGCCCGATTACGACAATCTGGAGGGAACTTCTATCCCCTATATCGAAAATGACATCTGGACCTTCCTCCACTTTTACGGGGATGACATTGACGTGGACACCTACGTTAAAAACCGCTATATATTCGGGAATATAAAGAATTTGTACGTGGAATCAGCGAACTGGAAAAACACGACACAACCGGGAGTCATCTGGAAAGCCTATTACTCGAATATCGGTTTCTTTAATACGATTATTGATGAATTGAGCCGGGTTGAGGCTTCCAAGGAACAAGCCGATATTATTCGTTGTGAAGCAAAAGTGTTACGGGCTTGGCATCTATTCAAGTTAATGCAATACTTTTCCCCTTACCACTTAAATAAATACGGATTACCCGTCAATCTGGATGCCCAAAAGGTAGCAGAATACGACGCCTCACGCAAGACTCAGGAAGAGGTTTACCGGATAATCATTTCCGACCTGACGGAATGTGTGGAATGTACGACCGAACCTCGATCTACCTACAATGTTTTCTATGACAAAAACATCATCCATGCTATCTTAGCCCAAGTATTCCTTTATAAAGGGGATTCGGGAGCCAAAGCCGATGACGATTACGAAAATGCTGCATCACACGCAAAATCTGCCTTGGAAGCATTAAAATTACAATCCACCGAGGATTATGAGCCTTTCCCGGTATATAACGAGGTACTTGGGATTTCAAAAGAGGCTCCGCATGCTTTAATGGTTGACTTTAGGTCTGCCAACGAATTACGATTTATTGTCGGAAATCCTAAATCCGCATCACAAAATCTGTATTCTTCAGCCAGTCTTTACGCATTATTTAAAGATAATGATATTAGAAAAACAAAGTTCTTCAATGACAAGCAGGTAATTACTAAATACATGAATATCGCAACCGGATATGTTTCAGTAGAACTCTATCAATTCTGGTCTGCTGCCGAAATGTACCTGATCATTGCAGAGAGCTATGCCCGTTCCGGTAATGAATCGGAAGGAAAGAAATGGTTGGAGGATTTTCAAAAACATCGGTATTCAAATTATAACGGTTATCAAGGAAATGACCTTTTACAAGAGATATTGAATGAACGTCGCCGGGAATTCTGTTATGAATATGATATGCGTTGGTGTGACCTAAGCCGATTACAGACAGGCTGGACCCGTAGTTCTTATGAAGATGCCGAACATCCTACTTATACTTTGGAGGACAACGATTATCGTTTCACGCTGCCGATACCCGTGAAAGAGGAATTACAATATAACGACATCGAACAGAATCCAGGATGGCTGATTGTTACAGAATAATTAATAGTTTAAGAATTTGACATCATGAAAAATATCAGTTTTTTTATCATCATAATTTGTTTTTTATGCACAGCCTGCGAAAAACAAGAATATGAATCTTACAAAATCGAGGCTCCGCTAAATATCGTACGCCTAAGCTTGAGTCCCAACAGCCCCGTGCTGATAGCTGACGGCACCGCCGAATTAAAGTTTATCGTAAAAGCTTTCTGTGCAGTTGAAAATACCCGTTTGATACAGAAAGAAGTAGACGGAGAAATAAACCTGATCGAGAAAACTTATAGAGACACGATAGAAGTTTCTGCCGAACAGCTTGACTCGAGTCAAATAAAAATCTACCAAAAAGACGGCACTCCCGTGGATTGGACCTTTAAAACTACCGATCTTTCAGAAGATACACTGGTATTCCTGGCTTCATACCAAGGGTTTGAGTCTACACCCAGGAAAGTTGCTTTACGTCCGGCCCCGACCGATGTGTTTGAACCCATTACGGTTCCCGTAATATTTCACATCGTTGTGCCCCGTAGCCAAGCAAATGCCTATGCAAGTATTCATGCCGAAGATATTGAGAAATTGATTGACCGGGTTAACCGAGTTTTTAAAAACGAAATCATTCATGCTCCTTCTTCTATCGATTCAAAAATCACGTTTGAACTGGCTACTCATGATCCCAAAGGAAACGAACTAAAAGAAAAAGGAATCAATCGAGTGGAAGTCAGTGATGAGACAAGTATTAATAGTTATATTAAAAGTTATCTGATTTGGGATATAAATCACTATCTAAATATTTATATCTCCGAATTCACAGAAGACCAAGTGAACTTACCCGCATATATTTTAAACAATGGCAGTCATTTGGAAATGGGCGATCGGTATATCAGAACCGTTAATAACATTTCTGATGCAAAATATTATAGTTTCAATGAAGTTGCTATCGGGATTACCAGAAGCACCTATTATTCAATGGTTCAAGACAATAAGGGACTCGAAGACGCTTTAGGAATTTTCTATGGACTTTTCCCCACATACTACGGAATAGGAGTCGGAGAGCTAGACGATTTCTGCGATGATACTTACACGGCCGCTTACTCAAACATGAGCCTTGAAAAATGGACGTATCAAGAGGACGGGAATCATCTTTACAAAAACGGTAACGAAATTTACTACAATTCTTACCAGATTATGGATGTTTATGGGCCCGCTTACACGATAACCTATGATCAAGTAAAACGTATCCGCACGGTGATTGAAAATTGTCCTTTCCGGATGATGAGAAAATAAAGAACAGATACAAGTAAGTAAATCCTTACAAACGAAAGAGGTGTGGTAGAGTACCACACCTCTTATATTTTAATGCTTTGGATTTTTATCCCATATAGCCTTTCATGACACCCCGTTTGCTGTTACGCACGAACATAATGATCTCGTCACGTTCTTTGGATGCCGGCATCTCGGCCTCGATTCGTTCCACCGCATCAGAGTTGTTCAACCCGGATTGGAAAAGTATCCGGTATATATCCTGAATCTCGTTGATCTTTTCGTTCACGAATCCGCGACGGCGCAAACCGATCGAATTCACTCCCGCATAGGATAAAGGCAATCTCCCGGCTTTCACGTAAGGAGGCACGTCCTTACCAATCAAAGAGCCGCCTTGAATCATCACGTGACGACCGATATGTACGAACTGATGCACGGCAGACATTCCACCGATAATAGCGAAATCATCCACAACGACCTCTCCGGCTAACTGACAAGCATTCGTGATAATGCAATTATCCCCGATCTCGCAGTCATGCGCGATATGCACGTAGGCCATGATCAAACAATTGCTCCCGACTTTAGTTACGCCCTTAGCGGCAGTACCTCTATTTATAGTCGCACACTCCCGGATGGTCGTGTTATCACCAATCTCGACGATGGTCTTCTCTCCCTTGAATTTAAGATCCTGAGGAATGGCAGAAATAACAGCCCCCGGAAAAATCTTACAATTTTTCCCGATATGCGCTCCCTCCAGGATAGTGACATTCGAACCAATTCTTGTTCCCTCCTCAATGACAACATTCTTATCAATTGTCACGAAAGGCTCAATCACCACGTTATCCGCGATCTGAGCTTCAGGATGAACATAAGCTAACGGTTGTTTCATTCGTTTTTTTATTTAATTACAATATAATAGTTACATTTTAAGTACAAGCTTATCACTATTTTTTCGTTTTTGCAACCTGGGCCATGAATTCTCCCACTTCACAAACTAACGTTTTACCGACAAAAGCGTACCCTCTCATCGTCACGATCCCGCGACGGATGGGAGCAATCTTTACCAGCTTGAAGACCAGCGTATCGCCCGGAACAACTTTATGACGGAATTTGATACCATCTATTTTCACGAAATACGTGGAGTAATTCTCCGGGTCCTCCACCTGATTCAATACCAGAATCCCCCCGCACTGCGCCATCGCCTCCACGATCAGCACTCCCGGCATCACCGGTTCTTCCGGGAAGTGTCCCACGAAGAAAGGCTCGTTCATGGTAACGTTCTTGCAACCGATCACGATGTCATCCGTCACCTCATAAATCTTGTCAACCAACAGGAAAGGAGGACGATGAGGCAACAAGGCTCTCACCTTATTCACATCCATCAACGGTTCGGCTGTCGTGTCCACGTCAGGACGAACATCTTCTCTCTCCGCCTGCGTGATGGCCTTACACATTTTCTTGGCCAAGCTGGTGTTTGCTTTATGACCCGGTCTCTCCGCGATAACACGTCCTTTGATAAAACGCCCGCATAAAGACAGATCCCCGATAACATCCAGCAATTTATGACGAGCCGGTTCATTGTCAAAGTACAGGTCCAAATTATTCAAAATACCCTGTTTCACCTCGATAGAATCGTGGTTGAACAGTTTAGCCAGACGGTTCACCTCTTCTTGAGAAATTTCACGATCAACGATCACAATCGCGTTATCCAAATCCCCGCCTTTGATCAGATTGTGCTGCAAAAGCATTTCCAACTCGCGCAGGAATACGAATGTCCGACACGGGGCAATCTCTTTCGCAAAATCGGTTACTTGCTCAGAATAAGTAGCATACTGCATTTGCAAGTAAGGAGAATCGTAAGCAACGACCAAATTTATATTATAGTCGGTATCCGGCAATAACGTGATTTTCGTCTGCCCGTCCTCGCTACAAAATTCCATTTGCTCTTTCACGGTAAAGTAGCGTCTATCCGCTTTTTGTTCTTCAAAACCTACTTTCTCTATCTCTTCCACGTAATATTTAGCACTACCGTCCAAGATCGGGAATTCTTCCCCGCTTAACTCGATCAGGCAGTTGTCAATTCCACTCCCGTAAAGAGCTGCCATCGCATGCTCCATGGTGAACACGCACACGCCGTCTTTTTCAAGGCAACTGGCACGATCCATTAATTTTACATATTCAGCCAAAGCTGGAATTTCAGGAGTCCCCTCCAAATCCATTCGACGTATTCGATAGCCAAAGTTCTCTTCAGCTGGCTTAAAGGTCGCGGTCACCTGTTTCCCGGTGTGCAAACCTTTTCCATTCAAAGAAAATTCACTCTTTAAAGTTCTTTGCTTTACTGACATTTTATTCTGATTTTAATTTATTTACTTCTTTCTCTAAATCTTTTATTTGCCCGTATAGCTCCGGTAATTTACGGAACATGACATAACATTTCTGGTATTTCGGATAATCGAATGCAGGCGATCCGCGCAGGACAGATTTTTCCGGTATGTTGGAAGTGATACCACTCTGGGCAGCAATCTGCGTCCCCGACCCGATATTCAAGTGACCGACAATACCCACTTGCCCGCCGAACACGCAGTTCTCACCGACTTTTGTAGTCCCGGCAATCCCAGACTGGGCAGCGATAACCGTGTTACCACCCACCACCACGTTATGTGCAATCTGGACTAAATTATCGAGTTTAACTCCTTTTTTAATAATCGTAGAACCCATGGTGGCCCGGTCGATACAAGTATTCGCCCCGATCTCCACGTCGTCTTCCAGCAACACGTTACCGATCTGCGGGATTTTCTTGTAATGATCACCTTCCGGAGCGAATCCGAAACCGTCAGCTCCCAGTACCACTCCGGCATGAAGGATACAGGATTTCCCGACCACGCATCCCGTGTAAATCTTTACCCCGGCATAAATAATCGTGTTATCCCCGATAACCACACCGTCACCGATATAGGCCTGAGGATATATTTTCACGTTATTCCCGATTTTCGCACCTCTCCCTATATATGCAAATGCCCCGATGTAAGGTTTTTCCCCGATCGTGGCACTATCACTGATATAAGACGGTTGTTCAATTCCTACTGGTTTCGGCTTCATATCATCATACATTTGCAGCAATGTTGCAATGGCATCATAAGCCGATTCCACCCGGATCAAAGTACAGGAATACTCGTGCGTGGGTTCGAATGTTTTATTCACTAACACGATCGATGCTTGCGTCGTGTAGATATAATGTTCGTATTTAGGATTAGCTAAAAAAGCCAACGTTCCCGGCTTTCCTTCCTCTATTTTAGATACGTTATTTACAGAAATCTCGGGGTCTCCATCGACAACCCCGCTTAATAGAGCTGCTATGTCCTTTGCTTTAAACTCCATAATTCAAAAAATTTCGGCAAACTTACAAATTTTATTTGGAACTATATAGAAAATGTGACAAATATGTTTCAATACCAATATTTAAAACCATACATATCAAGGCCTAAAGGCTTGTCTCCAACACGATTTCCATTGCTATGAAACCCCTTTTCCGGAAACGTTCGCACCGAAAAAAAATATTCCGCCATCACCTATTTTCCACTGGAACTCTTTGGATTAAAAATAATTAATTGTATCTTTGCACTCGGTTATTAACAAACGAGGGGGCGATTAGTCCCCTCTTCTGTTATCTTAGATTAAAGAGTAGAATGAAAAGTACAGAGGAAATAAAAGACATTATCGAAACAATACTGCAGGGGACAGATTTGTTTCTGGTGGACTTGAAAGTATCTCCGGACAACTCGATCGAGGTCTACATCGACTCTCTGAAGGGTATTAACGTGGATTCCTGCGTGACCCTCAGCAAACAATTGGACGCAAAACTGGATCGAGATACCGAGGATTTCGAGTTAACCGTTTCGAGTGCCGGAATCGGTTATCCCTTCAAAGTAACCCAGCAATACGAGAAAAACCTGGGTAACCAAGTGGAGGTGAAACTGCAAAACGGGGGAAAATTACAGGGAATATTAAAATCCCATTCCAACACGGGGATCGTGATCGAATGTGAAGAAAAAGTGGCCGTGGAAGGAAAGAAGAAGAAAAGCATTGTCAAAGTGGAGAAAGAGATTCATTTTACAGACATAAAGGAGGTTAAAGATATTGTTGTTTTCTAAATACATAAAATAAAAATGGAAGCCATTAATTTGATAGATTCATTCGCGGAATTTAAAGAGCTTAAAAATATTGACAGGGCAACCTTGATGAGAGTATTGGAAGATATTTTCAGAAACATGCTTATCAAGCGTTACGGGACGGACGAGAATTTTGACATCATTATAAATATCGACAAGGGTGACTTAGAAATCTGGAGAAACCGTATCGTGGTGGAAGACGATGCCTTCGAAAACCCGAATACCCAAATTTCGCTAACGGAGGCAAAGAGAATCGATGCCGACTATGAGGTGGGAGAAGAGGTGACCGACGAGGTGAAATTCAAAGATTTCGGACGCCGTTCCGTGCTGGCTTTAAGACAAAACCTTTCAGCCCGGATTCTTGAACTGGAGAAAGACCACATCTTCACCAAATACAAAGAGAAAGTGGGCCAGATCGTGACCGGAGAGGTTTATCAGGTATGGAAAAAAGAGATTTTAGTTCTGGATGACGAAGGCAACGAGCTGATCCTCCCGAAACAGGAACAAATCCCCAGTGATTTCTTCAAGAAAGGAGATACTATCCGTGCAGTCGTTATTCGCGTGGAGATGAAAAACGCCTCCCCGTACATCATCCTTTCCCGTACATCACCCGTATTCCTTGAAAGATTGTTCGAGAACGAGGTGCCGGAAATATTTGATGGTTTGATCACGATCAAAAACGTGGTACGTGTTCCGGGAGAACGCGCCAAAGTGGCCGTTGAATCATACGATGACCGTATCGACCCGGTAGGAGCTTGCGTCGGAATGAAAGGTTCACGTATACATGGCATCGTCCGGGAACTGAGAAACGAAAATATCGACGTGATTAACTACACGAACAACATCCAACTATACATCACCCGTGCGTTGAACCCGGCCAAGATCAACAAGATCGAAATGGACGAGGAAAACAAGAGAGCGAACGTTTACCTGAACCCGGAGGAAGTTTCCCTGGCTATCGGTAAAGGCGGTTTGAACATCAAACTGGCTAGCCAGCTCACGGGCTACGAGATCGATGTTTATCGTGAACTTGAAACCGCAGAGGAAGAAGACGTTAACCTGGAAGAATTCTCCGACGAGATCGAACCATGGGTAATCGAGGAACTGAAACGCGTGGGTTGTGACACGGCAAAGAGCGTGTTAGAGTTAAGTGAATCAGAATTAGAGAGCAGGACTGATCTTGAGATAGAGACCATCAGGGATGTTCTCAAAATATTAAGAGCCGAATTTGAATAAGGAACGCTCAAGGTTATAATGCTTGTAAAATAAAATCTTAATATGGCAGTTAGACTAAGTAAAGTTGCTAGAGAATTTAACGTAGGTTTGTCCACGATAGTGGATTACCTGCAGGAAAAGGGGATTAAGATTTCATCTGATCCAAACGCAAAATTAACAGATGACCAGTACTCTTTAGTAGCGAAAGAGTTTTCTACCGATAGCGAGGCTAAAAAAGAATCCAATCGGGTAGATTTAAAAAATACACGGTTAAAAAAAGAAACGGTTACCATTGATAACATGAACAATGGTACGGAGGAACACGCTCCGGAATTTATATCTATAAAGGACGAGATTAAACTGGAAAATAAAATTAAGGTCGTGGATCACATCGACCTGAACAGACTGAATAAACAACAAAAACCGGAAGAGAAGGTTGAGGAGGTAAAAGAGGTGAAGATCGAGGAAAAGAAAGAAGAAAAACCGGCAGAACCTCAGGTAAAAGAAACTCCCGTAGTTGCACAAAAGCAAGAACGGGAAGAAGCTCAAGCTCCTGTTGCCAGAACTCCGAAAACGATCATCAAGCAACCGAAAGTTGAAACCCGTCAGGAGGAAAAAGCCCCGTCTGAAGATCATTCCAACAGAACCGACAGGGAAGTGAGCTACAAATCACCGACCCCGGCAATTAAAGACGTGAAGGTTGTCGGGACAATCGATCTGGACGCGATCAACCAGCGTACTCGGCCCCCGAAGAAGAGTAAACAAGAAAGAGAAAGGGACAAACGAGAACTCAAGAAAAAATCTTTGGTTCCTCCCAAGAGTACGGATGACATCGTGATCAAGAAAAATGTTGTGATAAACGAAGGTGAAGAAGATTCAGATGAATCGGAAACTCGTAAAAAGAGAAAACGTATTCTGAAAAAAGACGAGAAAATCAATATTGAAGCTTCTAAAACCGCCAAACAGGAAGAAAGCAAGAAAAAAATAAAGAAGATAAAGAAAAAGAAAGCCAGCAAGGCTGAAATTTCTGAAGAAGACGTACAAAAGCAAATCAAAGACACGTTTGCCCGTTTGGGGAACAAGGGAAAAACCAAGAGTTCCAAACACCGGAGAGACAAGCGAGATGCCGTACACCAGAAGATGCAGGCCGAAATGGAGCAGGCTGAACTGGAAAAGAGTATCCTTAAACTCACGGAATTCGTTACGGTTAGCGAGTTAGCAACCATGATGGATATTTCCGTGGCAGATATTATCTCAACTTGTATGTCTTTGGGCTTGTTCGTGTCCATCAACCAACGTCTGGATGCAGAAACCATTAATATCGTGGCAGAAGAATTCGGATTTGATGTCGAATTTGTGAGCGTGGATATTCAGGAGGCCATTGACGAGGATGAAGACGAACAAGAAGAACACGTGGAATCCCGTCCGCCAATCGTGACCGTTATGGGACACGTTGACCACGGTAAAACATCTTTACTGGACTATATCCGTAAAGCAAACGTGATTGCCGGAGAGGCAGGAGGAATCACCCAACACATCGGTGCTTACAGCGTAAAACTTACTGACGGTAGAACCGTGACCTTCCTAGATACCCCGGGACACGAGGCGTTTACGGCCATGCGTGCCAGAGGTGCCCAGGTAACGGATATTGCCATCATCATTATTGCAGCCGATGATAACGTCATGCCGCAAACTGTTGAGGCAATCAATCACGCCAGCGCGGCAGGAGTACCCATTGTATTCGCGATAAACAAAATTGATAAACCGGGAGCTAACCCCGACAAGATCCGGGAAGAACTGGCTGCCATGAACTACCTCGTAGAAGAATGGGGTGGTAAATACCAATGTCAGGAAATCTCCGCTAAAAAAGGTCTTCATGTAGAAGAACTTCTGGAGAAAGTGTTACTTGAGGCTGAAATCCTAGAGTTAAAGGCTAACCCGAAACGGAAAGCGATCGGTTCAATCATCGAGTCCTCGCTGGATAAAGGACGGGGTTATGTGGCAACCGTACTCGTACAAAGCGGAACGTTACGCGTAGGAGACGTGGTACTAGCCGGACAATATTTCGGACACGTGAAAGCCATGTTCAACGAACGCGGAAGTAAAATGGAAGAGGCCGGACCATCCTGCCCGGCATTGATTCTCGGTTTGAACGGGGCTCCACAGGCTGGTGATAAATTCAACGTCATGGGTAACGAGAAAGACGCCCGTGCCTTGGCTAACAAACGGGAACAGTTACAACGCGAGCAGGGATTGCGTACCCAGAAACATATCACGCTGGACGAGATCGGCAGACGTATTGCCATCGGAAACTTCCAAGAGTTGAACATCATCGTGAAAGGAGACGTGGACGGTTCTATCGAGGCTTTGTCCGACTCTTTGATCAAGTTGTCAACCCCGGAAATCCAGGTGAACGTGATCCACAAAGCCGTGGGACAAATTTCCGAAGGCGATGTTATGTTGGCTGCCGCATCGAACGCCATCATCATCGGATTCCAGGTACGTCCCTCCATGGGTGCCAGAAAGCTGGCAGAGAAAGAGGAAATCGACATCCGACTTTACTCTATCATCTACACGGCGATCGAGGAAATCAAATCCGCCATGGAAGGTATGTTATCCCCGGAATTCAAGGAAGAGATCACCTCTACCGTGGAAGTGCTTGAAACATTCAAGATTACCAAGGTGGGAACGATTGCCGGATGTATCGTGAGAGACGGAAAGATCACCCGTTCTTCAAAAGTACGCGTGATTCGGGACGGTATCGTGATCTTCACCGGAGAACTGGGATCATTGAAACGTTTCAAGGACGACGTGAAAGAAGTTTCCAAGGGATTCGAGTGTGGTTTGAACATCAATAATTACAACGATATTCAGACAGGAGATTTCATCGAAAGCTTTGAAGAAGTGGCCGTGAAAAAAACATTATAAAAAATTTAACTATAAGCTAACATAGTTTCTCTCGATAATTTTGTACTTTGCATCACTAAATTTTAGAGAGAAATTATTTTAAAAACTAATTTAATTTATTCATGAAAAGACTATTAATTCTTACAGCAATATTAACCTTAATGGTTGGGGCTGCAAATTCACAGGTATTAAAACCAGTGAAATGGCAAATTTCTTTCAAGAAAGTAAGCGAAGGTGTTTATGACATCATCTGCAAAGCGACAATTGAAAGCGGATGGCATCTGTACGATACCAAATTACCGGAAAACGGACCTCTTCCTACAACCTTCAACATGGATGAAGACGAGACGAAAGACATTGAATTAGTAGGAGAATTTAAAGCAACAACAGAACCTAAAACTGAAAAGAGCGAGGCCTTCAACATGGAATTGAAATATTTCGAAGGGACCGTGACTTTCGTACAACGGGTGAAACTGAAAGGAGACAAAGCTAAATTAGTAGGCTACGTAGAATATATGTCTTGCTCTGGTGGACAATGTATCCCTCCTGCCGAAGAAGAATTTGAATTCGAATTAACGAAATAATCAAAAGGCCGTCTTCGGACGGCTTTTTTTATCTCTCTTCCCCATTGATCAACTAGAAAGAATAAAAATACATGCACTACAACCGAATTCTCTTGTTCTGTATCGTCTTCCTGTTGTTCACGTCTTGCAAGGAGAAGAAATCACCCGTTCAAACCGATTACTCGCTGGAATTTCCTCACTCGTCACAAACGCTGACTCTTTTGTTTTGCGGGGACATCATCCAACACCTTCCGCAGATATATAGCGCGCACGAACCATCGGAAAAAGACTACAAGTACCAGAAATGTTTCAAGTACATCGCTCCTTATTGGGCAGATGCCGATTTCGTCATCGCCAACCTGGAAACGACCTTGGGAAATAAAGACTTTTCCGGTTATCCCCGCTTCTGCTCTCCCTGGCAAATTGCCCGGGACCTTCATCAACTGGGAGTAACAACCTTTGTTACCGCCAACAACCATAGCTGTGACCAACTCGGGAAAGGGATCACCAATACCATCTATTATTTGGACTCATTAGGAATCCCACACACGGGAACATTCACAGATACCCTCAATTACAAAAAGAGACACCCGCTCTATCTTCAAAAAGACGGTTTCAAAATAGCATTGCTCAACTACACGTACGGGACAAATGGCCTCCCCGTTCCGAAAGGTTTTGTCGTCCCGCACATTGACACGACCGCCATAAAACAAGACATCCAACTGGCCCGCCGGGACACGGTCACCAACATCATAGCCTTCATGCACTGGGGGTATGAATACCATAACTTTCCGAACAAGGAACAGCGGGCATTAAGTAAATGGTTGCATGAACAAGGAGCTGATATGGTCATCGGCTCACATCCCCACGTGGTCCAGCCGATAGAATATTATACCTCGGACAAAGATACACTAGGCGTTACAGTTTTCTCTCTGGGCAACTTTATTTCCAACCAGTCCCAACAAGGAACAGAAGGAGGAATATGTATTCGCGTGACTTTAACGAAACCCCGGAACCATCCTGTACGTTATCAGATGGAGCCGATTAAATTTTACATGTACCGTCCCTACGAGGAAGGGCGGCGGCGTTATTACGTGGTACCGGAAAATTTGGCTGACAGTGTTATGAAAGATTTTCACCTGACGAAAAGCAAGAATTTCTTCAAGAAAACAGATACAATACTGAAATCAACCAAAACTTTTAGTTTTTAGCTTTCCGGTTTTCACTTACATATTTATATATTTGTATGACCTTAAAATAACATGAAGATGAAACTAGCAGTAATCGCACATGACGGGAAAAAAGCAGATATGGTTGCTTTCCTGAACAGACATTATGAATTCATGCACTCGGCAAACATAGAGATCATTGCTACCGGGACTACCGGAAAACATGCACAGGCTGCCGGGTTAAAAGTTGAACGCCTTCTTTCCGGTCCACTCGGGGGAGATGCCCAGATTGCAGCACAAGTGGCAGAACATAAAGTACAAATGGTGCTGTTCTTCCGTGACCCGCTTGGGAAACACCCTCACGAACCTGACGTGCAAATGTTAATGCGTGTATGTGACGTTCACAATGTTCCATTAGCAACGAACCCGGCATCCGCGGAATTGATGCTGAAAGGTTTCGAGAAACAGATGCAGAAATAGTTAATGTTTTATTAAACTTTGTGTGAAGATTTGCAAATCCGCACACAAAAAACTATGTTTGTATCGATTAAAGGTTTGTAAACCATGAGGAAACGACAGATAGCTATTATCCCGCTTATTTTTGCTAGCATGATTATGCTACTGTCGTCCATTATGCCTCATCATCACCACGGTAAATTAATCTGTTTCACGGCTACACATGAACACAGTTCGTTCATCGAAAAAGCATGTAACCACGAACATGACTCAACTCCTACCGAGGGTGAATGTGAAGTCAGATTACTATTCCAGACAAGTGTTGTAAAACAACATCATGACGAGTGTAATTGTTGCCCGAATATCATTCCGGATCAACCATTCCAATCCATACTGACCCTTGCCAGGTTAGATCACTCGTTATCACTTCTCGGAGTACCAAAAGAAGTTCCACCCATATTTTACCGGGAACGTCTCCACCCGATCACGTGGAGCGTCACCTCTGCCGGCAGGGCTCCTCCTACCGTAATAGCTTAAATATAGAATTACTCGCCCGGCGTGAACCGGACAATTATTATTTATTGTTTTATTCTCAACATTAAATCACTTATTTATGAGAACAATTATTTATGCTATTACAATATTAGCGATCTCCTTATGGGGGTGCAAAAACCAATCATCACAAGATAAACACACTCACTCCGCAACGGAAACTCACGCAGGACATGACCATGAAGGACATGACCATAGCCACGAAGGACACGATCATGAACACGAGGGACATGATCACGAACATGAGGGACACGATCATGAACATGAAACCGGGGAGGAACATGCCGGTCACAGTCACGAAAGTGAAGAAACAAAACACAGTGACGAGATCATTTTCCCGAAAGCACAAGCAGCAAAAACCACTTTCGAAGTACGGGAAATTCAACCCGCCTCTTTTAATCAAGTAGTTAAAACAACAGGACAAGTGCTTGCCGCTCCCGGTGATGAGGCTGTTATCGTCGCTACCAGTAATGGCGTCGTTTCTTTCTCTTCCAACAAACTAACGGAAGGAACAAAGGTTCAAAAAGGGCAATCCCTATTCCAGATTTCTTCAAAGGACATTGCGGAAGGAGATTATTACACGAAAGTAAAAGCAACTTACGAGGCAGCTAAAGCCAGCTATGACCGTGCCGAGGCTCTTGTAAAGGACAAAATCATATCTCAAAAAGAATTCGAAAGTACCAAACTGGAATTCGAGAACGCAAAAACAGCTTATGACGCCGTATCCAATAACAAAACGGCAAAGGGAGTCAGTGTAAACGCCCCGATTAACGGACACATGAAAAACATTCTTGTAAAAGAAGGAGAATACATCACGGTTGGACAACCGTTAGCAACGGTTTCTCAAAACCAACGCCTAGTCCTCCGGGCCGAAGTATCCCAAAGATACTACAATGCCATGCAATCCGTAAAGAGCGCTAATTTCAAGACTCCGTACGATAATAAAGTTTACTCCTTGGAAGACTTGAACGGACGCTTGCTTTCTTTCGGAAAAACTTCCAACGAGAATTCATTCTTTATCCCCGTATCTTTCGAATTTGACAATAAAGGCGAAGTGATCCCGGGATCCTTCGTAGAAGTATATCTTATTTCAGCCCCAATTGAAAACACGTTATCCATCCCTGTATCCGCGTTAACCAACGAAATGGGAATCCACTACGTGTACGTGCAAATTGACGAGGAAGGCTACCGCAAACAAGAAGTGGCATTGGGTGCCAATAATGGCAAAGAGGTACAGATCATCAAAGGCCTGCACCCCGGAGACCGTGTCGTAACCAAAGGAGCCTATCAAGTCAAAATGGCCTCTGCATCCGGAGCAATTCCTCACGGACATAGCCATGAACACTGATAAACTAAAAGTTAGAAGATAAAAACTAAAAGTTGAAATCTAAAATTAATCGCGGATGCTGAATAAGATTATACAATATTCATTACATAACCGGCTGGTGGTAATGATCGCGTCGATAGCTTTGCTCCTATGGGGGTCCTACACGGCGCATAAAATGGAAGTGGATGTATTCCCGGATTTGAACGCGCCCACGGTGGTAGTTATGACCGAGGCGCAAGGAATGGCTCCCGAAGAGGTGGAGCGTATGGTAACCTTCCCGATCGAAACGGCTGTCAATGGAGCCACGGACGTGAAAAGTGTACGTTCATCCTCTACAACCGGATTCTCGGTAGTTTGGGTACAATTTGATTGGGGTACCAATATTTACACGGCCCGTCAGATCGTGTCTGAAAAACTATCCACGTTGGGAGATGTTTTACCGAGTAACGTGGGACAACCCACCCTTGGACCGCAATCTTCCATCTTGGGAGAAATGATGATTTTCGGGTTAACTGCCGATAGCACTTCTTTACAGGATTTACGGACGATTGCCGACTGGACAATCCGGCCCCGTTTGTTATCCACAGGTGGAGTTGCACAGGTAGCCGTGATCGGTGGTGACATCAAGGAATACCAGATTCTTCTTGATCCCGCACGGATGAAACATTACGGGATCAGCATGGATGAAGTATTGACCGTCGTGGATAACATGAATCAGAACTCCACGGGAGGTATTCTATACGAATATGGTAACGAGTACATCGTGCAAGGTCTTTTGGCAACAAATGACGTGGAAGAAATCGGTAAAGGTGTGGTAAAAACCGTGAACAACGTTCCGGTTCTATTATCAGACATCGCAACCGTACAAATCGGACCGAAAGAACCGAAGCTGGGTCTTGCCTCCGAAAGAGCAAAACCTGCCGTGCTGGTAACCATCACGAAACAACCGAACACGAACACGCTAGAACTAACCGATAAACTGGATCAGGCCATCGTGGACCTGCAAAAGACATTACCGTCTGACGTGAAAATCTCTTCCGACATATTCCGTCAATCCCGCTTTATCGAAAGTTCTATTTCTAACATACAGCAAGCACTATTCGAAGGAGCTATTTTCGTAGTTGTCGTGCTTTTCTTCTTCCTAATGAACGTGCGTACCACGATTATTTCGCTAGTTGCCCTTCCCCTATCCTTGCTGGTTGCCATTCTAACCCTTCACGGGCTTGGCCTGACGATCAACACGATGAGTTTAGGAGGACTTGCCATTGCCATCGGCTCACTCGTGGATGACGCCATTGTCGACGTGGAGAACGTGTACAAACGACTGCGGGAAAATCAATTAAAGCCCGCGGAAGAAAGACTTTCCTCGTTGAAAGTCGTGTTCGAGGCGTCCCGCGAAGTACGTATGCCGATTCTGAACTCGACACTGATTATCGTGGCTTGTTTCTTACCCTTATTTTTCCTTTCCGGAATGGAAGGACGTATGTTGATCCCGCTAGGTATCGCATTTATCGTGGCCTTGTTCGCCTCAACCGTGGTGGCATTAACCTTGACCCCGGTACTATGTAGCTATATGCTAACGACTAAAAGAGCATTGAAACAAAACGAAAAAGAACCTTTTGTATCCCGTACCTTAAAAGTATGGTATAAAAAAGCATTGGAATGGGCTCTTTGCTATAAAAAAATAGTTATCGGAACCAGTGCCGTCCTGTTAATCTTCACGATTGTCATCATGACCGGATTGGGACGTAGTTTCCTGCCCCCGTTCAACGAAGGATCACTCACGATTAACATCAGTACCATGCCGGGAGTTTCCTTGGAAGAATCTGATAATATGGGACGTATGGCAGAAGAGATTCTTCTGGACATTCCGGAAATACAAACCGTGGCCCGCAAAACCGGACGTGCAGAATTGGATGAACACGCCCTTGGAGTAAACGTTTCTGAAATGGAAGCTCCTTTCGAACTGGATAAACGTTCCCGGGATGAATTCTTGGCTGACGTACGTCAACGGCTGGGAGAACTAAAGGGAGTGAACATCGAAATCGGTCAGCCGATCTCTCATCGTATTGATGCCATGCTTTCCGGTACAAAAGCGAATATCGCCATCAAGCTATTCGGAAACGACTTGAATAAACTATATAACATCGGTGGACAAATCAAAGAGGCCATTCAAGGAATTGACGGTATTGCCGACTTGACACTGGAACAACAAATCGAACGTCCCCAATTGCAGATCAAACCCAAACGGGATATGCTCGCTAAATACGGTATCCCTCTGCCTGAATTCTCGGAATTCATTAACGTGGCTCTTTCCGGTAAAGTCGTGTCACAAGTGTACGAAGGCGGTAAAGTGTTCGACCTCACCGTAAAAGTACATGATGATGACAAGGCTAACATGGAACAGATCGGTAATTTGATGATTGACGCCAACGGGCAGAAAGTTCCACTTCACTACGTGGCTGAAATCCTTCCCTTGGTAGGTCCGAACACCATCAGCCGGGAAAACGTGCAACGGAAAATCGTTGTTTCCGCCAATGTCGCCGGACGTGACTTGAACGGTGTAGTAAAAGACATCCAAAAAACAGTCGGGGAACAAATTACCCTGCCGGAAGGTTACCACGTGGAATACGGCGGACAATTCGAAAGCGAACAAGCGGCATCCCGCACGTTGTTCCTAACCTCGGTAATATCCATATTATTGATCTTCTTATTATTGTTCAACGAGTTCCATAGTATGCCTCTATCCGGCATCATCATGTTGAACTTACCGTTGGCAATTATCGGAGGAGTACTAAGCATCTGGTTTACATCGGGAATCATCAGTATTCCGGCCATCATCGGGTTTATCTCCCTGTTCGGAATCGCTACCCGAAACGGTATATTACTCGTGTCTCACTACAATCACCTGCGCTCGGAAGGTATGTCCTTGCATGATAGCGTTATTCACGGTTCACTTGACCGGTTGAACCCGATCTTGATGACAGCCTTGACTTCCGCTTTAGCCTTGATTCCGTTAGCCGTAGGCGGTGACCTTCCGGGTAATGAAATCCAAAGCCCCATGGCTCAGGTAATTCTAGGCGGATTATTAAGCTCTACTTTATTAAACGGTTTTGTCGTTCCGATCATGTACCTGTTACTTAATCACAAACAGAAAGAGATCGAGAATCTGGAAATGTAACCTTTTGAAAATAAAGAAATGAAAACATATAAATTGTACATACTCGGATGGATGCTTTTGGGAACTCTCACCACGAGAGCCCAAAACAGCATCGATCAAGTGCTGAAAAGCATTGAAACCAACAACAAGTCATTGCAAGCCAACACGAAAATGACCGATGCTCAAAAGTTGGAGGCCCAAACCGGGAAGTTCCTTGCCAACCCCTCGGTGGAATGGGAACAGATGTGGGGTAACCGCAACAATCCCGGTTCGGAGTACACGTTGACGGTAAAACAATCGCTGGATTTCCCAACAACCTACTCCAACAAAAACAAACTGGCAAACTTAAAAGCAAACACGATCGGATTCCAATCCGCTGCCTATCGCCAACAATTACTTTTAAATGCCAAACAGACTTGTATAGAGATCATCTACTTGCGGAAACAAAAGAGCCTCTTGGACGAGCGGTTAGCTAATGCAGAAACCATGTTCGCTCTCTACAAAAAGCGGTTTGAATCCGGTGATGCGAACCAATTGGAATTAAATAAAATCCAGTTGGAATTGTTGAATGCCCAAAATCAAAGCCGCTTGAACAAAGCTGCCTTAACCGCTGCCGAAGAGCAACTTCGCAATTTAAACGGAGGAAAACCGATCACGTTTGACGCAACGGACTACCCGGCGGGAGAAGAACTCATCAATTTTGACCAATTACAAGCCGCCTTCATGGAGGCTGACCCGAATTTGAAAAGCCTTACCGGAGATCAAGAGATTGCCAACCGGGAAGTGAAATTAAGTCGTTCCCTTACCTTGCCGAAATTCGATGTCGGGTACAAACGTAATGCGGCCTCGGACCACGTGGCTTCTAATGGATTTATGGTAGGAGTATCTATCCCCCTGTTCGAGAACAAGAACACGGTGAAAAAAGCGAAAGCACAAGCTGAATTTGCCACGGCCTCATTGGAAGACAATCGCTTGAATTTGAAAACGAATCTTCAACAGCTTTACCAACAAGCCGAGGCATTACAGATTTCCCGTGCCGATTATGCCAAAGTATTGGAACAACAACGTAATATCGAATTACTCAACAAAGCCCTGAATGCCGGACAACTCTCCGTGATTGATTATTTCACGGAACTCACGACAATCTATGATAGTCACCAAAGCTATCTGGACGTGGAGAAAGAGTATCACAACATATTAGCTCAATTGTATCAATACAAGCTATAAAAATTACGGGGCTGTCCAAAAAGTCATTTGTATATCAAAAACTCCTCCGTCACTTCGTGCCACCTCCTCTATAAACAGAGGAGGAGCTGGTGACTCTTCCCGAAGACAGGAAGTATTTCAGCTCTCCCTCTGTTTATAGAGGGAGTACCCCGAAGGGGGGAGGGAGTTTGAAAAATGACTTTTGGGACAACCCCGTTCTTACTGATCTAATCAAACAATTGAGAACAAAAATCTTTCAACTTTTCACCTCTCAAACCTTTTCCTATAATCTTTCCATCCGGGTCAATCACCCAAATGGCAGGAATTCCGACTATACCGTACAACTCGTACACGTGTTTTTTATTCTTACCTCGTAAGATTCCTTGATTCCACACCATACCGTCATCTTCTATTGCTTTCCGCCATGCCTGTTCATCCTTATCCGACGACACAGACAAAACATCCAATCCCTTTTCATGAAGTTTTTGATAAATTTCCTTCACGTGAACCGATTCGGCACGACATGGCATACACCAAGACGCCCAAAAATCCAGAATAACATATTTTCCCCGCAGGTCGGCCAAAGATACGGTATCACCCTCCAAAGTTATAGCGGTAAAAACAGGAGCCATACTTCCCGGAGCCACCCGAGTCAATGTCTCTGCCCGATTCTTCATATCAAGATAATAACGATTACCAGCAAGTTGTTGATCGAATTTCTTTAAAACCGAATAAATCTCGTCAGCATCCATGTTCAAATACCTCTTCCAGTAACTATACAAGGTTGCTAAAGAATTTCCATCTCCAGCCAACTTATCTTGAAAACGAAGTAATTCTTCCTCGTATTCTTGCATAATCACTTTCCGTCTTGCTATCTGTTCTTCCTCGCTCGCCTCTCTCATATCAGGAGCAAACATGGCATTCTCTCTCTTTTCCGATAATAACTTCGTAAACCGTTGATAACTCTGCCACTCATCATTTCCCCGAGTACCCGATGCCCGGGAGAAGAAAAGAGAATCCACGTGACCACGCACCTGTACATTTCCTTTCTCTGCGAAGAAAAGAGCCCTTCCCGGCAGATTACCAAATTGTAATTCATACGCTTCCCCGTAATATTCTCCCGGCAAATCAAACTGGAACCGTCCCCCCTGCATAGTTACATTCATCACCGTATCATACTGAAACCCGGTGACCTGACGTAAAACCGCGATCTCTACATCATTCTTTATTCCCTCTATACGCCCCTGTACGTGACAAACATCTTTAGATGTACAGGCACATACACAAATCACCAACCATAACCCTAATAATCCCTTCATACGCTTATTTATTTATACATGAATAACTTCTCTGGTGTATTCTCCTTCTTCGACAAAGTTGCCAGCACATCCGTACGGCTAGGCAGGATAACTACAACTGTCCCCTTATCCACGAATTTAGACAATTTCACCAAATCATCATTTTTCAATCGGATACATCCATGAGTCTCCCGCCCGGGAACCGTTGCAGGATCATGCGTACCATGAATTCCAATACCTTTAAATCCCGGAGTACTCAACCGGATAAACAGAGGCCCGTAAGCCCCTTTCACCGGTCCTTTCCCGAAGTCATACGTCCAATGTGCCGCAGATTCCTTACTCACAACTTTAAAAACACCTTCCGGTGTCCGGTTATCCCCTGCTTTCACTTTCTGTCCGAAATTCATCCCGCAAGCGATAGGAAATTTTAATAACTCCTTCCCGTCATTATCATAAACGGTCATCTTCATCTCTTCCTTAGAGACAATAATGTAAGCGGCCTTTTGCGCAAAGGCCGTTGACGTGATCATGAGAAACGATAAACACGCCAGAATATATTTTAATTTCATGTGATTACTTTCCTAATATTTCAGCAATAATATAATTCATGTGAGCATATTTCTCCGTGATAAAGAGCAGGTACCGAACGTCCAAACAAATAACCCGATGTAGATTTTGATCAAAGTTGAAATCACGGGTCATGGACTCCCAGTTGCAGTCAAATACCAACCCGATCAATTCTCCTTTCGCATTCAATAACGGACTTCCTGAATTACCCCCGGTAACATCTCCATTCATGATAAAATCAGTCGGCAGATCGCCATTCTCTCCATAACGCCCGAAATCTTTACTTCCCCAAAGTGTTCTCAATTTCTCCGGCAAATCGAAATCCGGATTCCCCGTGTTCGCATCCGCTTTCGCTATCACCCCACTTAATCGTGTCTGGTAAGGTTTCACGGTTCCGTTTCCTAAAGGTAAATCACAAATCGTTCCGTAAGAAAGACGGATCGTCTTATCTGCATCCGGATAATAATCTTCTTGGTGGAAATTCAATCTTCCTTTGTTATACTGGTATTGAGCTTTTCGAACGACATCCAGTTTTTTGCTAACCAAAGCAAATATTTCCTTACGCTTTTTCTCCATCTGGGCCTCCACCTGATAGGCAATGTCATTTTCAACATTCCATTTCGGATCATTCAAAGCTGCCAACAAACGTTCTTCATTAGCAAACACGGACTGATCATACATATTATCAACAAAACGATCAATATCTCCCTTATATTCTGTTTTTAAGGTAGCAAAAAATTCAGGTAGCAAATCTGCCTCCAAATCATTCTGCATAACCTTTAACAAAGCCTTTGTGACTGCCCGATCAACCTTTTCGGAATAATCTTTATACTGCATCTTTGTATTCACTACAAAGTTTTTCATCGACTCTCCTCTTTCTTTCCTAACATAAGGGATAGATCGCCCAAAACCAGAAATGAAGCTTATCATCTCACATCCTTCACCAAAAACTTCCACGTAATACCCTTGAGCCAGACGATAACGAGCTGTCTCTTTAATTCCTTTCTCCATCGTCTGAAGCATACCAGCATAAGCCTGACGCACGGAATCATTCTCGCAAGAATTCAAGAACTCTTGTTCTTGTTCAGCCTTTTTCTTACAAACATCAAGATCCTCAATCCATTGATTTACCCCGATGGAATTCTTACAATAATTGGCTGATGATGCAAATTTTTCTGCATATTTAATACGCAGACTCTCGTCCTCACGCATAAACTTCTGCAATATTTCCTGTCTGGCCGTACGAACCTTGATTAACGGGGGATTCAACACGTTCTGCCTCTCCCAGATCAGCATAGAAGTTGCATTCCGTTCCGTAAAACCGGGATAACCAATTGACATAGCGTAATCTCCTTTTTCATATCCTTCTGTTGAAACCTTCAGATACACTTCCGGATGATAAGGAACATTATCGGCATGATAACCGGTTGATTTCCCGTCTTTAGATACATACACTCTCAGAAAAGCGAAATCACAACCATGACGAGGCCACGTCCAGTTATCTGTCTCTCCTCCAAATTTTGCAATTGCAAACGGGGGCGCCCCCACGAGACGAACATCTTGAAATGATTGCGTTACATACAGCACGTGCAACGTGTAATCCCGGTAACTGCGAATATTTACTTTCATTCCTGGAAATTGTTTCCGGTATTTTTCCGCAATGCCATTAACAACTCCAAATCTTGTACTATATTCCGGTTTTACTCCCACCAACTTGGCGTTCACTTCCTCTGAAATATCTTTAATCACCCGGTTAATGGAAATATCAACTCCCTTCAATGGAATTTCTTCCCCCTGATTCATCGCCCAGAATCCATCTCGAATATAGTTATGCTCATCCGAACTACTCTGTTGAATAGCTGCATAGGCACAATGATAATTCGTTAGCAACAAACCGTCTTTTGAAATAAAAGAAGCTGTCCCACTTCCATTGTAAGAAATAATAGCCTGGCTTAAACTATCTACAACATATTCCACGGGAATCTTTAATCCCAATTTTTTCATCTGAGCCTCATTGTGCTGTTTCAAGCGTGATAACAGCCACATTCCCTCATCCGCACGCAGCGCCAGCACGGGGCATACCAGTAATAGTAATATAATTATTTTTTTCATTCTCGAACATTTAGAAAACAACCCAGTAATCACTTATTTTGGAATAATCCGGTACAAAATGCAACCAATTCTTCCCCTTTAAGTCCTTGAGCCAGAATTTTACCTTCCGGATCAATCACCCATATAGCCGGGATGCCGTCAATCCCGTATAGTTGTGCCACCGGAGTATGCTTTCCACCTTTTAATAATTGACACCCATGATTCCAGATCATGCCATCTTCCTCGATCGCTTTCAGCCAAGCCGCTTTCTTATCATCCAAGGAGACAGAAAACACTTCCAATCCCGCATCATGAAATTTATTATATATATCCTTTATATAAACTGTCTCTTCCCGACAAGGCGCACACCAAGATGCCCAGAAATCCAAAATAAGATATTTACCCCGGAAAGAAGAAAGTTTTATCGTTCCATCATCCACCGTCTTCACTTCAAAATCAGGAGCCATCACACCCGGAGATATTTTACGTAAAACATCGGCCTGTGCTTTCAATTCTTTATAATACCTGTTATCAGCTAACTGAGGAAATTTTGCCAATATCCGATCAATCTCATCGTATTTCAACAATTGCAACGCTTGATAATACAGAAATAAAGGAACCACGGAATTTGCATCCGCTTGTGCTAATGAATCTTTATAACGTTCGATCTCTCCCTCTAGCTTTTGGAAAAGTTGCGTGTATTTTACTCGTTTAATGCTATCCGAATCATTACTGCTACCTATTTCTTTTCCCAAAAGATTGCGTTGCTTGGCGATATCCAACATGAACTTCTGGTATCGATCCCAACTATCGTTTGCCGGCGTTCCCGTTACATTCGCATCATAAATCGTTTTCCCACTTCCTTCGATACGTACATTTCCCTGTTCAGCAAAAAAAGCAACCGACGAACGCTTATCTCCAAATTTCAAACTATATTGCTCACCCCATAAATCACGAGGGATCTCCAAGCGGAAACTCCCGTCTTTCATGACGGTTTGCATAAGTGTATCATGCGTGAACTCACCCGTTCTCCGCAACAGATAAACCGTTGTCTCTCCGGAGAAGTCACTCATTTTACCATCCACTTTACACGCATCACCACTACAACCACTTAATATTAACATACAAAGTAGATACATCAATCCACCAAACTTTTTCATACTCGACTCTTTTATAAATACAGTTTTTACATACACGAACATTTTCAGAGGGAATACATCGACATCAACCGCCGATGCTCCCCCTGAAGAATACTAAACTTTAGGTCTATTTTGACTTGTAAGCCATGTGAGTAATCTTTTTGAAACCATCATACGTCTTAACCTTGTCTTTTAGCACCTCTCCACTTGTCTCCACGATCGGGCATTCCAACAATTTTCCTTCTCCTGTCGTTGAATTATAAACTCCGACATAAAGAAGTTTGCCTTCATTCTCTTTACCGGATACTTTAAACAAATACATCATGCTAATTTCATACCCCGCTTGAATCAATTCATTCGGCAAGGTATAACGCAAGGTTGAAGTTCCACCCGAAGTATAATTACATTGTTTCACTTCTGTCGCTGTCGCGTAATAAAGTAACTCGCTTCGATTTCCCACGGCAAATGCCTTGGCATCCTTCATGTCCGTGCATCCGCTTGCACTGTATTTCCCGACACCCCGGTTTCCATCGTCAAACTTGGAAAAATCACACACGTAAATAGTGTAATCAGCTACATTATCCGGATCTCGCATCACGCAATACCATTTTTTCTCGAATCCATGCTCTGCATATACCATATCCTTCCCGATCAAATTCATGTCGAAAGCGGCTGCAGCCCCGGCTTCTTTAAACGTTTTAGGAGTTCTACTATAATCAATATACAAGAAACGTCTTTGTAACCGATCATAGAAAACGCCATAATAATACCCACGTTCTTGAGTTCCAATAAACGGTTCTGCATAATACTCCATACCGAAAACGGGGACACCAAATTTCGTAAATGTCGTGGAAACCTGTCCCGCAAAATACAACTTTCCTCCGTTAACCAATAAATCATTATAACTCCATGAATTATATCCTTGGAAATCGATCTTACTACTTTCCAACGGCTCGGTGAACATATCGGCATACGCATCCAATATCTCCAAATCACTTCCTCTCGTCCGGGATCCCCCCTGATTTCCTTTCGTGTACACGTAAACATTATGGGTATTATTCACGTAGGCAACCATCCCCGGAGCCCCAACTGCTCTATGACCGTTGGTTATCGAGAAAATATTATGCTTTACACCATCTGTCGCCGCATCCGTAACAATTCTATCATTTACCAGAATACTCACGTCCGTCGAATCAGAATCACCATGCATAACCATCAATCCCACCGAGGCAAAAGATTCCACATAAAGTTTACGGGACATCACCTCGGAAACGCCATTTTGTTTATCCGTTACCGTAAAACTAAGCGTATATTCTCCCGGTGGGGTTGTCACCTTGTAATTCAATTTTCTTTCTTGCCCAACCACATCATTTACAATCTTTCCCGTTTCCGTGTTAGGCATATTCGACTCTTGAAAAATCTTCCATTCGTAAGATAAATTTGAATCATCCGCCCCTTGTTTAACACCCGGGTCGACCACCAAATAATCCAACTGGGTTATCCGATACGAATTTGCCATTTTTGAAGAATCAATTTCGATAGGTAACAAATCCGAATAGGAATAATTTCCTTCATCATCCAAACAAGCTTGGAAAAGGAAAAGTCCCATAATCAATATCCATATATTTTTATTCATATTCTTCCAATTAATTCAATCAACATCTATATTTTTCCTATCCGATACCACCTGTTCCGGTCCAAACCTGAAATTCTACCAATCCAAGTTCATCCTCTAAAGGTTCATCATGTGTTTTATTGTATTCGTAAAGAGCTTCACGCACCTTCGCGTTATAAAACCCTAATGTCACAAGATCCTGCGGGTCCGGTAATTCCACGATGCCACAAGCCTCCAAAATGAAAGCATAACGGATCTCGGTAAACTCCCCGAAACAATTCTTATAATTGGAAGAATCCCAGTTATCCGGCTTGATAAACATATCTCCCCACAAAAAAATGGCTTTACTCGTTTTCTCAAAACCAACCCCAAAATACTCATTCGGTTCAACGGTCAACTCCAAGCGTACACTCTTATCCTTTAAACCGGCACGATACACGACCAAAGGTACATCCACCGTGTAGCTATTAGCCGGCATACTGACAGGGTCTAGTTTATAATTTTCATCTTTCTTTGCCGTGGTCGTTTCCTCGTTCACCACGAACTTGATTTCCCGGTCATACGGAACCGATTTCCCGATAATACGAGCTTTAAACCACAAGGTATCTTCTACACATTCATCACCTTTAGCCGGAAAAGAAAACACCATCGAATCCCGAGGAGTATTATTCAATCCATAACCCGGCATTTCAAACACCAGATACGCCTCGTTCCCGTAAACCTCTACATCTTTTTCTTCACAAGAAGACAAAGCAAATACCGAGGCTACAACCAGCATGATATATTTAAAATAACAATTCATAATTCTCTTATTTTGTTTCATCTGTCGTGTAATAGTCTCCAAACTCAATTTCATCATCCGGCTTCGGCAACACGTAAACATTATCCTCCGTCGCCGTCTGGTAACCATAAGGGAATTTTGTCAGCTCATTACGCTTGCAATAGTAGAAAAGCTGTCCCTCTGCCAAAAACTCTTTTGCATACTCTTTCGTCAATTCGTCACGCAATTTACTTGCATCCGTCAAATCTGACACGATACCCCGATGCCGTCTCACCTCGTTCAAATACTCCAAAGCCTTTGTATCATCTTCTCCGATCAAACACTCGGCCATGATATATGCCATCTCGGAACGACGAATCATCGGTAATCTCTTGGCATAATCTGCTTTATAGTTATCCGGTTGATAATATTTACGAATCACGTAATCCCGGCTACCGGTCTCCTGCTGTTTCATGATATAGTTTACCCGGTAATCATTCCCTCCGACAGCATTTCCCCGTCCGATCTCGTACCATTGTTGCATCGTGTAATTCTGGCAATAAAGCTGTTGACTACTCCCGTCTGTCAATAACCATTTATTAGCCAAATCCTTTAGATCCTTCACGTTAAGAGCAAAAATATGTTCGGTAGAGAACGTGAAATCTCGATCTTTATCTTCCGTTGCGGAAATAGCACTTGTCGTTACCCAAGGAAAAATATCATCGGCTATTGCCAAAATCTCCCCGGCAGCCGCCTTGGCCGTCTCCAGATCATCTCCCCACATGGCAACCCGAGCCTGCAATGCCTTCACCGCAAAATAATTGATACGCATCTGGCGGGCATTCATAAAACCATCACCGGAAAGATCTTTCAATTTCCCTTCCCTAATCGGGTCCTTTTCCAGACAAGTCAAGGCATTTTTAATATCCTCGTTCAACAAGGCCAACACCTCTTTCCCCGTGTACACGTGAGGCACTTCGATTTGCAAGGTTTTTACATACGGGATTGCCTCTTTATTCAAATCGGCAGCCGATGCAAATAAACGCAACAAGTCAAAATGGATATACGCTCTTAATCCCAATGCTTCTCCCTTGATAATATTATAATTATCACCCGTGAAAACAGATTGACGCTTATCAATATTATCCAATAGATTATTCACATTGGCCAGCATATTATACATCTTACTCCACATCGCATCAATCTGCGCCCGTACGGTTGTACTGGTCAAATATTTCCATTGTGAAACCTCATTGTACACCTGATTATTATAAGCGGCATAAGGCCCTGTCACAACATCAATAAACCCGTAAGTCAATTCACGCCCGTAAAGAGCCTCCGCTTTCATCAAAGTATAAGCCCCGATCAAAGCATCCTTAAAACCTGCCTCTGTTTCAAACAAATCATCAGACTTCACCTTCGTACGGGGTTCCACGTCCAACCATGACTCGCAAGAACTTGCCAGCACGGTCAGAATCAGTAACACACTGTATATAATTCTCTTTTTCATCTTCAGGTTTCTTAAAAGTTAACATTCAACGTAAACGAACAATACCGGGCAAAAGGATATGAAGTTCCTCGTTCTATCTGAACAGAAGATATTTTACCTATGTCATTCATATTAAATTGCAACTGCAATCTTTCCAATCCACATTTCTCCACGAAACCAAACCGATAGAAATCATACCCGATCGACAATGCCGAGAAATCGAATTCATTTAACTTCTGAACAAAACGGGAAGTTGCCTGAGTCGGTTTATTCCAAGCCCCGATACTCTTGAATTGTACATTATCACCCTCTTTCATCCATGCATCATAGTAAGCCCGTTTGTCCACGTTATAATTCAACTGGGCATTTTCAACCTTGTCCACCAAGGTTTGATTATACATATACTCCCCGATACGATACAACCCGGTGAAAGACACGGATAATCCTTTGTACTCAAAAGTAAAACCGACATTCCCCATCAACTTCGGCTCGGTATCTCCACAGACCACCTGGTCCAAAGCCGACCACGTATCTGTTAACGTCCCGTCCGGACGTACAAAAACTTCCTTACCACTGGATGGATCAATTCCTTTAGAGCGAACAGCCCAGATAGCATTCAAAGATTGTCCCTCGACAAAACGCACGAAAGGCTTGTTCGACTTGGCCGCCTCTTTATCTTGCGAACTCGTCAACGAACTCAAAGAATTGGAAATCTCTTTAATCTTGTTCTTGTTGGAAGTTCCGGCAACAAACACGTTCAATGACATCCGGTCTTCCGGACGAGAAAGCACCAAATAATTCACGTTAAACTCGTACCCGGTATTTAACAATTTACCTAAATTATCCTTGTAACTGGTAAATCCCAAAGAGGGCGGAGTCGTAATATCGGTCAACAAATTATTGGTTACCGAACGATAGTAATCAAACTTCACGTTCAAACGCCCCCACAAATTCACATCAATACCATAGTTTGTGTCAAATTTCTGCTGCCATTTCAATTTACTGTTAGCCAACCCTTCCAGGTAAGTTCCGATAAAATCCAGATAAGAATCATCCGTGAAGTAATTATACAACAACATCCCTTGATATGAATTAAAGTTCTGAGAACCTGTATATCCCATGGACGCTCTTAATCGCAATTGTCTCACCACACCGGATTCTTTAAAGAAAGCCTCGTTATGCACGTTCCATCCCAAACCGGCAGACCAAAAAGTTCCCCACCGGTTATCTGATCCGAACTGAGAAGAGGCACTTGCTCTCAACGAAAAGTCAGCCAAATAACGATCATCGTATGAATAGTTCACCGCCAACAAAGCACCCACTTCCCTGTCAATAGACTCGCTTCCCGTCGGCTTTGAATTATCGGCATATTGCTTTGCAAAAATGATGTTATCCATTTTATCATTCGGGAACCCGACAGCCGAATGGATGTACTCTTCCGAATTACTGCTACGAATATTAGCCCCCAAGTTAGCAAACAAAATATGCTTGTCCCAATTATGAGAATAATTCAGGTTTATATCCGAACTTACAGAAAATGATTTTCCGTATGTTTGCTTGTAACTTCCTCGTTTGAAAAAATCATCCTCTGCCGTATTTATAAATTTCAAATGACTTCCCGGCAAAAATTCTTCTCCCCCGCTAATTCTATTCGTCAAACCGACACGTCCCACGAGTTTCATCCCCGGCTGGATATTCCATTCCAAATAAGTATTATTCGTATAATCCGTGTAATTCTTCTTATACGTTGTATTTATGGTAGCATTATACAGAGGGTTGTACACTTTTTCCGAAAGCACGGGACCTACGCCCAAATATTTCCGCAATGTTCCATCCTCATTATAAGGACGCCAATAAGAATTTAACTTGGCATATTCCGAGAATTCACCATACGGAGAATCCTCCGACTTCGTGGTTGAAAACGAGAACTGATTCCGGAACAATAACTTTTTATATTGATAAATCACGGTGAATCCTCCCCCGATCGTGTTACGTTTAGACCCCTTCATAACACCTTCGATATTATTGTAAGAAAGGTCTACCCCTACTCTCAGCTCACTCGTACCGACCTCAAAATTCAACGTATGCTTATGTCCGATTCCATTACGCAAAGGCTTAGACAACCAATCCGTGTTTACTCCCTTCTCAACTTCTTCCAGATTATGGTAATACAATTGTGTCTTCTCGAAATCCTGCTTGGGAGTTGTTCCCTCGTAAGCGCCCAACTGATATTCCAAATCTAATTTCTCTCTGGCGTTACACAAATTATAACTGCTCAAATCAGGCATCTCCAAATTCAAAGAACCGATATAATTCACCCGTAACTCTCCGGATTGCACACGAACCGTTTCAATAACCATTACCCCGTTCGCCGCTTTAGAACCATAGATTGCTTTTGCCGCGGCATCTTTCAACAAGGTAACACTTTCAATCCGGTTAATATCCAAATCGATCACCTTCTCCAAGGTCGTCTCGAAACCATCCAGAATAAATAAAGGCAAATTCGGATTCGACGTGTATTGTCCTTTAATATCCGGAAACGAAGAGGTTCCTCGCAAATCCATATCCGGCAACTTATTCGGGTCCGAACCGAAAGATAAATTTTGGGAAATATTCAACGCCGGGTCCATATTTCTTAAACTCTGGATCAGGTTTTGGTTTCCCCGTTTTAATAATTCCTTCCGGGTAACCGTTGTTGCCGAACCGGTAAAACTTTCTGCCCTACGCTCGAAGACACCGGTAACCACCACTTCCTCCAAACTCTCGGAACTCTCCTTTAAAACCACCCGCAAAGGCTTTTGATCCTTCACCACGATTTCTTGACTTTCCATCCCCACGAACGAAAATACTAAGGTTACCTCCCCTTCCAAGGTAAACGACAACTCGAACTTTCCATCCACATCCGTCGCCCCTCCAAAAGTGGTTCCCTTCACGACAACCGTTACCCCTGGTAAAGGCTCCCCTTTCACGTCAACCACCTCGCCGGTAAACACCCGGGGTTTCACTTGCGCATCCTTTTGTTCCGAGGCTCTTTTCACCACATAAACCCCGTCAACCTTAGAATACACGAATCCACTTCCTTCCAAAATTTTTCCAAGAGCAACATCAACGGTAACATTCACCAGGTTCAAATCCTTACAAGCCTTATCTCCCAAAAGCTCTTCATTAAAAAGAATCTGCACTCCGGTCAAATCCTTAAACTTGATCAAGGCATTATTCAATGACTCCGATTTCACCGTAAAATTAACCAGTTTCGTAGAGTCCTCTCCCGCCGCATAAGACAACGAAAAAGAGAACATTAAAAACACCACCAGTAAAATTTTTTGCAAAAATACAGACCGCACATGCCTGTCACGTGTCCTTTTTTTCATACATTTGTAAAATTAATTGTTAATATTAATCACCGTGTAGAGAATGTCATCTAAAGTTTGCCGACCAAAGAATGCATTCTCTGCTTTTTTTATTTTCGCATCACTTTTATCGTATTTCCATCCACAACAAATTTAACATCGAATACTTCTTCAAAAAAATGTAATATCTTGTCTATATTATCATAACGATTCAGATTTCCCGAAAACTTAAAGTTTTTCAACGTCGGGTCCTCGAAAACAACACCCACGTTATACCACCTTTCCAACTTGACCATAATACTTTCCAATCTCTCGCTCTCAAAACAAAACATTCTATTCTTCCACGCAATCTCGTTATAAATTTTCACGGGTTTCACCTCCGGTTTTTTAGCCCCCTCCGCCAATCTTAACTGATACCCCGGTTTTATTTTCAACTCGGCCACCTGTTCGCTCCTAAAACCGATATTTCCTTCTACAAGCGTGGCCTTTATCTCTCGCTCCTCGGGATAAAATTTCACGTTAAACTGTGTTCCGTATACCTTAACCTCTCCCAGATCCGTCTCCACGATAAAAGGTTGTTTATCATTTTTCGTCACGTCAAAATAAGCCTCCCCTTTTAAAAACACCCTCCTCTCGGTCCCCACGAACGTCGTTGGAATCCTTAATTGAGTTTCCGCATTTAACCAAACCTTTGTCCCGTCGCACAACTCCACCTGATACTCCCCACCTCTCGGGATCATGATTGTGTTATACTCCACTTTCGTGTTACTTTTTCCCATGTATCGAATCTTTCCCTCTTCTGTCGTGACTTCAACCCCGTCTACCTTGTAACGGCTAGAATCTGCCAACCACTCCACATCCACTTTTTCCCCGTCTGCCAAAAGAATAATTGCCCTATTTCCTCCCGGAAGAATCTCTTGGGTCATCTTGGGTTCCACTTTAACCGGCTCATCATTTTGGTTAAAAAACCACATTCCTCCCCCCACGGTCAAAACCACCAGTAAACAGGCAGCATACCGGTACACGTTCCGCATTATCCGACGACGGCGGAGTTCTCTCTCTTTCTCCACGTAAGCATCAAAACGAGTCATCACCTTGGACAGATTTGACTTTAAAGAAGAAGTCGGCTCATCCGCATCCCAAACCTTTCGCACTCGTTCAAAATATACTTCATGACTTTTATCTTGAGCCAGCCATTCCTGGAATGCACTCTCCTCCTCCGGTGTCAACCCCCACCGTACCTTTTTCACCAGAATATCCCAGCTAATATTAATTTTCTTATCCATAAGTCAACACGCTTAATTAGATGTTACATTTTACTCCTAATTAACATGAGATTCAAAAACGGATGACACGATACCAAAAAAAAATTTATCTTTGTCCGAAATAAGATGTCAACGATGGATCAGTTTACTGTACAAGACGACTTGGGACACTTGATCAAAAAACATGATCAAGAGGCTTTTCATAAGCTTTACCGAACGTCTTTCAACAAATTACAGCAATACGCCATGCGTTACCTCTACGATTGGGATGACGCTGAAGACCTCGTACAGGATGCTTTTCTTTCCCTGTGGTCTCACCCGGAACGTTATAATGAAACTCAACCCGTATTCTATTACTTATTAGGTATCGTCAAAAATAATTGCTTGAACTACCTCCGCTCTCTAAATATCCAATATAAACATCAAGATAAAATCATCGAGGCCATGCTATTTTCCAGCGTAGAAGACCCGGAAATCGACGAGGACATCCACGAACGGTTGAAATATATTCTGGAGTCCTTACCCGAAAAACAACGGGAAGTTCTCTTGTTACACGTCGTGGAAAGGAAGAAAGTCCGTGAAATTGCGGAACAAATGGACATCGCGGAGACAACCGTGAAGACCCACTTCCAGCGTGCCTTGGCCATCCTCAGAAATAATTTGAAATTCGTACTGTTCGGAATATAAGTCGCCTACCAGCCTTCCGACAAAAGTCGTTCCATTCGTTGTAACACGATTCCTTTTTCCGCCAAGCGTTCCGCACTATTATGTCCCCCGGCATACAATCTGCAATCAAACCCCAAGGCTTCCGCAACCTCTGCATCATGCAGAGTATCACCGACCATGACTGTCTCTCCCGGGACAATCGGGAACATCCGTAACATCTCCTCCCCTCGTGCCACCTTCCCATCCGCGTAAATATTATTTGATCCGCAAACCCCACCGAAATATTCCCGAATACCGAATCGCTCCAACATTCCGGTCAATAAATCTTCTTTCAACGCGGATAATATATATTGCCGTATGCCTTTTTTCTTTATTCCCTCCAGCACCGGAATAATCCCGGGAGTCAGCTCCACGTCTTTCGCCAGATCATTATAGATATTCACAAAGTCTCTCGACACGGCTTCCCAGTCATCCCGCGTGAAATCAAATCCGATCGATTCATAATAAGGCTTCACGGGAAACCCGAAGATCGAGCGGTATTCCTCCACCGTCAATTTCCCCAAATGTTTCCGTTCCAGCATCACGTTAATTGTATCCACGCTAATTTTCACGTCATCCAACAACGTCCCGTTCCAATCCCAAACCACATTCTTGTATTCCATATCATTCATTATTTCTACATTTAAACGGCCATTACACCACGTGTAAATTTTTCCCGACAAAGGTAATCATTTCCCGTTTGAATTGAAAAACGGAGTTCGAGTAATGATCTATTCATGCAAAACGAGTATCCTGACAAATTTCATGATTTACACAATAATCATCATGTTATTATTTACTCATACAAATGTTAACTTCTACTATCTATCTCTAATTTTTTATTATTACAATAGGAGCGGAATAGGACAGGAATGGGAGCGGAATGGGAGCGGCTTACTTTATGATAACACAACGATAGCATTTAAATAACATTATTTTACATTAATTCAATATAAACTTTTGACAAACCTCATCAAAATTAAGTATCGTTCCCGGCTCATTTCCCATTACACGGGCCTCCACCATGTTTACTCGTTTTCCTCGGGATGAAACGCCTCAATTCCCGTCCATCCTAACCGTTGACGAGCCACGTTCTCCGGGAAAATCCGATAAACCACATCAGCCTCACTACCCAACGTTCCATCCGCATTGAATAATTCCACGTGCATCTTTGCCAAACGGGTACTTTGTTCCACGATACGGGAACGCAGGAATATTTCCCCCCGATCGGAATAAACGGTAGTACGATATTTCGTAGTCAATTCAACCGTAACTCCCGCACTCTTCACTTTCGCAAAAACGTTCCAACACGCAATTTCATCCATCAATGTTGCCTGTATTCCACCGTGTAACACGTGAAAAAAACCTTGAAATTCAGGTCGGGGCATCCAATGACAAGTAATATATTCTCCTTCTTCATAGAATTCACAGCGCAAACCATGTTCGTTTCCGGACGCACAACCGAAACAATTATATCCCTCGTGTTGCTCGTAAGCGTTGTATAGTTTTTTTCTTTCCATCTTCTGATAAAAAAAGGGACGTGGTCGCGTCCCTCATGATAAATTGTCTAATATTTTTAAAAATTGCTATTAATCAGCTTAGCACAAGCTTCCATTTCCTCTTTCGGGAATTGTTTCTTTGGGTTAGAGAAGTTCAACTCGTTGCCTTCAACCAAAGGAACCAAGTGAATATGAGCATGTGGAACATCCAAGCCCAGCACGGCTACCCCCACTCGTTGGCAGGGAATACTCTTCTTAATTGCTTTGGCCACCTTTTTGGCAAACACCATCATCCCGGCTAATTCCTCATCCGTCAGGTCAAACAAATAGTCTTCTTCTCTCTTCGGAACCACTAACGTGTGTCCCTTCTGCATGGGATTTATATCCAAGAATGCATAATAATTTTCATCCTCGGCCACCTTGTAAGATGGAATCTCCCCGTTAATAATCATCGTGAAAATTGAAGCCATGATCTATTTTAGATTTAAAATTTTAGATTTTAGCTTTTAACTTTTATCTTTCTCGTTCTCCGTTTTCAATTAAATTGAAATGTCCATGATCTCAAACTCCATCAATCCTGCCGGCACTTGCACCTCTACTTTATCCCCTAGCTTTTTACCGATCAAAGCTTTGGCGATAGGAGTGGTGATCGACAACTTACCAGCCTTGAAATCAGCCTCACTTTCTGACACCAAAGTATAAGTCATCGTTGCCTTTGTCTTTATATTTTTGATCGTCACTTTATTCAATATCTGAACTTTTGACGTGTCGATCTGTGACTCGTCAATGATCCGGCAATTGGAAACTATATCTTGTAGCTGGGCGATTTTAGCCTCCAGTAATCCCTGGGCATCTTTCGCCGCATCATACTCTGCATTCTCGGAGATATCTCCTTTTTCGATGGCTTCTCCGATTGCCTTAGAAATCTTAGGGCGCTCTACATTCTGCAGATTGTCCAGTTCATCCTGCAATTTTTTCAGCCCTTCTTTGGTTACATAAGATACCTTCTTTGTCATAATTGTTATATTAAGATCTTGATTTGTACATAAAAAAATAAATGACACTTATCCTCCAATAAGTGCCTTTATCTAGTTAAGAATTCCATTCTCTTTGGAATCCTCACCTCCTGAAGACAAAATTAGGACCTTTTTTTGAATAAAACAATTTTTCCCCACAAATATTTTTATTTAAAAAATTCGATGCCATTTATCTGATACAGAAAAAACTATCTTTCCCACTCTACAAGCGGGAAAGGGAGGATCACTTAAAAATCATTCGATTCCGTTTTTATCATTCCCCGGTATATAAATAGCGTCAAGGCAAGTAATCTTCCCGGATATTTTGCATCGCTGCAAACAAATTGCTCCGGGCATGGGGAGAAATCATTTCCATCTGGTCAAGCAACTTACTCACGGCATCCCGGTTCGTTGCCTTTTCATGGGGGCAATGCTTTTTTTGCTTTTTAAACTGCCGCATTTCGGCATATCGTGACGTCTCGTCATTCGAAAGATAGATTAATGGACGAATAAGCGTGAACGTATTCTTGAACATTTCCAACCGGGCAGGCATACTGCAAATCGTTCCGTTGAACATCATGCTCATCAAAAGACTTTCCACGGCATCATCCCGGTGATGGCCCAAGGCCAGTTTCTTACAATCATACTCTTTGGCAATATCGAAAAGCATCTTGCGCCGATGCCATGAACACACGAAACAAGCCGGTTTCTTGGGATTCACCGTCGTGTCGACCCGGATCGTCCGGTAAACATACTCCACCCCCAGACGTTCACAAAACGCTCGCAAGTAATCGCTGTCCACTTCGTAAGCGACATCCTCCACCGCAATATGAGCCGCTATGACCGTGTAATTTTGTTTCGGGTCCTTGGCGCGCATGGCCAACACTTCCAACAAGGCCAATGAATCCTTCCCGCCCGAAACTCCTACCAAAATCCGGTCCCCGTCCTCTATTAAATTATAATCATGTATAGCTTTCCCCACCTTTCGAAAGAAATCCCGGGTAAATACTTTATCTTGTTTTTCTTCTGTTATCATTCTCTTCTACGTATAATTTCCCTGCCTCTGTTGTTATGTATTTTTGGTTCCGGTCATTCGGGTTAGGATTCTCCCGAGCAAGCAATTCCATCTCTACTAATTCTGTAATATATTGCTTGACATTCTTTGAATGGTATGTAATATCTAAATGATCCAATATCTCTTTACTTGTTCGAGGTGTAAGACAAAAATTTAATGTATTGATTTGTTTCTGATTCAAATTTTCTCTGACACTTTCTCTGACACTTTCTCTGACACTTTCTCTGACACTTTCTCTGACACTTTCTCTGACATCCAATATTTTACCCACATCATCTTGGACACTTTCTTGGACACTCGTGTATTCCCGATACAACTCGACATCCACGAAATCTCCTTTTTCAGTAATCAACGGTTTTGCAACCCCGGCCTCTTCGCACCATGAAAATATCCTCTTTATTCCACTGCCCCATTGTTCGATATAGTCCAACTCTTTAAACACACGGGCTATCGCCTTGTTTCTCGTTTCAGAGCGTCCTGCAAGCACGTCCTCAATCGTAATCGAACTCGGGAAACCTCCGGGGGAAACAATATTCACGATGTCATCATAAATACCGACTTTTATATCCCGCCCTAAATTAATATAGTCCCTATGTACATAAGCGTTCAATATAACTTCCCGAATCGCCTCCATCGGGATCTCGTACCGATCTTCCCGTTGTAACCCTTTAATCACTCCCGCCAAATGGAGATGGTTTTTTATAAACATCTCGACTTGATCCAATTGAGAAAAAAGGTCTCCCGAATATTCCTTCTTATCAATAAATGATCCCATGGTCGTTCCCTTAAAACGGGCACACTTCACGGTGGCATTTTCCCGTACCCCTAACAAAATTAACAAAGCTTGTGAAGGATACAAATGCCCATGTTCTTCTTGGACGAGTTTCAGACTTTTCAACTTCTCTATATCAAGGATCTTCCCCCTCGCCTCGAACCTTTTCTGCAACGGGGTCAAATCCAGACTATCAAAAGACGTGTCAAAACAGATCTCCTCGTCAAAACTTCTATTTATTCTTTGCCGCTCCAAATCGATCACGGTCTCCACGTCTGCTTTACGGTTAGAACTTCCTATCCGCACGTAAGTACCATGATTTCGCCCTTCTTTTTTCAAATAGTAAGGCAACAGATTCCCACGATAGACCTCTATTATAAACAATAACTTTCCATCCACGTTTGTCGTGTAAAATTCGGGAAGAATATTCGGGTAACATAAATCATAGATAATGGATGCCACTCTATCCTGCAATTCAAAAATATCCACATCGGGGTCAATGCCTTTTATCGTTCTGTCGTCTCCAACCCCGATAATTAATTGCCCCCCGCTAGTATTAGAGAATGCAATAACAGTTTTCGCTATTTTATCCCCTTGCGGCAGAATTTCTTTGAATTCCAAGACTTTACTCTCCCCCGCCAGTATTTTATCCTGCAAACGTGAGTCCATATGGTTATGATTTACTTCTTTCATGCAAATTTAAGAATTCCACGCCACATATTGTTGCTCTCTCACAAATATTTGTAAATTTGAACCCTCAATCTAAAAACACAGCCCGTTATGCTAAAGAAAGTGCCGCACACCTACACCATTGTATTCTCAATCATTATCATCTGTGCCATCCTGACGTGGATTATACCGGGCGGGGAATATGCCCGGGAAACCGTCGATGTCAATGGAGTGGAACGTACCGTAATCGTGAACGATTCATTCCACGAGGTGGCCAAAAGCCCGCAAACGTGGCAGGTGTTTTCGGCCCTTTTCAACGGATTCGAGAAACAAGCCGGAATTATCGCTTTTATCCTGATCATCGGAGGTGCTTTCTGGATCATGAATAACAGCAAGGCCATTGACGTGGGAATTTTCTCCTTCTTACGCTCCACTCAGAAACTCGAACATATCGGGATTATCCGTAAACTAGGGGTCAATAACATCATTATCACCATGGTCATGCTCCTGTTCAGTTGTTTTGGGGCGATCTTCGGGATGAGCGAGGAGACGCTGGCTTTTGTCATTATTATTGTTCCTCTGGCCATATCCATGGGTTACGATTCTCTCACGGGAGTATGTATGGTCTACGTCGCCGCCCATGTCGGGTTCGCAGGTGCTATTCTGAACCCCTTCACGATCGGTATTGCACAAGGATTATCAGACCTACCGCTATTCTCCGGGTTTGAATACCGGGTTTTCTGCTGGGCCATCCTCAACGTGATCATGATTGCTTGGGTACTACGCTACGCGGCAAAAGTCAAAAAGAATCCCAAAGCCTCTCTCGTGTATAACTTGGATAGCCATTGGAGACAGGAAAAAGTGGACAACACGCAAGAAATTGAATATAAAAGTTACACTTTTTCTTGGGTAGTTTATCTTTTTATCCTCTCCGGACTTGTACTCTTCTCCTGTTATTTCCCCCGCACGACACTATCCATCGGGGAACATTCCAGTCTGACCACATTTGTTGTTCCGGCATTAATCGTGCTATTTGCCTTGATCGGATATTTTTCTTTACGGAAATCTTTCCACTTTTTTATCTTGACAATCCTAGGTTTCACGATTCTTTTCCTAATCGTGGGAGTGATGGGCTACGGGTGGTATCTGCCCGAAATATCCGGTTTATTCCTTGCCATGGGAATCCTTTCCGGATTCGCAGCCAAGGAAAATGCAGATAGTATTGTCAAACTCTTTATCGCGGGAGTAAAAGATATTCTTTCTGCCGCACTAGTAGTCGGGTTGGCCGGGGGTATCATCATTGTCTTGCAGGAAGGACATATTATAGACCCGATCCTTCACTCGCTGGCAAGCCTGATGAGCGAGGCAGGACGTGTACTTTCACTAGGAATCATGTACTTGATTCAAACCATGATCAACATCATCATCCCATCGGGTTCAGCCAAAGCGGCTCTCACCATGCCGATCATGGCTCCTTTCTCTGACGTGATCGGGCTATCCCGACAAGCCACCGTGATGGCTTTCCAGTTCGGGGACGGATTCACGAACATGATCACCCCGACTTCCGGCGTACTGATCGGCGCTTTGGGAATTGCCCGTATTCCTTACGATATTTGGGTGAAATTCTTCTGGAAATTCATCCTGCTGCTTGTCATTATCGGTTTCGTGTTATTGATTCCCACGGCAACCATGCAGTTGAATGGGTTCTAATGATAAAGAGTAGCTTAAAAGCTATTCTTTATCATTAACTCCAGAAACACATAATGCCCACGCGTAACCGCAAGCCGGGTTCTTCACGAAAGAAGGCGGTAATGTCACTAACACCCCATTCCCAACTCGTTTATATGACAAATTCCCTTTATAACCCAACAACGAGATTTTAGCCCCTTTAGCCGGATTAATACTGTACAACATAATCTGTGAGGGCGGATTCGGTTCATCCTCATCATTTAGATAAATAGCATACACTTTCCCGTTATTCTTATGTTTCGTGTAACAAATCTTCGCCTCTTTGTAAGGAGCAATCGGCCGGGTCTCGTAGATTGCCTCTCCGTTAACCTTCATCCACGCTCCCATCTCTTTCATAATTTTGATTCCTTCCGGCGGGATCTCCCCGTTACCATCCACACCCACGTTCAACAGGAAATTTCCTCCCTTACTGACAATGTCCACAAGGTAATGCACCAGTTCCCGGGTAGACTTATACTTATCACCCGGCAAATACGACCATTGATTGGCCATCGTCATACACGTTTCCCACGGGTACTCCCACGGCTTTTCGGGAATCTTCTGTTCCGGGGTACGGTAGTTCTCGTACTTCCCTCCAACCCAGCGATCCACGACTATCAAGCCGGGTTGATACCCCCGAGCCATATCGACAATCCGATCCATTTTAATATCCTGTCCCCGATTCTCCGGGGCCACCCATCCCCCGTCCAGCCAGATAATATCTATATTCCTGTAACCAGTCATCAGTTCCTTCACCTGATTATAAGTAAAGTCGCAGAATTTCTCCCACATCCACGGGTGTTCCTTGATCTTGTAATTCACGTTACGATCCCCATGTTGCCAGCGATCCGACCAATAATAAGGGCTATTCCAATCCGGCTTTGAAAAATAGGCCCCGATCATGAAATCTCTTTCCCCGAAGGCCCGAAACAACTCCTTCACGACATCCGCATTCGGAGCCGTATGGAAAGGACATTCCTCGGAAGTAATCTTGTAATCCGTTTCCCGGGTATCCCACATACAGAACCCGTCATGGTGTTTCGTGGTAAACACGAAATACTTCATTCCGGCCTCTTTTGCCAGATCAGCCCAGTATTCCGGGTTAAACTTCACCGGGTTAAACGTCTTCTTTAATCCCACGTAATTCCGGTAATACTCGTCATAAGAAATCGTCGTGTCCCGTTGAATCCAATCCACGTCTTCCGAACAAATCGTCCACGACTCACAATACCCTTTCTGGCTATAAGGTCCCCAATGCACGAAAAAACCGAACTTCAAATCCTGCCACTGTTCTAATTTCGCTTGTACCGCCGGGTCCTGTTCCCGGTAATATTCCATTCCCTCGTACTGGGCATATAATAATATGCTCCATCCGACAAGAATCACACTCAATAATACTTTCCGCATGACTATTTTTTTTACAATTCATATATTTTACACAAACATTTGCAAATATATAAAAAAGAGTCCATGTCTAAAGTTCATCATCTTCTCACAATCAAAAAAGGGAATCCAATTTCACTTATCGGATTCCCTTTACATTTTAAAACACAAACCTTATTTCAATCGTTCGGAGACAAAAGCCTTCAATTTCTCTCCTCTCAGATTTTTAGCTATAATACGATTATTTTCATCCAACACGAAGATCGTCGGAACAACATCAATATTGTATTTCTTTATCACGTCGCCCTGCCATCCTTTCAGATCAGAAAGATGCAACCAAGTCAACCCGTCTTTCTTGATTGCCTCCACCCACTTATCCTTTTTCTCATCCAAGGAGACACTGATCACGGACAAACCTTTATCTTTAAATTCAGCATACAGTTTCACCATATTCGGGTTCTCCATCCGACACGGCCCACACCAAGATGCCCAGAAATCGATGATCTTCAATTTCCCTTTCACGTCATACAAGGCAACGTCCTCCCCCTCCGGTGTTTGTAGCGTGAAATCCGGGGCAACTGCATTTACATCAACCCCTTCCAACGCCTGAATTCGAGCTGCCACTAACTTACCGGGGCCTGTTGCTTTTGCTTTATCCGTCAAACTCGCGTAGCACTCCTTCAAACGACTCAAATCCAGATGTTCCATACCCGCCGTCTGGATATAAGCTGCAAACACGTTATCTTTATTCCTCTCCACGACCTCACCTAAACGAGATTGCGCATCTGCCATCACTTGATCCAACTTCTTCTGCAATTCACTTGCTGTACGGAAATGTTTCGCCTCGCTTGCCTCCGCCAGTTTTGCCCGTGCAGCTTTAATCTTCTCGTTTTCTTCGGAAACAATTTTCTGGTATGCTATTAACTCGCTCTGTAATTTTCCTCCTTTAATTACGCTTTTACCAGACTGGAACAATTCCATCTCGTAAGGAGCATCTGAATCCAAAATAAAAACAAAGCCTCCGCCATACCCTTCCACGTAAATCAACGCCACGCAAGGTTCATTTATTTCTCCTTCCACCACGAACTTCCCGCCATGAATATCCCCTCGCCCCAACGTATCCACCCGGTCCACCAATTGGGTAATCACTATCATTCTGCCTGACGGCATTTCCGGTATTTTCCCGTTAATTGTGAACTTCTTTCCTTCCCCGAAAGATAATCCGGGGAAAAGGAAAAAAGCAATTATAAACAATTGACTAAATAACTTATACATATCTATTGAATCACTCTCATTACTGTTGTAAAAATCAAATCTTTTATCTCTCCGAAACCGGTAAACGTATGTGAAGTCACGAAATCCCCCGCCTCGTCCAAAATTACCTCATGCAATTCACCCGCACCTGCCACATTCACGACAATTCCCAAGCAACGGTACGGGGAAGAATTATCCGGAAAACTAGCATCAGTATCAGACCTGAACTTCAACTTCGTGATCACGTCACCCGCATCATACAATTCTATCGATTCTTTACTTACGGTATTAAACAAGAACACCTTACTCTCTTTCGTGTAAAAGAATTGTTCTGCATAAGCGGAAGACGTGGCAAAACAAGTATTCTGATCAAACCCGAGTTCTCCCAAATTCACTCTCGTCACCTTAATCGGGGACTCTTCGGCCCTCATTGATTTTCCCTTATCACTAGCCTCTATATAGAAGATGTAACAGGTATCCGTCATCACGCCAATAGCTGTTGCTCCGGTCTCTTCGGAACCCGAAGTAACTCCTTGCCCCAACCACAAAATCTCCATCAAATGAGTCGTCCCGTTAACAACTTCCGACAATCCTTCCACCGGGAAATCACTTATCTCTACCGTGTTTGATTCAACCGCATTTTGCGGGTAACTCCCGTCGGAACTCGTGATGTTGTAACACTGATTTGCAGCAGGATCAAACGACATAAATTTCCGGTTCGTTTTATCCCAAATCGTGGTAAAACCCGCTTTACTCATATAAATCTTATCGATCACGTAATTCTGCACGTCACTTTCAGCCAAACCGGCAAAATAATATCCGCTTCCTCCCGAATGATAGAATTTACCGTTATTATCCACGGCAATAGCATACCTACTCAAAGGATGAGATTCACTATAAACCAAGTTATTCGGGTTAGCTCCCGGTGCAAATAACGATCTGGAATCTTTCCGGTCTTCCAACACGAAAGGCAACATCAAAGCAACAGAATCCCGCTGAATAACATATAAATTTTCATACTTATCCCCACCATCCATGTGAGTCAGGAAATTCACGTACGACAAAGCCTCCGCTTTTTGGAATCGTTCCCTGTTCCACAAATCCTTATAAGCATCATAACTGATGATCGGGCTCGTGGAATCCGGTTCCTCCACGGTAGATAACTTCCTGTTGTTTTCCGGGCCATTCAGGACAAACCACGCATTCACGAACGGCACTTTCGTAGTCATGGTAAAATCACGATAATGATCAACGCCTGTCCGCTTATCACTCAGCCGGAATTTAACATTATATCTGGTTGTTTTCTTCGGAGGATAAGCCAGTTCCAGTTCTTTCGTGAACACGCTATCCACAACATTCTCAGAACCATCCTTGTATCCCACCGTCCACAAATACTCCACGTTATCCTCCCCTTCCACCATACTTTGGGTAAATACCGGAGAGTAGGTCACCTTCAATTCTTCCTGTGCCGGCTGGCGGTACTCGTATCGATACGTATTTCCTTCTTCCACGGTAATCGGTGTAGGCATAAACGTAAGCCCATCAATCGTGTTTATATCTTTGTAGTCGTAATTTCCTTTATCATCATAACATCCGACAAGAAACCACGCAACAAATCCGACTATAAATATTAATCTTTTCATTGTTTTTCTATTTTATGAATCATAGAATAATCTTTCTCTCATATAACCGGGAACTGTTCGAACGGTAGCGGATCATCCGGGTGTTCTGCGTTATATTCGTCATAGGCATCCCGTAAGCGTTGGTTCATTCCAGCCTCATCCTCTATCCACCACCAACCGAAATAGTTATAATCATACCCTAAAGCCTCCTGCATAAATTGATTCTTGGCCATAGAATATTCTCCGATTATGTGTTCAAACGTACTCCACCAAGTAGGAGCCGGAGGTTCCGGGAATGTAAAATCTTTCTCTTCTCCGGGATGTGAAGCATTGTATTCGTTCAAAGCCTCTAACAGCGTGGCTATATCAGAACTCCAGTTGGCATACGGATCATACAATTTCCCCAAAATGGTTACCATGAATGCATACTTGTCCTCGCTAAACTCCCCGACAACACTCGCATCCCATTGAGACGGCTGTGGATAACGATTACTTAATAGCACTTGATATTCATTCTTTTCCGTTGCTCCCAATTCCAATGAAGGATCGGAATTCTCCGTATCTAAAACAATACCAATCGTGTAGTTCACCCTAGCACCCGGATTCAACACGTACACTTCCACCGTGTCTTTCAATTGCCCGGCACGGAACACGTACGAAGGCTCAAACTCCAAGAAAGTTTTTGCCACTTCATCCGTACCTTCCGCCACCACCGCTTTCAACCGAAATTCCCGGTCATAATCCACGGCGTGCCCCATCATGGACAAATTCAATTGAATTTTCTTTTTCAGCAAAGAATCTCCGGTATACCATCTTGACGTGTAATAATATCCCTCACCCGGGACTCCGGAATACCATACCGTATCAATTCTATACTCCTGCATAAAATCAACCGTCACTCTCATTTCATTCGTGTCATAATCGAACTGCAAACCATCCCGTTCTATCGAGTAGCCGAGAATCTCCTTTTCCTGACACGCCGCTAAAGAGAATAACAAAACACTTATAATAACATATATATTTCTCATATTCTATACTTTGCGTTTAAATGATTACTCAGCCTCACCATACGTTTTTTCGTCATCCGGAACCGGAAGCACGTAAGCTGAAAAATTCTCCACGGGACAACGGTAGAAGGTTTTCATGTTATGTCTTTTCAAGAAGTAGAAATACTGCCCTTCTGCAAAAAATTCCTTTTGATACTCCTTGTTCAATTCCTCCAAACGTTGTTCTTCAGTCACACCCGTGCCAACGTCGTATGCCCTGGAAATACCCCTGGCGTTCTTCACCGCGTTAATATATTGTCCACATTCAGACAAAGCAACCGATTCTGCCAGTATATAGTACATCTCAGCCAAACGGATCAACGGGATTTTCTCTCCATACATTCCGCTGGCACCTAAATATTTGCGACAAAGAAAAAGATTGGCAGAAGTATGAATAAAGCCATAATTCGAACGATAACGCATATCATTCAACCCGATGCCCGAATTGGTTTCAAACACGGATGAAATATTGGTTCGAGAAATATAGTACTGCGTGTCGAAAGTCGTGGCATCTTTCCAATAAGCCGCTAACTTTTCTTCCATATTATACATGGAAAGTCCGAAAATAGTCTCCCCGTACGAAGACACGTCTTCCCGGTTATCACGTACAAGCCGCAACCCGGAATCATTAATTACCTCCCGGGCATAATTCGCTGCCTGCGTCTTATTTCCCATGTACAAATATACGCGGGCCAACATAGCCTTAACGGCATACTTGTTCATACGATGCTTGCGATAACCGATGAAAGGCTCGTCTGCAACATTCTCATAATTCATCGGATCATTCTTCAACAATTCCTCGGCAGCTTTCAAATCGGCAACAATACGTTTCATCACCTCGTTAGCTGCCATCAAGGGTGCGCTTTCCGAATTAAATTGCTCCCGGTAAGGAATACATGCTTTTGTCGAATCCTGGGTATAAATAGGTCCCCACAAACGCAACAGGTCAAAATAATGGAATGCACGTAAGCCAAGAGCCTCCCCTTTCATCAGATCACGATACCCCTCCGTCACGATCACATCCCCGTTTGACTCAAGGTATTGCAGAAAATTATTGATATTCGCAATCTCGTTATATAACTTCAACCAGATCTCGGCAATCGCATTTTTAGAACTTGTCGTTTCACCATATTTATAGATAGCAGCCCGTTCCTCATCCGTCACGGTTCCTGCCGCATAATTGTCATATCGTTGAACCAATTTCTCCACGAAATCAAACGTCATCTGTCTTCCGTATGACTTTTCCAGCACCATCATGCTATACAATCCGGTCAACGCACTCTTGAACCCGTCCTCTGAAGTAAAGAACTCTTCGGCCTCAATATCCGTTTTCGGATTCACATCAATCCAATTCTGACAGGAAGACAAGAACAACGAAACGATGCAAATTGCTGATAATAATAAGTTTTTCATCTCGTACTCCTCCTCATTTTAATTAAACAATACCGACAACGACACGTTGAACGTTCTGGCAAACGGGTAATCTAATCCCCTTTCTGTTCTGATCGATGAAATTCGACCTAATTCCTCCATCGTGGCGTTCAGCGACATACTGGCAATCCGGCACGCTTGCAAGAATTTAAAATTCTTCGGGTCAAAACGATAACCGATTGCCAAAGACGTAAACGACAATTCATTCCGTTTCTGAGCGAAACGGCTACTCATTCCCGTATCTTGGTTCGTCATCGTTATCGCTTTATAACGGGCATTTCGGTTATTCTCGCTCCAACGGTGTGATAACGCCCGGCGATCCAAGTTATAAGCAGCACTTGAATTTTCTATTTTATCTACCAGTGTCTGGTTATACCACCATGCTCCCAACTCGTACGAACAAGCCAGAGAAACACTCCAATTCTTATACGTAAATGCGGAAGAAATAGAACCTCTCAATTTCGGTTCCGTGTCACCGATTGCCACTTTATCCAGCGGATCCCAGATATAGGTTTTCTCCCCGTTGCGGGTTAAGAACACTTCTTGCCCCGTGGCCGGGTCAATTCCCAAAGAAGGAACCACGAACAACTGGGTGGTGGATTTCCCTTCCTCGTAAATAGCCTCCGGACTCCCGTTCTTTTTCTCCAAATTTGTCTGGTTCATAGCCTTCATCTCGTTCGAAATCTTCTTGATCACGTTACGATTATGCGAACCGTTCATTGAAATACTCCATTGAATCTGTCTTTCGTAGTCCTGAATAGGCATCACGCTTAACGAAATATCATATCCCTCGTTTTCAACAGCTCCCACATTCATGGTTTTGCTCGCAAATCCGGTAGAAGGAGCCATATTATAATCCAACAGCAACTCATCCGTGTAATTATTGTAATACGAGAAGGATGCATTTACCCGACTATTCCATAGTCCGACTTCTATCGCCAAACTACGATTCTTCGTCGTGGACCATCCCAAATCCGGGTTACCCATACCTTTCAACTGCGCTCCCAATATATCCGAAGAGGGATAGGGGAACAACAAATCATCATACGTGTAAGTCTCTTTCGCCTGATAAGGGGAATAACTTTGTGATCCCGTGATACCGTATGATCCGCGTAACACCAAGTTTGAGATGAAAGTATTTTGCAACCATTTTTCCCGGTGTACATTCCAACGAGCCCCGGCTGCCCAGAAAGGAGCCATGCCCGTGTTCGACCCGAATTGCGAGGAAAGATCCCCACGAATACTAAAGTCTACCGAGAAACGCATATCATACATATAACTAAGCTGTCCGATAATTCCGACCGTCCGGGAAGTAGATTCCGACCCGCTCACCCGGTCTTCCATCTCGTAAGCAAACAAAAAGTCATCCATATTATCATTCGGGAAACCCATAGCCGACAAGTTTACACTATTACTCTTGTTCTCATCCACGTTCCAACGTCCGAACACACTTAACAAATGCTTATCCTTCGTGTAGTTATAACTTACAGAAGCATTCACGCTCCAAGAAACATTATCCCCTGTACTCTTGTTGTATGACCCTTTTCTGGTCAAATCCGTCTCTCCCAAGAAATCCGTATGATTCATGGATTTGAAGACCTCCATCCGGGAAGTACCTTTCGTGATGGACGCTCCCGCTGACACCCGGAGATTTTCCAGAATCGCGCACTCGATATTAAAGTTATCCACGACACTAAAATTCTCCGTGAAATCCTTATATTTCCACAACAAATTATACAACGGGTTCACGATATTCACCGTTCCTCCCCCTTCGCCCGGTAACTTCTTCTGGTCCAAAAGACTGGTATAACGTCCGTTCTCGTCCGTTTTCCGGTAATACGGGTTTAATTTTGTGTATTGACTGAAAGAACCGTAAGGAGAATTATCCCCTCTCACGTTCGTCAGGCTCAATTGATTCTGGATATTCCATTTTTTCCGACGGTATTGAAGAGATAGATTCAAACCCATGCTGTTACGTCCGGATTCCTTCATCACTCCCGGTTCTCTTGAATAATTTATTCCCAAGTTATATCTTAACGCCTCATCTCCACCTTCCATTGTCAACGTGTGGCGGTGAGTGACGGCCGTCCGCAAGGGCTCTGACAACCAGTACGTGTCAACCCCTCTTAAAATTTCTTCTTTATATTTATTGTAATAATTCAACTGGCTCGTCGTGCTGAATACCCCGGCCATCCGTTCGTATTCCAACTTCTCTTCCGCATCCATCAAATTATAATCCGACAAATCAGGAACAGAAATACCCATATTCATACTATATGAAATATTCAACGCTCCCGGAAGGGGTTTCTTTGTCTCCACGACAAGCACCCCGTTAGAGGCTTTCGAACCGTAAATTGCCGTTGCAGCAGCATCCTTCAAAATAGTAATGGATTCCACACGTTCCGGGTCCAAGTCTACAATCCGTTGTAAGGTGGTTTCAAATCCATCCAACACGAAAAGCGGCATATTCGGGCGTTGAGAATAATCTCCCATCATCATCTCCATGCTATTAGCATCCACCCCGCCGTTTCCTAGCTGCACGTCACCCCGCAAGCGGAATTCCGGCATGGCATTCGGATTCGAACCGGCATTATTATTTTCCACGATACGAAAACTCGGATCAAAAACCTGTAAAGCCTTCAACAGATTATTCGGGCTTATCTTCTTCAACTCGCTCCCTTTCACGGAAACATAACCACCCGAGAAACTTTCCACCTTACGAGGTGCCATACCCGTCACCACCACGTCTTCGATCTCCGTGGTTTTCGCCGTCAACTTGATCTCCAAATCTTTCATATCCCCGGTCACCGTAATCGTTTCTTCCTCGTAGCCAACGAATGAAATCAACAAGGCAGATGTTCCCTGAGGAACCTCGATAAAAAATTTCCCGTCAAAATCCGTCACCTCTCCCATCCCCTTATTCTCTTTCAGGATAATACTCGCACCGGGAAGAGGCTCTTTCGTGGATGCATCAATAACAGTTCCGTTAATTTTATAAATAGTTACTCCTTGTGTCGGTTTTTGATACTTCAAAACCACGACACGATTCATCTGGTACTCCACGGACACCGGTTGATCTCCCAAAGCAAGCATCAACACGTAATCCAGTTCTCGATCCTTCACATCAAAGGACACTTTCCTATTAACATCTATTTGCGAATGATTATAAAAGAATCGTACTTTAGCCACTGATGCCAGCGTATCAAGCACGTCGTTCAATTTCATATCCTTCACATTCAGCGTTACTCTCGTTTTTTTATAATCCTGTTCCTGCCCCAAAACAGACGAAATTGGCAGCAAAGCATATAAAAAAACACAACAAATCGATTTAATGATTAAATCTCTACATAGACACTTCTTTTTTTGCATAATTTTGTATTGCTTTTAATTTAGAGAAATTAAATTAAAATTCAGAGTGGGGAAAATGTACTGCAATACATTTCCCCTTTTTAATTTACTGCATCACTTGATTCAAAATCTTCTTGTATTCCTTATTCTTATTATACTTTTTCAAATAATCTTTTACCAGTTTCTCGATCACGTTAAAATCTCCATTGGATGTGATTGAATTGTACAGGAGTACGAATAATGCAGCATCCTGTAAAGACCCCTTGTAAAAAGCAGCCACATCCTTATATTGTTCCTCCAAGGAAGTCAACGGCTGATAATCCTTCTCTTGATCATGAGCCTCTTTGCGACGCATATAATCTTTGTAAGGTAAGAGAAAAGCCATATACACCCGATTTCTCAATGACGCCTCATCCGTCCGGAGCTTGTAATCATCCAAAGCCGTCCAATAATCCTCGGCCAGACAATCCTCCAATTTTTTCTTGTGAAAATCTGCACTCGCGTAAGGATAGGTAATCAGATTCGTCAACAAGGTTCCTTCAATTTGCGCCATCGCCATATTATACACCCGGGGATCAATTTGATCTTTCACCTCACTTATAATCTTCTCCTCATCTTTCACTTCCTGCACCGTTGCCGCGTGAAACTTCTTCGCGTCAGTTTGAGTCACCAACATGGCCGGGATATTAGTTTTATAACGACGTTCCCGCTGTAACATCTCCTTTTTATTTATCGCGGAACAGATAGCGACCGCTGCCGGGGTTCCGGAGAACTCCACCGACTCGTAACGTTTTCCATCGTAAGTCAGTTTCACATGGATAGAATCCCCCGGCTGTAAATACATCTCGATAAATGTATTCAACACCAACGTGGTCACATCGTCCAAATCCACGGTAAACTCGATCACCTGTCCCTCCTTATACGGGAATTCCATATTAATCCCCTCTTTCTCTAGGAAATCAAAATACACCTGATCCCGTACATACCCGTAAATCTCCGCGCTGATCACGGTAGGGCGTCCTTTGGCCTCCGCCGGAAAAGTAAGAACACTTACTAATCCTATAATCAAAAATATATGTTTCATGTATTCCTGTTATTTCTTGTTCAAAACTTCCTTCACCTTATTAATTAACTCCTCCCCCCTCAAATCCAAGGCGATCACTTTACCTTGAGGATCGATCAAAACGGTATAAGGTACAGCCGAAACATTACACAATTTCACGGGAAGGGTTGCCCAAGACTTCAAGTCACTCACTTGAATCCACTTCATCTTGTTCTTCTCCACGGCATTCAACCATGCATCACGCTTCTGGTCCAAAGAAACACCCACGATCTCAAAATTCTTCCCTTTACATTCTTTGTACAGTTTCACCACGTTAGGCATTTCCCGCATACACGGACCACACCAAGAAGCCCAAAAATCGACTAACACGTACTTACCTCTCAAACTACTCAATTTAAACGATTTTCCATCCTTATCCGGTAATTCGAAATCCGGCATATCGCTCCCTACCTTAAATTCAGCTAAACGAATATATTCATCCAATTGTTTCGTGTAAGGATGTCCGTTCAGACTCGGGGAAACCACTGCACGTAATTCTTTTAACTGGTCAAGAGTAACGTTCGCTTTCATCTCCCAGAAAATCATAAACGGGGCTATTGCCTGATCATAATACCTGCGAACTAATTCTTCCTGCAAACACAAAGACCTGTTATTATGTTGAGCCGTACGAGCTTTAAAATCTCTTTCCTGATCTGCCTGTGATTGATTTCTATTCAACAACCGATCAATATTAGCCGAACGCAGCATACTATCCACAAAATGTTTCATCTCTGCATTGTAAGCACTAAAAATCTCGTTATTAGCCGTTCCCGTGACTGTACAATTCACAAAAAACTCAGAATTAGCTCGAACTTTCACATTTCCCGGCTCTACCCAAACCGGAGTGATCGGGCTCAAACTGTTCGGATCGCCACTTTTCACAAAATACATCCGTGGAACAGTCACATTCTTTATAACAAACGTATAACGATTATCCTTGACATCACAACTATCAATCACCTTGGACGCACCATTAATCTCCTCTTCCTCCACCAAATAAACCTTCGTTCCTTTATAAACACCATCTAGCACTCCTTGAATCGTACAATCTTTCGTCTCTTTTGAGGTTTCATTTTGCCCGAAAAGCCCGACAAATGACATCAACAAACATCCTAATACTAAAATTCTTTTCATACAATTTTTCTTTACGATTAAAATTACTTGACATATAATCTATTACTTTCCATCCGACACGATAGAGATGACGTCTCTCTCAATCGTAAGACAAAAGCATCAAAATTCTCCTCTTTATTAATTACCCCGGTGTAAACCGTCTCCTTACTTTTTTCATTCTCAAAAATGATCTCCACGTCGTACCAACGCTCCAATACTTTAGCAACCTCTTCCAAAGACCGCCCCTTAAATACATATTGCCCTTTCTTCCAAGCGATATAATCATTAACATTCACGGTTCTTACATCCACGGATTCATTCTCCTTATCCCAGCGTAATTGTCGGCTTGGTAATAGATCGTAGCTCTTGTCGTCCACGTAAGCCGCCACGTGTCCTTCCACCAGTGTCACCTCCGTGTAATTCTCATCCGCGTAGGAATTCACGTTAAAAGAAGTTCCCAGCACCTCCACCTTCATCCCGTTAAGCATCACGAAAAACGGATGTTTCTCATCCCGGGCCACTTCCAGATATATCTCTCCCTCCGCATAAACCACCCGTTCTTTTCCCTGAAAAGCAACCGGATAGCGTAAAGAAGATTTAGCATTCATCCACACCTTTGTTCCATCTGCCAAAGTGAACGTAAAATCACATTGTGAAGGCGTTGTCAAAGTGTTATACACCATTTCCGTTCCCACGGAATCCGCCCGGTCATATTGCATACGCCCCTCTTCATTCACTGAAATTCTCACCCCGTTCTCTTCTTCCAACAACAACTCCTGATTATACAAGACCATTTCTTTCCCGTTAGAAAGCGTCAACACCGGCAAATTTCTCTGAACCGTAACCACCCCACTCTTGGATTGTGGTTCTTCAGTTATTTCAACGTTCTCTCTCTGGCTATAATAAAACACCACGGCCAACACGGGTACGATAAAAATAGCCGCGTAACGGGATAACTTTCCTATCCAGCGCTGACGAGAATGTAGTTTCTCTCTCCTTTTAACAAAGGTATCAAACGCAGTCTGCACGTTCGCACTCTTATATTGAGCAAGTTTTTCACGCATTACCGCCTCCGAACAAATTTGCTCGAACAACTTCTTGTTATATTCGGATTCTTCCCGCCACGAATCTAATTCGGCTTGTTCCTCTTTCGTGATATTCCCAGATAAACTCTTGGAAATCAACAAGGATATTTTGAATAACATTTCTTTATCGTTCATCAGTATACAATTTATAAAATCGCATTAAACGTTCCTTTATTAAGAGCATAAAGGTGGTTTAATAACGAGAAATCTATTAAATCATTTTGATTGGAAAACGCTGATTACAAACGCCTTAAGAAAAAGCAAAATTCCAACGTAAAAAGGGAAATCTAAATATTTAAAATATCAATAACGGAACGTTTAAACCTATTTCATTCCCAGTTCTATAAATAAAACGCACAACCTCCCCAAAGGGGGGTGTCTCCTAAAAAATTTTTTTTACACCTGAAAAAATAGCACTTCCGTGACGAGTATTACAACCAAAGGAACCCGATCAAACAGAGCAACTCTGCATCTTTCAACTGGGCGGTCAATTTTTTCTTCCCGTTACTTTTATGATCCTTCACGGTATCCACGGAAATATGCAAACGTTCGGCAATCTCCGACGCTTTCAACCCATCTAGGGTCATCATCATTACTAATTTACATTGAGGCGGTAGAGTCTCGATAGCTGCCATCAACCGGGCATAAACATCCTCTTCCAACACCTTATCCCAAAAATGTTCCTCTTCATTCTGCGAGGACACAACATCCCGGTAATATTTATCCCGGACTTTCTGTTTTCTGGAATGACTAATACATCTATTTTTCAGAGAACTGTATAAAAAATACTTGATGTCATTCTCCGTCTTGAACTTGTAGTCACTTTCCAACAAAGAAATAAACACATCCTGCACCAGATCTTCCGCCACGTCATTATCCTTCACGTAATAATTTGCCAAAGCCTTCAATGCCACGTAGTAGCATTGATACAAATATTGATAAGCCCGGTTATCCTTACGTGCCAACAAATCCAACAAAACATCTTGATCTAACATGCTTTCCTCCATGGAAAATAAGAAGAGGAAAGCGTTTCAACCTCAACATGAAACGCTTTCCCTATAATTTAAAAGAATTTATTTCTCGTCCGTGTATGACTCAAGCGGATCGCAGGTACACATCAGGTTACGATCACCATAACCATCATCCACACGACCTACTTGCGGCCAGAATTTGTTCTCAGCCACCCATGCAAGCGGGTAAGCCGCCTTGCTACGCGGGTAAGCGTGAGACCACTCGTCAGCCGTCAACACTTTATGCGTGTGAGGTGCATTCTTCAAAACGTTGTCCGTCTTGTCGGCTTTACCTTCACCCACCTCGATCATTTCCTCGCGGATAGTCTTCAACGCCTCGATGAAACGATCCAACTCTTCTTTCGGCTCGCTCTCCGTCGGCTCAACCATCAAGGTCCCGTGAACGGGGAATGACAAGGTAGGAGCGTGGAAACCGAAGTCCATCAAACGTTTGGCAATATCCAACTCAGAAATTCCGTATTCTTTATTGAACATGTTGCAATCCCAGATCATCTCGTGACCTACACGACCTTTCGATCCCTTGAACAGAATCTTGAATCCTAATTTCTCGAAAGATGAAGCCAGATAGTTCGCGTTCAAAATCGCCATCTTGGTCACCATAGCCAAACCTTCGCCACCTAACATTAACAAGTAACCGTAAGTTACAGGTAACATTCCAACAGAACCGTAAGGAGCGGCAGCCACGGCGTGAATACCTTCCTCGCCTCCGGTCTTCACCATCGTGTGTGACGGTAAGAATTTCACCAAGTGAGACGCCACGCAGATCGGGCCGACACCGGGACCACCACCACCGTGAGGCATAGCAAACGTCTTGTGCAAATTCAAGTGACAAGCGTCAGCACCAATCTCTCCCGGGCTGGTCAAACCACACTGCCCGTTCATGTTGGCTCCATCCATGAATACTTGCCCGCCATTCTCGTGAACGATCTTGCACAATTCCTTGATTGATTCCTCGAAAATACCGTGAGTTGATGGATAGGTGATCATCGCTCCGATCAAGTTATCCCGGTTCTCGATAGCTTTCTTACGGAAGTCTTCCACGTCGATATTTCCCTCCGGGTCAGTAGCGGTAACAAGAATCTTGAAACCTGCCATCGTACTGGAAGCCGGATTCGTACCATGAGCTGAGGCCGGGATCAAGATCACGTTACGATGACCCTCTCCGCGAGAAATATGATATTGACGGATCACCATCAAAGCGGAATACTCTCCGGCAGCACCGGAATTCGGCATCAAACTGCATCCGGCAAATCCGGTCACCTTGCACAGCATTTCTTCGGTTTCCCGGATCATTTGCTGATAACCTTCCGCCTGAGACATCGGGGCAAACGGGTGGATAGCACCCAATTCCGGCCACGTGATCGGCAACATCTCAACAGCAGCATTCAATTTCATCGTACAAGATCCCAAAGAAATCATGGAAGTAGCCAAAGAAATATCTCTTCTTTCCAGATTCTTCATGTAACGCATCATTCCGGTCTCGGAGTGATAGATGTTGAACACGGATTGTTGCAGAATCTCGTCGTCACGCAACATCGTCGGGTCAAGCACCGTGCGATCGTCAAGGAATTCCACGTGATCGGCAGTCTTTCCGGCAGCCTTGGCGAAAATACCGATTAACGTGTTAATTTCTTTCTCGTTGATCTTCTCGTCAGTTGACAAACCAACTACTTTACCGCAACCGCAGTTGCAATAGAACAAGTTGATTTCCTGTTCCAAGGCAGCGTCACGAACGGCAGCCTGGGAAACTCCCTCCGGCAACTCGAAACGCAACGTGTCAAAGAATTTATCCACTTTTAGCTTGTAACCTAATTTTTGGATTTCCTCGGCCAAAATCACGGCTGCAGAATGAATGTGACGGGCAATTCTTTCCAATCCTTCCCGACCATGATAAGCGGCATAGAATCCGGCCATCGTGGCATTCAAAGCCTTGGCAGTACAGATATTGGAAGAAGCTTTCTCCCGTTTGATATGTTGTTCACGGGTTTGCAAAGCCAAACGCAATGCATGATTTCCCTGTGCATCAATCGTCACTCCGATAATACGTCCCACGATGTTACGTTTGTACTCCTCTCTCGTTGCCATGTAAGCAGCATGGGGTCCACCGTAAGACATCGGGATACCGAAACGTTGCGTTGTTCCCACAACCACGTCAGCACCCCATTCTCCCGGAGGAGTCAGCAACACGAGGCTCATCATATCAGCCACAACCGACAACAATGCACCGTTCGCGTGTACACGATCAGCAAAAGCCTTGTAATCACGAACCTCTCCGTTAGCAGCCGGGTACTGGATAATAGCACCGAATACATCCGGGGTAAATTCAAACGTGTCGTAATCACCATAAACCAACTCGATTCCTTGCGGGGCAGAACGGGTGATTAACACGTCCTTCGTCTGCGGGAAAATCTGGTTATCAACAAACAATTTGTTGGCACCCGCTTTTTTCATCTCTTTGCCGCGCAGGCCGTACATCATCGTCATGGCCTCGGCGGCAGCCGTCGCCTCGTCAAGCAGCGAACAGTTAGAAATTTCCATCCCGGTAAGTTCCACCACCATCGTCTGGAAATTCAGTAAAGCCTCCAAACGACCTTGTGAAACTTCAGCCTGATAGGGAGTGTATGACGTGTACCAAGCCGGGTTCTCCAAAATATTCCGTTGGATCACGGCAGGGGTAATCGTGTCATAATATCCTTGACCGATAAAGGTTCTGTATAATTTATTTTTTGAAGCTACCGCCTTCATCCGAGAAATAAACTCGAACTCGGTAAGAGGAGCCGGCAAATCCAACGTTTTTTTCAAACGGATAGACTCCGGCACGGTTTGCTCGATCAACTCGTCAAGTGAACTAACACCAACCACTTTGAGCATATTTTCAATATCCTCCGGACGCGGCCCTATGTGTCTCCACAAAAATTTCTCTGTTGCCATGTAATTTATTCTAATTATTAATGATTTATATTCAATTACACCGTTTCGTCAACGATTGTGTAAAAATAGACATAATTCTCGTCCTTGCAAAAAAACAGCATAGGAATATATATTCAATCATAACCGAATATTTTCCTACAAACACAAGAATTTTCAAGTACAGTTGAAAATTTTACCGAAATATTACCATGAATATACCCTTTATTCAAAGAAGATATAACAACTCCTTCTAGGAATTCGATTTCACCGTGTTATATTACAAGAGACCACTTGATTTTCATCCGAATTTCCATTCTTCCCAACCGGGAAGAAATAAAAAAACGGAGAACTGAATTTCAATTCTCCGTTTCCGTGGGTGGAAGATCGGTCTCGAACCGACGACCTTCGGAACCACAATCCGACGCTCTAACCGACTGAGCTACATCCACCATTTTGCTTTTGCGCTGCAAAGATAGAATAACTTTCTTTTTCCGCAAAGAAAAGTTCCAAAAAAATTAGCGTCCAAACTTGATTTTTCCCGTCTCGATCTCCCGTGCGGCGTAGCATAATTGCTCGTACCACTCCTCCCCGTATTTGCGAATGAGAGCATCTTTCAAAAACACGTACACCGGAATCCCCTCTTGCTCACCCTTTAAGCGGGCGCAAGCACAAATCGTCCACTGGTCATAATTCATCGCCTCGTAATTCTGGTATTGTTTCACCCGGATCGGGTACATGTGGCAAGATATAGGTTTACGGAAAGAACTCTCTTCCCGGCTCCACGCTTTTTCAATGGCACACCACGAACACCCGTTCTCCTCGATAATATACGCGCACTCCCGCCCATCGATTAGCGGGGTAACCGTGTCACCCTCTATGTCAACCACGGAAAAGCCCTGTTCCTCCACGGCGGCAATTCCCTCGGGTTTCATGTAAGGTTTAATCTTCTCGTAATTTTCCCGGATCTGTTCCGCTTCCCCTTCTTCCAATGGTGCCCCCGAGTCCCCGTCCACGCAGCAAATTCCTTTACAAACTGCCAAATCACAACAAAATTTCTTCTCGAAAATATCCAAGCTTATAATTGTATCCCCTATCTGTATCATGTTTTAATTGAAAATTGAAAATGCAAAATTGAAAATGATCTCGCAAAGTTACAATAAAAAAGATAGAATCGTTAATCTCCCGCCACCATTACAAGTGCTAGGAGACGACAGAAGTAATCAGTTTTCAGTGTAATGACTTAAGGATAACGGGGATTCCCGGCATACTTGCGCCGATGTCTCGTTAATTAGTCAATGGGAAGTCAACGGGAAATCAACGGGAAGTCAACGGGACGGAGAGGATCAATTGTCTTTCATCTTGACTTGATCCATGCATGAAAATTTAACGAGAGTACCCTTCAACCTACTCGAAATACACCCGCGATCCCTTACCGGAATTATATCATGGAGAACCGACCGACCGATTAAAGAACCTCGATCCAATATTTACTGATCTTGAGATGTTGAACAACCTCGTAGCTCCCGGTAGAATCCATCATGGCAAAATGTAAAAATCGCCAGTTGAAAGTACGTTTTTAATGTAAAAATCGCCAGTTGGGAAATATTTCCTATATTTGTGTGTAAAATAAAGCAGTATGGAAACCATAAAGAGAATACTTCAGGACAAAATAACCAACAGAATCGCACCCGGCAAAGCCGTGTTGATTTTCGGGGCCCGCCGAGTGGGCAAAACCGTTATGATGCGAAAAATTGTAGATACTTACCCCGGCCGGACTATGATGCTCAACGGCGAAGATTATGACACACTCGCTTTATTGGAAAAACGTACCGTGGCCAACTATCGACATTTGTTAACCGGCATCGATCTATTAGCTATTGACGAGGCACAAAACATCCCGCAGATCGGCAATATTTTAAAACTAATTGTCGATGAGATTCCGGGTATAAGTGTTTTGGCAAGCGGATCATCTTCATTCGACTTACTCAACAAAACAGGAGAACCATTAGTCGGACGTGGCACACAATTTCTACTTACCCCTTTTTCACAACAGGAAATCGCACAAACGGAAACGGCACTTCAAACCCGTCAAAACCTTGAATCCCGTTTAATTTACGGTTCCTACCCGGAGGTAGTAACAATGGACAATTTCGAACGCAAGACTGATTACCTGCGAGATATTGTCGGGGCATACCTATTGAAAGACATTTTGACTATCGACGGACTGAAGAATTCAAGTAAAATGCGCGATCTATTACGCCTGATTGCCTTTCAATTAGGCAGCGAGGTTTCCTACGAAGAACTAGGCAAGCAGTTAGGCATGAGCAAAACGACTGTCGAGAAGTACCTCGATCTGTTGGAGAAGGTCTTTGTCATTTATCGACTGGGTGCTTATTCTCGTAATTTGCGAAAGGAAGTAACAAAAGCCGGGAAATGGTATTTCTACGATAACGGAATCCGTAATGCCATTATCGGGGCGTTCTCACCTCTGGCCATCCGGCAGGACGTCGGAGCATTATGGGAAAACTATATCATCGGAGAGAGACGGAAAGTAAACTTTAACGAAGGGGCGCATAAGGAGTTCTATTTCTGGCGCACCTATGATAAACAGGAAATAGACCTGATCGAGGAACACGCAAATAGCTTGACAGCATTAGAATTCAAATGGGGCAACAAGATGCCAAATATACCGAAAGCATTCCAAGAAGCCTACCCTCACGCGGAGTTTCATGTCGTAAACCGGGAGAATTATCTAGAGTTTATCTAACCAAATACTTCATTCAATTCGTCAACGGGAAATGAAGCGGGATTTATATCATGGAGAATCAAAAGATGTGATGCCGCCGGGCTAGATCATCAATGTCCCCCGAGACTTCCTCTACTAACCGCCTCATTTCTTCCGATTTCTTATGAATCAAATCATCTATTGTATTAATTAATTGTATCTTATCAATCACTTTTCCCAAGCTCACTCGCAATTCCCTCGTTTTCCCGATTTGCTCGGCTTGTTCCAGTTTCCGGTAACATTCTTCCAATTGACGCTGATAGATTTTCATTTCCTCAATACCATTATTTATAACACCTATGCAAATAAAGCCGAGAATTTACAGGTAAACGACAATCAAGCCTTGTAAATAACTCCCGAAATGGTGTAATTTACAACCCATAATAAACAATTATTTCGTATATTTGCCCGTATAACTGAATATAAAACAACTATGAGTACAGAGACGATACCTATGAGCAAAACACACCATGGACACAGTATAAAACGCATTCGCGATATGCTAGGGATTAAACAAGAAACCCTTGCGGCCGAATTAAACATGACACAACAAGCATTTTCAAAATTAGAACAAAAAGAACAAATTGAAGACGAAATGCTTGATAAGATTGCAAAAATATTGCACGTTTCCACGGAGGCCCTGAAAACGATGAGCGAAGAGGCAACTATTAATTATATCAACACATTTACAGATAACGAGAACGGACATTTCTTTTCTCAAAATTGCCAATATTCCTTCAATCCAATAGACAAAATTGTAGAACTTTATGAACGGCTAGTCAAGGCCGAACAGGAAAAAGTCGCCCTATTGGAAGAACAATTGAAAAAGAAGTAATAACAAGACTTTTCTTTTTCTCACTGCCAATTACAAAAATCTCAAATACACGACAAACAAAAAAGAGGGTATCCAAAAAGTCTTATCCCATATCTACAAACTACCCCCACCAACTCCCCCTGTGTAAGGGGGAGTTAGTAGGGGTAGTTGTTTAAAATTGACTTTTGGGACAGCCCCTCCCCATTTTTATATCAAACTAATAACGATTTTCCCGTCATTTCCTTAGGCTGTGGGAGTCCCATAATCGCAAGAACCGTGGGAGCAACATCAGCCAGCACCCCGTCCCGCAGGTGATCGCACTTAGAATCGGTAACCCAGATACAAGGCACGGGATTCAGCGAGTGAGCCGTGTTCGGCGTCCCGTCCTCGTTCACCGCGTTATCGGCATTCCCGTGGTCGGCAATAATCAACACGTCGTAACCGTTAGCACGTGCGGCAGCCACGGTCTTCCCAACACACTCATCCACGGTAGTCACTGCTTTCTGGATGGCCTCGTACACCCCGGTATGTCCCACCATATCCCCGTTCGCGTAATTCAAGCAAATAAAATCAACACTCTTTTCATTCAATTGCTCCACGATCTTCTCGGTCACGATAGGGGCAGACATTTCGGGCTGCAAATCGTAGGTTGCCACTTTCGGAGAAGGTACCAGAATACGGCTCTCTCCCTCGAAAGGCTCTTCCCGCCCCCCGTTCAGAAAGAACGTCACGTGAGCATATTTCTCCGTCTCGGCAATACGCAACTGTTTCAATCCTTGCTTGGAAATATATTCCCCGATCGTGTTCACCACGTTTTCTTTATCGAACAAAATATGTAACCCCTTGAATTTAGCATCATAAGGAGTCATCGTACAATAATACAACGGCATGGTCTTCATCCCGAAATCCGGCTTGTCCTCTTGCGTCAACACGATCGTCAACTCTTTGGCCCGATCATTACGGAAATTAAAGAAGATCACCATATCACCCGGTTGTATCGTTCCCACGGGTTTCCCAGCCTCGTCCACGCAAACGATCGGTTTGATGAACTCGTCAGTCACCCCCGCGTCATAAGAGGCCTGCACTCCCGCCTCGGCATCCGTCACCGGAGTACCCACACCATTCACCAACAAATCATAAGCTTCCTTGATACGCTCCCAGCGGGAATCCCGGTCCATGGCATAATAACGCCCAATCACTGAAGCAATCTTACCCGTGGATTGTTTCATATGTTTCTGCAACTCACCGACAAAACCCTTTCCACTCTTCGGGTCCGTGTCCCGACCGTCCATAAAGCAATGAACGAAAGTCTTCTCGATCCCGAACTCCTTCGACAAATCGCACAAGGCGAACACGTGATCCAGCGAGCTATGTACTCCCCCGTTAGAAACCAGTCCCATGAAATGCACCTGTTTCCCGTTCTCCTTGGCATAATTAAACGCCTTCACGATCTCCGGGTTTTGGGCAATGGAATGATCCCGACAAGCCCGGTTAATCTTCACCAAATCTTGGTAAACCACCCGTCCGGCTCCAATATTCAAGTGTCCCACTTCGGAATTTCCCATCTGACCGTCGGGCAAACCTACATTCTCCCCGCTCGTGTACAACAAGGCACGGGGATTATTACTCGTCAACTCCGTGATGTTAGGAGTCGGAGTACTCCCGATCGCGTCCGAATGATCGTGTTTTCCAACACCCCAACCGTCCAGTATCATCAATAAAACTCTCTTCATATCTATTTTATTTTTTGTTATTTACTTTTTTAAATTCACAGCAAAGTTAATCTTTAATATCCAGTTTAGTGCCTTACAATCAAGGAAAATCAACGAAAACGTTTTAAAGCTCCCCGACCGTTTATTCCGATGGAAAGAATAAAATATTAAAATTAATAGTACTATGTATTGCATAATACTATTTTTTATTCATATCTTTGTCTGGCATTACAAAAGAACCAAGAGATGAACATTGAAAACACACAAGCTCAAATGAGGAAGGGTATCTTGGAATACTGCATTTTACTGATCATCGCACAACAGGACGCCTACGTGCCGGACATTATCAGTAAACTGAAAGCCTCCAAGATGATCGTGGTCGAAGGGACGATATACCCTTTATTAACCCGGTTGAAAAATACCGGATTATTGTCATACCGCTGGGAAGAGTCACAGCAAGGCCCTCCCCGCAAATATTACAGCATCACGGAACAAGGGCGAGATTTTCTCAAGGAACTCGAAAACTCCTGGAATGAATTGACCTCTGCCGTGAACAGCATTAAAGAAAACCATAACAACTAAACACCCATATCATGAAAAAAACATATACTATAAACTTAAGCGGTAAGATTTTCCATATCGATGAAGACGCTTTGGAAAAACTACAAGAATACATCAATACCCTCAAAACATATTACACGCAAGAAGAAGACGGCAACGAGATCATGGATGACATCGAGAACCGGATCGGGGAGCTTTTCACGGAAAACTTGAAAGGACAGTTCCGCGAGGTGATTACTCTCGACGACGTGGATCAAGTGATCGCCACGATGGGTACGCCTGACGACATCATCGATGAAGACGAACAACCCCGGAAATCCGCCCCGAAACAGGCAAAAAAACTATACCGGAACCCGGACAACAAAGTACTTGGCGGAGTGGCCGGGGGCCTAGCCGCGTATTGGGGCATATCCCCCTTGCTCATCCGAATAGGTTTCGTACTTCTGTCTTTCTACTATGGAATATTCATTATCGTGTATATCATTTTGTGGATTTCCGTCCCCAAGGCCAAGACGACCAAACAGAAACTCGAAATGAAAGGAGAAAATATAAATGTCTCCAACATCGAACGTTCCATAAAAGACGAGTACCAGGAGATCAAAAACGGCAAGGGTGCCGCTTTCGTGAACCGGGTAGGCGAAGGCTTATACGAAGTATTCACCATCATCGGAAAAGTGTTGGCCATTATTATCGGCGTGGCCTTCTTCGTCGGGGGAATCTTCATGCTGTTCGCCTTCTTGTCGGCATTATTCTTACCTAACCTTTATCCTTGGAAAAGTGGTTTTATGGAACTCGCTTACGCGTTCACTCCCTTAAACTTCACTTTGGGTAAAATCGCTATATCATTCTTGATTGGAATTCCTATTATCATGATCATTTATATGGCGATCAAATTGTTGTTCTCCTTCAAGAGTAATAACAAGGTGATCGCCCTTTCTGCCCTCTCATGTTGGATGCTGGGACTCGTTATGCTCATATTCGTGGGGATCAGCGAAGGTCGAAGCTGGTCGATTGATGGCACCCGCTATGGAGAATCGCTCGAACTGAGCCAACAGGACACGCTCGTCCTGCTTGTAAATGAACGCTACAAGATACCTGAGAATCTTTACATAGACCACAACGTGTTCCAATTAGCCTCCAGCAACATGATTACTCCGGACATCAGGATATATTCGGCCGAGGGATCGACCCCGACATTACGTGTACAATTTTACACCCAAGAAGAAAAACCCGTATATGACAACATGGATTTTAACTGGAATTACAAAAACGACACGCTCCGATTTGATAATTACATCAAGCTCGCGGGACAATGGAGGGCTCAAAGAGTGACGCTGACTCTCTACCTACCTGAGAATAAGAAAGTACTCCTTCCATCCCAAACAAGCCAATACTTGAGAAACTTGAGAGATTTTGACAGGGGCGTACGTTCCAAACTAAATAAAGATAAGATATTATTAATCATGCAAGACGGGAAACTTCACCCCCTCATGTAAACCGAAAAAGAAGAATATGAAAAAAACAATCCTGCACAACTACCTCCCCTAACCCTTCCTTACATAGAAGGGGAAAACGATTGGTAATCAACTCTCCCCCTGTGTAAGGGGGAGTTGGAGGGGTAGTCGATGTAGGATTGTCGCTCTCAGCTTTCTATTTTTTCGAATCAATCTCTTTCAACAACTCCTTCACCGCCGTCTCCAATTGCTCGTCCTCCCCCTTGATAATCTTCTCCGGAGAGTTAGCAACCTTCACGTCCGGTTCCAGTTGTTTATTCTCCAGATAGCTACCGTCCGGTAAACGATAACCGACGATCGGGATTCCGAAATACAGCGTCGGATCCTGCAAAGTCTCCCAAGACACGCTCGTCATGGTTCCCGGCACAGGCATTCCGACAACCTTACCGATTCCTTGATGTTGGTAAACCCAAGGCGTTCCGTGGGCGTTCGAGTAGTTCGCCTCACAGGTCACCATAATCGAAGGCTTATTCCACCTACGACTTGGCATATCGCAAGCCTCCCGGCCCCGAACGACTTGCGTGAAATATTTCTTACCACTGAACAGAATCTCAATATCCTCGTGCAAACGGCCACCTCCATTGAAACGAGTGTCGATCACAATTCCTTCCCGGTCATTATATTTACCTAGAATATCGGCATACACGGAACGGAAACTTGGATCGTCCATGCTGGAAATATGCACGTAACCCAAACGTCCTCCCGACAAACGGTCCACATCGGCAGCTCTTTGTTTTACCCACCGCCGGTAAAGTAACCCATTCATCGTACCCTTTGAAATCGGCTCGATCACCTCATCCCAACGTTCCTTGGTAGTGGGGTCATAAATAGAGAACAATACACGTTTACCGGACTTGCCTCTCAGCAGGGGATAGTAATCCTCCCCGACTTTCACCGCCTGCCCGTCAATTTTCTCGATGATCATTCCGGCTTTCAACTTCGAACGGACATTATCAAAAGGTCCTTTCTCCAACACCTCGTCAACCAGCAACCCATCCTTTGCATAGTTCACGTTCAACAAGAGGCCCAGTTCGGCAGTCGCCTCACCTCTTGACCCGGGGCGGTAACCCGATCCGGTGTGTGACACGTTCAATTCTCCCAGCAATTCGCTCAACAACTCGGAGAAATCATAGTTATTATTGATATAAGGTAAAAACTTCTCGTAAGCCTTAGTCATTTTTGCCCAATCCACACCATGCATATTCTTCTCGTAGAAACGTTTGGCCTCCTGACGACGTACCCGATCAAACATATACGCCCGCTCGGCAGCCTGATCCAGTTTCATTTCGGCAGAATATGCAATCGGATTTCTTCTCTCCGAACCCAGACTAATCTTCTGCATAGAACGTCCTCCCAATAGGAACAAATCTTTCCCGTCCTTATCCATCTCCAAAGACGCCCAGCCGCTGTTCAACTTATGCATCACCTTGGTACTCCGTGAACGCAGATCGCTCACCCACAAATCCATACCTCCCTCGAAAGAGGCCATGTAATAAAGCTTGTCGCCACTCTTACTTAATATCGCATCTCCCAATTGTGAAGAATTCGGCGTTAACCGCATCACCCGGTCCTCGATACCTTGCAGTTCAACCTCGATATTCTTTTTCTCTTTCACGGCAGGTTTCATCTCACCTTTTTTATCTTTCTGATCCTCTTTCTGTTCTTTATTCTTCAGAGAGGCAATACGTTTCTCCTCCTCTTTCAGTAACTCGTAATCTTCCTTGTTCAACCGGAATTTATCGTAAGCATCCTGATTCATGAACACGATCATCACATCCTGCAAAGAACCCCACGATGCATGGTTACGCATCCCGTAACGCTCACTGGAAAACAAGATGGCATTTCCATCCAACACCCACCGGGGATTACTATCAAAATAGCCGCTATTGGTCAGGTTTACAACTTCCCCTTTCCCATCGGCACTCACGATGGCAATATCACTATACGGATCGTGACGATTCCCGATGATTTCCATCGCGAACCATTTCCCGTCCGGAGACCATGTATACGAGAAACCGTCACCCGTGCGATATTGATATTTATCGTCCGCCACCTGCCGCACTTTCTTCGTCTTCAAATCAACGACCATCAATTTCGTACGATCCTCGATAAAAGCCAACTCTTTTCCATCCGGAGAGAATTGTGGGGCAAACCGCTCTTTGGTTGAAGCCGGAAGAACAGCTTCCTCTTCGATTAAAGTCGCATTCGGGAAATTCACCTCTTCCTCACGGGCAATCTTCGCCGTGTAGATATTCCAATTTCCTCCCCGCTCGCTGGCGTAAGCGATCGTCCGGTTGTCAGGAGCAAAGCTCAACCACTTCTCTCCCTCCGGAGTCGTGGTAACTTGTTTTGTCGTCGTGTAATCGGTAGAAGTCACGAATACATCTCCCCGGATAATCATGGCCACCTGTTTCCCGTCCGGCGAAACAGTCGCACTAGTTGCCCCGGAAGTAAAACGCAACGAGGCAATATTATCTTTCGCATTGTCACCAATAATATCCACTTTCACTTTCTTGGGACTTCCGGATGCATCTTTCACGTATATTTCACCATCATAACCAAAACACAAACGCCCGTTACCCGCGATACTCAAGAAACGCACCGGGTGAGTCTTGAAAGAGGTCTCTGCCTTTACGGCAGAAGGATCGGCCACCGGGAACGAGTACACGTTAAACGAACCCTCTCGCTCACTCAGAAAATATACCCTTTGTTCGTCCGGAGACAACACGGGAGAACGATCTTCCCCCGCCCGATCAATCAGACGGGTATGTTTCCCGCTTTTCATATCATAGCGATAAATATCACGTGTGATGGACGAGGTATGATGTTTACGCCATTCATTCTCCCCGCCTTTTTTATCTTGGTACAAGAATGCATCACCCGATTTGAAGAAACAAATCTCTTCTGCCGGGGTTGCCAATACCTGCCGAGGACGTCCCCCATTTACCGAAATGGCATACAATTCGGTCATGGAACCTGCCGGAAATAAAGCACTCTGAGCGGGATCACTCATTTGCGCCCCATAGACAATTTCTTTTCCATCCGGGGTAAACGTGTAGGGTATCTCCCTAGCTGAATTCGTCGTCACTTGCCGGGCATCACCTCCCCGGGCCGACATCACGAAAATATCGAAATTACCATTCCGATCACTCGTGAACGCAATCTGTTTCCCATCCGGAGACCACACGGGATACGATTCATACGCCGGATGCGTGGTCAACTGGCGAGCCTCGCCACCTTCCACGGGGACAACATAAATATCCCCCTTATAACTAAATGCAATTTGCTTTCCATCAGGTGAAATCTTCGGATAACGCATCCAAAGCGGTCCCGCCTGAACGAAAAAAGCAACCAGTAAAAAAGTAACAGTCAATACGATTTTATTCATCCTTCATTTATTTTGGTATTTAACTTAGCGCAAATATACGATCCGGGATTCCGGCATCCAGATAAAACGAGTAAAATCAACCCCTTGAATAAGGGCAAGGCCATTCCCACACACTCCATTTTCCCAGTATAATTGAAGTATTTTCTCTCGAATCGGATCACCGGGTACCCACTGGATATGCTGTCGGACACAATCATCAACAATCATTCCCCCATAGAATTCGAGACAAGGAATTTCCCGGATCTCGCCTCCGGTATTCACCACGTCCACCACCTTCCCATCCTTCAAAACAACATATCCATTCTTCACGAATTCAAATCCGGGTAACAAAATATAATTAGCCGCAATCTTTCTCATTCAGAATATGATCTTATTTCTTTTTTACAGATTTCCTTTCAAGCTCCATCTGTCTCCTCTGTTCGTATTCCTTTTTCAATTGTTTCTCCCGGTTCGGGGCCACGTACGTTTTAAAGATCTCGGTTTTGTACACGCAGCCTTCCCGATCATTCAACTTCTTCACTTTCACCCTCGTATCCCGGTCACTCTTGGGAATCTTCATGAATAACTTCGTGTAGCTGGAATCCGCCACGTAGAACTCCCAGTCTTTCTTGTAAGGGCGCAACGTGTCGACTCCCACGTACTGATCCGGAACTTTCAACGTGTCATTATCGGCAGACAGAAAATAAGTCTGTATGAAATTCCGTTTCCCCCGGTCGGATTTTTCCAATTTTATCGTCGAGGTAAATTTGTACATACCGGGAACAATGCTATCCAATTTCACCAGCACGAATTGATTCCGCTTGTCAAAATAAACCGTATCGGCTTTCACCACACGTGTTTCGTACACGATAGAATCTTTCTTCCGGACTTTAGCTTGTGTAGAATCCGGGCGTATGGTATCTGCCACGATCATCGTGTACCCCGGGAACAGATTAACCGTATCATTCACGGTCAACTCTTTCCACTCCCGCATGATTTTCGTCTGGCGACGACTCAAGGTATCGATCACCACGTCATAAATTTTATTGAATAACGTTGATTGCAGGGAATAGTAAGTTACGCAAGAATCAAAATCCTCCCGTGTAATCCCGTATTTCTCAAACAGGTCATTATAATATAAATAATTATCTTTTTCGGTTCGTATATCACCCCGTGCGACCGACAACATTCCATCCGTCGTGTGCATATCAATCAACAAAGATGTGAATTGATCCTTGTCCAACGGGACCTTCTTCGAACAAGCCGTTATCGCCGCAATAATCAATATCACCCATAAAATACGCTTCATATCGCTAAAACTTTTAGTATTTATTCCTCGCTCTTTTTTCCTAGTTTCTCCCGCACCATCCTGTTCAACTTCGACGAGAACAGGAATTCGTTCAACGCCTTGTTGTTCGTGTACATGATCTCTTCGTTACTGCCCTCCCATTCTTTGTGTCCTTCATGGATAAACAATACCTTTTCCCCAATCTCGAAAACCGAGTTCATATCATGCGTGTTTATAACCGTGGTCATATCATATTCATGTGTCAACTCGGACAACAGATTATCAATCACGATCGAGGTCAAAGGGTCCAAACCGGAATTCGGCTCGTCACAAAACAAGTATTTAGGCTGTAAAACTATAGCCCGGGCAATAGCCACACGCTTTTTCATCCCTCCACTGATCTCCGCAGGATAAAGATTTTCCACGTTATTCAGGTTCACCCGGTTGAGGCAGAAAATAGCTCGCTCCGTTTTCTCCTTTTCCGTCATCGAGGAAAACAGATTTAACGGGAACCTCACGTTCTCCAACACGGAAAGCGAATCAAACAATGCCCCGCCTTGAAAAACCACTCCCAGCTCCTTCCGGATCTCCTTTATCTGTTTGTTATTCATCACGGTAATATCCCGGTCATTGTAGAATATCTTTCCTTTATCAATCGAGTGCAAGCCAATCAACGACTTCAATAACACGGTCTTCCCGGAACCACTCTTCCCGATAATCAGATTTACCTTTCCCGGTTCGAAAACGGCATCTATATCCGTCAACACCTCTTTTTTATCAAATGACTTACATACCCCTTCCGCCCGTATCATTACAATAATATTTTGGTTAATATCAAGTTCACAAGCAGGATGGCAATACTACTATCCACCACGGCTTTCGTACTCGCCTTTCCGACTTCCAGCGCCCCTCCCTGCACGTTATACCCGTAAAAGGCGGGAATAGAAGTAAATATCACGGCAAAAAACAAAGTTTTGACAATAGAATAGGTCACGTAATAAGGATTGAATGAAAAGTGCAACCCGTGTATATAATCATCATAGTTTACCACCCCGGATGCCAATCCCGAAAGGATTCCCCCGATAATACCGATAAACACGCTGAATATATAAAGAACCGGATTTACCACCAAGGCAGCCGCAATCTTCGGCCCCACCAAATAGGAAACGGAATTCACTCCCATCACCTCCAACGCCTCGATCTGTTCCGTGATTTTCATGCTACCGATCTCGGATGCGATATTACTCCCAATCTTTCCGGCCAGAATCAAGCTCACGATCGTCGACGAGAACTCCAGTAATAACGTCTCCCGGGTCAAATAACCAATCAGATAACGAGGTAGCAGGGGACTCGACATATTGTAAGCCGTTTGAAGCGTCAACACCGCCCCGATAAAGAAAGAAATAATCATCACCAACATAACGGAATTCAACCCCAACTTCTCCAACTCGTTAGTCAATTCTTTTAAATAAACTTTCTTCTTCTCAGGTTTCGTGAAGATTCGCCCCATGAATAATATGTAAGCTCCTATCTTATCTAATACTTTCATCTATACTAACTCCTTAAATAATACCCTCCTGTAAACCCTGTCTCAAATTTTATCGTAAAAATAGAAATTATTCACGGATTTATTACTAATTTCGACAACAATAAGATGAATTTAATTTTAAATGTATAACTAAATAAGATGAATAAGAACTCATATTGCGTTATAATGGCCGGCGGTCTCGGAAAACGTTTCTGGCCCGTGAGTACGAAAGCCTGTCCGAAACAATTTTGTGACATCTTAAATGTCGGGAAAAGCTTCCTCCGTCAAACCTTTGAAAGAGCAAATCAAATCTTTGATACCCAAAATATATTCATTGTTACAGGTACCGCCTACGAAGAGCTGACTAAACAGCAAATCCCGGAAATTCCTTCCGAGAATATTCTGAAAGAACCTTTCGGCAAGAACACCGCCCCATGCGTGGCTTATGCGGCCTACCGGATTGCTCGGGTTAACCCGCATGCGAGTATGGTAGTTGTCCCTTCCGACCATTTTATCACCAATGACGCAGTCTATCTCGATAACATTCAGAAAGGGATTTCTTTCGTTGAACAGTTCGGCGGATTACTCACCATCGGTATCAAACCAACCCGACCGGAAACAGGCTACGGGTACATCCAGATCAAGAAAAACAAGTTCTCCGAATTCATATCCAAGGTTAAAACGTTCACCGAAAAACCGGACAAGGAACTGGCAAAAGTCTTTCTGGAATCGGGTGATTTTCTTTGGAACGCCGGGATATTTATCTGGAAAGTAGAAGATATTATCGAAGAGTTCAAAACATACCTCGAAGATATGTATTTACTGTTCGAGCAGGAATATAAAAATGTGGAGAACCCGGATTCTCCCGAAAATATTGCTCACATCTACGGACAATGCCGTAATATTTCCATCGACTTCGGCATCATGGAGAAGTCCGCGAAAGTCTATGTCATGAAAGGTGAGTTCGGTTGGTCCGATGTCGGCACGTGGCACTCGTTCCATGAAATCAGCCCGAAAGACGAGAATAACAATGTATCCAACAGCGAACAAGTCCGCTTAATCGAAACAAAAGAATGTATTATTAACGTTCCCCAAGACAAGAAAGTCATTATTGAAGGGATCGAGAATTGCATTATCGCAGAAAACAATGATATTCTAATGATCTGCCACCGGGATCACGAGGATAACATCCGGCATTTCGACGATATGCTAAAACATACAACAAAGGAGCTTAATTAAAGCTCCTTTTCTTTTTATATCTTTACCCGAACCTCCTCTATCCGGGCGCTCTTGACACTCACGATTTCAAAAGATATATCCTCAATAGAGATCCGTTCCCCCTCTTCCGGAATATCCTCATTGTAATAAAGAATCAACCCGGCCAAAGTCTCGTACTCCTCGTTCTCCGGAAGATTCAAATCATATTTTTCATTCAGATAATCCACTTCAAGACGGCCGGAGAAAATATATTCATCGGGAGCGACCTGTTCTTCTTTCAGATTCAAACGGTCATGCTCATCCTCGATCTCCCCGAATATCTCCTCCATAATATCTTCAATCGTAACCATCCCGGCCGTTATTCCAAATTCATCAACCACGACCGCCACGCTTTTCTGTTCCTTCGTGAAAAGATTCAACAACCTCAAGGCCGACATGGTTTCGGGAACAATCAATATTTTGCTCACCGCTTTCTTCACGGTTTCGGGATGATGAAACAAGGCGGATGAATGTACATAACCGATCACGTTATCAATCGAATCCCGGTAAATCAATATCCGGGACAACCCCGTTTTCACAAATAGTTCCCTCAACTCATCCAGACTGCCATCTATCGATAAGGCCACAATATCCGGACGGGGAACAATACATTCCCTCAATTTCACTTCCGAAAAATCCAACGCATTCCGGAACAATTTAATATCGTGTTCGTCTTCATTTTCTTCTCCCCCGGTCTCACCCTCTTCTATCAGATTATTTAAATCTATCTTGCCAAAAGCCCGGTTTTCCTCTTTATGCGTCAGTTTGCGTCCGGTAAATATCCTCAGCAACAATCCCCCGAACCACACGGAGAAATACGAGATCGGGAAAAACAGGATATAAAACAAAAATACCGGAATAGCGAATACCCGTAAAAACACATTCGGCCTCAAACGGAACACCGCTTTCGGGAAAAACTCTCCCGTCACCAGCATGATCAACGTCGATATCAACGTCACAAGAATCATTCGCAATCCCAGCGAAATCCCGACACTCTCCAACCTAGGATCGAGATAATCGGACATAAAGATACCGTAAATAACCATCACCACGTTATTCCCTACCAGAATCGTGGTGATATACATCCCCGAATTGGAAACAAAAAGATCTATTAACTTCTGCGTGATACCCTTGTTCGATTTATCAATCTCGATTCGGAGTTTATTGGAAGCCATAAAAGCAATTTCCATCCCCGAAAAGAAAGCAGACAGGACCAAACAAATCAATATGGCAACAAATCCTGACATTTAAGGTTTATTTTCAATTTCTACCACACCCGTAATCTTGTTAAAGACCGGGTTTTTCAAGGATTGATCCGACTTGAAACCTTTATTCCCCTCTATAATCTGGTCCCCAGAAGTGAGCCGGGAATAGCGATCGGAATAAACGATCTCTTTTTTCATATCCCAGTACATCAGATCGGTTTCCAACTTCTTCCCCTCGGCATTGATCACGACCACCTCGTTACGCAACTCCCACAGCATCTCTTCTTCCAACTTCTTCGCATATTTCGAGGTAATGGAACCGACCATGCTACCATCCTTCTCGTACAACTCCGCATGAATCCCTTTCGGAAATTCATCATATTTCTTGTCATCCTGGTTATACTTATTATAAAGGGGTGTTATTACTTTATACTTCAGCAATGCGGAATCGGAATAAAATAACTCCATGTTCTCCCCGGACATTTCAGGCATACCGTTCCGGTTCCCAATCGCATCCACATCCTTCATATTCGTTTTACACGAAAAGAGCATTACCGTCCCTAAAGCAAGGACGGTAATGCTTTTTATTTTTAATGCACGATATAGAAATGTCATGTATCTAATCTCTAAATCTGGCAGTCGTTGTCTCGTTAATCCATCCACCGACTTTCACGCTTTTCCCTGCCGTAATATCACGGAAGAAAGCCTCGTCCTTCGTCGGGAAGTGAGGAGAATACCGCTCAATATATTCGTTAGCCTTTCCTGCTACTGATGGATCAACTTGTTTCGCTTTCACAAACTTATCCACGGCAGCCCAGAATACGGTACGTTTGTCGAACTCGTCTCCTTCATAGTCATTGCTACTTACCGCGTAAGCCAAACCTATCGTGATGTAAGCATCACCCATATTCGGGTTTGTCTTCAAAGCATCCAAAGCATATTTTTTGGCTGACGGATAATTCTTCTTTGACAAATACACCTGTGCCAGCTTGTAATTATAATCTGCTTTAGCTTTCGGATCATCTGATTTATCAATAGCCTCCTTCAAATATTGCTCGAATTTCGCAATATCTTGTTTTGAAAAGAACATCATAGCCAAACTGTAAGCAGCATCGGCACTCGGTTCTTGCTGATAAATCTTCTCGGCAACCGTAGCATACAACGGTAAATCCGTACATTCACGTCTTCTCAAAATAGAAGAAATATCTTTCAGAACAGGCAGACTATCTTTATTCGCCTCGTATTTCTGATTCAACAAACCGGCCAATGTATTACAATCAGCATACCCGGACTCGAAGAAAATGGCATCCAATGCAGATTTACATACGGCAAAATTATCACATCCTTTTTCACCCGATGCCAAACGTTTGTCCGCAAAATCAGAGAATTTCATATACAAATTAATGAATTCCTCTTGAGATAACTGATTTTGTTGAACCAATCCACACCCCACTTCAAAAGTGGCATGAATCAACTGTGCCGGAGTACCTTCTCCTTCCAATTCATACGACCTCATCAAATTATCAAACCCGGCTTTCAACATATTAATATCCCCATTGGAATATTTCACTTGAGCCATACCTTTTTTCCCAAGAACATATCCTTCACGGCTCCTTTTTCCCATATATTGAAGACGACGATCGAAAACCATCATTAAAGTATCCACATACTCCTTCTTTTTCGTCTTCTGGATCATGAACTCAATAATATCTTCCCCCCGGATATAGGTATTTAATTGAAATGCAGGTGCGTTCAAGAAAACGTATCTCCAAGAGGGTAACGCTTCTTCGTAATTTTTCTGTTTCCAGTATTCCGTGTACAGAGAAGCATTCAGAATGGTATTCGCACTATCCAATCCGTACTGAGACTCCAACGTTTGCGCTTTTGTCGGTAGAATGAATAGAAACATCCCAAATGCTATAACAGCAATCTTTTTCATGGTCATCCCTTTTATTTAAGTTAGTTCGAATAAGTTTTTTTTCATCATAGCCAGTCCACCCACGTGAGGACTATCGCAAAATTACCACTATTTCTTTAAAACGGAAATGTTTCACATATTTTTCATGTATAATTAACCGTTTTTTGGTATTCTAAAATTCTGTTTAAACCAGTGATCACTAACTTGTCTTCAAAAAAAACCGTCCGTTTCAACGTTTTTCTCAGATATTCACTTCCGCCACCCGTTATAATTACCGCAGCATGGGGATTATTTCGGAGCAACTCATCTATATACCCTCTTACTTCAAAAAGTATACCATTCATCACCCCGTTCAAAATTGCATCATGCGTGTTCTTCCCGACATACCCGTGTTCCATGGAACACTTCACCAACGGAAGACTCGCAGTAAACTCGTTTAGCGCTCGGAAACGAATACCCAGCCCCGGAGAAATATTCCCTCCCCGGAACTCCCCGTCCGCACTGACAAAATCATACGTAATCGCCGTACCGGAATCAATCACCAGCAACTCCCGACCCGGAAAAAGGAATGCCCCGCCCACACAACCGGCAATCCGGTCAACGCCCAAGGTCTTCGGGGTATCATATCCCAAGCGTATCGGCAAAGGGATTTCCGACGACACTTCACAAAAGAAAGTGGAAACCTCACGCAGTCTTTCCCGAACTTCCGCCGAGATAGCTCCCGTGCTTGACAAAATCAAGTTTACTTCCTTCCCGCTTTTTCGGTAAGTCGTCGCCAGATCATATACTTCCGGTAATCCCAATCCACACTCCACCCAATCGCCCTCGTCAAAAACAGCGTACTTGGTTCGTGTATTTCCAATATCAACAATTAGATTCATAGCTTAATTATTACCATAAGCAAAGTCCCGCATCTCCCGCGTAATTTCCGATACCCGATTAATATCGACAATACTCGTGAAAACCAGACTCAACTTATCATTCTTTTCGCTGATCTTGCAAGGGATCACCTGTTTCTGTATAAATTTCAATAACTCGCTAAACACGGGAGAGGCATAGAATGGCGAATTCTGATCACTGATAAAATAAACAATCATCTTGTTATTCTTCACCATCAACCGCTCGATTCCCAAGTCTATACATCTCTGACGAATTCGGACCACTTCCATCAACCCGACAACCGGAGCCGGAATCTCGCCAAAACGGTCTTTCATCTCTATCTCGAAACGCTGCAAAGCCTCTTCGTTCGCAATATTATCCAACTCCCGGTACAAGCGGATTCGTTCGCTCACGTTCTCCACGTAAGTATCGGGAATCAACAAAGCAAAATCCGTGTCGATCACGCAATCCGTGGCGAACGCCATCGGCTCATCCGGATGCTCCTTCTGTAATTCGGGGAATTCCTCGTCCCTCAATTCCACTAACGCCTCGTTCAGAATTCTTTGATAGGTCTCGTACCCCACTTCTGCAATAAAACCGGATTGCTCTCCCCCTAAAATATTCCCGGCCCCACGAATATCCAAATCCTGCATGGCAATATTGAACCCACTCCCCAAGCCGCTGAAATCCTCGATCGCTTTCAACCGCCTCCGGGCATCCGCATTCACTAATTCCAAAGGCGGGGCCAGCAAATAACAAAAAGCCTTCCGGTTGGAACGTCCCACCCGTCCCCGCAACTGGTGTAAATCACTCAACCCGTAATTCTGGGCCTGATTAATAATAATAGTATTCGCATTAGGAATATCCAACCCCGACTCCACGATCGTCGTGGCAATCAACACGTCGTAATCTCCCCGCACGAAATCATGCATCACCGTCTCCAACTCCTCCCCGCTCATCTGCCCGTGTCCCACACAACTCTTGATGCCGGGAATCAGACGATGAATCATATATTGAATATCCCGGATATTATCCACCCGGTTATGAATAAAAAACACCTGTCCCCCACGGCTCACCTCGTAAGAAATCGCATCCTTAATCACTTTCTCGTCAAAACGATGTAACTCCGTCACGATCGGGTAACGATTAGGCGGGGCCGTACGGATAATCGACATATCCCTCGCCCCCATCAACGAAAATTGCAGCGTCCGCGGGATCGGTGTCGCCGTCATGGTAATGGTATCCACGTTCAATTTCAAACGTTTCAACTTCTCCTTCACCGCCACCCCAAACTTCTGCTCCTCATCAATCACCAGCAAACCGAGGTCCTTAAATTTTATATCATTACTTGTCAAACGATGCGTCCCGATGATAATATCCACCTTCCCCGCTTCCAAATCTTTCAAAATCCGCTTAATATCGGCACTCTTTTTCATCCGACTGATATACTCGATCCGGCAAGGCATCCCCTCCAGACGTTTCTTGAAAGTATTATAATGCTGATAAGCCAAAACCGTCGTCGGCACTAACACGGCCACCTGCTTACTATCAGCCACTGCCTTGAATGCCGCACGAATAGCGACTTCCGTTTTTCCGAATCCCACGTCCCCGCAAACCAGACGATCCATCACGTGAGGACTCTCCATGTCCGCTTTCACCGCCTCGATCGCCTTCATCTGATCCGGCGTTTCCTCGTACATAAAGGATGCCTCCATCTCGTCCTGCAAGAAACTATCTTTCGAGAATGCATAAGCCTCCTCCCGCCTGCGTTTGGCATACAGGGCTATTAACTCCCGGGCAATATCCTTTACCCTCGACTTGGTTCGCTGCTTTAATTTATTCCAAGCCTCCCCGCCCAACTTACTCACGGTTGGCGGTTCACCGTCCTTCCCCTTGTACTTGGAAATTTTATGCAATGAATGGAGACTCACGTACAATTCGGAATTATTCTTATATACCAAACGTATGGCCTCCTGAATCTTCCCGTCATTATCAATCTTCGTCAACCCGCCGAAACGCCCGATCCCGTGATCTATATGCACCACGTAATCACCTGGATGCAGGTCCTGCAACTCGCTGATCGTGATGGACTCCCGCCCTTTCCGAATCTGCGAAGTCTTCAAACGGTATTTCTGATAACGATCGAAAATCTGATGCTCCGTGTAGATACACACCTTGATCTGGGCATCACTGAACCCCTCATGGATTGTTCCCTCCACGGGTACAAAATTCACCTCATGCCCCTTGTCCGAGAAAATATCCCGCAATCGCTGGAGCTGCATATCGTTCGTAGAACAAAGATAAACCGTGTAGCGATCCATCTGCTTGTCTAGCAAATGCTCTGCCAGCAAATCGAACTGCTTGTTCACGGCCGGTTGCACCTCCGCTTCCAAGCGAATCACCTCACCCCGGAAAAACAACTCCGGTCCCCACTCCACCACACTGTTCCCCTCGATCGTCCGGAACAAACTATCCGACGTGATTAGGAACTCCCCGGCATCCAGCTCTTTTAACGAATTCATGCGGTCATGAATCAACAAGGAATTCTTCATCCACCATGTGGCCTCTTTCCCAAGAAACTCGGTCAATCCCACGTTATCATTCTTATCCGTTGACTCACTCAAATCGGGCACGATCACCACCTTGTCAATCAACTGTTCGGAAAGCTGTGTCTCTACATCGAAATAACGAATACTTTCCACCTCGTCCCCGAAAAAATCTATTCGTACCGGACGTTCTTCCGCGAAAGAATAGACATCCACGATACTTCCCCGGATAGAAAACTGCCCGGGTTCATACACGAAATCATTCCGTTCGAAACCGTACTCTCCCAACAACGACTCCAAAAACGTTATCGACAGCTTGTTACCCTTGATCACGGGCATCGACATATCGGCCAACATCTTCTTGCTCACCACCTTCTCGGCCATCGCCTCCGTGTAAGTGACCACCATCCCTACCTCCTTTGCCGTCAAGGCATTCAACACCTCTGTTCGAACCAGGATTGAATCGTTATCTTTATCTTCAAAATTACCGGAACGCCGAAACGAGGAAGGCAGAAAACGCACATTCTCCTCGTCATAAAACGTCAACAAATCATTGTAGAAATAAGCAGCCTCCTCCTTGTCGTTCAACACGAAAAGCTGTAATCCCTTCATTTCCCGTCCCACAGCGGCCGCAATAAAAGCCACGAGCGAACCGATCCCGTTCTCCAACTTTATCTTTGTCCTCGTCTGCTTACGCAGCCGATTGGCAATTTTCTGAACAACAGGATGATCTTGAAATAAATCTAATAACTCTTTTGCTTCCAAATCTTTGTCCCTTTATCAAAAAAACGGCATACCTTTCAGCATACCGTCTTCAACCCTCAGGTTCTATATTTTAAATGATAAGCATGGCATCGCCATAAGTACCAAAACGATATTTCTCCTTAACCGCCTGATTATACGCTTCCATGACGTGTTCATACCCACCGAAGGCCGCCACCATCATCAATAACGTTGAATAAGGCAAATGAAAATTGGAAATGAAAGCATCCGGCACGCTGAAATCATACGGGGGAAAGATAAACTTGTTCGTCCACCCTTCAAACTCGGTCAACCGTCCTTTCGTGGTCACACAGCTCTCCAACGTACGTACCACCGTCGTACCCACGGCACAAATTTTATGCTTTTCATCTTTTGCGTCATTCACGATTTTCACCGTTTCCGGTGTCACGAAGATTTGTTCCGAATCCATCTTGTGTTTCGTCAAATCCTCTACATCCACCTCCCGGAAGTTCCCCAATCCGACGTGTAACGTGATATAAGCGAAATCAATCCCCTTAATCTCCATCCGTTTCATCAACTCGCGGCTAAAATGCATTCCCGCAGTCGGGGCTGCCACCGCACCTTCATGCCGGGCAAAAATAGTTTGGTAATTCTCGGCATCCTCCGGTTCCACCTTCCGGTTAATAAAACGAGGAAGCGGGGTTTCGCCCAACGCATACAATTCCTTCTTGAACTCGTCATATTCACCATCGAACAAGAAACGTAAAGTTCTCCCGCGAGAAGTGGTATTATCAATGACCTCTGCCACCATGCTATCATCTTCCCCGAAATACAACTTATTCCCGATACGTATTTTCCGAGCCGGATCAACCAGTACATCCCAGATACGCAATTCCGGGTTCAACTCTCTCAGCAAAAACACCTCGATCTCCGCCCCGGTTTTTTCCTTGTTTCCATATAACCTCGCCGGGAACACCTTGGAATCGTTAAAAACGAACACATCCTTTTCATCAAAATAATCAATCACATCTTTAAATACCTTGTGTTCAATCTTCCCGGTTTTCCGATCCAGAACCATCAACCGGGCTTCATCCCGGTTAGGCGTCGGATGTAACGCAATCAACTCCGGCGGCAACTTATATTTAAACTTAGATAATTTCATGTTGAATAATGTTTATATATTAATCAAATCTTGCTAAATTACAAATTTTCCTGTAAAACTCCAATAATTTCATCCATTTTAAACCCATCTTCCACCCGGAAGTCTCCTACACGGGTTCTTCTTAGAGCTGACAGATGCGAACCGCTCCCGCAGGCTTTTCCCAGATCATGAGCCAGCGAACGGATGTACGTCCCCTTGCTACACACGATCCGGAGTTCCACTATTGGAAGTTCCACTTTCAATATTTCAATCTCCCGAACCATCACCTTCCGGCTCTTCATCTCCACCTCGTCCCCTCGGCGAGCCATCTCGTACGCCCGGACCCCGTCAACACGAACGGCCGAATAAGAAGGCGGGAACTGTTCAATCTCCCCGATAAACTGCTGGACCGCCCGCTCCAAACAGGCTCTATCCACTTGTTCATACGAAAATTCTTCGTCAAAAGATGTCTCCAAATCATAAGAAGGAGTCGTATGCCCGAAAGTAATTTCCGCTACGTACTCTTTCTCCTGCCCCATATACTCCTCGATCTTCTTCGTCTCCTTCCCCACACAAATAATCACCACGCCCGATGCCAAAGGATCCAACGTCCCTGCGTGCCCCACTTTTATCTTCCCGTATCCTTTTCTCAAGCAAATACGAACTTTGTTCACCACGTCAAACGATGTCCAGCGCAATGGCTTATCGACCACGAACACCGCTCCTGCCCGGAAATCCTCTCCTTCTCTAAAAAAAATATTACCCCACTTGCTCATTATCCTAAAACAATCGTCAATATACCCGCAATAGCGCAATAAAGAGCGAACCAAATCAACTTACCCTTTTTCACGATATTAATCATCCAGCGACAAGCAATACATCCCGAGATAAAAGCTGCCGCAAATCCAACCAATAGTGATACGGTCGAAATACCACTTGCTTCTGCCGAGAACCCGCCTTTCATCAGATCCAGAAAAGCCTCCCCCAGAATAGGAATCAATACCATCAAAAAAGAAAATTTGGCCACCGCCTCCTTCTTGTTACCCAACAATATCCCGGTAGCAATAGTCGAACCGGAACGAGACAAACCAGGCAACACAGCACACGCTTGCGCCAACCCGATCACGAACGCATCCCGATACGAGATTTTTTCTTTCAGCCGGGGTTTAGCGTAATAAGCGAACGACAACAACATCGCCGTTACCAGCAACATACACCCCACGACCGTCAATCCCGAACCAAATAACGCCTCCACGTAATCCTTGAAACAAAATCCCACGATAGCCACCGGTATCATGGAAAGAAATATCTTTAGCACGTAGGCCATCTCGTCATTATACTTGAACGTGAAAAAGCCCTTGAACAACACGGACACTTCCTTCCACAAAATCACGATCGTACTACAAACCGTCGCAGCATGAACCGCCACGGCAAACGTTAAATTCTCCTCTCCTTCTAACCCGAAAAGAGCGCTAAAAATCTGTAAATGCCCGGAACTACTCACCGGCAAAAATTCTGTAAGCCCCTGGATGATACCAAGCACCAATGCCTCAAACCACTCCATCTATGAATTGAAAATTGAGAATTGAAAATTGAAAATGCACGCACGTCAATATTCAATTACATTAATATTTAATTTTTCTCCTCTCCCTTCGTTTTGGGTTTCCGCATGATACCCCAGAAAACGAAACCGAAACCGAATAACACCACGATGGGCGCTAACGTGATCCGGCGAAAACTAAAAATGTCATAATTAAATGTATCGGGCGAATCCGCTCCCCCTCCCATCATCAAGAGGAAACCCACTATAACGATCCCGAAACCGATCAGGATCATCTTGTAATTATCCTTCGGTATAGGAAAACCGTCTTTTTTTTCGTTTAAAATTCTTGCCATATATTTTTATTTACACGTATAAATCATTCAAATCCCGCCGCAAATAACGACGTACCGAGAACCAAGCCGAGAAAAATGACAACACCACCCCGGAAAGGATCACGAAACCCACCATCAACAGGATCACGTCCTGCCGCATAATATTAATCACGTTCCCCACGTTCTCCTGCACGAAAAATATCGCACCCAGCAACACCAAGTTAGCGATCAGAGCCCCGAAGAACCCTCGCCACATACTCCCGTACACGAAAGGCTTGCATATAAAAAACGGAGTAGCCCCCACCAACTGCATCGTCTTGATCAACAGTCGCTGCGAGTAAACCGCCAAATGAATCATGTTACGAATCAACGTGAACGAAATCAACACCAACACCGCCCCGACAATCAAAAAGATAATCGTGATCCGCCGTATGTTTTCGTTAATACTCTCGATCATGGATTTCTGGTAATATACCTCGTGAATAATATCAAATCTTGCTAATCCTTTCTCTATCATCGCCAGCGAATCGTTATTCGCGTATGCCGGATTCAATTTGATCTCAATGGAAGGCAACAAAGGATTAGCTCCCAATATCCGTTCAAAATCCTCTCCCATCTCTTTCTTGAAAGACTTCGCCGCCTGTTCTTTGGTAATATACTTCGAAGTGTAAACGTAAGGTTGGGTATCCAAAATCTTTTGCACCCGCTTGATCTCCACCTCATTCGTGTTATCCTTCACGATCACGGCAAAACCGATATTCCGTTTCACGTGATCCGAAACCGCCCGAGCATTTAATAAAATAAATACAAGCATACCGACCACAATCAATACCAAAGAAATACTGATTGTGGGAACAAAATAAGCACTTTTTCCCTTTCTACTTTCTGTCCGCGACATTTTTTCTGTCTTAAAAACTTGACAAATATAATCATTCTACACCCGAGAACAACCCATTTCTAAAAAAAAATCGCAAAATCACATCTCCACTAGCCCCCATTCGCCCTCCCGTTCTCCAACATTCACCTCTTTTCCCCTTTAGTAACTGCATGAAAAACAGTTTTCAAGAAATGAATTTAAAAAATCCTTTGCATTTTCTTATCAAACCCTTTGCTGAAAACAAAAAATGCTCTATATTTGCAATCGCAAAAAAGGAAAGCGTTCCTAGAAAATTTTGCAAGCAATCATGCGAAAATAGCTCAGTTGGTAGAGCATAACCTTGCCAAGGTTAGGGTCGCGGGTTCGAGTCCCGTTTTTCGCTCCAAGTTGCTCGAGTGGTGGAATCGGTAGACACGCGGGACTTAAAATCCCGTGGCCATTGCGGCTGTGCGGGTTCAAGTCCCGCCTCGAGTACACGGAATATTAAGGAGTTAGTAATCACTAACTCCTTTTATTTTATCCAGAAAACTCTAATCACTTTTTAAAATTATTCCCTCTCGATACCCTAAAAACGATATGTGGCATCTCGACACCCCGGTAGTGTTTGACAAGAGTATCGACCTCCACCATTCCATTCCGCCGAGCCACGTTTTGGGATGCCACGTTCGAATCCCGAATAATGGAATAAACCTCGTCAAAATTCAACTCTTGAAAAGCGTACTCCTTACAAGCAATGGCCGCCTCTGTGGCAAATCCTTTATGCCAAAATTCTTTCCGGAACAAATAACCGACTTCCGGAACCCTGCCCCCATTATATTCCTGGTACGTGATACCACATTGCCCGATAAGCTCGCCACTGCTTTTCTCGATGACCGCCCACAGGGCAAAACCGTCATCCTCGTACCGCCGAAACATCTTATCCAACCATGCCTGAACTTCCTGATCGCTAAAAGCGCCCTCGTAAGCATACATCACCACGGGGTCCTGCAACAATTTACACACCTCGTCAAAATCACCTTGTTCTAACTTTCTTAGAACCAACCGTCCCGTTTCTAATAACACTTCTCTCATTCTTCTATTTTCAGGCAAAAATACCCAAAAAAATATTTCCCTCAACAAATAAATCGTACCCAATAAAATAATCGATCATAACGACAATATGTATTACCCCCGTTATCAAATAAAGAAAGGATGAACACTTAAGGTAATTACCAGATAATCAAAGATTAAAAATCTATCAAAGACGTATCAAAGACGTTCGTGAACGTCTTTGATACGTCTTTGATTCGAAATTGATACGTCTTTAACCCCTAAGTACATCGAATATGCAACGTGTCTCGTCCTGAAAAAGTTTACCGTAACCCCAAGTAAACCTATGCCAGCATTAAGCCAATTTCGTTATTCTCATCTGACACTAAAATTGGCTCAAAAACAAACTGCCCCTGAAAGTTTTTTGTTCACTTTTTGGGGGCAGTTCTGTACTATACTACAATAGCCTATTTCAAATAAAACACATGCTACATTTTTTCCACACGTTCCTTTACAGATTGAATATCCTTCGGTTCTGCATCACTTAGCGAGTTATTTTTAATAACTTCCAACACATCAATCAAGAGCCTCTTCGCCCCCTGTTTGTCCCCGATCTCTTCCATTAGATCCGCACATCCCCAAGCCGTCGCCGGAGTTCGATCCAACTGATAAGCATAATTTACCCAATCGATACATTTCTTTTTCTCTCCTACATTCTGCTGATCGGTAATCTTCCAGTAATGACGGGTAGCACTGATCACGAAAGAGGACAATAGTTTATACTTCACCCCGCCAAACAGACTCGCCATACCCATCGTCTTCTTTATACTCACAATCGCGGTTGAATCATTCTTCATTTTAGCTGAATCAATCAGCATCTTAAAATGCTGGTTTGTTATCTCTTCCGTTTTTCTCAGGGAATCAATGCTATTCTCTTGCTGCTGGGCAATCATATACTCGTTCATCAACGTCTTGAATTTATCGTCCAGACGGTTGTTCGAATAGAAATCCAAACGCAACTGCTCTGCCGGAAGATAAGATTTACCGCCACCCATCATGGCAGACATTCCATTCTCCAGATTTCCCAACCCGGCCTTCACGCCAAGAATTCCTTCTAACGCCTTTTCATCCTTCTCTTTCACGCAAGTGGCAAAACAAGCGCTCAAGCTCTTCATCACGGATGCATTCAAACGATTACCCAACTTCTTGTTTTCGCCCTCGACCTTCTTGATGCCCTTCACCAAACGATCAAAAAGAACCGGATCAAAAATAGAAATATTACCTATATTACTCACGTTCTCCTCCAACAACAACTCCCCATCAGAGAGGCATTTCAAGTACTCGTTCAGGACAATGCCACCGCCTGCCCCGGACTCTTTCAATAAAGCATAATACTCTCCAAGGAAAACTTTTCCCCGTTTTCCTTGTTCGTATTCTTTCTCCATTGCCGCGATACGGGGAGCCAGCGCGTACAAACGCACAGCTTTCTCTCCTTCAGCGATAAGCTTATCGGCCGTACGGACTCCCATAAACTTATACACCAACTCGCCTGCAGCATTCACGAAAACCAACGTCGGGTAAGCCGAAACCTCGTACTTACCCGCTAGTTCCGGTCCTTCACCTTTCTCCGCGTCAATCTTGTAATTGACGAAATTTTTGTTGAAGTAATCCCCCACAGCCTGCTGGGGAAAAGTCTCCGCAGCCATTTTCTTACAAGGACCGCACCACGTCGTGTACAGGTCTACAAAGATCAGTTTATTCTCCTGTTTTGCTTTCTGTAAAACCTCTTTCCAGCTACCGGTTTCGAACTGAATCCCCTGTGAAAAAACGTTCCATGAGAAAAGCAAAACGACTATTGTTAAAAATATTCTTCTCATTATTTCTATCAATCGTTATTCTCCAAATTGTTCTGCAACTTTTTCCATCAACAGATCTCCCCGCAATTTGGTAGCGACAATTTTCCCTTCCTTGTCAATCAATAACATAGCCGGAACCCCGCTCACGTTATACAATTTTGCCACCGGACAACTCCATCCCTTCAAGGAAGAAACATGTCCCCAATTCAAATCGTTCTTTTCAATCGCATTTACCCAATTATCCTTTTTATCATCCAGTGACACGCTCAATATTTCAAATCCTTTATCATGAAACTTGTCATATACTTTCTTCACATTGGGAACTTCACGCAAGCAAGGACCGCACCAGGATGCCCAGAAATCAAGCAAAACGATCTTCCCACGATAATCAGATAAAGAAACATCCTTTCCGTCCGGAGCTTGTAAGGTGAAATCCGGGACAACACTACCGATGGATGTTTTTTTAATATTATCTATTGATGTTTTCAATTTACGTCCTAAATAAGCATTTTTGATACGGGGAGTCAAACCTTCATACATTTTTTCAACTTCCGCCAAATCTCTATCCTTGATCACGAAATTATTAATAATCAACGCAGTTGCATGGCAATCGGGATAATTTGTAACCAAGCTGTCAATCGTCCGCACGGTTTTCTCCTTCATAGCCGTATACATCTGTATTAAAGAGTCCTGCATGGCAGCACTCGTATTCTCATCTCTACCCATGAAAGAAAGTCCCAGCATCATCAACATCTCATCCCGCTGTGCTAACAGCATTGTTTTAAAAATATCCTGCTCCACGCTCCCCGATATTTCTGCTCTGACATTCTCAATCTCTTTTCCCTTGACCGTTTTTTTCACGGTTATGCATTTTACATGAATTGGAATAGAGTCCAAAATAACGATATTCGTACTACCATTTATTTCCAAAATCCGCTCATCCACGTCTCCAAGCGGCTTTTGCATTTTAAAACTACCGTTTGCCACGATAGCGGAATCCAATATCTCATATTTTTTGTCTCCCAAGTCCTTTTTTAAATAGACTACTTTTCCATCTCCACCTTCCCACTCTCCTTGAATGGTATAAGTTGTCTCTTGTTTGGTACATCCCATGAACAACAGGCCTATCAATAATCCACTGATAATTTTTCTCATACTTCCGGAATTATTTTAACATTTTTAAATCAAGTATCGTTTATATTTATTCTGATTTTTTCAAAAATGACTCGAACTCTTTCGCTTTCTCGGCTCTGATTTTCTCGTCCATCTTTTTGAATTCTTTTGCCTTTGCATTATTGCCAAGTTTAGCATGCAAAACAGAGAGAGTTCCGTAATAATTAGATTTTAGTTTAGCACTTCCCTTATCTTCTTCTTTCTGCAATCCTTCGATTAAAACCAAGTACTTCTCTATTATGCCCTTATCTTGACAATATGCCGCAAGGTATCGAGCCGTTTCATCCAAATCACGATCAGAATAACCCAAAGCCTTGATGTCACGATACATCATCTGGCTTTCGTATACTTCATTCCACTTTTGAGCCAACTCCAATTCATAAATCTTTATTTTGGCACGATACGTTTCTGCACGTTTCAAATTCCCGCGGTCAATCAAACGTAACAAAGTATCTATTTTTCCTTGCTCGGCAACCAAACGCAAGGGAACCCCATTCTCATCAAATTTAATTTCAACCACTCGATCTACTGCTTTTTCCAGCGCCCAACTTAATTGTCTCTCCACGTTATAGCGATCAAATTTCACTTTATGAGCCAAACGGTCTATATTGAAAATCACGTAGTCAAATTGCGGAGAATAAGGGTTTTTGATAAAAGCTCCCACGAAATCCCAGATTTCTTTTTCCTGCAATTTTTCCACAGGTATCGTATTCATGTAATCAAGTACGATTTTCTCGATGTCATCTTTCAAGAAGGCTCCTTCCAACGCGGCAACATATTCTTTCAGAAACGCCAAGTCCCGTTCTCCTGCCTCGTACCTATCACGACAAGCAAACAAACTTTTACCTTCCTTACCCGCTTTCATCCCGGCAATCAATACATCTGCCTCTTGGAATCCCGCCATTTGATGCATAACTTTTCCTTCCTTATTAATTAACAAGAGTGTCGGGAAACCAATAATATTGGATTTATATTGTTTATACAGATCTTTCCCCACACCCTTTTCCATATCGTATTTCACGTTGATGAAATTCGCGTTAAAAAAGTCGCCCACGTCTTTGCGAGTAAAAATATCTTTGGCTAAAGCCTTGCACGGGCCACACCAAGAGGTATAGCAATCCATAAAGATATATTTGTCCTGCTCTTGAGCCATTTTCAAGATATTTTCCCATTTCTCGCCTTCGATAAAACGAATCCCGTCTCCGGCCGACTGCCCGAACGAAAACAAGGCCAAACATAAAAATTGTACTATAAATCCAATCTTTTTCATAATCAATCCTATTTACAAATATGCTATTATTTTAATTCATCCAATTTTGCCTGACAAGCTTTCACGTCACTCTCTTCGACCCCGGCCGCAGAACTTCCATCTTTCAATCCCAAGGTCAAAACTTCTTTCGCTTGTTCCTTTTTGTCCAAGGCTAATAACTTATCGGCCACGTATGCCGCCGTCTTTGCGGAAGGGCTCAACTGATGTAAAAACACGTACCAACCGGCAACCCGATCCTTGTATGCCGCATCTTTCTCTCCTGTATATATCTCCTCGTAACGTTCCACGTTCTCAACCATACTCGTTGAAGTATAGTAATCATCGATACTTGAAAAAGCGAACATCATCGCGTTCAGTTTTCTCGCTGCCTGATATTCCTCTTCATTCCCACTTTCTTTTGCCTCTTTCAACTTAGCCTCCATGGCCTTTAGCATGGCAATTTTCTCCTTATGAGTTTCCTCATATTTTTTCTGAAGTTCCGCTATATAACTGATAAAAAGCTGATTAAACTTATCCAGTTTCTTTTTAGCCGAATAATAATTTAAACGTAGTAATTCAGAAGGGATATAGATATTTCCTCCCCCCAATGAAGCCGCCGTGGCACTATCCTTACCTCCCGTCGCCTTAAATAAACGATCTTTCAAAGCCAGCACTTCCTCAAAGTTTTCCTCTTGATCGGCTTGTGCCGTCTTTTGAACGCTAGCACTCAAGAAAGTACAAATCGCTTTATTCACGGCAGTAGAATGTTTTTTGTCCTTCGCCGGATTGACAGCCTCCGCACAAGCCGCATCCACCAAGCGGTTGGCTAATTTCTTGTCGAAAACCGTGATTTTGGCAATACGAGGAACATTGACAGAATCCAATAAATGAGCATCGTCCACCAATGCAAAATAATCAAGTAATACATCGCTACAATCCAATCCGGATTTGTCTTTCAATATAAAATACTGATTCAAAAATTCTTTATCCCGGTTGCCTTCCTCGTATTTTTTCATGTATTTCTTCAATTCCGGTTGTGCGGCAAACGCATCCACGGCCTTCTCGCCTTCCTTGATAAACATATCCACGGTTTTACCGCCCAGGAAACGATAAACCAATTCCCCGTCTCCATTAACAAAAAGGAACGTGGGATAAGCAGATACTCCAAATGTTTTCGCAACCATTTTCCCGTCTTCACTCTTTTCTGCATCCAATTGCAAATTCAAGAAATGAGCGTTATAATATTCGCCGACTTTAGCTTGTGGGAATACATTATCCGCCATGTGCTTACAAGGTCCACACCATGAGGTATATATATCTATAAATACCAGTTTATTCTGTTTTTTCGCCATTTCCAGTACCTCTGCATAACGCCCCTTTTGGAAGTCGATCCCCTGTGAAAACACGGTTAAACCAGTGATTAAAATCGTCACTAACAATACTAATTTTTTCATCTTACAATCCCTTTAGTTTATGTCCAATACTATTGTATATTTTTTATTCCTCTCAAAATCACAATTATAAAGCAACAAGAAATCCTCTGCCACGGCAACTTCCCATTTCTGTCCCCCCGCCAAACACGGGTTATTTACACGTTTCGGGAAATAATAGGCAAACGGAATATCCGTCACGTGTTCCTGTTTCAATTTTCCTCCTCTCATCAATCCCCCGTCAAAATATTCATTGGTCGTGATCGTCACGAAACATTGTTTCCCTTTTATCTTGAAATCTACACGGTATCCTAATGGTTTCGGATTTTGCATCTTTACATCCCAAGCCGGATCGCCATACAAAACAACTACATCCCGGTCATGTACAAATCCCATCTGGTCTTTCGTCGGCTGCTGACCCGTCACCGCCTTGAATTGTTTTTCAAACATCTCCCTCTCCCCAAAATCTATTTCCGAAAAAGGATAATTTACGGTCAACATTTTCGGATGCCACTCGTTTTCCGTCCTCAACATATCCTGCTGGTTCAGATAAACGGCCTGCGCCAAGGTCAACCGCCCGGCATTGGCAACCCAGTATTTCAAACCTCCCCAACCGTTCCGGCCATACCAAGTTGTAACGACATATCCCACCATGGAAGTTGCATCCATTCCGCTCAACCAAGCCACAGCCATACTCTCCGGGTCATTGTCAATATTCCCGATCAGACAGTTACCCGCCGCAAAATAAACTCTCGGGTGAGCCGTCCCTTCCAAAAACTCAGGAGTCATGAAGTCGGCATACAACCGCCCTCCCCGTGGTTTCAGATTACCAACCGTAAATGGCATTTCAAGATTTTTCTCGGTTGCGTGTGAAGAGGTTACCAGCAAATCGGGATCAATTTCTTTATATTTCTCCACCCATTTATTCAGTATTTCCCATTTATTGATCTGCTCATTCTTCACTTCCCCGTTGCGGGTTGTCTTCTCGCCCCAACCGCCGGGTGTTCCCCCGTCATTCATAAATGCAAAACGATCAAAATATTTTCCATCGCTCAATTCTGCCGTCGTGTTCAATGCTGTATGAATCACAAAAGGTTTAGCGCTCCCCTCGACCATTCGCATAGCATCTGTAGCTGAATACCCCGTGATAATTCCCCACAAGTAATCCGCATAAATATCATCATCTATTTCCCGACTCAAACGATGCCCTTCCATGACAAACTCCCGATTGAGGTTTTCCGGTTTTTCCACCACTGCCACGTAACGGGGAGTTAAACGCCGTAACTCCGCCAACAGTTCTCGCGGCTGTTTGTCGTAATATAACACGGTTGCTTTATGTCTTTTAGCTAAAGCCTCTACCACTTTCATCCATTCCCCGTCAGCCTGAACCTTTTTCGAGGTAACAACCACATAGTCACGAACCTGTTGAGCTTTTACCCCCAATAAATTACAAGTCGTAAACAGCCAAACGGCAAACATTACAACTATCCGTTTTTTCATCATATTTCCAGATTAATTAGACTGAGTTGCTTTAAACAAATCCTTATACCGTTCCATCCGCTCCGCTTCTATGGCATCCCCCATCTTTTTATATTTATCAGCGTTACTCCTATCGCCCACAAGAGCATACAAACGACCTAACAAGTTATAATAATTGGTCGAACCACCCTCCGCCTTCTCCTGTTCACTTATCCTCAACACGAATGACAAGACGCTGTCAATTAAATTCTTATTCAAATTTCTTTCAGAAAGGAGGGTCAAAACTGCTACAATATATTCACCCCGAACATCTGTCATGTGCAAGTTCGCAGCTACTTCCAAGTCTCGAAACACCTGTTCGTTATCTCCTGTATGCAAAGCTTTAATAATAGCGAGTTTTAAACGCATTCCATCCTGTCCCAATAATTGCCCTTTATTTACCAGATACGTCAATCGTTCTAGTTTTAATGAATCATACAATGGCCAAACATACCGTTCATCCTGGAAATGAGGCTCGCATTGTTTCTCGATCTCTTTGTTCAAATTTCGACTCAACACCATCAATACCTCATATCTCTTATCAATCTCATTATCCCCACTAACCCCACTTCCCAATCCTTTGAAAAGTCTCTTCAAACGTGCAGCCTTATCCTCCGGAGCGGAACTTTCTTCCCGATCCCATTTCATTTTTTTCACAGCATAAATGCCATACTCAAAAACATTGGAATAAGGGTCTGCAAATACATATTTATTTAATAGCAAGTAAGTATCCTTATCTTCCACCTGCAACACCGGACACCGAGACATATATTCCTTTATCACCTGTTCTGCCTCTTTTCCCTTTCTCGCATCCTCCAAGGCCTCCACGTATTCCTTCACGACCTTAATGTCTCGCTTGTTTACCGTGTATTTCTCTTTCAAACTTTCTAGGTCAGTTTGTGCAGATGCTGCTAAGCAGCATCCGACACAAACCAATATCATGATTGTCTTTCTCAACATATCTCTTATATTATACAGACGAATCATTCTTGTAGATTCTTAAAATAATCAGCCTCCACCGGATCATCGGGACAAGCAGCATTTTGCATGGCAACGATATCCAATCCAAGTACATCCGTCAAATATGGAACGATGTCAATTGTACGCTCCAGCATTTTAGGAAAATGTTCAAAGGTGTAGTCTAATTCTGCTTTAGGTGTTGTAGTCAAATTACTGATATAGTCAGCAACATCAACTTGTCGCTTAGGAATTAAGACTGTTTCTGCAGGAGAACTATTCCAATACCCGTTCGTACGGAAAGTATAAACACAATCCGTATATTTACCATCAGGATCCTCTAACCAAGCTGTCGCATATATTGCTGTCGCATCATCTTTCCCGTTTGCTTTCTTCAATCTTGAGTTGAAGAAATCCGTCGGTTCCTCTGTTGCTCCTAAATACAAGCGTGAAATCAACAGATCAGAAAACTCCTTTTTCCATGACGTCCAATCCTCATCCGTGTAAGCTTTCATTACTTCTCCCAAATTAGGGATAATCAACATATCCTCACGCTCCAAATAAGTTTCAACCAAGTCATCCGGATCATACGAAGAATTATCACACAAAGAATCACATAAGAATACCCGTATAAACCAATTTCTCCGAATGTAATCCCCATCCATCCCGGCAAACACCTCATCTTGCAATTTATTTACAACCGTTCTCACCAGTTCCCGGTTTTCCTCCTTTACAGGAGTATACCATCTATTAACACCCCCGGTCCAGTTAGCGGTTTGAAAAGCATATTCACTATAATCATATAGATAATACACTCCACAAAATTCCCATGTGTTATAAATCAATTCTTCCAATGAACCAGGTTCGCCTTTAGTTAATCCATATAATGGTCCTCCTAAATCCGGATTCGGGGTCAATTTTTCAGAACAGGCTGAAATAAGTAATATGACAGATATCAGATATATATTTAAACTTTTTTTCATAATCAATCATTTTAAAAGATAAATCGTTACTCCGCATTAATCACTTCACGGGCATTATCAACACAATCTGTATTGTATGTCAATTCTGAAGAAGGAATACCAAGCACATAATTCGGACTACCTTGCCTCAAGGTATAAGTTTCGTAATTATTCCAAGAAGTATACCATCGGTGTTCGATTTCCGGCATTCCCTGACGACGCAAGTCCCAGAAACGCATAGCCTCTTCAAAACATAGTTCCCGACGGCGTTCTGCCCATATGAATTTAAGCAAATCATCACTATTTTTAAAATCAGCCATTTGTTTGTCAACATACTTATCCGTACTGATACGTCCACGGCGTAATGAATTTAGCAAATCAATAGCCTGCTGGTCTATCGCATTACTCTTCCGAACATAAGCCTCCGCTAGATTTAACAATACTTCAACGCTCCGCCAATTTTCATGAAACAACTTTTCATTCGGTTTCTCGGCCCCGGTACTATATCTTCTTCGATATTTAATCGGATATTGATAGTTATAGGTAATTTCCGTATAAAAACCCCATTTATCTGTCTCTCCCGGTTTATCCGATTTAAAATAAGCCTGCAAACGTAAATCCCCCTCGTCATATGATTTCAGCAATGAATTCTCAGCCTCCTGTGATGGCCGGAATCCCAATCCATACATATATCCAGACATCGTAATAGCCAAGAAATCATAAGAATATGATGAATTACCGAATGTAAATACAATTTCCGGATTAACCAACCCATCCATCATGCAAAAGCCTTTACTGTCATTTGTATTAGTAAGTAACTCAGGATCAACCGAATTCAAATCATAAACCTCTGAATTATTCTCCATGAACAATTCTCCTAAACGAATCACTTCATCCCAATTCTCTTGGAAAAGCGCAATTCTGGACCCTAATAACCACACGGCAGGCTGTGTTAATAAATGAATGTTGTCCGCAGCCGTACTTATTTCCATATATTTCTCCGCTTTTTCAATATCCTCGTTTATCAATTTATAAGTTTCACGAAGAGTTGACCGTTTACGAGCCTGTATATCCACTTGCGGCGTCGTACGAAGAATAACACCAGCTTTCTCCAAATTTTCCTCTGCATAAGGAGCAGCATAGGTGTTTACCAAACACCAGTAATTATAAGCTCTTAAAGCATAAGCCTGCCCGGCTAAATGATTAAATTTACCGGAATCCTGCACCTCCATCGTCGGCAGAGCATCTATCACGATGTTACAAGCCAAAATATTCTCATAACGAGCATTCCAGAAATTATCTGTCAATTTCTCTTCTATATCCACATTCCAAGTATAAGCCTGTTTTCCTTCTCCCCCCTCAAGAACATCAAAAGCATTTCCGTCTTTGTCTAAATAAGCCTCACCCAAAGAATCAATTTCCAAACGGCCAGACTCGACATCATCCGTCATTAATTTAAACCACGAAACATCATCATTAAAGTCTGATGGATAACCTTCCGCATACAACATTGGAGAAAATTCTTCCACTTTCTTGGGAATCAGCAAATCTCCGGAATCTTCTTTTAAATAATCACTACATCCCGTAGCAATTAACGCTCCCAACAATATCTTTCCACTATATCTAAAAATATTCTTCTTCATATACTCAAATTTCTTAGAATGAAACATTTATTCCAAAACTATAAGCAGGTAATACCGGAATATTAGCATCCGGAGTTTCAGGATCTAAGCCTTGCCATTTTTTGCTGGCCCATACGTGCAAGTTGGTTGCCTGAAAACGCAGCATCATCGAAGAAACACCTATCTTCTTAACCAGTTCTTCCGGCATCGCATAACTCAAACCAATTAAACGTAAACGTAAATAATCCGCTTTAGCAACCCGATGATCAGATTTGTCATAATAATACGTACACTGCTCTACGGCTCTTCTGCCATCCTCATCATCGACATAGTTCATTAACCCTTCATATCTGAAATTATTTGCAAACTCTGAATTATAGAGTGCGGGAATATCAGTTTTTAATTCATCTCCGGACTTTCTCCAACGTTTCTTCCAATCAGTAGAAACATTTGATAATGGGTCGAATACTTTAGAATTATCATCATATACATCAGGTAAACGTTTCACACCCCCAATATTGTAAGCAAAACCAATATTTAATGACAAACGTTTTTTAAATGTCAATTGAGTATCAAAACCACCCGATAAATCCGGATTAATGGAACCACTCTTAACTAATTTCATCATTGTCGGATCTCCACCATGATATTTTTTACCATCTTTCCCATAAAATAGAGGATAACCATTATCGGCAGACAACCCAGCATAAGCAAATGAATACATCATGCCTAATTTCTCTCCTTCCACGGCCAGATTTCCATTCAACATTTCAGTGATCTTCTCCAAATCATTGTACAAATTATCATTTGCCAATATCACTTCGTTCGTATTTCTTCCAAAGTTCACATTAAAGTTCCAGTCAAATAATTTACTTTTCAATAAACCAACGCTCAAATTACCCTCCACACCAGTGTTGTTCATCTGACCAGCATTGATATACAAGTGCTGTTTACCATTGGATGCTGCTACAGTCTTATCAATAATCAAATCATCCGTATGTTTTTTGTATACATCCACACTTCCGGATAATCTTCCTGACCAGAAAGAAAAATCTACCGCAACGTTCCAAGAAGAGGTCTTTTCCCAACGTAAATCAGGATTAGGCAAACGATAAATAGTCGATTGATCCAAAGTACTCGTTTCGTTACGATCACCGATTTCCAATATCAAATTAGGCGTTGAATCATCGTGAATGTTTCCTTGGACCCCATAACTACCGCGAATCGACACGAAATGTCCTTTATCAGCAAAAGCAGATAAAAAGCTTTCATTGGTCAACGTCCATTTACCGGCAACAGACCATGTAGGTAACCATCTGTATTTGGGATTACTACCAAATTTATTCGCTCCATCGGAACGGATATTAAAATTCAAAACATAGCGGTTGTCATAAGTATAGCTAGCTGTTCCAAAGAAAGAGGCCACTCGGGATATAGTATTCGTATTCGTGGGAAGTAATTTCCCTTTCGCTGCATAATTTTGTGTAAATCTATCCGTATAAATCGGCATAAAACGTTCTCCAAATTCAGGCGTCCAACCATATCCCGTTACACTAGTACCACTATACTTGTTCCCTCTTAATTCCGAACCTACATAAATATTAATATCATGCACACCTCCAAACATCGCCACGTAGTTCAAAGCATTTCTCACGGTATAACCGGTTTTCGTTGTATTCTTGCTGGTTAGAATACCACCATAAGGCAACGAAGACTCCCAGTATTTATCTTCAGTCTCGTCATATTCCTTATAATTATACCCTCGAATCTTTGCTACTGCATTTGATTCTTCCGTTTGCCAGTCTCTTTGTTCAGTCGTTGAATTGTGGAAAGAGAACGTTCCCTGATAAGATATATTCTTGATTAATTTTACATTCAAATTTAACAAGGCATTAAAATCATTCGTCTTAGCACTCTGGCCAGTCTCATCCAACTCTTTCAAAATATTATATTCATAAGCAGACCCTTGCTTGTACATATGATAGCTACCATCAGCCTCATAAGGACTTAAAGTACGGGAAGTCTTGTAAGCATAAGAAAAAGGATTTACTCCTACTGCATACCCGTCATTCTTAGTTGTACTATAATCAATTTTAGTCATAAAATTGACATACTCACCCAAATTCACGTCCACTTTGGCTAAAGTCGTGAAACGTTCACTCAAAGATTTTTGTGCTGCTCCCTGATTATTATTATACCCAGCAGAAAAATAATATCTTGTTTGTTCATTTCCTCCTTGTACACTTAACGTATGATTGTGAGTTACCGCATTCCGGAACAGGATATCAAACCAATCGGTATTACGTTTAGCCATTTCCATCGCTAACTCAGAGAATTCTGCATGGGTAATTCTTCTATTTACCAGCTCATTCACCAATCCCTCATAAGAATCATTGGGATCAAGTGAAATATTACTCCCGTATTTCAATCCATCCTCGATAACTTCCTTCGACAAGGTCATACGCTCTGACGAGTTCATCAAATCAAAATTCCGATAAGATGGACGCTGATTTACGACCACTTCACCATGGTAAGACACAGAAGGCTTTCCTATTTTCCCCTTTTTCGTAGTCAAGACGATCACACCATTCGCAGCTTTCACACCATAAATTGCTGTAGCAGATGCATCTTTCAATACGGTAATGGATTCAATATCCTGCGGACTAATACCGGCAATGGCATTACCAACCAAGTACTCGGCATCCTCGCTATTCAAATCTGAAGCAGTAATAGGTACATCCTGTTCCAAGATCACACCGTCAACCACCCAAACCGGAGCCTTATTCCCATTAATGGTCGAAGTTCCACGAATTCGAATTTTCGGGGTTGCACTCGGTTCTCCTGAAGTATTTATCACCATCAATCCCGGTATTTGTCCCTGTAACATCTGGTCAATACTTGTAGCTCCCGCCACATAAATCTCGTCCGTTTTCACCACGGAAACCGCACTTGCAGACTCTCGACGATTCACTGTCTGATAACCCGTCACAACAACTTCGTCCATGTCTACCGTAGAGTACTTCATCACCACGTGTAAAGAATCCTGTCCTTGCCAAGTAATTACTTTCTGCTCCATCCCCACAAAAGAGAAAAGTAATTTTTGACCTATTTTATTCTCAATCATCATCTGGAACAATCCGTCCACGTCCGATGCCACTCCACGAGTCGTTCCTTCCACAACAACAGAAACCCCGGGAAGAGGCACCCCATCTGTATCAACCACTTTCCCCTTGATCAATTTTAACTTAACTTCATCCTTTTTCTGTGGTGTCGGTTTAACAATTACCACACCTTCTGAATACTCGTAACTAAAAGGCAATCCCTCGAAAATACGCTCCAAAGCTTTCTCGAAAGGTTCATTTGTCAGAACCATGTTAAGTTTCACGTTCAAACTTGCAATCTCCTCTTCATTGAACACGAAATAAACTCCTGTCTGATTCTTCAACTCTTTAATAGTCTCCCTGAGACTTGCATTCTCTAATTTCAACGTCACAGATTGTGACGATACACTGGCTATTGCCGTGAAAGAGAAGAACATGGTCAAAAGCAAAGTCAATCTCATTGCTAAATAAATTTTTCCCCTCGCATTTTCAGGCGAGGATTGTGTAGAATTTCGTCTTTTTTTCATACATTTGGATACTTTGATTAATAAACGTAGCCTTTTGCCGAAGGCTGCCATTAAATTTTCAACATAGAACGGGGAGTGCTGGGAACATTTCCCGTTTTTATGTTTCTTCTATTTCATCACTGAAGTTATTGTAACATTTCTTCCATTAATAATAAATTTTACGTTAGTTGTTTTTTCTATCATATCTAGCACGCCATTTAGATCTTCATATTTCCGCACCACTCCGGTAAAACGACGCTTTTTATATTCTGATGCCGAAAAAGTAAATTGTACATCATACCATCGGGCCAATTGCACCACAATATCATCCAATTCCATATTCTCGTATTCAAATACACCCCGCACCCACGAGGTGTACAAAGAAAGTTCCACTGCACGTTGGCTGATAGTTCCGGAACGTTGGTCGACCACAGCCTGATATCCCGGTTTTAATACGACCTGATTACCTCCAGATATTACTTGCACAGTCCCTTGTACCAAAGTTGTCATAATCCCTTCATTTTCTGGATAAGCCGAAACACAGAATTTCGTTCCCAACACTCGCACGCTCACATCATTTATCCGCACGATAAAAGGTTTATTCTCGTCATGTTTCACGTCAAAATACACTTCACCCTCAACAAGGACCTCTCGCGCATCTCCCGTAAAACGAGTGGGGAATGTTAATCGTGAAGATGAATTCAACCATACCATCGTTCCATCCGCCAACGTGAAATGGTATTCCCCGCCAACCGGAGCCGAAATGGTATGATATATCGGTTTCTCTTCTATCTCGTCATTTACCTCCACGTTATCATATCGCAATTCATTCTTTTTATCTTTCAAAACAGTAGCCCCGTACTGCCCTATTACCTCTTGTAAATTATCTTGTGTCAAATCGACTTGTATTCCATCTGCCACAATCAGAGTTGCTTTCGTTCCTCCGGCATGCACCTTCGCCAGCACGGGAGACATCTCTTCTGATTTCGGAGTATAAAAGAATACAAATGATAACGCAAACAAGATCACAACAGAAGCCACAGCAGTAATCTGAATCCATAACTGTCTTCTCTTACGAGCCTTGATCTTTTCCCGTATATGTTCCAATGAATCCGAGGCATCTTTACTCGAACGAGCAACCATTTGATACTCCCGCACCATTTTCACCCCCTCCATAAAAAGTTGTTTGTTTTCCTCCGCCTCGTCCATCCACGCTCGCAACTCCCGTTCCTCACTCTTATCCAAAAGTCCGGAACAATAATCACCAATCCACTGCCAAATTTTACCGTTCATCTCAATCTATTTTCTCTTATATACCGGAAGATTGAAAAAGAGATGACAACTTTTTTAGGAAAAATTGCAGGAAAAATAATTTTAACAAAATGAAGGAGTAAAAACTTATCGCAAAATAATAAAAAACAACACCAAAGCGTTTCCACCCAGCTCTTCTTTTAACTGTTTCAATGCCCTGTAATACATTGTCTTCACGGTATTCACGGTTATCCCAAAACGGTCACCCACTTGCTGGTAGGTCAGGTTATCCAACACCACGGCTTTAAATATTTCTTTTGTCTTTCCCGGTAAAGCCTCCACCCGGGCATATACTTTATCGCGTAATCGAGAGAACTCGCTCTCATCATACTCTGCCAATTCTTCTAAAAACTGATCCACATACTTCTCCACGTCGTCAAACATGATCCTTCCCCGACGTGTCGCAAACTTTGAGGCAGCCTTGGCTACTGCCCCGAAAAGATAAGAACGAACGGAACCGGAAAAAACAGTTCGTTTCTTGTTCATCCAGAAAGAAACAAACACCTCCTGCACAATATCCTCTACATCATCCGCATTCGAAACAAACCGCAACGCATACACACACAATGCCCGATAATAATTATCAAAAAGCATATTCAGACAGACCTCATTTCCTGCCTCCAGTTCGTGTACAATTTCCGATTCGCTATATACCATACAAAAATCTAAATCGACAATTATGATTCATGCAAAGATAGACATTCTCGCCAAGAATCAAAATTATCGACATATTACTAACCCACAAAAAAGTAGGCCGTTTCAAAAGAAAAACGACCAACCTCATATGATTTTAAGAATCCTTATTTATTTTCGAAAATGATCTTGTCATCCTTCACGTCTACCACGATACGGCTATCTTTGGAGACTTCCTCTGCAAGAATCTGTTTTGACAAATCATTTAACAATGTACGTTGAATAACCCTTTTTACGGGACGAGCGCCAAACTGCGGATCATACCCGGCATCTGCCAGCCATTGAACAGCCTTGTCGGTAATCTCGATGGCAATACCATTGTTTTCCAACATCTTCTTTACGCCATTGAATTGCAAACGTACAATATCCACGATTTCCGACTTCTTCAACGGGGCAAACATGATGATCTCGTCGATACGGTTCAAGAACTCCGGGCGAATCGTCTGTTTCAACATCTCGTACACCTCGTGATTCGTCTTGTCAAGTACCTCATCCCGGTTATTCTCATCGATGCCTTTCAAACGTTCCTGAATGATATGCGCACCGATATTCGAAGTCATGATGATAATCGTATTTTTGAAATCGACTACCCGACCTTTATTATCAGTTAAACGCCCGTCATCCAGCACTTGCAACAAGATGTTGAACACGTCGGGATGAGCTTTCTCGATCTCGTCCAGCAAAACCACGGAATAAGGTTTCCGACGAACAGCCTCCGTCAACTGACCACCTTCATCATATCCCACGTACCCCGGAGGCGCCCCGATCAACCGGGAAACAGAATGACGCTCCTGGTACTCGGACATATCAATACGGGTCATCAAGGATTCATCGTCAAACAGGAACTCTGCCAATGCCTTCGCCAACTCGGTTTTACCGACTCCCGTGGTTCCGAGGAAGATAAACGAACCGATAGGACGTTTCGCATCCTGCAATCCTGCACGGTTACGACGAACGGCATCTGCCAGTGCCGTAATGGCCATTTCCTGACCGACTACCCGTTTGTGCAACTCGTCTTCCAAGTGTAATAATTTCTGACGCTCACTCTGCATCATCCGGCTCACCGGAATGCCCGTCCACTTGGACACGACAGCCGCGATATCATCTTCCGTCACCTCTTCCCGAATCAACGACTCTCCATGTTTCATATCCGCCAGCTTGGCCTTCACCTCTTCAATACGACGCTCGGCCTCCTTAATCTTACCGTAACGAATCTCGGCAACCTTTCCGTAATCGCCTTCCCGCTCAGCCCGGTCTGCCTCGAAACGGTACTGTTCAATCGCATCCTTATTCTTCTGGATCTCGTCAATTAAAGAACGCTCAGACTCCCATTGGGCTCGCAATTTCGTACGCTCTTGATTCAAATCGGCCAAATCTTTCTGGATCTCGTCCAGTTTCTTGCTTTTCCCTTCCCGCTTGATCGCCTCTTTCTCAATTTCCAACTGTTTGATCTTACGGTCCAGTTCATCAATCTCCTCCGGCACGGAATTCATCTCCAAACGCAGACGGGCAGCCGCCTCATCCACCAAGTCGATAGCTTTATCCGGCAAGAATCGATCCGAAATATACCTGTGAGATAACTCCACGGATGCAATGATGGCATCATCCGTGATCCGTACCTTATGGTGATTCTCGTAACGTTCCTTCAATCCCCGCATGATACTGATCGCACTCATCACGTCCGGTTCGTCAATCATCACTTTCTGGAAACGACGCTCCAAGGCTTTATCCTGTTCAAAATATTTCTGGTACTCGTTCAACGTGGTTGCACCGATAGCCCTCAAATCACCACGAGCCAAAGCGGGTTTCAATATATTCGCCGCATCCATTGCCCCGTCAGACTTTCCAGCCCCCACCAAGGTATGAATCTCATCGATAAACAGGATAATTTCTCCTTCCGAAGACAACACCTCGTTCACAACCGATTTCAAACGTTCCTCGAATTCTCCTTTATACTTTGCCCCCGCGATCAAGGCTCCCATATCCAGCGAGTAAATACTCTTGGATGCCAGATTTGAAGGCACATCCCCGTTCACGATACGCTGCGCCAATCCCTCGGCAATAGCCGTTTTACCAACACCCGGCTCTCCGATTAAAATCGGGTTATTTTTTGTTCTCCGGGACAATATCTGTAATACCCGACGGATTTCATCATCTCGTCCGATTACAGGATCCAGCTTACCGTTCCGAGCTCTTTCATTCAAATTGATGGCATACCTCCCCAGCGCATCATAATTATCTTCTGCCGACTGAGAATTTACTTTCGACCCCTTCCGCAACTCGTCAATCGCCGCACGGGTTTCCTTCTCGGTCATTCCCGCATCCTTCAACATACCGGAAACCGGATCCTTCACTGATAATAATCCCAATAAAATATGTTCCAAAGAAACATACTGGTCACCCATCTCTCCCGCCAACTTCGTGGCTTTCTCCAACACTTTATTAGCCTCGTCGGACAAATAGGGAGAACCTCCCGACACTTTCGGGTATCCGTCCACGATTCGATCCAAAGCAGCCAAGACATTCCGGCTATTTACACCCAACTTGTTAAAAATAAAGTTCGTGATATTTTCACCTTTCTCGATCACGCCTCTCAACAGATGACCTGTTTCGATGGCTTGCTGACCTTTTTCCTGCGCAAGTTGCACGGCTGACTGCACGGCCTCTTGCGACTTAATTGTATAATTGTTCATGTTCATAGTCTCATTTTCTCCTTTCTGCCTTCAATTTTACAAAGTATATACCGAAACTCTTATCCAAAAGTTTCATCTGGACAAAATGAAAAAACATTTCGACCTATAACATTAACAATCAATAAAAAAACGAACTATTGATTTTTGTTTTCTAAAACAAAAGGTATTATAAATATGTCATTTTGTCTTTATGTTTTATAGAATATATGACAAAATGACTCAATTATTTACATTCTTTCCATCCCCGGAATATGTCACGAAACGGGGGATAGGCGATCCCTTTCTCCGTGATAATGGCCGTGATCAACTCGGCAGGAGTCACGTCAAAGGCGGGATTATACACGTGAATCCCCTCGGGAGCCATTCTTCGGGCATACCATTTCTCGGTCACCTCTGCCGGATCACGTTCCTCAATTTTAATCTCTTTGCCCGTGGTACAATCCATATCAATGGTGGACGTCGGCCCCAGCACGTAAAACGGAATTCCATAATATTTAGCCAACACGGCTACCCCCGAAGTACCGATTTTATTTGCCGTATCTCCATTGGCAGCCACCCGGTCACACCCAACCAGCACGGCCTGCACCCATCCCTGTTTCATCACCGAAGAGGCCATATTATCACATATCAAGGTTACATCCACTCCCGCTTTCTGCAATTCGAAGGCCGTCAACCTCGCCCCTTGCAGTAACGGGCGGGTTTCATCGGCAAAAACCGAAAAACCGAATCCTTGTTCCTGTCCCAAATAAATCGGGGCCAAAGCCGTACCGTATTCAGAAACCGCCAGATGCCCCGCGTTACAATGCGTGAGCAAGCCCATTCCCGGTTTCAACAGCGACAATCCATGTTCTCCAATTTTCCGGCACGCCGCCGCGTCTTCTTTCCGAATCTCCTCGGCCTCTTCCCGCAAGACTTGTTTCAAAACTTCCACCCCCGCACCTTGACATTTCAACAACGCAACTTCCATTCGCTCCAATGCCGTAAATAAATTTACCGCCGTGGGCCGGGAAGATGCCAGATAATTCTTCACCCTTGCAAACTCCCGGTAGAAATCATCAACCTCGTCCACCTTTTGCATACACACGGAAATCCCGTAAGCGGCAGCCACCCCGATGGCAGGCGCACCCCTTACCTTTAACAAATAAATGGCCTCCCAAATTTCCTCCGGAGTTTTCAACGCCAAATAAACTTCCCGTTCCGGAAGTTGCGTCTGGTCAATAATCACCAACGCACCCAGCTCATAATCCGCACGTGCGGTCACTATATCAAATATATTACTCATAACTCATATTGCCGGTTCAAGATTTTCATTCCCTGCAATATTACACATTTTCCCCGGAATCTCATCTATATTAAATCTACCTCTTCGCCATTTTCAACACCTTCCAAGTACAAACCAGAATCAACACGCAACACACGAACATAATAGCACTCGTCGAGTAAAGAATATTTCCCATACCCGTTAAAGGAGAAACAATCCCTCCTCCCAAGAAGGTCAAGAAACCGAGTATTGCAGAGGCCGTCCCCGAATTCTGCCTTTCCAGATTCAAAGCCAGCGTCGTGGAAGTCGGCAGTATAATTCCCAAGAAGAAAAGAAACAGGAAAAAGACAATCTCAATAATGATAACGGATAATTCCATGCAGAGAGCCGCCCCGGTGCAACAGCACAGGAACATAAATCCCCATACACCCACTCGCAAAGCATGTTCATTCGACCGAAAACGAACTACACTCAGACTACCCAACATGATTGCCACGGCATTGCAGGCAAAACAAACGCTATACATAACAGGAGAAAGATGGTAATGTTCCTGAAAAACAAACGGCGAAGATGCGATATATGAAAACATCACTCCCATTCCCAAGACTTGAATCAACACGAAATACATGAATTTCCGATGCCGCAACACCTCTTTATAATAAACAAACCGCTCTTTCAACTCCCCTTGTAACCGGTTTTCTTTAGACAAAGAATCATGAAACCTTAACAAAACCAGCAACAACAATATCCCGATTAACACCAGCAACCCGAATATTCCCCGCCAATTCGTCACCAATAGCAACAGCCCTCCCAACACAGGCGCACAAATCGGAGCTAATCCCTGCACGCAAGCCAGCATGGAAAAGAATTTCGCCAAATCCTTTCCCCCGTACAAATCAGTCGCTATCGACTTGGAAATCACGATTCCCCCCGCACCCGAAAATCCTTGGATAAAACGAGCCAGAATAAAAATCTCTATACTAGGCGAGAAGACACAGCCAATCGATGACAAAACAAAGAAGAACATCGAGATCACTAACGGTCGCTTTCTTCCAAATTTATCACTCACCGGACCCAAAAATATCTGTCCCACAGCCAACCCGATCATACTAAACGTCAAACTCAACTGCACCTGCGAGGCTGTCGTATCAAAATAAGTCACCAAATTGGGAAATGCCGGCAAGTAAAAGTCCGTCACGAAAGGCCCTAGGGCCGAAACCATTCCGACGACAATAAGTATGTAAATTTTCGAATTTCTCTGTTCCATAATCTCTAGTTTTTATCATTTTTACATCGCGAATATCCCCAACATTCTACAAACATTTTCGTCCTAATCATCCACAGATTTGCCCTATAATGCTTTTTCGTGCAAATATCTTATCTTTGTTTCCGGAACATGAAACCAGAGTACATGCAAAAAGGAAATGACATACCAAACAGCACGACAATCCCCTCTCTTGGAAATTTCTTTATTTCCATGTTAAGCAAGGAATCCTTCATCCAATTATTTCCTCTCCACAAGCCACGACGTAACGACATCAACGGCCTGACCGTCATCATGATTACCGCCGGAGAAGGTCATTTGAAAATCAATACTAAAGACCACCTCGTTCACCCCGGCACGTTAATCTCTCTTTTACCTTTCCACCTGATCGAGAATCATTACCTGTCAGATGATTTCGCTTGTAAATACCTGTCTTACAGCTTTGACTTCATGGTTGATTTCCCGTTCGTTCTCAAATCGGGGACCTCGGAAAGAATAGGCAACAAACCCTACCTATCCTTAACAAACGAAGAATTCAACCACCTGGACGAATTCTTCGTTTTTATTTCCCACCAGGCAGCCAGACTCGATCATCCCTCCCGGGAGGAGATCACCAAAGCCTTACTTTTCTCCTTCATCGCAGAACTCAGTTTCATTTACTCTCACCAAACCGTACTCGTGGGAACCAATCGCCAAAAACAAATTGTAGACGATTTCTTCCGGCTATTGCACCAGCACCACAAACAAGAACGCTCCCCATCGTTCTATGCCGACAAACTTTGCATGACATCGAAATACCTATCGAGCATACTGAAACAAACCACCGATTGCTCCCTCTACCAGTGGATAACGAATTTCAGCCTGCAAGAAGCCAAAGTATTATTGAGATCATCGGACATGAGTATCATCCAGATTTCCGAAGAACTTAACTACCCGAACTCTTCCTTTTTCGCCCGCTTTTTCAAAAAACACACGGGCATGACACCCCTACAATTCAGAAACAACAAGCAAGTTCATGAAACTTCCGAAGAATGAAACAAAAAGCCGTTTTCCCCGTTATCTTAAAATAAAAACAATGCTCTTATGAAACAGAAATTATCAATAACCCTATGGGTGATATTGCCCCTTATCACCTTCTTCCCCAGAGAACTCAAAGCCTGCACCGGAATCACGTTGAAAGCCAAGGATGGTTCCTGCATCGTGGCCCGCACCATAGAATGGGGAAGTAGCAATCTCAATAGCCAATATGTTGTCGTACCAAGAGAATATAAACAACAATCCTACATTCCCGGCGGCACAACAGAAGGGATGATTTTCACGGCTCGCTACGGGTATATCGGGCTAGCCGTGGAGCAAGAACAATTCGTGGCAGAAGGACTGAATGAGGCAGGACTCTCTGCCGGACTGTTTTACTTCCCGCAATACGGGAAATATGAAACTTATAATCCCAAAGAAAAAGCATCCAGCATTGCCGACCTACAACTCGTTTCATGGATATTGGGCAGTTGCAAGACCGTGGACGAAGTAAAAGAATCCATCAAAAAAGTTCATGTCATCGGTATCGATCCGAGGGCATCTACCGCCCACTGGCGTTTTGCCGACACCACCGGACGCCAGATCGTTCTCGAAATCATCAATGAAAAACCGATCTTTTACGAGAACAAACTAGGTGTACTGACCAACTCCCCAAGTTTCGACTGGCAGATGACAAACCTGAATAACTATGTCAACTTGATTCCCGGTATGGCCCCCTCCCAACAACTGGACGGAGTGACTCTTACTTCTTTCGGAAACGGAAGTGGTTTTCTTGGTATACCGGGCGATATCACCCCTCCCTCCCGATTTGTCCGTGCCGCTTTCTATCAAGCAACCGCACCACGGCAAGAGACAGGGCAACAATCCGTTATTCAATGTTTCCAAATACTGAATAATTTTGACATACCCATCGGAATAGAGTTCGCTCCCGATCAAACTCCTGTTGATATTCCAAGTGCCACGCAATGGACCTCGGCAACCGACATGACGAACCGCATGATCTACTATCGTACCATGTACGATAGCGCCATCCGTTGCATCGATCTCCGTAAGATCAATTTTGCCCGGGTAAAATATCAAACAGAGCCTCTCGACAAAGTAAACCAGCAACCGATAATCCCGATCCGGATCGGATAATAAAATAGAGGGGCCACTCAAGCAGCCCCTCTACACACACGTTCACTTTATCTTTAATCGTCAATATCCACTACCTGAAACTTATTATTGAATTTAATCTCCAAGCGATTTGACAATTTGATCTCATATCCTTCCGAGTCATGCTCGATCTCTAAAATTTTTGCCTCCGGATAATTGGCCTTCACATATTTAAGTATCGCTTCCGGAATAATGGCAGCAGGAACCTCACCCGTCTTGCATTTCACCTCTGTCCAATCTCCCGATTTATCGAATTCCAACTTTTCCCCGCTTGCAAACACCACATCATAACTCTTGTAAAACAAACCCGTCTCCTGTGTTATCAATGCCACTTTCTGATCTTTAAAATAAGTCGTGATAAACGTCTGCGCCTTCGCCGGTAACTGATTCATCTCAATCGGCTTGTCATTATCAGCCTTTACTATCGTCATCGAGAATAAACATACGAGTAAAAAAACAATCTTTTTCATATTCTTCTATTTTTAATGGGTTACTATTTTATTATTTACATGACAAAAATATCCCCCGAATCTGAAAAGAATCTGGAAAAATTAAGAACCTGTTTAAATTTCGCATGGATAAGATAAAAATATCGAGTGTCAGTTGTTCAAAAGACAGGCTATCCAATACAAGATAGTTATCCACGAACAAGTGTTTCACCACTCCCATGGTATGCTGTTACACTATTGTTTGGCTAGGTCTTCTCCGTGCTTTCTCCGTGCTTTCTCCGTGTCACTTGCGAGTGATCGCCGGAGGAAATACATTTGAACGCAGCACAAATCAAGACGGGATCATATTGGAACATTAAAGGAACATCGAAGGGACATTGGCACGCCCTAGGGGTAATCAAGCAACGACAAGATTTTGTTCAACAAAATTTAAACAGACTTTAAAATACCCGATCTCGTAACACTCGAGAACAATCTACGATAATACCACAACCCAACAACATCAGCCAAGAACCAACCAATAGGGATTGACCACCAGATTCCCACAACCCCGATAGCCGGAATCGCGGATAAAGCATAAGCCAAAGCGACACGAGTTCCCAAAGAAATAACAGTCAGCACGACCGACATCCCCGGTTTCCGAATCCCCCGATAGAAACCATACAACAGGAACAAGCAACCGATTCCACAATAAAAAGCCCCTTCGATTCGCAGGTACTGAACCCCAATAGAAATAATTTCCGTTTCATGTGCCGGAACAAAAATCAACATCAAGGGACGGGCAAATGCGAATACAAGAAGAGAAATAAACACACAGAAAATAGTTGCAGAAACAACCGCCACCCGGATTCCATCTCGAATACGCTTCATTTGTCCGGCTCCAAAATTCTGGGCTATAAACGTCGAGAAGGCGTTCCCGAAATCCTGCACGGGCATATAAGCAAACGAATCTATTTTAACCGCGGCCGCAAACGCTGCCATCACGGCAACCCCGAAACTATTGATCAATCCCTGTACCATCAATATACCGAAATTCATCACGGACTGCTGGGCGCAAGTCAAGGATGAATAAACCGCAATCTCCTTTACCGTTTGCCACTTCATGCACATATCCTCCCGCCGAATTCGGAACTCCGGAAATTTCCGGATCGTGTACACACAAAGTCCTACCCCCGAAACGGCCTGTGCGATAACAGTTGCCCATGCCGCTCCCTTCACTCCCCAATCACACCACAAAATAAAAATCAAATCAAGCGCAATATTCAAAACAACCGCCACTCCTAAAAACCACAATGGCACGACGGAATTACCTATCGCACGCAGTAACGAGGCATAATAATTATAGATAAAGGTGAACCCGAGGCCCCAAAAGATTACCCAAAGATAATCACGCATCAACGGGTAAACATCTTCCGGGACTTGCAATAATCTCAGTATGGGATCAATCCATACGAAAACAGCAACATTCAAAACCAAAGTAACCAAGCCTATTAACACCAAAGAAACAAAAATACTACGTTTCAATGCCTCCCGGTCTCCCGCCCCATATTGCAGAGAAAAAATGGCCCCACTCCCCATGCACAACCCCAAAAGTACCGAAGTCAGAAATATCATCAACGAGTAAGCCGATCCGACCGCCGCCAACGCATTCGCCCCTAAAAACTGCCCCACGATCAGCGTGTCGGCAATATTATAGAATTGTTGCAACAGATTCCCTAAAATCATGGGTACAGCGAACCACAACAACCCAAGAGTTATATTTCCGGTCGTTAGACCCCGATCCTTTTTTATACCATTAAACGCCACGTCCCTCTCTGAAAAACGTAAATACTATTTTTGTTGCAACAACCACTCTATCAACTCTCTATTGTCAACAATACTCCAAGAATGTGGATGTCGGTTATTATTCGGCTTCCGATACCCTTTATTCTGAGTTACAATAAGAGCAGCCCTGTCGTTACCCAACCTTTTCAATTCATTGACCATTGCGGAACAATCAATGATATTCAAACCAAAGACATCCGTTTCCCGTTCATCAAGCCACCATTGAATATCAGGTTCTATATATATCCTGATCGGCACATTCAACAGCCTTTTTATAGCAGCTTGCGTCGTGTCGGAAAGCGAATAAGGAGATATTTCGTGATAATTCTTCAATGCCGTCTGAGGCGTTCCACCCATGATTTGCTCGATCCTTGAAAGCAAATAAAGATATATGTTCTCTTGGTCAGAACCACCCTTTCCAAACAACACGACATCCCGTTTTGTAGAGTTATAAAACCGTTCAAAATCCAACGGGGAGTCGATAGCAAAAACAGCTTTGGGCTTTTTATCTGCCGTTTCCGCAAATTTTACCACCGTACTTCCTCCCATCGAAAAGCCACCAAGATAATATTCCGAATCCTGCAATTTATACCTATTCGTCACATCATCAACGATTCGATGAAATGCCTGCTGGCTCAAACGATCAAAGCCAAACGAAGAAACGCCATCTTGAAAAGTAGGTATAATGGTCAAAATCCCCTTTTTCGCCGTTTCAACAGGCAGTTTTGTTTGTAGCAAAACATCCTCTGCCGTTTCACCAAATCCCGGCACCAAAAACAAATATCCCACCCATGGTAGCGAGTCCGGATAAATAATCGTGTAGCAATTCCTTGTCGTATCATTCTTATCAAGAAATACTTTTTCTATCTTTTGAGCAGAAAGTTCCGCCATCATTAGAAAGGATAGAATAATCAACGAATATCTATACATATATAATCTTAGTTTACAGCTCATTATAAACATTCCATTTTCTCACGCAATTTCTAAGCCAACCTTTCAATAAACAAAAAGATTTCTTCCAGTTTACATGAAAACTATCATCAAAAGAAAAACCCTCTCAATCATCTGACCAAGAGGGTTATCTTTCGATTTTTTAGTACCCAGGGCGGGAATCGAACCCGCACGTCTTTAAGGGACACTGGATTTTGAGTCCAGCGCGTCTACCAATTCCGCCACCTGGGCGTGAACTCGGGTGCAAAAGTAGATCTTTTTTCTCAAACTCCAAACAAAATGACATTTTTTTTTACAAGAAAAAGCAGAAAATATTTACAACAACATTCTCTCATTTCCATAATACCAAGAAAATCAATTGCACACCCAAACAACTCTTCGGGTTATAATCTCATACAATCCTGCACACATCGTTGTCATCCTCATGTAACTCTATTGGCAAAGGGCTATGAAAGGGTAATGAAAGGGCCATAAAAGGGCGTGGCCGTATTATTACCCAACTATATCCCCGAATTAAGTTTGGAATTAGTTTAGGTTATCTCCCTGTTGACAAATCAGCTATTTTAATTACTTTTGCAAGAGATACAAAAAAACATGAAAACTATTATACGATTTGTTTTTACCCTATTATTATTTCTTCCACTTTGCCTTTCCGCACAACAAAAAGGTGTCGTGAAAGGACGGGTTTTTGATAGTAAAAACAATGAACCAATACCTTTTGCCAACGTGGTGATTTGGAAAACAAGCATAGGCACGGCAGCCGACGAAAACGGATACTTTCGTATAGAAAACGTGCCTTTGGGTTTCAACCGCCTGGAAGTAAGCAGCATCGGCTACACGACAAAATTATCGGAAGAATTCATGGTAAACACGGCCTCAGAACGCACGGTAAACGTCGACCTGGAAGAAAGCCAAGTTAACTTGGAACAAGTAATGGTCAAGGCCAATCCATTCCGCAAAGCAGTGGAAAGTCCTGTTTCTTTACAACGCATCGGGATCGCCGAGATAGAGAAAAACCCGGGTGGGAATCGAGATATATCGAAAGTATTACAATCCATGCCGGGAGTCCTTTCCTCTCCCGCTTTCAGAAATGACTTTATTGTTCGAGGTGGAGGCCCCAGCGAAAACCGCTTTTACTTGGATGACGTGGAATTGCCCAACTTGAACCACTTCGCCACACAAGGGGCATCGGGTGGTGTGGTTAGTATCGTGAACATCGATTTCGTGAAGGAGGTAAATTTCTACTCGAGTGCATTCCCTGCTTCCCGGGGAAACCTGATGAGTTCCCTGCTTGACTTCCGCCAAATAGCGGGGAACCCGGACAAAATAAAAGTACGTGGGACTTTAGGGGCAACGGATTTCGGGTTATCGCTGGACGGGCCTCTAGCACCTAAAACCACGTTCATCATGTCCGCCCGCAGGAGTTACCTGAAATTCCTGTTCGATATGATCGGTCTCCCTTTTCTGCCCGTGTATAATGATTTCCAGTTCAAGACGGAAACAAAGTTCAATCAGAAAAACGAATTAACCATACTGGGCATCGGGGCATACGATGTTAATCATCTCAATAAAGGGATGAAAGATCCCGATGATGACCAAAGATACATGCTCAACTACCTGCCGGAGAGCGTGCAATGGAGCTACACGATCGGAATTACCTACAAACATTACGGGGACCGTTGGAACCACCTTTTCGTACTCAGTCGCAGTACCCTACAAAACGAGATCGAGAAATACACCAACAACGACAAAAGCCAAGCGAAACTGGTGGACTACAATTCCGGCGAAACGGAGAATAGATTCCGATTCGAACACAATCATTTGTTACGACACGACATCAAGTTGAATGTCGGGGCCGGGATCGAATACGCTACTTACAAAAACAAGACAACAAGAGAATTATACACCCTCGGAGTGTTGAATCATGTACGCTACGACAAGAATTTTGATTTCTTCAAATGGTCTCTCTTCGGGCAAATCAGCAAAAATTTCTTTCTGGAACGTCTCGCAGTTTCGGTAGGAGTCCGGGTTGATGGGAACAGTTACACGCCGGGAATGAACAATCCTTTCAAACAGGTATCACCCCGATTGTCTCTCTCCTACTCGCTCTCCCCCGAATGGTTTATCAATGCAAATGCCGGACGCTATTATCAACTTCCCTCGTACACCACGATGGGATATGCCGACGAGCAAGGAAACCTAGTAAATAAACAAAACGGGTTGAAATATATCGGGACAAACCACTACGTGGTCGGTCTGGAATATCGCCCCGGTAGCCGGACAAAAATCACACTGGAAGGGTTCTACAAAACGTACGACCATTACCCGGTCTCCCTACTGGATAGCATCGTACTTGCCAACAAAGGTACCGATTACGTGGCGATAGGTGACGAACCCGTGAAATCTCTCGGCGAGGGACAAGCGTACGGGGTAGAACTGATGGTTCGCACGCAGGAATTTTTCGGGATCGTGGCATCGCTCGCTTACACGTATTACTATTCCGAGTTCAAGAAAATGGATCATGACCTGCACCCGATCTCGGAATATATTCCCAGCAGTTGGGACAACCGCCATATCCTTTCCCTCACGGCAACCCGCAAGTTAGGTCTCTGGGATATAGGTATGAAATGGCGAATCACGAACGGGGCTCCCTTCACTCCTTATGATGCAGAGACCAGTTCACTAATAGCAGCCTGGAATGCCAAGCGGCAACCTTATCTTGACTACTCCCGTTTCAATAGCGAACGGGCCTCCTCATTTCACCAGCTGGACATTCGGGTTGACCGGAGTTTTTATTTCAAAAAATGGTCATTAATCCTGTATGCCGATATACAGAATATCTATAACCACAAGACGCAAAGCCCCGATCTGCTCGTACCGCAGGAGAACCCGGACGGAAGTTACAAAATCGACCCCGAACACCCGGATCACTACCTGATGAGATACATCAAAAATGACACGGGAACATTATTACCGTCCGTGGGTATTATTATTGATTTTTAAACAGATAACCGATTAACACTGAAAATATGAAGAATATTATTTTTGACCTGGGAGGAGTTGTTGTTGAATGGAATGCCAAACGAGTAATTGAAACCTTTAGAGGGAATCCTATTCTCGTGAATTTTGTCAGAGAGAACCGTCTTTTCCTGAACGATTGGCGGGACTACGACCGGGGAGACGTCACTCGCCAAGAACTGATCAACAAAGTCGCCATCTTATCCGGTTGCCCTCCAGAAGACTGTAACGAATTCGTGGAACACGTGAAACATTCATTGGTCTCCATTCCCGAAACTGAAACTTTGATTAAAGAACTTTACGCACGGGGATTCAAACTTTATTGTCTTTCCAACATGTCTGTCGATTTCTACGATTACCTGAAAACACGGGAAGTTTTCAAGTACTTCGACGGGCAAATCATATCCGCCCTAGAACACATGGTGAAACCCGACCGGGAAATTTACGACTTGATTCTAAATCGCTATCATTTAAAACCCGAAGAGTGTCTGTTTATTGATGATTTGGAACCCAACGTGAAGGCCGCACAAACAGTAGGAATTAACACGGTACATTTCACCGACAGGCACAAGGGCTACGAGGAGATCCGAGAAAGACTAAAAGAGAATGTTCTGAATCCGAAATTATAAATACACGAAATCCGAGAATTACCGAGAACGAGTAGGAGTGCCAACATGATTATTGACATTCCTATCCTTTTTTCCGCAAGAAATGATAGAATCGCCAACACATCATTCCCCCAGTAAGCGTTAAGCCCACGGGGTAACCGACCCATATTCCCTCGATTCCCCAATCCAACACGAAACCACAGATATAAGAAACCGGCAACGCAATCACGAAATACCCGATAAAGGAGATCACCGCCATAGAGGTCACGTCTGCCACGCCACGCAAGGCATTAGCAAAAATGATCTGTAAACTGTCACCAAACTGGTAGAATACCAGAATAACCATCAACACGGCTACCAAGTTTACCACATCTTCTGACGAAGTATATAACCACCCGATATGCTCCCGCACCAACAGAAAGAACACGGAAACCGAGATTGCCAATAATCCCAGCAAATGGGTTCCTGCCAAAGTTGCCCGTCGGACTCCTGCAATATCTCCCCGCCCGAAGAAATTACTCACCCGGATAGAAACAGCCGACCCAACTCCATAATAGACCATAAACCCTAACGTGGAGATAGAGGCCACCACCTGATGGGCTGCCAAGGGAACCGTCCCCAACCAACCGATCATAACCCCACTGATACTGAATAATGCTGTCTCCATTCCCATTTGTAAACCGACCATCATCCCCATTCTATTCAGCACTTTCAAATCTCCCGTGTTATAAGTCGTTCGGTGATAGCCGACAAGGTAACGCCGATAAGATTGTTTCCGGAAAAAGAGAATAGCAAAAGCCACGAACATGAAAATTCGCGAGGCCAGAGTAGAAATCCCCGCTCCCGTCAATCCCAATGCCGGAAGTCCCCACACACCATAAATCAAGAGAGAATTCCCGATAATATTCAGCAGGTTAGCCGACAACATAATCCACATGGAAGTCTTTGTATCCGTGATGCCATCAGCAAATTGCTTGAAACTATTAAACATCATGACAAACACGAGAGAGGTCAACTGCAACAGAAAATAAGGCCGAATCAAGGGTAACAATTCTTCCGGTTGTCCCATCCTATGTACATTCAAGTACATAATTCCCATCGCCACAGAAAGGAATAACCCAATCATAAAATTTGCCAACAAGCTGTTACGTAACAACCCGCCAACCCTGAACTTATCACCTCGACCAAAGAATTGCCCGACCAAAGGTGTCAAGCCATAAGAAAATCCCATCCCAAACAGGATCGGAATATTAAACACGCTATTCACGAAAGAAGCGGCTGCCAAGTCGGACGTACTGAAATGTCCCACCATAATATTATCCACCAATCCAACAACCACAATCCCTAATTGTCCCAACACGATCGGCACCCCGATTTTGATCGTCGCCGAATAATCCTCTCTATATTTTTGCAGCCAATTCATTTCAACAAAATAAACCAGGTTGAAAGTTCATAAGGTTTATAAAGCCATATACTACCCCCTCCGCCCCCCCTACACAGGGGGAGAGCTGATTACCAAACGGCCTTACAAACTTTATCAACTCCTATAAATACCCTTTCGCCTTCAACGACTCCTGTACTTTCGTCGCAATCTTCATTCCCCATTGCTGTCCGACAGCCATACTTTCAGTAGCGATTGCCGGTTGTGCGGCAGCCATTTTTTTACCGACAGGAGATTCGTAAAATTTCGTAATTTCCTGTAAATCGGACAAAGTTAGACGCTTATGATAAATCGGGGCTAACATTTCAACCAAGTCATCCACCAATGTCTTCATCATCTCTTTTTCTGCCTCACTCCAAAATTCAGCAGGAACATTCGGGAGTTGTTGTTTCATCATGGCAAACATTTGCGGGATAACAAGCTTGAATGTCGCATCGCTTCCGGAAACCACGATCATTTTTTTCAATGCGGCAACGTATTCTTTAGAAGGTTGAGTTTGTGCTGTCTGAGCGACACTTACACCTCCTATACCCAAAACAAGAACAAGGATAAATAAAATTTTTCTCATAACATCATATTTTAATTTGTGTTACAAAGATACCTTTTTTACACAAAAGTGCGGACGAGACAAGAAAAAACAGAAATAATTTATACCTTGCAGCACAATAACGCAAAGAACTGAACTATGAGATATGTATTTTCACTTTTTGTAACTCTATTATTAGCTTGCGGATCCGTACTTGCAAACGGCCCGTTATTACAGAAATTACAACAAATCAAAGAAATATCCGGTATTCGGGAACTAAAAGTTCAACCTTACACGGAATACTACGAATTCTGGTACGAACAACCGATAGACCACAATAATCCCTCTAAAGGAACTTTCAAACAAAGGGTATTACTGGGACATCGGGATTTTAACGCTCCCATGGTAGCCATCCTCGAAGGGTACGGGATTTACTCCCCGGCAGAAAGCGAGTTGTCAAAACTATTCAAGACAAACCAGCTTACCATCGAACACCGCTTTTTCAACAACAGCAAACCCGAAGGAGAAACACCGTGGACAGACTTAACCTTGAAACAGGCTGCCACTGACCAGCACGAGATTATTCAAGCCTTACGACAAAAAATATATCCGAACACGAAATGGATCTCCACGGGAATCAGCAAAGGGGGACAGACAACCGTCTATCACCGTTATTTCTACCCGGAAGACGTGGAGATAAGCGTGCCTTACGTGGCTCCCATTAACCTGGAAAAAATTGATCCCCGGTTAGAAAAATTCCTTTCCAAACTGGGCGGAACCCCGGAAAACAGAAAATTACTCGAAGGTGGTGGAAAAGATATTAAATGGCAAATCTTCGATTTTCAAAAGAGATGTCTTGAAAATATGGATAAGCTTATGCCGCTCATGCAGGAATTAACGCAAGCAAAAGGCTATTCATTCAACAAGGTTGGCGGGATAGAACGGGCTTTCAAACTCACGATCCTAGAATTCCCATTTGCATTCTGGCAATGGGGAAACAACATCAATGATATGCCCCAACCGGAAGAAGACGATTATAACGAGATATTCAACTACTTGGTGAAAGTGTCTTCCCCGGATTTCTTTGACGACAAAGCCATTGAAAATTTACAAGCGTTCTATTATGCCGCTCTAACAGAAACAGGCATGTACGCTTATAATACCAAGCCGTTCAAAAAATTCTTCAAGGATGAACCGGAACCGATCATCACGTTCGACTTCGCCATGCCTAAGGGATATGAAAATGCCCCGTTCAACACACAACAATTGCAGGATATTAATCATTGGTTACAGACCAATGCAGAAAACATTCTTTTCATTTACGGGGGAAGTGATCCTTGGAGCGCCACAGCTGTCGATTTGAAGAAAAACGACAAATGCCGCAAGTACATCAAAGCCAACATGGACCACAAATGTCGCATTGCAAGTTTCGAAAACCTTACCCGTTCTGCCATTGTCAAAGTATTGAAATCATGGCTCACGGGCACGGAAGTCGAAGAAGAAATTGAAGAAGTTTTAATCTACTAACTGACGAATAATTGCGTCTGTCGCACCAAGTTGTTGATTGACGAACTTTAAAGCACTTTGCCCGGCCGCCTCAGCGATTGCCGGGCTATTTATTAATGAATCCATCAAGGAAGTAAATTGCTCCTTATCCGAGATTGAAAACGCCCCGCCGCAAGCGATCAAATCAACCGCCTCTTTAAACTTGTGATATTTCGGCCCGAACAGAACAGGAATCCCATAGATTGCAGCCTCAAGCGTGTTGTGAATCCCTTTCCCGAAACCACCCCCGACATAGGAGATAGAACCGTAACGATAGATTGAAGACAGCACCCCGATCGTATCAACCACGAGGACCTGACATTTCGTCACATCGGCCGTCTCATCTGTATAGCGAGCAACCGACTTGCGACACTTACCCAAAATATCTTTGATATGCCCCTCCCCTATCTCGTGAGGCACGATAATCCACTTGTAATTTCCTTCCTGCGCGTTGATATAATCCAGAATAATATCTTCGTCTCCGGGCCAAGTACTTCCACAAACCACGGCCCTCCTGTCATTACAGAAAGCCTCCACCTTTTCGATTCTTTTTGCCGCATCCGCAATCTGTTTTACCCGGTCAAAACGAGTATCTCCCGTCTGTTGCACGTGAGTAATACCAATCGTCGACAACAACTTTACGGATTCCTCATCCTGCACGAAAAGACGCGTAAAAAACCCGAGCATACGACGATGCAGATTCCCCCATTTCTTGAAGAACGGTTGCTCCGGACGGAAAATTGCAGAAATTAAATACGTCGGCACTTGATGTTTATGCAGTTCATTCAGATAATTATACCAGTACTCGTATTTCACGAACACGGCTGCATCCGGTTTCCATGTTTCCACGAAACGACGGGCATTTGAAGGAGTATCAATCGGTAAATAATAGATATAATCGGCTCCTTGATAATTCTTGCGAATCTCGTACCCGGAAGGAGAGAAAAAGGTCAATAATATTTTCGTATGAGGCTCTATCTCTTTCAATTTTTCAATCACCGGACGTCCTTGCTCGAATTCTCCCAGCGATGCGGCATGAACCCACACCAATCGTCCCTTTCCACGCTCAACAGCCTCCATCCGTTTCCATATTCCTTTTCGCCCTTTTACCCATAATGCCGCTTTCTCGTTAAAAAGAGAGGCCACGCCGATAGCACAACGATATGCAATAATTCCGAAATTATATAGCATAATTCTATGATTTAATGATTTTAGATTCAGTGATTATTCGAAATTCATAATCATGCACCTAAAATCACATAATCATAAATCACCTAATCACCTAATCATTTTTCGGCTTCAAAGGTATAAAATTTATCGCCCAATGGTATAACTTTTGTAAATAACGTTAAGCAGGGGAGAATGAACGAGTTATTACATTACATTTACTCTCCGAATAGAAGTACGTGTCAGTAAAACATTAAAATAGTCAAGTTATGAAGATCAAAAGTCTATTAACATGCATGATGGTAAGCCTTGTCACGATCCTGCCATTACAGGCTCAGGTCGGCAAGGAAATGAAAGCATTTCGCAACAAGGATGGTATAACCGTAACGATGTTAAACCCATCGCTTTACAGCCTTTACAAACAAGGTGACTTGTCCCTACCTGCGGAAGAGGCTTTGAAAGACATAAAAGAAATCAACGTGATGCAAGTTGACATCAAACGGGCTACCCCCAAGGTTGTGGAAGAAATTTCTCAACGCATCACCCCGATCGTGGAAAACGAGGCCAAATACACGCTCGTGCGCAGCCACCGGGGAGCTTACAGCCAAGAATACCTCTACGTGACACAACATGAAGAACGTATCACGTCTCTCGTTTTATGGAGCGAGGATGCAGAAACACTTTCTATCGTGGAACTCAAGGGTAACATCCAACTGGATAACGTGGATGAAATCGCCAATGCACTAAAAGTGAAAGGACTCGATCGTTTGGCTTACATCAACACGCCGACAGATCAGATTGCATCCGGTTCCGATTTTATCAAAAAACTGGAAGAACGCTTTGGTATAAAAAGAGATTCCATTTTCGGGAAAGATCCTTTTGGTTCATTCCGGGAAAGTTTCGGCAGCATGGACGATATGCTCAAAAAAGCGGAAGAAATGTTCCGTGACATGGGTCCCATGTTTAGCGGAGAATCGGATATGGAAGGGATGGGAGAATCCATTTCCAACGGCCTGGAAGTTATTCAGGAAAACGGGAAAACCCGTATAAAAGTAAACGCCAAAAACTCGGAAGTATCTTACGTGATCGACGGTATCGAATACGCGGCCGATTCCCTTAAAAACGGTATTCCCGACGAAATCGCCACCGTGAACATGATTACCTCCCCGACGAATGCCAAAAAATCATACGTGGTAATCAACACGAAACAGAAAAAAGGACAATTCATCAGTTATGCCAACGGTGTACTGAAATACAAGTACAACAAACAGGAATACACGTTGAATCCCGAAAAGTTGGAAGAACCGGCCTTGATTATCAACAACCGTCTGACAAGAAGTTTCAATATTGATCCGGTACAAATTATACAGATTCGCCCGGTATCCGAATTGGAACGACAATTATTAGGCGCCCCATCAGCCCAAGTCATTATCGTAACCGATAAAATGGGTTTCTTCTTCTAACATTTTTGTAATAAAAAACGTATAGCAGCAATACATGGGAAGGGGCTATCCAAAAAGTCCTGCTTGTATTTGCCAACTACCCCCACCAGCTCCCCCTTACACAGGGGGAGAGCTGATTACCAAGCGGTTTCTCCCCCTGTGTAAGGGGGAGTTAGTGGGGGTAGTTGTTTAAAATTGACTTTTGGGACAGCCTCTTCCTGCTATAAACTAACAATCAACGCATACGTTATGAAATTGGCTGCTATCACGAGAACGGGAAGTTATTTCCTAACATTATTTCTATTCACCCTTACCCCTTCGGCCGGGAATGCCGGGCAATACCAACCCGACCAACCGGAAAAGATCAAACCATATAAAAAGGTAAGTGAACATTCGAACCTGCAACAAACCTTACCCTCTAACGATGAATGGTGGCAACTGTTCAAAGATCCGATTCTCGACACGCTTATTAACAAAGCCGTCATCAAAAACTACGATGTACGGAATGCTATTCGCAAAATAGAGATGGCAAAAGCAAAACTGCGTGTGGATCGCAGTCCCTACTACCCGACTATCTATTTTTCTGCCAACTATGCCCCGGAAAAGAGCAGCCTTAGCGCAGATAAAAAAAATATTATCGAACGGAACGGAACCGCCACCGTCAACCTAAACTGGGAACTCGACGTGTTCGGACGAATCCGGAAAGAGAGTTCTTCTCAAAAAGAATTTTACCTTGCCGCACAAGAAGATTACCGGGGAGTGATGGTATCTCTTGCCGCACAATTATCCACGGCATACATCAACTTGCGGAGTGCCCAGAAACAACTGGAAGTAACCCGTGAAAACATCGAATCACAAAAGAAGGTTATGGAACTCACCGAATCAAGGCTTAAACTCGGATTAGCCTCCCAACTTGATGCGGCACAAGCCAAGAGCCTCTACCTGCAGACCAAAGCGTCATTACCGGGAATCGAATCGACCATTGCCCAGCAAATCAACCTAATCGGGGTTCTTATCGGAGAACATTCGGTTGCCATCCGGGACTCGTTATTGAAAATCCGTCCCATCCCGACCAATCCCCGGCAAGCCGCAAACGGTATTCCTGCCAACCTGATCCGCCAGCGTCCCGACGTACGTTCGGCAGAGAGAACGATTGACGGATTGGCCGAGGCCGTGGGGGCAAGCCGTGCCGACTGGTGGCCCAAGTTCCTCGTGACCGGATTCTTCGGCTACTCGTCCGAAAACTTCGAACAGTTTACGAATAAAGAAAACATGATCTGGCAAATCGCACCCTCTATTAAATGGACGATCTTCAGCGGTAGAAACTTGGTGGAATCCAAGAAATCTGCCCAATTACAACTTGACGAAGAGATCAACTCGTACAATCAAACATTACTGACCGCCTTGCAAGAGGTGGATAATGCTCTGGTAACTTACAACAAATCACTCCTGCAAATATCCGCCTTGAACGACGCATTCCAACAGTCACAATTAACGTTAGATCTCGCAATAGAACAATACAAAAACGGATTGGCCAGTTACCAGACCGTGTTAAGTTCCCAAATCAGTCTTTTGAACTACGAGAATTCCCTTGTGGAAGCCAGAACTGCCTCCCTTCGCTACCTGATAGAACTTTATCAAGCCCTAGGAGGGGGATGGCCTGTCGGAGATTTCTAATTTTAAATTTTAAATTTTAAATTTTAGATTCCAGCCGCACCAGCTACCACGCACCTTATGAACCTTACAAACCTTACAAACCTTACGAACTTTATAAACTAACCATATGAAAGCACTTTCCATCATTTTCGTCGTTTTCCTGTTTCTTTTGGCCGGATGTGGCAAATCGAAGAAACAACAGGAAACAGCTCCAACACCCTCGGTTGCCGTTGATCATCCGCAGTTGCGCACGGTGGTCTATACGTTTGAGTACCCGGGGTATCTACAAGCGGAACAAACGGTAAATCTCGTGGCACGGGTTTCGGGCTACTTGGAATCCTATCAATTTACTCCCGGACAACGGGTTCGCGAAGGGCAAACTCTTTTCGTGATTGAGCCGCAACCTTATAAAGATAAAGTGACACAAGCCGAGGCAAACGTGGAAAGTAGTAAATCGAAACTCGCCTACACAAAAGCATCCTACGAACGGATGCAGGAGGCCGTGAAGACCAAAGCGATCAGTGAGATAGACTACCTTCAAGCCCAATCCGACTACGGAGAAGCCCTTGCTGCTTACGAAGAGGCCCGGAGCCAGTTAAGCCTGGCCAATATAGACCTTTCATACTGTATCGTGAAAGCACCTTTTACCGGACGAATCTCCCGGAACATGGTCGATCCGGGCAATATGGTCGGAACAGATGCCAGTAATTCGGCTCTAGCCACCATATACAAGGATAATCAAATGTATCTCTATTTCAACATGGCTTACCCGGACTTTGCCCGGTTGCCCAAGAATACCCCATCTGCCCTTCCGGTTACCATACAAGACGTGAATAATCCGGAAAAGACTTGGATCGCCGCTCTGGATTACAGTTCCCCAAACATTGACCTCAACACGGGAACCCTCAACCTGCGAGCCATTGCCCGCAACCCGAACGGAGAACTTCTTAGCGGAATGTACGTGAAAGTCATTGTCCCCTACAAAAGTGTCCCGAAAGCGATTGTCATTCCGGAAGCGTCCCTCGGAACCAATCAAGGCGGACGCTATGTTTATCTCGTGGGACCGGATGACACGATCGTCTTCCGTCAAGTGGAAGTCGGAGTACTCACTCCCGATGGGATGCGGGAAATCACCAGCGGTCTCACCCTAGAAGACCGCTACGTAACCAAAGCCCTCATCAACGTACGCCCGGGAATGAAAATCAAACCAACTTTATGATTTAATGATTTACGATTTTAGATTTTAGATTCCAGCCACACAAAAACAACGCTTTGAGAATTACAAAATCTAAAACTAAAAATCATTCATCTAAAAGCAACCAACTCGCGTTGTTGAAATTTAAAATCTGATATCTAAAATTTAAAATCAACAAGATGTTATCTCGCTTTTTCATCAATCGACCGATATTTGCCACCGTTCTATCTATATTAATTGTAGTTGCAGGTGTGATCACGTTGAGATCATTACCCGTGGAACAATATCCCACGATAACCCCGCCCACGGTAGTCGTGGAGGCTCAATATCCGGGAGCAAATGCCACAACCATCGCACAGATGGTAGCCACCCCGATCGAGCAACAAGTTAACGGGGTCGAAGGAATGCTTTATATGTCATCCACTTCTTCCAGTGCTGGGGTCTATCGGCTTACCGTAACCTTCGAGGTCGGTACCGACCTGGACATGGCTACCGTTCTCGTACAGAACCGGGTAAACATGACCCTAAGTTCACTTCCGCAAGAAGTGACAAAAATAGGAGTCACCACCACCAAAGAATCCACCAACGTGGTCATGTTTCTCACGTTGACCTCCGATAACCCGAGTTATGACGCTCTTTACCTATCCAATTATGCAGAATTGAACCTCGTGAACGAATTATCACGGGTAAAAGGAGTAGGCAGTGTAGGGGAATTCGGAGCCGGAAATTACAGTATGCGTCTCTGGCTGAATCCCGATTTACTGACCATCCGAGGCATCAGCCCGCAAGAGATTATCTCTGCCATCGAAAGCCAAAACATACAGGTAGCACCCGGAGCAGTCGGGGCTCCCCCGCTTGCCAGCCCGGTAGCCTTCCAGTACACGCTGGAAACCCAAGGATTGCTGGTCAGTGAAGAAGAATTCGGAAATATTATTGTGAAAACACTTTCCGACGGAAGATACTTACGCTTGAAAGACGTGGCCACAATCGAGCTGGGAAGTCAGACGTACTCGACAAACGCCCTGTTAAAAGGTCAGGCGGTGGCCGCCATAGCCATCTATCAACTTCCGGGAGCAAACGCCCTGGATGTGGCACAACGTATCAAAGCCCGGGTAAACACATTATCCTCGTATTTACCCGAAGGCGTACACCTAAATATCACGCTTGACACAACCGAATTTATTCACGCATCTGTTAAAGAGATATATAAAACGCTGGGAACAGCTTTTCTACTCGTGTTGATTGTCATTCTGATCTTCTTACAAAACTGGAGAGCCATGCTGATTCCCCTGATCGCCATTCCGGTATCACTTGTCGGAACCTTCACGTTCATGGGACTCATGGGCTTTTCCATCAATACACTAACCCTTTTCGGGTTGGTGCTGGCCATCGGCTTGGTCGTGGACGACGCAATCATCATTGTCGAGAACAGTTACCGCCTGATCGAGACCGGAAAATATGCAGACATGAAATCTGCCGTCACCCAAGCCATGAAAGAGGTGTCGGGGGCTATCGTGGGAATTATCCTTGTCCTCCTGGCCGTGTTCATCCCGACCGCATTTATTGGCGGGATCACGGGAATGCTTTACAAACAATTTGCTTTAACCATCGCGGCTGCAACCGTTATCAGCGGGTTCAATGCCCTGACTCTAAGTCCCGCATTATGCGCCCTTTTCCTAAAACCCGCCAAACCATCCAAATTCTTCCTGTTCAAGGGATTCAACAAGTTTTTCGAGAAAACTACGAACGGGTACACGTGGGTGGTACAAGGTTTTATTCGGAAATCGGCATTGGCAATTCTGGCATTCTTGGTTCTTGCCATACTGGCATTCATCGGTTTCTTACGACTACCGACAACTTTCGTCCCGAACGAGGATCAGGGGTATTTCGTGGTCTCCATGCAACTACCGGACGGTTCATCCCTCTCCCGGACAGAATCCGCATCAGCCAAAGCGGGTGAGATATTAAAGCAAATCGACGGGGTAAAAACCTATATTGCCATCAATGGATTCTCTATGATGGACAACGCCCAGAACTCTAACGCGGCCTCCATCTTCGTCATGCTCGAAAACTGGGACAAACGAAAAAGCAAAGCCTTGGGAGTAGATGCCATCACGACCCGATTCAATGAACTGGCCTATCTCGAAATCCCGGAGGCTCAAAGTTACGCCGTTTCCCCTCCCCCGATCCCCGGCCTGGGAGAAAGTAGCGGGTTCGAGCTCATGGTGGAAGACATCAATAACTACGGTTCCACATCCCTGCAACAAGCCGTCGATCATCTGGTTGATGCAGGAAACGGAACTCCCGGTTTGTCCATGCTCCGGTCCACGTTCAGCGCCAGCGTTCCGCAATATTACCTGAACATCGACCGAGACAAGGTTGAATTAATGCAAATCCCGATAGGAGACGTGTTTAACGCTCTCTCGGCATACATCGGCTCTATTTACGTGAATAACTTCGTGAAATACGGCAGGACCTTCCAAGTTAAACTTCAAGGCATTCCCGACAGCCGGAGAGTGATTGATGACGTTTTGTTTCTGAATGTCAAGAACACGCGGAACGAAATGGTTCCCTTCTCTGCCTTCACGACCGTGGAACAACGCCTAGGGACAGAACTTCTTCCCAAGTACAACACCTATTCGGCAGCCTCCCTATCCGGAAGTGCAGCCCCGGGATATAGCTCCGGTCAAGCCTTGACTATCATGCAACAGGTATTCGAGCAAGAACTAGGCAACACGTTCGGTTACGAATGGACCGGACTGGCCTACCAGGAAGAGAGTGCGGGATCGACCACGACAATGATTTTCATACTCGCCATTCTCGTGGCTTTCCTCATTCTCGCTGCTCAATATGAAAGCTGGACTTCACCATTTGCCGTGATCATGGGACTACCCATTGCCCTGTTGGGAGTTGTCATCGGGTGTCTCGTGATGAATCTTCCGATCAGCGTCTATACCCAAATCGGTATCATCCTGTTAATCGCTCTAACCGCCAAGAATGCCATCTTGATCGTGGAATTTGCCCGAGACTATCGAGCTGCCGGGAAACCGATCTCCGAGGCAGCCATTGAGGCCGGAAAGGTTCGGCTACGCCCGATCCTGATGACCTCATTCGCTTTCATCCTCGGTGTTTTCCCTCTGGTCATCTCCACCGGAGCCGGAGCAGCAAGTCGAATCTCGTTAGGGATAGCCGTTTTCGCCGGGATGCTGATGACCTCGTTGGTGGGTACACTTTTCATGCCCAATTTCTACTACGTCATGCAGTCTTTACAAGAACGACTAACCCGAAAGAAACAGAAATCCTAAGGAAATAATACCTATTATTCGAACTTTATTCAGAGATTATTCGGAGCTTCTCCATACCGTGATATTTAAGCCACGAATAAACTCTGAATGATCTCTGAAGGAGTGAGATTATTTGGGTTAGATTACTTCTTTATTTGGGTTAGTTTCGGGTAGAAATACAAAAAAGAGTGTACTCCACAGTTACATGTGTAAAGTACACTCTTTTAAAAACTTAAATTCACCCTCTTAACGAGACTTTCAAACAATTAGAATACAATCGTCATCTCGTTAATCAAGTTCTGAGCATTCGCAATTTTGTCCACGATGAACAGCATATAACGAGCATCCAAGTTGATACATCTTTGCAAGTTTTCCTCGAAATCAATATCACCGGACATAGCCTCTGAGTTTCCATCAAATGCGGTTCCGATCAACTCACCGTTACCATTGATCACCGGAGAACCGGAGTTACCACCTGTAATATCATTGTTCGTGATAAAGTTCACGGAAATGTTGTCAGCACCGTAACGTCCGAAATTCTTCGCGTAATACAAATCTTTCAAATTTTGCGGAACCTCGAACTCGCCACCTTTCGGGCCTTCTTTTTCCATAACACCGGTTAACGTGGTGTAATAATCATAGAACACAGCATCTCTCGGTTTGTAGCTCTTCACGTTTCCATAAGTCAAACGGATAGTAGAATTAGCGTTCGGAGCCCATACTTTGTTCGGTTCCATTGCCATCAATCCATTCACGAACAAACGGTCTCCTTTAGCAATATTGCTACGCATAGAACTCATTTCCCCGCTTAATTTCTGGTAAACCTCGAACAAGCTCTTTCCCGTGATATAACCCAAATCTTTATTCAATTTCTTCATATCCGGTTTTTCAAGGAATGCGTTCAAACGAGCCTCATCCGTGAAAATAGATTTGTCGGACAATTCTTTAGCGAATTTCTCGTAGTTACCTTTGTATTTTTTGTTGATCAAATTGATCACTTCAGGATGCCATTCGGCAGCCACGTTATCACTATAAATTTTGAACAAAACAGCCATCAAGTTTTTATCAACATCTTTGTTGAAATCCTTAAAGAAACCTGCTGCATTTTTCTTGATTGCCTCGATGTACATATCCTTCATTTCAGCCGGAGTATTTGCATCCAAAGCTCTTTCCAAAGTATTAGCCACTTGGAACGCAAACAATGGAACTTCAGGACCTTGCAATGCAGCCTCCTGCATATAAGACATGGCCACGTTATACGGGTGCATAGCCTCGTAACCCTCTTTGATCAAAGTCAAAGCGTTACCATATTTAGCCTTGCGAGCCGGATCAGCATTCACCCAAGCGGTAAATTCACGCTCGATTCTCTCTTTTTCACCCATCGTGTTCAAATTCTCCAAAGCGATATTCTGCTCGTGAGAATATTTCCAATAGTTAGCACATTGTGCATATTTAGATGCATATTGAATACGAGTGGCAGCCGCAGCGTCCATTCCTTCTTTCATGATACGCAACTTCTCGGTACGTACTTTGTAACGAATATCATTGGTTACATCCATCGTCTCTTTCAAACCGAAGCTAGTCAAGAAACGATCGGTTGTTCCGGGGAATCCCATGATCATGGCGAAATCACCATCCTGTACTCCTTTGGCAGAAACAGGCAAATGATGTTTCGGTTTCAACGGAACATTACTCGTGTTATAAGGAGCCGGTTCGCCATCAGGCCCCGTGTAGATACGCATCATACAGAAGTCTGCCGTATGACGGGGCCAAGACCAGTTGTCCGTGTCACCACCGAATTTACCCATACTTTGAGCCGGTGCGCCTACTAAACGAACATCGCGGTAAATCTTGTAAACCAACAAGAAGAATTGATTTCCCTCGAACATCTCCTGTACCTGAGCTTGAAGGTTAGTTCCTTGTACTGCCTTAGCAGAAATTTGTTTAGAAATAGCATCAATAGCCGCTGCACGTTCTTCTTCTGACATATTATCATTCAAAACAGCGTTCACCTGATCGGTCACATCTTCCATACGTTGTAGGATAGATGCAGTAATACCGGGATTCGGTAACTCTTCACTATATTTGTAAGCCCAGAAACCGTTTGACAAGTAGTCATGTTCTACGGTAGAGTGCTTTTGAATCACGCTGAATCCGCAGTGGTGGTTCGTCAATACCAATCCTTTGTCCGAAATAATCTCTCCGGAACAGAAATGCCAGAAAGGACGTCCGTCGTTTCCTAATCCAACGATTGCATCTTTCAACGATGCCTGATTCACGGAATAAATATCTTCCGCCGTCAATTTACAGCCTTGTGCCTGCATCTGCTCGATGTTCTTCCCGAGCAATGACAAAAGCCACATACCTTCATCCGCCCGCACGATTGACGTTGAAAGCAAAGCAAATACAATAATAAAAACTCTCTTCATCTGTTTAAATTTCACGTTTAATATATAATCTGATCTAATTTAATTCCTGTCAAATTATGCCCTCGCCTCCCACAAACGATCGCGAATATACAATTTAATTCAAAGAAACCTTATGTAACTCACCGTGATTTAATATTATTATAACATTTTACAACACGCTGTCTGAGTAAATTAATCTCGTCTTTTTAACCAATTGAATCTCTCCGATTACTTTTATATTCCCGGTGTCATACATACCATTTTAACACCCACACAAAAAAGCGAGTCCCCTCAAAACGAGAAGTGAGGGGACTCTGATCTAAACAACATGCTCTACTATTACTTTACTTATTTTTCTTTTTCAACATTTCATCGATTTTCTTTTCCAACTCTTTGCCCCGAAGGTTTTTAGCCACGATACGATTTTCATCGTCCAGAATAAATGTACAAGGGAGTGTCTTAACCCGGTAGTTTACAACGATCACGGAATTCGGCCCCCGCATATCAGACACGTTCTTCCAATCGCTGCCATCCTCTCCGATAGCCGTCAGCCAGACACTCTTGTTATCATCCAGCGAAACACTGATAATCTCCAATCCCTTAGGACGGTAACGCTTGTATAATCTCAACAAGTTCACGTTCTCATCCCGGCAAGGCTTACTCCAAGATGCCCAAAAATTGACTATTTTCACTTTAGCCCGTGTCTCATGCAAGGCAAGAACACCTCCATCGGCCAATGGCGCACTGAAATCGGGAGCAACAGCCCCCACAGCAATCTTTTGCATCTTATTCAACTCGTCAACAATCCGTTTCCCATAAAACGTGGCCTGCGCCTCCTCTCCCAGTACCTCGTAACGCTCAGTCAATTTTGCCTCGTCAACACCTTCCATTTTGGATGCTACCATCCAAGCCGCAACAATCGAATGATTATACTTTTTCAATAACGCCAATTCCCCGGTCTCCACGTTCAACAGAATCGTCTGGAATTCTCGCTGGAACTCTTGTAACCGAGCAGGATTTGCAATCGCTTGTGCATCTAACCACTCTTGACTCTCCAACAGATAACGATTCAAATCATTGAACTCTGTCCATATCTTCTGGGCCTCTCCACCTCCTTCCACTACCAAAGTTCCGGAAACAGAAGTAATCAGGTAGGGAGCGTTTTCCAACATAATTGTTGCCAATACCGCATCTTTCTTTCCTGTCATCAAGTATACCACGGTCATTTCCGACATTCTTCCCGAAAACTCAAACCGACCATCCGTGACCGTAATATCCCCCAACTCGATCAACCCGTTCTCCGTGTCGGCAATCAACACCATCTGTCCGTTGACCGTGGGATCCAACCGACCTTCAAGCCTGTAACTGCCATCTTGTGCGACGCTTGTAACGATACCACAAAATAACACGCAAACAGCAAATAAAACCTTTCTCATGTCCACTTGTTTTAGGTTAAAAAGTCTCCCGTCTCGATTTTAATATCTCGACGGGAAACTTAAACTCATATGATGAATTGATGTATTATCCCTATTTCCGTTGTTGCGGGAGTGTCAACACCGGCTCTTTCTCCGCTTTCACGGTAGTCTTCTCAATCACCAAACCGTCCACGATTACTCCGGCAGGATAAATCATCGAGGCCGGATAATTGTTCGGCAAGTAATTCAAGACTTCCTCTTTCGAAGATATAGCCACAAACTTCAACAACTTAGTCAAATCCGGTAACCGGAAACTCGTAGCCCGCACACGGGTCTCCCTCCCGTCTTTCAAATCTACCCGGTACACTTCCAGCGTCACACCGGAAATGCCTCTCACGATATAGGCACAGGATTGTCCGGCCTCTTTTGCCGCCTTGATTAAAGCCTTTTTCATCTTTTCGTGAGAGATACCTTTATCCACCTGTACATGAATGGTTCCGGTTCCAGTCGCCACCGTCGGGCTTTGGGGAATCATCATAAACCGGGAACTACCGGTAGTTTCCAAGGCATTTTTCGTCGGGATTCGCCCGTTCAACATCTTCCCGAATACCCCTTTATCCACCAGCGTCATCTCGGCCTCCGGGGTAACCCCCTCCCCGTCAACCTCGTAATAACCATATAATGGCGTCCCATTATATTCTTTTTTCGCCGTGTAATTCTTAACGGTTAAACGACTATCAATAATCCTCTGACCGAACTGATCAGCCAATCCGCCCCGTGTCGGCCCGAGTGAACGGGTAGCAATCAAACCGCCCCGATTCAATAAATTATTTGCTAGAATCGTGGCCACTGCTCCCCCCTCGAACATCACCGGCCCGTTATAATACTCGGTCACCACTGGCGTACTCTTCAAACGCAACAACCCTTCAGCAAAAGCTTTCGCTCTTTCCTTCAATTGCTCTATGGAAGGAAGTTCTGCCGGGTTCTGCAAGGAAAGCGAGAACGAATCACTCAAACTCGAACCATCGTCACAACGCACGCTACCACTAACAGCCAGAGAGATTGCCCCACCGGGTTTCTTCAACTGCACGCCTTCGGTTGTCAACCTGTAAATATCCATCTCCAGCCCGTTAAGCATCACGCTTGAATTGTAAATATCCTTATAATCCTTAAACACGGCCGAAAGCTCCATGACCAACTGGTCAAAAGCAACCGAATCAATCACGAACGGCATTTCCCGTTCCTCCAGATGAGTCACGGCCGGTAGCGGTTGCATATCAGCTAGCCCGGCCTCATCGGCAGGCAACGGATTCTGTTGCAAATAATTCGTCTTTTGGGCCATCATTCCCAGCGAATACTTGTACATCATGTCTGACGATTCCCATAACCCGCGACGAATAACATCATAGTCCACCTCCGAGGGTAATTGCACCGGGGCAATCTGTTCCAGATATTGCACATTACTGTTATTCTGGTAATCACCAAGCATTACCTGCGTTCCGCCATTCATCCTCCACGGGGAGACACTGGAATGTAGCAATCCTCCCAGTGAGCCGATCATCTGAAAATGACGATAACGGGCTATCGTGTATGAAATATAATAGGGTTTCGGACCTCCCGGCAAAATCAATGCCGCACGATTACGATCCAGTTCCGAACGCATGGCAGCAAAAATAATTTTATCCGTATCTCCAACAGCAATATTCTCAGGTTGCGGAGAAGGCAGGATTGGGGCAATATCACGAGCCTGTGCCCGACGCTGAGTCTCGATCTGACTCACGAATATCGTCGGAGAAGATGCCGTCACGGGTACCCATCCCGACTCCGCACCGCAAACGCCCGTGAAAACGCTGGGTTTATCTCCGGCAGCCATGATATTGGAAAACATGGACAAGGGTGTTCCGATCATATCTACCCCTCGCACCAACTCATCGGGACGACCATCCACGAACACCCGGAATACTTCCAACGGGGTCACGTTGAACGAGTTCAAACTTCCACCTTCACCCGTGTACGTGAAACCGCTTGTCACGGTCTGGAAATAGTAACCATACTCTTTCCCTTGTTTCTTGGCCTCCGCAATCAACATGATCCGCAACTCCTTTTCAGAGTATGGCCGGGTTGTCTCGATCACTAGATTCGACTGTCGGGATACGGGATCTCCCCCTCCGGACGTTCGTCCGTGACCGTTACTCACCGGAAATCCATCCAAAGGAATCCGGCTCATCAAAAACTCTTTCAACACACCGTTCTCCACGTTATCCACCCGGCGAGCTTTCACTCCCTCATCATCATACCGATAATAACCATACATATCCGTCCCGGCATAATGTTCCAGCAATGGGTCACAATATACTTGAAATTCAACGGGCAACACTTGTTCTCCCACCATCTTTTTAAACGTCTGACCGCCTGTTTTCAAACGATGGCCTTCCAACCGATGACCGAATATCTCGTGAAAGAATACCCCACTGGCAGATCCCGACAAAATAGAAGGTCCCGTGTATGGGTCGGCAACCGGAGCATCACGCAATGCCAATAATCGTTTAACTATATCTTCCGCATCAGCAATCATTTGCGCATTACCCGGCAATTCATCCGGCGTGTACGCAAAATAACTGGCATTTAATGGCAATTTCATCCCGTCAGCCGCATTCAGCGATGCCGACAATGTCACCCGTGCTGCCACCCGGTTCTGTACCACCATGGTTCCCTCGCTATTCACAAAATAGGTACGCAATACCTGAAAACTGAAATTAGCCGCTCCTTCACGCAAAACCGGACACGCTTTGAACACGGCAGACACCTCATTCATACGCTTTTCCCAAACCCGGATATCCACATTCTGTTTCCCCGCAGGTACAGGAGCCTCATAATAATACTCCACGGGAACCTCTGAAAAACAAGGAGCTTTATCCTCATCCTCCACGCTCATGGAAGTCTTCGTTTTCACTTGGTCATACATATTACGGGCAAACTCGTAACGTTTTAACGTTTCTCGCCAGATGGCCTCCCGGATTGCCTCCGGAGCCGCATCATCCAATGGCAGGAACACGCCTTGGGCTCCCCTGGCCTTTTCTCCGGCCACTCCACCTTGCTGGTTATATTTAAAATTATCCAGTTCCGGACTACCCAAACGTACTTGCGGAACCAACATTCGGGAATGATTTTCATTCGATACCGCCACGGCACCAAATGAACTTGTCACGGTCACCGTGTAATCGTCCATGACCCGTAAATTCATATAATAGGGAGCAGATTCCTGCTTTTTTAACTCCTCCATGTTGTACTTCAATTCCTGTTTCATCAGTTGCAAGAGGCGATCCTCTTGTTCCTGACCAAACACCCCGGAGAAAGTCAATAGCAATACCCCGCTTAGAAAAAGTCTTATAAAATGATTCATTCTAAACATTACTTCTTGATTCTATTTATGGGGCTGTCCCAAAAGTCATTTTTCAAACTCCCTCCCCCCTTCGGGGTACTCCCTCTATAAACAGAGGGAGAGTTAAAATACTCTCTGTCTTCGGGAAGAGTCACCAGCTCCTCCTCTGTTTATAGAGGAGGTGGCACGAAGTGACGGAGGAGTTTTTTGAAATAAAATGACTTTCTGGCCAACCGTTAAATAATATTTTACTTATAGAGAACTATATCCCCCAAGTTAACTTTACAAAAACCACTCGTATCCATCTGATCACGTAGGGAAATCTTGATATAACGAACCAGTCGGGTCCCCTCAACCATCGGTAACAATGTCACCTCACCAGAACTGCGTCCCAATGTGTTATTTTCAAAATAAGTCACATCCTTCCAAATAATCCCGTCCGCAGATGTCTGCACGGAAATCGTGGTAGGCATGAAATTCACCAACCCGGTATTACCGCCCCATTGGCCGTAATAAGGCTGGGCAATCTTTATTCCCCGAATTTCCGTGGCCGTCAACAATTCCATCTGTAACTCATAATAACGTATACTGGCCAAAGGAGTCGTGATCCAAGCACTTTCCGAATTATTATCCATCAGAAGCTCCAAATCTGCATCCGCATAAGGATCAGACGGTACACATTGAATCCGTTTCCCATCCTCATCCTCTTTAAAAGCCTCTTTCGGGATAATCTCCATAGTTGGTAACTGGGAATATCCCATATAAGTCATGTATGGTAATTCCGAATCAAAATAAGGCACAAAATATCTCGCACGCCCATAATAATCAATCTTTAATCCCAATATATCCGACTCATTTGCCTTATCCAATACTTGACGACTTTTTTCCTTATCTCCCAATATATTACTCTTGGCATACTCCGTCACGTTTCTCTCATCCAAATAACGATTCTTACGAAATACGAGCTTTTTCAAATTCGGGCAATACAGGATATCCTCGAAAGTTTCCATATCGTAATCAAACTCCAACTCCTGCGCATTCTCCACGAACTCTTCAAACCGCACTTCATCCTCTTTTGTATCCGTGTGATAACCATAACGTCTGTGGATCGCATTCACGAACCCAGCACTATAATTTTTCTTCCGGCTTATCACGTACGGGTCGAACTCGATAATATCCGGGCAATCCTCCAACTTTCCTCTCCGAAGTACATAAACCGTGTCTGCCGGGTTCATACTCACATCCGAGATCGTGACAAGCGTATTATAACTAGTCTCTTTATCGAACGTGTAATATCGTGTATCTCCGGCAGAATTCTTGTATTTCAATTGTAACTCAATAATATTTTCGTTCCACTGGTCGGAAAAGAAAATCATCTTATTCTTCAGAAAATAAGATCTCGTAACCCCTCTGGTGAATGCCAACATAATCTCATGTTCTCTCGTATAGGGACGCCCGTAGGTTGTTTCAACCAAAGACTGATTTCCCGCGGCATCCACGGCACAGACATCAAACCGATACGTCCCATCCTCTAAATTCGTTAACTCGTAAGAAGTTGACGCTCCCGGCAACATAACCGAATCCCTGCGTTCCTCACATGACCAGATTACTTTTATCTTATCGATCGTGGCATCTGTTCCATTAATCCAGTCCACCATCAACCTCTCCCAACCGGGAGTGGCGTGAACTTCCGTACATTTAGCCACGTAACGGATTTTCCCGTCTCCCGCGAAATCGCTATACGTGTCCTCCAGACTCTCGTTACAAGCAGTCAATAATAGTACTGCCGCAAACCAGTATAATATATTTCTTCTCATTCTCATCGCTTAATTCTTTTTTACATAAACTTCCAGCTCGTGCAAGGTAAAATACTTTTGCTGATTACTGTTTACTTCCGAATTCATCCGCTTGAAGGTATCATGCACAATAATCTTCAAATAGCGATAGGTCTCGTCAATCGTGGGGAAAACAACATCCACGTAAATCGGATCTTTTTGGGCTAGCTCTTCCACGGTCTTCGCAGCCACAGTGGTCGATGACGTGAGGAATGACCACCTGTCACTCGCAGTAGTGGCATCACGCTTTTGATCCAATTTCCCTAGAGGTACCCAATCCCCGGAATCCGGGTCTGAAGAAGTCTTGCTACCGTACACGGTCAATTTACACGGAGTCTTATCCTCGTAACAACCGGACCAAATATATCCTAACTCCTGCCCCGTAAGCGGGTTGGATGCATTACTCAACGGGTACAAACAATACAAACGCAGCCATGCCGGCACCTTTTGTTCTCTCAAATCCAGAACTATCGGCTTGTCATAAGCCTGGGGACCTGCCAGATAGGTAGCATACGTCGTGGTACTTTTACGTTCCGGTTTATTTTCCTCGATAGCCGAGGCAACCAGACGGACCTCTCCTTTCAACTCCCCATCAAACAAATACTGCACGCCAGTTTTAGCGATACCATTCTCCACGGAAAGCCCGAAATCATTAAAATTTTCTGCTTTCATTGTCCATTGTTCCGTCGGGAAAGCATCAATATCCGGGTAAATTTCCTGTCTCACCCGGTAACCCTGGAAATCTTCGGTACGGATCACCACCGTGTTTTTCGCATTCTCTTGCTGCACGGCAAAATTCAACGTATCACCTCCTTGAAGAATAGGAAAACTTCTCATCTGGATCGTGTCCTGTTTCTGCGTCTTCGGGTCTATTCCCAAGTAAAAAATATGTGCCATCCCGGTTACAACCGCGGGACTCTTGTAAATCACCTGAAAACCATTCCAAGAAGAATGTATCTCTACATTATCGAAAAAAGTCCACGGTGCGCTGTCCAGCGTTTTAAAACTATACTCGTACAAGGCCGATTCCTCATCCCGATGATTGACGAATGAAATCCGGACACTCACGTCCTGCGCTTTCGTAAAACCATCCAGCAAAAGCGAATCACCGCTATATCCACAAGTTTTCAATATTTCCAACCCTTGCCAATTCTTATAACGCACATTCATGGCAAAAATGTCACTGTTATTCGGCAAAGAATAGTGCATCATGGCACCTCCCTCCACCGGGGTAAATTTAAGTTCCAAACCTTCCGTCGACACGCCGAAAACTGAATCGTCGTCACTACAAGCCGAAAAGCTGAATATTAACAATAATAACAAAATTGTATTTTTCATCATTCTATCTTTTACGGGTTAAAATTTACAATCGTAAATCAAAACTTCATTTACCATCCGGGGTTTTGAACCATTCCGGAAATCAAGATCTCTTCAGCATTGAACGGTTCCAGATAATCCCGCGGTGCCACGAACTTATTTTTGCTCCACACCACGATCGGGCCGTTCTCGTTATTATAGAATGTTTGGAATGTTGTTCCCAGAATATTCCAACCATACTGTTTCTCGTTCATCACTTGGTGAGCGATTGTCCAACGACGAATATCCCAATAGCGATGTCCCTCGAAAGCGAATTCGATACTGTATTCTTGGCGAATAATTTCACGCATACCAACTTTCGTATCTACTTTGGAAGAGAAATTGGAAAAAGTTTTCCAGGCCTCCCGTACCGGTAGAATACCAGCCCGTTCCCGCACTTTATCAAGAGGATCATACACCCGGTTATCCGGCTGCTCCAGATACTCGTTCCAAGCCTCCGCCTGCATCATATACACCTCGGCCAAACGTAAAACAGGGAATGTTTCCTGTCCTTTCAGATTCGCCACGTAATTCGAGGTCGCAAAATTTCCGAAAGTCTGCTTTTTCAACCAATAACCGTTAATATTTTGCCAGTTATTGCTCACGATAAAGTCTTCTTGTGTACCCCAAGACTCATCTTTATGAGCCTCCACCAATAAGTTATAATTTCTTGTTGCCGTGTTTGTCCCACGCTGCCAGTACATCCGGTCGCCCGCAATACTCGCGTAAAAACGGGGTTCCCGACGCAGGTGAAGATTCACCACTGACGTGTTCATCGGGATCACATCCTCGTAAGTCACGCTACTCTCAGAACCCAATTTATAACGATTCGCGTAGCTCCATGAATTATCGGCATCAATCGGTAACCCGTGACTGGTGTAATACATTTCCACCATTTTCATCGAGGGAGAAAGACAACCAAGTAAACTCTCGTTAAAATTCACCTCGTCATCCAATAACCGGGGCAATGTAAACCGATAAAATTGCAAGGTTCCCCATTTCATTTCCAACAAATACTCTTTATTATCGAAACGAGAGAACATACTACTTTCGATGTCATTCATCTGGTTCAACAACTTAGTCTTTTTCGTGGTTTCCTCCGTGTATAAATCCCGGTCTCCCACGGCACAAATCTCGGCAGCCTTATCCGCAGCCTCTGCAGCCAGCAACCATTTATTCCGGTCGTAAGAAGAATTAAAAAGTAACTCCCCGTTCTTATTCTTGAAATCGGAATAGAAAGCGTTCCCGTTAAAAAGAGGGGATGCGGCATAAAGCAATGCCTTAGCTTTTAAAGCATACAACGCCTCCAGACAAATCGTGTGCCCGTAAGCCGGGTCCCGCTGATTATGCATCGGTATATACGGCGCCGCCTCATCTAACAACCTGACAATCTCTTTGAAACAAGTATCCACGTGCTGACGCGGCAATTGATAAGCACTCACATCCAGCTCCATCGGCATATTCTGAGGTACGAGACAAATCGGCCCGTAACGACGCACTAACTCGAAATAAATAAACGCTTTCAAGGCCTTCACGTCAGCTTTCCACCATTCCCGGTCTTCGTCGGTAATATTGTAAGTATTATCGATATTCTCCAAAAAAGTATTCGCGTTCCGAATAACCGTGTACATCTTGTACCACAACGACCCGTAAGGACTTTGTGACATCTGCAATCCATCCGCCACCTTCAGCCCGTCAAGACGGAACGTAGTTGAATTGTACAATGCCTGACAAGTCACGAATTCATCGGCCCCCAAAAAGGAGGTATTATTCGTCAAACTCGTAAGCACCGTATTTACCTCTCCATACAGCCCCTTCCACCAGGATTCGGCTTTCGTTCGTTGCTCGAAAAGCGATTCCACCGTTTCAATATCCTTCTCCGGTACCCGGTTCAGATAATCGCATCCGGTCAGCAAAAGCATTCCGCAAAGTATATATAATAAATGTTTTCTCATCATCGATATATATTAAATTAAAAACTTATGTTCAAACCGACTGACCAAGTACGCTGAATCGGGTAGTTGAAACCGCTGTCCCCCAACTCCACGTCCCAGATCTTAAAACTGGAAATCAGGAAAGGATTGTTTACCCGGGCATAAAACTTCACGTTCTGCATTTTGATCTTGCTCAGGAAATCCTGCGGTACATTGTACGCCACTTCGATCGAAGTGCAACGTAAGAAACTACTCTCCCGCATGAAATAAGTAGACTTCCGTATCTCTGTATTATTCTTCCAGTTTTCCTGAGGATTATGCGCATCAATGGATTGCGTGGAAAGACGCGGCCAGAAAGGACGTTCTTTCATGTTATTTTCGTTCCAATGATCATCGTAAATCGCCTTCAACATCGCCCGGTTTTTCACAAACGGACTGATTTTCATCGGGTCCATAAAGAACGCCCGTTTGCCCGCTCCCTGAAAAGCAAAACTTAACTCGAAATCCTTCAAATTGAAAAAGGCACTGAAACCGTAAATCAATCGAGGGGTTGTCGGGAAACCGATATACGTGGCATCATTCACGTCAATCACGCCGTCCCCGTTCAGGTCGCGATAGCGAATATCACCCGGCATCACGTCCCCACCTTGTCGGGGGGAATTATCAATCTCTGCCTGATCACGGAAAACGCCCTCGGCAATGTAACCGATTTGCTGTGAAATCTCATGTCCGACCTTCTTTTGCCATTTCGGCTTATTGGCAGCCTCTTCAATATCTCTATACTCCGCCTTATTATAGGTAAACGTACCACTTAGAATGGTCCAAAAATCCGGAGTAAAAGCGTGTTGCACTTTACCCGAAAGATCAATACCTCGGGAACGAACCTCTCCCACGTTTCCGATCTGTAAATACTCCAACCCGGTAGATGCCGGCATCGTGTAACGATAATCTATAATATTATGGCGAACCTCCTGGTAAATATCGGCATTCAATTCCACGATTCCACCAAAGAATTTCGTTTCGATACCCAAATTCGTCTGTTCTGCAATTTCCCAAGTAATCTTGTCGTTAGGATAAGACTTCACCACGGGACGCTGTAAAACGGTACCACCCGGTGCCGGGTCCATGATACTCACTTTATCCAACAAGGGTAAATGGGCAAACCGCGGGGAATCAATCACCCCGTCGTTTCCGACCTTACCCCAAGAGAGACGGAATTTCAAGAACGAGAACCAACGTCCCACGTTGTCTGCCATAAAACGTTCCTTGGATGCAATCCATGCACCACCAACCGCCGGGAAAAATCCCCATTGATTGTGCTTGGCAAAACGCTCCGAGCCGTTGTAACCGAAACTCGCCTCGGCAAAATATTTATCCTTAAACCCGTAGGTTCCACGCATGGACATACCCATATTCCGGTGAGGAATACCGTCCAGTACAGTTTCCGTATTAGAGTACGTCGACTCCTGCACGTTAAACACGGCAGTTAAACTGGTTTGGTGTTCACCCCAGGCTGCCACGTGCAACCCCCGTACCTCGTAACTCATTTGTGTAGACTGAGAACTATTACCATACGCTTTCGACAACGTCCGCGATGCGTTACGTTCATTCAATGCCAGTAATCGATGCTTTCCGGTTTCAAAACTATAATCGGCTAACGAATACAAATAAGGTTCCGTTTTGTAAGCATTGGTATAATATCCCGTCTGGTTCATGGACACGGATGCCCGTAACTCCAATCCTTTCAACAAGGCAGAAAGATTATGAATATACTCTGCACGTGCCACAGCCGAATAACGGCGGCGGTCCTTGTACCCTTGGTGAAGATCCTTGTAAGGATTAATCGTGTTCAAATCCACGGCTCCAAAGCGAAGGTGCGGCCAGCCATACGTCTCGTCTCCCGGATAAAGAGGAGCAAAATCCACCGGAGAGGCATTGAACGCCATGTAATAAGCCTCCGTCACGTCCGCATAAGGCCCGTGATATTTATCCAGATTGGCTGATGTATTAATATTCAAGCGAATCCCCGCACTCAAATCGATATTCAGGTTCGCCCGGAAAGAAAACGTGTTGTTCTCGATGTTACACTTGAACTGGTTCAAACGGTCGGTCTTCAACATCCCCTCGTCCCGAACATAGTTAACAGATGCATAATACTGCACCAACCGGGAACCACCCCGCATATTTAACCCCGCACGATGGTTGATCGAATAATCCTGAAACATGATATCATACCAGTCATTGGCAGGATATACCCAATCAGGATAAAGTCCGGATTCCGTACGCTGGATACGTTCCACACTATACTGCGGGGTTGCCGACGGATTACGAGACAACAAAGCCCGGTTATACATCTTCATGTAATCCACGGGATTAACGACATCAATTTTCTTGGTCGGAGCGCTCACTACCATCTCGTAACGAACCGAGGTATAAACACTTCCCTCCTGTCCTTTCTTGGTCGTAATCAGAATTACACCGTTAGCCCCGCGAGCCCCATACATTGCCGTAGCCGACGCATCTTTCATCACGCTGAAACTCTCGATGTCCTCCGGAACCATACGGGAAAGGTCCAACTTGGATGATTCCACCCCGTCAATCAAGATCAGCGGGTCAACGTTGGCCGAGGTCTGGAAAGAGGTTATACCCCGGATATAAAATTTCGTGTTCATCTCTTCTTCCGTCAACGCACCGGGAATACCTCCCGTCTGCCAACCGATCATACCGGCAATTTTCCCGGTAAACTGGCTGGTCAAATCACTACTGGAAGACTTTAAACTTCTAGCGTCCACGGTCGTGATAGCCGACACGACACTCTCTTTTTTCTGTTCACCGAACGCCACTACTGTCACTTCCTCGATATTCTCGGCCGTGGGATTCAAGTGAACGTTCAACCTCGTTTTCCCCTTGATCGGGACAACTTCCGGCTTATAACCGATAAACGAGAATCTCAACGCATCCTCCGGCCTAGCGGTAATCGTGTAACGCCCATCTGCATCCGTGGCAACCCCTTGAGTGGTTCCCTGTATGAGTACCGTGGCACCGGGAATAGGATTCCCTTTCTCATCAACAACCCGACCGCTAACAGTCAACATTGTCGTTTCCTGTTTCGGCCCCACGAGAATCTTACCATTCCCTTGCTGGGAACAAGTCAGCCCTGTGCCTTCCAAACAGGCCTTCACCGCCTCGAAAACCGTGATGTCATCCAGTTTCAAGGTAATCTTTTTCGACTCTTTTATGACAACTTCCTCCCGGAAATTGACTAAGTCCCCACTCAAGCGGTTGATCTCATGTAAAGCACGCGTCAGACTGTACTCCTTGAAATCAATGGAGATAATTTTCTGATTCTTCTGCTGGCTAAAAACAGAGGCAGAAGATAGTAACAGCGTTGCCAAGAAAAGTAAAAAAATACTAAACATTCTTTTGCAAACGCATAAAAGTCCCAAAAAGACTTTCGGTTTCGTTCTTTTTGTCATAAATTTGTGTTATTAAATTTAACATGGGCCTTGTCTCGCACAAGGTCGTCAAAGTGGAGCCGCCTGCCAAAGTTGCTCCATTTTGTTTTTATAGTGGGTCCGTCACGTAAACGGTATCTCCCTCTTTTCTAAACTTCGGCCCTCCGGTATAAGTGAAGGCATCTAATATGGATTCCAACGTCTCGTCCTTACTGAAATACCCGTTAAACGTGTATTGATTCCGGTCTTTGACCTGGTATATAAATCTCACGCCATACCAGCGCTCGATCTGGCGAGTAACGACCTCGATATTCTCTTTGTTAAACATGAACATCCCCTCTTTCCAAGCCATAACACGATCCAGATTAACCTCCCGTACACTTAACTTACGAGCTTGCACATCCCAGCCGGCCTGTTTCCCAGGTTGCAAGATGATTTTTCGGGTCGTATCTGCTAAAGGTTCCACGGCGACCTTCCCGGTAAAAAGCGTGGCATAAATATCCGATTCATCCTTGTACGCCTTTATATTGAATGACGTTCCCAGTACCCTCGTCCGGATCTCGTTCGCCTCGACAATAAAAGGACGTGCCGCATCCGGCGTTACTTCGAAAAAAGCCTCCCCGACCAGCTTCACCCGTCGTTCCCCTTTCCCGAAAAATACCGGGTATTCCAACTCGCTCTCGGAATTCAACCAAATCCGAGTCCCGTCACTCAATATCAACGAATAAAACCCTCCCGTGGAAGTAATCACTTTATTGATTTCCGGCTCCGGGGAAACGTCCCCCGCTCCTTGCCCCGTATTCGTATCGTAAACCAATTTCGCCTCTGCCCCGACAACCACCGCAGACTTCAACCTCAAACTATCCCTGTGCAGTCCCTGCATTCCAACTCTTTTCCCATCGCCTAACACTAATATCACCTTATCCTGCACGATCGGCTCTGATTCGATTTTAGCCACCCGCATCTCTTCCATCCTTTCCGGATGCGACTCTCCGACATACTTATACACGAACAGACACGCCACCAACAAAACGGCAGCCACGCTTCCTCCCCACAAGGAGATTCGTTGAAGTTTTCTCTGCCTGTTCCGTTTCGCCAAGGTTCCCAATATATCAGACTGCAATTTTCCGTAATCCGTCACCCCTTCAAATTCTGCTTTCAAATCCCGATACTCTCTCAAGCTTTCGTCAGAAACAATTCTGTCATAAATTGCCTGCCGCCCATCCCCGGCTTTCATCCAAGCCTCAAGAACCCGCTTTTCCTCTTCCGTGGCGGTTTCATATCTCATCTTTAAGATAATCCGGGCAATTTGATGACTATTTAATTCTCCCATTATTTCTATTATTTTTACTAAAGACACCACTAACCCATATTTGGTATTACACGGGAATAAAAAAAATTCAAAAAAGTGAATTTCCGCCTCTTTTATATAAAGCACCATACATAACATTTAATTTATAAAGTTTTTTCGTAAGTTTGTGACGTCAGTATTCATACAACATTGTATCGAGAAGGTAGGTCTGATCAATGAAACGTTTTTTATGCGAAAAAATAAAGATGCTATGGGCGGTCACTTTGATCTGGGTAATTTTATCCGGGATCATTTTGCGTCTTTATGTGCCATCGCCTTTAAAATCACGGGAAATTCGGAAGTCGCCAAAGATTTAGCCCAAGATGTTATCATCAAGTTCTGGGAAAATCAAGGACAACACAAACAATTGGATTCCATCGAAAATTACCTATTTATCATGATCCGCAACGAAGCACTAAATTACCTCCGGGGTCTCTCCCGCGAGAAGAACCGCCACGAAAAAGCCTCTCTAAACTCCGAACAGGAGGAATCCTTGTGGGACACCATCATCGAACAAGAAGCCAACCAGCTACTTCAAACTGCCATTGCAACTCTCCCCCCGCAATGCAACCGAATCGTAGAACTCTCCCTCACGGGCAAAAACACGAAAGAGATCGCAGAAACCCTCGACATCGCCGTGAATACCGTGAAAGTCCTAAAAAGCAGGGCCATCCATAAACTAAGGGAATATTTCTCCCGAAATGATATTTGGATCGAGTTTTAAATCGTCTCCATATAACGATTTCACACAAAGAATAGCTTATCTTTGTTACATATTTCCAAAATCAATACAATAATTCATTATGGCACAAATTACATATAGCAAACAATATTCCGATGCCATTCAGGCAATTAAACAGGCCATTTTGCAGAGTCGCTACACGGCAGCTCGATTGGTCAATCGAGAAATGCTCGCCCTATATTATGCCGTAGGTGAATACATCTCACTCAATAGTCGAACAAACACGTAGGGAACCGGTGCATTAGAGTTCATATCGCAACAATTACAACAAGAATTACCCGGACTGCGAGGATTCTCTATCACCAGTCTAAAAAAATGCGTACTTTTTTCGAAAACTGGAATAGTATATTTTCAAACCGTCCGTCAACAACGGACAAAAACACATCCTCATTAATCCCAGAAAATATAACTATTACAATTCGTCCGTTGACAACGGACGAATTGAATATTTCTGACTTGGAATCTTTTATAAGTATCGGGTTCACACACCATTATGAAATACTTTTAAAAACATCAGATATAGAAGAACGTTTATTCTACATCCGTCATTGTGCTACTGAATTTTGGAGTGTCGAAAAATTAAGATACTATTTGAATGAAAAATCCTATTTTAAACAAGCGGTAGCCAATAATTTCAATCAAACCATCACAAATGTAAATTATCGTAAACGAGCCATACAATCATTCAAAGATGAATATCTCCTTGATTTTATCAACATCAAGGACATTGATGAGATTGATGAACGAGTTATTGAAAACCAGATCATTCAAAACATAAAGAAATTTATCATGGCACTCGGTTCTAATTTCTCATTTTTAGGTAACCAATACAGACTTATTGTAGATGAACAAGAGTATTTTATCGATTTACTATTTTTCAATCGCCATTTACAAGCGCTCGTTGCCATCGAACTAAAACGAGGCGAATTCAAACCCGAATACGCAGGGAAACTCAATTTTTATCTCTCGGCTCTGGATGAATATGTGCGTCTTCCACACGAAAACCCCTCTATCGGGATTATCCTCTGCAAATCGCAACGTTCGAAAACCGTTGAATTCGCCTTTCGCGACACTTCAAAACCGATGGGTGTTGCCACATACAAATTGGCCAACGAATTACCTAAAGATTATGAGGGGATTTTACCTAGAGCCGACGAATTGAAGAAACTTTTAGAAGAAGAAAATAATGACTAATACGAAGTAAAATTTCAAGAGAATCAATTTCTTACAAAAACAAAATATTTTTCTAAACCATTAATTCACATCATTTTTCCATTATATGAACTCCTTATCATTTTCTTGTTGTATTTTTGCAGCGGAAAAAAGCGATGACATGGAAAAAACGAACATAAGAGCGTACACGTTACAAGAGTTAGCAAACGTCCTCGTACAACACGGGGAAAAAGCATTCCGGGCAAAACAAATCTGGCAGTGGCTTTGGCAAAAGGGAGTGACCCGTTTCGAGGACATGACCAACTTGTCAAAAGACTTCCGGGAATTCTTGGACAACCACTTTATCCTACAAACGGCCACACTCACCCATAAACAAGAGAGTAGTGACGGTACAACGAAACTCGGCTTTACCCTTCCCGACGGGAACCTGATTGAAACCGTACTTATCCCAAGCAAGGATAAATCAACCGTGTGTGTCTCCTCGCAAGTAGGATGCAAACTGAAATGTAGCTTTTGTGCCACGGGAGGGTTGGGGTTCACCCGAAACCTGTTACCGGAAGAAATATTCGACCAAGTAGTTGCCGTGAAACGCCTGGGAGAAGAACGGGGACTACCGCTATCCAACATCGTACTGATGGGCATGGGCGAACCACTTCTGAACTACGAGAATGTCCTTGCCGCCATAGAACGCATCACGGCAGAGGATGGATTGGGAATGTCCCCCTATCGCCTCACGCTATCCACCTCCGGCATCGTGGAAGGCATCAAGCGACTGGCAGATGACGACGTTCGTTTCAACCTTGCCATTTCACTCCACTCGGCAGTCAACACGACCCGGGACAAAATTATGCCGATAAACAAGGCTTACCCGCTTACCGAACTCGCCGAGGCTATTCGGTATTTCGTGGATAAAACGGGGACACGTCCCACGTTCGAGTACCTGTTACTAAAAGGTGTCAATGATAGTCTCGACGATGCCAAGGCTCTCGCCTTGTTCTGTCGACAATTCCCCGTGAAAATCAACATTATCGAGTACAACGAAGTGGACAACGCCCCCTACCGTCACAGCCCGGATGCCTGCAGGGATCAATTTGTTCGCTACCTCGAAAGCAAAAATATCGTGGTGAATATCCGTCGCAGCAAAGGAAAAGACATTGATGCGGCTTGCGGACAACTGGCCAACAAGAATAGTTAGCCTACTACATTTTTAGCTATTCTGACTTAGGCTTATAGTAAACTTTTTCAAGGTAATACACCGTGTTTACCCGTTGCACATTCGATGCACTTAGGGATTAAAGACGTATCAACTTCGCTACAAAGACGTATCAAAGACGTTCGTGAACGTCTTTGATACGAATTCGATTTATCTTTAATTTTTGATTATCTGGTGATTACCTTAAGTACTTATCTATTCTTCATTTGATAATACCTCCCCAAAGGCATTATGAACTTTACAGACTTTATAAATCTTATAAACGAACATCGGCCCCCGACTTCTCGTATTACAAGAAACTAAACACCTAATTATCAACTCATAGTATGAAGTTCTTCTTATTAGCCGTATTGCTCGTCGGATGCAATATCATGGCGACAACAGCACAATCCGACAAAATCGTCGATAACCGGGCCATAGACACGCTGGATCTAAAAAAGTACGTCGGCCTATGGTATGAAATCGCACGCTTTGACCATCCTTTCGAACGAGGCTTGGTCGGGGTTACAACCGAGTACACCATCAAACCCGACGGAAACATCGAGGTTATTGGACGAGGTTACCAAGATAGTTTCCAAGGGGAGAGAAAAGAAATCGTGGGGCACGTGCACATCCCAGACACGACCCAACCGGGAGTTCTAAAGGTCACTTTTTTCTTGATTTTCAAGACAGACTATCACATTCTGGAAGTCGAGAATGATTACAGTGCAGCCCTCATCGGAAGTTCTCAATGTGATCATCTCTGGATTGTGAGTCGTACCCCAAAACTCCCTCCCAAGAAATTGAAAGACTTGATGCAACGGGCACAACGCAGAGGGTACGACACGACCGCCCTTATCTTCGTCCCGCATGGGCAGGAACAAATTCAAGAAGAGTTGACCAAACTCTGAGTTATTTTCCATATTTTTGAACAACCAAAGGTTCAGAAATATGGAATTATTTATACTTATATCCTGCGTTTTACTTCTCATTCTCAACATTATCCTCATTGGATTACACGTTCGTTCCCGCAAGGACAACACCGCACGGGATGTATCACGCTCCATCTCGGACCTCGAAAAAGTGATCCGGGACGAATCACGCTATAACCGGGAAAACGATGAGAACCGTTCCCGCAAAGACCGGGAAGAACTCGCCTCTACCCTCAACCATTTCCGGACAGAACATCGAGAAACCTTAAAGAATATCACCACCCAGACTAACTCCGCCATACAAGCTTTCCAGAAAAGTTTTGCAGAAAGCATGGAATTATTCAACCGCCTGCAACGGGAAAAATTCGGGGAGCTATCACTCCGTCAACAGGAACTCCTGCAAAACACGGAAAAGAAACTGGAAGAGATGCGAGCCACCGTGGATGAAAAATTACAGAAGACCCTACACGAACGTATCGGGCAATCATTCGAACTCGTCAGCAAGCAACTGGAAAACGTGCAGAAAGGCTTAGGGGAAATGCAGACGCTGGCACAGGATGTCGGTGGGCTGAAACGGGTGCTTAGTAACGTGAAAATACGGGGAACGATCGGGGAAGTACAACTTTCCATGCTATTGGAGCAAATTCTAGCCCCGGATCAATATGATGCTAACGTAAAAACTAAACCCGGATCGGACAAACTGGTCGAATTCGCCGTGAAACTTCCCGGACGGGCGGAAGGAGACGAATCGGTCTACCTTCCCATCGACGCCAAGTTCCCGAAGGACGTTTACGAACAACTCCTTGACGCCTACGAGTCCGGAGACTTACAACGGGTGGAAACCACTTCCCGCGTACTCGAACAGACCATTCGCGGTATGGCAAAGGACATCCGGGACAAATACCTAGCCCCACCGCATACCACGGACTTCGGGATCATGTTCCTGCCTTTCGAGAGCATATACGGAGAAGTTACCCGCCGGGCAGCCTTGTTGGAACAATTACAGCAGGAATACCACGTGATTGTCACGGGGCCGACCACACTAGCAGCGATACTGAATAGCCTACAAATGGGATTCCGCACGCTGGCCATCCAAAAACGCAGCAGCGAGGTGTGGCGTATCCTTGGTGCCGTGAAGGCCGAATTCGAGAAGTTCGGGGGACTTCTGGAGAAAGCCCAGAAAAATCTCCAAACCGCTAACAACCAACTGGAAGAGGTCATGGGCAAACGAACCCGAGCCATACAGCGACAACTACGTTCGGTAGAGGCCCTCCCGGCTAAAGAAGAGCAAAACCCACTACTGGATTCATTTTCAGAAGATGACGAGGCATAAAAACGACAAAGATTTTCACCTAAAATAAAACAAAACACGACTTGCTAGATTCTTTCCGCAGTTTTTATTAGCTTTGTCCGAAAGAAGGTTATACAAGTAAAAAGATTAAATATAAAAACATGGAAACGACGAAGAATAAAACGACCTTGCTCATCATGGCAGCAGGGATGGGTTCCCGGTTTGGTAGCTTGAAACAACTGGCATTGCTCGGCCCCCACAAGAAAACATTGTTGCATTATTCAATCTATGACGCCGTACACGCGGGGTTTGACAAAATTGTTTTCATCATCCGCCGAAGTTTCGAGAACGAATTCAAAGAGGCCGTGGGAAAATATGCCGAGAGCTTGGTTGAAACCGTGTACTGTTTCCAAGAAATGGATCAACTGCCCGGTAACCTGCCCCCGATCCAGCGGGAAAAACCCTGGGGAACGGCTCACGCCATCTGGGCCGCAAAAGACCATATACACGAACCGTTTATCGCAATCAATGCTGACGACTTTTACGGACGGGATGCCTTCGTGAAGATGCACGATTTTGTGGCCAGTAATCCCGACGAGAGATGTTTCAGCCTCGCCGGCTACCGGTTGGCAGCCACGCTATCCGAGAACGGGACGGTATCCAGAGGAATATGCACGGTTGACGGGGACAATTTCTTGACCAGTATCACCGAACGTACGAAGATCGGTCGGGAAGGTGATATGATTAAAGACCTGAACACAGGTGTCGTACTACACGAGGATGACGTGGTTTCCATGAATTTCTGGGGATTCTCACCTATGCTTTTCGGGGAGATCGAGAAACAATTCATCGAATTCTACCACAAGAACAGCGAAAATCCCAAGGCAGAGATTTACATACCTTTCGTGGTAGACGAACTTATCAAGCAAAAAGCCGTGAAAGTGAAGGTATTAAACACCAGTGCCAAATGGTTCGGGGTAACGTACAAAGAGGACACGGAACTAGTGAACAATGCCTTGCAGAAATTCGACGGGGAAGGATTATATACTGACATGGGGCAATAAATAGCATAAAAACGGGTAAACACTAAAAAACAACTAAGCATGGACAAACTGAAGAGAATTTACGACACGTTCGTATCGAGCGGGCGGTTTATATCCGCTACACCGTACGGTTCTGGCCATATTAACGACACCTATCTGGTGAAAGTGGACGAGGATGTCGAGTACATTCTCCAAAGGATCAATGGTAACGTGTTCAAGGACATCCCAAAACTGGTGCGAAACAAAGAACTGGTGTGCGGGCATATCCGCAACCGGCTTATCCGGCACAAAGTAAGCGACATCACCCGCAAATACATCACGTATTTTTACACGGACAAGGGAAACGCTTACTACAAGGATTACGAGGGAAACTACTGGACGCTATCACTCTTTATCAAAGGCTCAAAGAGCTACGATGTTATCCCGGATTCCCAGATCGCTTATCAAGTGGGTATCGGGTTCGGAGAATTCGAGAACCGGATTTCCGATTTCGATGCGAAATTGTTGATCGAGACCATTCCGCTTTTTCACAATGTTCCTCGCCGCCAGCGGGAATTAAAAGAGGCCCTAGCCAAAGCCGAACCGGACCGGATCGAGGCGAGTAAGGAACTGCTCGAATACCTGAAAAAGTTCGATAATGAGATGTTAGAATTACAACGGATGAAAGACGAGGGAATTTTGCCGCTCCGGGTCACGCACAATGACACGAAAGCGAATAATCTCCTGTTCGACCACAATGATCATCCGTTATGCGTGATCGATCTGGACACCGTGATGCCGGGAATCGTGCATTACGACTTCGGGGATGCCATTCGCTCGTCTTGTAACACGGCCGGGGAGGAAACTCGCAATCTTGATGAGGTGCATTTTAACATGAATTATTTCGAGGCTTTCACCGCCGGATTCATGGAAAAAGCCAAACACCTTTTCACGCTCAAGGAAAAAAAGACCCTTGCGCAAGGATGTACGCTAATGACCTATCTACAAGCCGTCCGTTTCCTAACGGATTATTTGGACGGGGATCATTATTACCCGATCACCTATCCTGAACATAACCTGCAACGAGCTAAAGTTCAAGTAAGGTTATTACAGGACATGGAACGACAATTCGACAAGATGAACCAGTTTATTCTGGATCAATAATACCAAAAAACGGTAGCTTTCGCTACCGTTTTTTTGTATCCTTCAAGAATTTTCCTTACTTTTTCTTATTCTTGCAACACTCGTCTGTTTTACCTGTCTTGGAACAGCAATTGTCACCACATTTTCCTTCACATTTACTCTCCTTAGACTCGCAGTTCTGGTCGCATTTACCATCACACTTTTTTTCACCACAACTTTGACCACAGGTCCCGCTGCAATTATGTTTCTCGCCGCAACTTCCCTTGCAAGCTTCTTTATTTCCCTCTTTACAACAATTATGTGCTTTACCGCATTTTATCAACTTACCGTCTTTATCACACATTCCCACTACTTTCACATCATGACGCTCGATAGCAGCCCGCAAAGCCTCAACAGAATTTTTGTCGGTACGGAAAGAAATCAACACGGTTGAATCTTTCATGTTCAACTTATAATCCTTGATTCCTTTCTCGAAAGGCATATCTTTATCCAGTTTAGCCTTACAAGAAGGGCAATGTATTCCTACTTTAAAAATAACGGTTGTATCTTTCTTAGTCTGGGCACTCACTGTTAAACCCATCATAACGAACACTACCAGCGTGAATAAAATTTTCATTGTTTTCATAGTAAACGTATTAGTTATTAAAAACATTGTTTTTCAAAAGTAATTATTTTATTGATTATTCTTTTCGATCTAAGGCAAATCTCAAACCGATATAAAATTTACGTCCGTGAAGAGGTCCCCACACTTTCGACGAGTCAAAGGTATCGCTCCAAGGATTATGGGAATTTACGATCGGGTTCTTTTGAGTAAAATCCCCGATATTCTCGCATCCCGCATAAATACTCCACAAACGGAAATATTTCGTAACCTGCGCATTCATGATCTGGAAATCATCAAAACGGGAGGCTACCCGATATTCATCGGCAATCCCACCCTGCTCCGGCAAACGTCCGGAACCGTTAAACTGGGTCGTGAAATCGAACTGCCATTTCTTCAAGTTGGTGAAGTATGACAAGTTCACCAATCCCTTATAACGGCTCGTTAAAGGAGTACGCTTCAGATCTCCGTTTATCGTCGTCTTCACATCATTGTAACGATAAGCTAACGTGGCTTCCAAACGAGGGATCAACTCGTATTTCACCTCGACCTGGTAACAATTCGAATAGGAATCCCCGTCCAGGTTATAAAAGTTCACCTTGTTGTATGCCGTCTCGTTATCCACCACCACTTGGTCGTTGAATTTCGTGTGATAATAATCTAGGTTGATATTCAAGGTACGCCCGAATACTTCGAACTTCCGGTTCACGTTAGCCCCGAAATTCCAAGAATCCTCCATTTTTAGATCATCCAGTAAAGCCGGATTTTTACCCAACAACTCGCCATTCACGTAGAAGTTCGCAGCAGAGGCCAGCAAGTAACTGTTCTCGGCCAAGATATTCGGTGTACGCAGACCGCGGCCGAAAGTGGCCTTGATGCTGGTGAATTCATCTGGTTTGTACATGATGTGAGCCCGCGGGGTCCAGATACTCCCGAAGATATTGTGATAATCGTAGCGCAAACCTGCCATCACGATAAAACGCTGATCCAGAAATTCCCCCGTGTACTGGAAGAAAGCTCCCGGCACCCGTTCTTCTCGTTTCATATTTATGAAATCGGTAGAAATATCCTCTCCATAATTGAAAACCGGATCACGGAAATCTTCGTCATATTTGTCGTAATTGAAACTCAACCCGGCAGAGTACATCTGGCTGGGATTCGTCCCGAAAATAGACTGGTAGATGTAGTTCACGAACAAACTCTTCTGCCCGGCATTATACATTTTCGGCCCGTAATAAGAATCCTGCGTGTGATCGGAATAGTTCACCAAAATCGCCATACTCGTGTTCTCGTACTGGGGCATCAAGTAACCTAACTTCAAGAAAGCCTCGTAACGACGAGTGTCGATCCCAATTTTATACAACCCGTATTTCTCATCTGCATGAGCATGTCCGCCATGAGTGGTTTGTCCGCCATTCCGTTCCTCGTCGATAAATTTACCCCCGAATTGCAAATACCAAGTATCATCTTTATAAGCCCAACGATTCATCACGTTGTATTGCGTTTTCTCCGGCATATCCAAGAATCCGTCCTTGTTCCCGTCATGAGGCTCTTCCATCCAGTCCCCATGCAAAAGAAACATCGTACTCCACTTGTCATTGAACTTGATACTGAAATTAGAGTTAAATTCGTACATTCCCTCGCTACTCGTGAAGACATTAGCCGAAAGTAACTCCGGATCACGGGGTTTCTTGTAGTCCACGCTGATCTGCCCGGCCATCGATTCGTAACCGTTAATCACCGATCCCGTCCCTTTTGAAACGGAAATCGCAGACATCCAGGGACCAGGAATATAAGTCAAACCGTACAAAGAGGCCAATCCCCGGAAATTAGGCATATTCTCGGTCATCATCTGCACGTACTTTCCGGTTAATCCCAATAGCTGGATTTGCTTTGCACCCGTCACGGCATCGGCATACGACACGTCAACCGAAGCATTCGTCTCGAAACTCTCACCCAAGTTACAGCAAGCCGCCTTACACAACTCTTCGCCCGTGATCAATTGCTCGATCAAAGGCCCCTGAGTCGACATCACGGTACTCTGTTTACGGGCAGCCACACTCACCTCGTCCAATTGCTCCCCGGATTTCAACGTGCAGGTCACGAATTTATCCGTGGATTTTACCTCTATCGTATCCGAGCGGTACCCGATAAAACTAACGACCAACTTCCCAACCTTCTCCCACTTGATTTTAAATTCCCCGTTCGCATCCGAAACAGATCCTTTCGAAGTCCCTACCCAATAGACATTCGCCCCGGGTAACGCCACCTCTCCGTTTTCCGTTTCTTCCATAACACGCCCTTTTATGGTCTGTGCCTGTAAGCCAACAGAGGCAAGTAAACACATTATAATAAACAAATTTCTCATATAGATTCCACGATTTTCAGGAACGTGCCGGGGATATTTCTTTTACCCAATGCCACGAAACACGTTCTCTCTTGATTAAATTTTAAATAACGTTTCAGTCAAGTCAGACGCATACACACGACTCGTCGAAAGATACTTTTAAAGCATCTTCGTCACGGATCAAAATTTAATCAACAACGGAAAATACATAGCAACTCCAAGGGCGGAGACGTGTCTATGTATGCAACAGGAGAATTAAAAGGTTGTACATTAGAAATAACCGCATCCGGTAAAGACATCATAAAATTACACTCCTGCACCATATCGCAGAATTGTATTTCGAAATGGGACATTGCCCAATCACCGGAAACTTTATAATAAGTATGTTCTTGTTTTGCGTTATCGCAATTCTTTTTGTGCGCATTGTGGCACATACGATGACAGCAGTGACAACCATGCGTACACGGACACGGGATGTCCTGGGGAATAACCATCACGTGCAAGTAAGTTTCCTGGCAACGCTGACAGTACACTTTACTTACATTCACACCTATCGTACCTAACAAAAAGGTAAACAATAGCAAAAATGCTGGTATATTCAATTTTTTCTGTTTCATCGTTTGCAAAAATAAAACAATTTTCAAATTTCAATCTCCCAAAATACACCATTAACAATTAATTAACGGTTTTTTCATTCAAAATCTGATCCGACGATGTGAAAAATAGAAAAAAAGTATTACTTTCGAACTTCATAAATCAAGATGTAGATTATTTATATCATTCCAACAAATTATGAGAAAAATACTATTACTTGGACTACTTGTAGTTCTTATCGCATCCTGTACTGAAAAGACGAATGTCGAAATTACAGGGGCCATCAAAGATGCAGCCAACACGAAAGTATATCTGGAACAAATAGATGTAAGTTCAAGAAAAACAATCGACTCAACAAAAATTAACAAGAACGGGGAGTTTAAATTTAAACTCAACATCGAGCTCCCGACATTCTATTCTTTAAGATTTTCTAACAACGAGCAAGTGACCTTGATCGCCAGCCCGGACGAGGTGCTTGAAGTCAGTGGTACGCTGAAGGACATTAAAAATAACTACTGGGTGGATGGTTCTGAAAACTCGTTATGGATTAAACTCCTGAATTTCCAGATCACCCGTACAATCACGCTAACGGATTCTTTGAAGAGATCCTATCAGGCTCTCCCACAAGGAACCGAGTACGACACTCAACGTCAGGAATACGCCAAGGCATGGGAAGAGGCAATAAACAAACAGATCAGTTTCACCCGTGACTTCATTATCAAACACGCCACCTCTCCGGCATCTTATTATGCCCTTTATCAAAAAATTGATGATAATATCGGAGTGATGGACGAGTTCGAAGACCTTCACTATTTTAAAGTGGTGGCATCATCCTTGACCGCCCTTTATCCCGAATCCCAGTACACGAAGGCAATCATGAATCACTTGAAACAAATATCCCAAGCAATCCGCAATCAACAACTTGCTGCCGTGATTAACAACACGGAAGGGTCTCTACCGGATATTAACCTGCCGGATGTGAATGGCAAGGATATTTCACTGAACTCCCTCAAATCGAAACTCATCGTGCTTGACTTCGGGCTGATCACGGCCAAAGAGAGCCAAGAGTACATTGACCAGATGAAAAGCGTATACAACAAGTTCAAAAACCGGGGAGTGGAAATCTACATGGTTTGTCTGGATAAAAACAAATTTCTTTGGGAAGACGTGATAAAAACGAACAAGATCAACTGGATTTGCGTATGGGATCAAGGAGCGTTACAAAGTCGGGCAGCCTCGACTTGGAACGTGAAGAGTGTTCCGGCAAACTACATCATTAACCAAAAGAAAGAAATTGTTGGTAAAAACTTGTACGGCAGCCGTTTGGAAGACCGTTTGAACGACTTGTTGAAAAAATAATTATATTGGACGAACATATCATCATGCAGGGCAAGAAGGTTTATTTTCTTTCAGACGCACACTTGGGTGCCAAACTATTGAAAGATAATCGGGAGAGAGAAATTATGCTCGTGGAGTTTTTGCAAAGCATCAAACCTGATTGCTTGGAACTTTACCTGCTTGGTGATATGTTTGATTTTTGGTTCGAATACAAACACGTTGTACCCAAAGGCCACGTACGCTTTCTTGCCGAACTGGCCAATTTCACGGACCAGGGAATTAAGGTACATTTCTTCACGGGTAACCACGACATCTGGGCTTTCGACTACTTGGCAAAAGAATGTGGTGTTATCCTGCATACTTCCATGATGGAAACCACGATAAACGGAAAATCTTTCCTTATCGGACATGGTGACGGTCTGAATCCGAACGACAAAGGGTATCTTTTCCTGCGTAACGCTTTCCATAATCGCTTCCTACAAAGATGTTTCCGATTTATCCATCCCGACTGGGGGATCGCTTTGGCCAATAAATGGTCATCCCATTCCCGACTGAAAGGAAACGGACAGATCGAGGCGAGGGGCTATCTGGGAGACGACAAAGAAGAAATCGTTATTTATTGCCAGAATATCTTGAAAGAACACCACGTGGATTATTTCATTTTCGGCCATCGCCATTTGCCTCTCAATCTTGAACTTGAATCCAACAGTCACTATATCAACACGGGAGACTGGATCACGCATTTCAGTTATGCCGTATTCAACGGAGAGAAGGTTTCTCTTGAAAAACTTGATCGCAAAAAATAACCTACTTTGCATTGTTTTTCTGTGAAATAATCTTAACTTACATGCTTGTATGTGAAACATAAGATCAGACGGTATGTTAGTTAAAATTTTCGGGGGTGCAGTGTACGGAATCAATGCTTTGACCATCACAATCGAGGTCAATATTCTTTGGGGAGCGAAATTTATTATTGTCGGTTTACCCGATAATGCGGTAAAAGAAAGCCAGCAACGAATTGATTCCGCCCTCCGGGAAATCGGGTTAAAAATTCCGGGTAAACGAGTAATCATCAACATGGCTCCCGCCGACGTGAAGAAAGAAGGATCGTCTTTCGACTTACCGCTAGCCATTGGAATCCTTGCGGCTAATGACCAGTTACCTAATGCACAACTGGATAAATACCTGATCATGGGCGAGCTGTCATTAGATGGCAGCCTACAAGCGGTCAAAGGGGTACTTCCCATCGCCATACACGCCAAAAAGGAAGGTTTTAAAGGTATTCTTCTGCCCTATCAGAATGCTAACGAGGCTGCAGTGGTTCAAGGCTTTGAAGTTTACGGTTTCCACCATCTGAGTGAAGTGATCGCTTTTCTGAAACAGGAAAAAGACTTCTCTCCCATTTCTTTCGACCAACAAGTCATGACAGCATTTCCCGATGATGACTTGCTTGATTTCAAAGACGTGAAGGGACAAGAAAACGTGAAACGTGCGATGGAAGTTGCAGCCGCAGGCGGGCATAACATGATCATGATCGGCTCCCCCGGTTCGGGGAAAACCATGCTGGCCCGAAGATTACCAACCATTCTCCCTCCCATGACCATCGAAGAGGCTCTGGAAACAACGAAAATCCACTCCGTCGCGGGAAAGATTCAAAATAATCATTCCTTAATTACTTCACGTCCATTTCGTTCGCCGCATCATACCATATCTGATGTTGCACTTGTTGGCGGAGGATCTTGGCCTCAACCGGGGGAAATATCACTTGCTCACCATGGTATTTTATTTCTAGATGAACTCCCAGAATTTCGCCGGGCAGTACTGGAAGTCTTGAGACAACCACTTGAAGATCGGAAGATTACCATCAGTCGTTCCAAGTTCAGCGTGGAATATCCGGCTAACATCATGCTGATCGCATCTATGAATCCTTGCCCGTGTGGGTACTATAATCATCCCACGAAGGAATGTAATTGTCCGCCCGGAGCCGTTCAAAAGTATTTATCGAAAATATCCGGTCCTTTACTCGACCGGATTGACATACATATTGAAGTGATTCCCGTAGAGCTTGACAAGATCACGAATTCCTCGGACAGTGAACCAAGCTCTGTTGTTCGAGCTAGGGTGATCGCCGCCCGGGCTATCCAGACCCAACGTTTTCAATCTTACCCGGGGATTTATTGTAATGCCCAGATGACCTCACCGCTACTAAAAAAGTATTGTCCGCTGGACGATAAATGTGTTGCACTACTAAAGATTGCCATGCAACGTTTCGGACTTTCCGCCCGAGCTTATGACCGGATCATCAAATTGTCCCGAACAATTGCCGACCTAGACCATAACGAGAAAATAACCCCGCAATATATCGCCGAGGCCATACAATACCGAAGTCTCGACAAGGACGGATGGGGAGGATGAGAGAACTAAAAAATAAAAACTAAAAGATAAAAGTTAAGTGAGAATTCAACTTTTATCTTTTAGTTTTTATCTTTTACCTTACCGTTATACCCGGCTTAGTATATCTTCAAGTCCTTGGAAGTGATTTTTATAATCTTCGGCACTCCGGCGAATCACCTCGAAAGCCTCTTCCTTATTATAGACATGAGTGATTTCCGTGCGTCGTTCCTCACCGGGAAGATCCTTGTAGGTTAAAAAATAATGCCGTAACCTGTCAATCACCACGTGTGGTAATTCGGAAATATCATTATAAATATTATACGTGGCATCATGTTTCAACACGGCAATAATCTTATCGTCTGCCTCGTTCTTATCCAACATCCGGAATCCCCCGATAGGACGAACTTCTGCGATAATATCCCCGTGAGAGATCGTTTTCTCGGTCAGGACACAAATATCAAGCGGGTCTCCGTCCCCGTGAATATCCGTTCTCTCGGTCTGCGACATACAATACTCGGCAACTAAATCTCCGCAATAAGTCTGCGGTAAAAAACCATATAAAGCGGGAACCACGTTCGAATACTTCTGCGGACGATCTATTTTTATATACCCACTCACTTTATCCAACTCGTACTTCACCGTGTCCGTCGGTACCATCTCTATGAATGCGGTAACCACGTTCGGCGCATCCGTCCCAATATCCAAACCATGCCACGGATGTGACTTGTACCTAAGTCCCATCAAACGGACAATAGGATCATTAATTTTATTTCCCATAACTTATATTATTAAAAACATATACACCTCTTTATTGTTCCGCAAACAAATGCGCCTCGATTTGCTCAATCAGGATATGAATCACCTTGATGTGAATCTCCTGAATCCGATCGGAATACCCGTTCCAAGGAACACAAATATTCACGTCACACATATTCTTCATTTTACCGCCATCCTTACCGGTTAACCCGATCACCAACATACCCTTGCGGTGAGCCGCATTAACGGCTCTCACAATGTTTTCTGAATTACCGGAAGTACTGATTGCCAATAACACATCACCAGCTTTCCCGTGTGCCTCCACGTAACGGGAGAACACGTACTCAAATCCGAAATCATTGGCCACGCAGGTCAAGTGAGTCGGATCGGAAATTGCCATTGCAGGTAGTGCGGGACGGTCTCCCCTGAAACGTCCGGTAAGTTCCTCGGCGAAATGCATGGCGTCACTCATGGAACCACCATTTCCACAACTTATGACCTTACCCCCGTTTTTCAATACCCGGGATAATATCTCTGCCGCCAATCCGACTTGTTTCAACTTCTCCTCATCCTCCACGAAATCAGCTAACACCTGTTGCGCCTCCAAAAAACTTTTCTTGATATTATCCATATATTCGGGTATTACATTTATCTTATCTTTTTCCATTCAACGATTTTTCCCCTCTCTTTTTTCAACATTCCCGGGGGAACCACTTGTCGTATATCTTCACAAAGCAAATCAATCAACTTTTGTTTCGTGAAATGACGGGAATATATCACACTGACCTCCCGCAAAGGTTTGGACACCGTGAATGAACGAACTTGCTTTTTCTTTTCCTCCGTCATGTACAACGTGGCTAACTCAGGAATCAAGGTAAATCCCCCTTCCCGATCCACGATCTTCATCAAGGTCTCTAAAGAATTACTCTCAAAATCAAAAGGCAAATTCTTATGTTGCGTTCCTCGCATCTCACATAAATTCACTACTTGATCCCGGAAACAATGCCCGTCTCCCAACATCCATAACTCAGGAGTTGCAATATCTTGTGTTTCTACGTCTTTCTTTTTCAAAAGTTCGTGATCAGGGTGAGCGTAGATCATCATCTCCTCGTAAAACACGGGCTGTTCTACAATCTTATCGTCATGATAAGGTGTCACGAATACCCCCACGTCCAACGTGTCATGTTTCAACCGTCGGATAATCTCTTCCGAAATTAATTCTTCCACTTCCACCTGTACCCCAGGATAACGACGAATGTAATCCCCGATGAATATCGGTAATAAATAAGGAGCTAGCGTGGGAATAATACCTATTTTCAAGGATCCCGCTACCTCCTGTTTCTCTTCATTAATAATCTCTTTTATTCTTTGAGTCGAGGCCAGCACTGTTCTTGCCTGCTCGATCAACTTGTAACCGATGTCGGTAGGAACAACCGGTTGCCGACTCCGATCGAAAATGATTACACCTAGATCATCTTCCAGCTTTTTAATTTGCATACTCAGTGTCGGCTGTGTCACGAAACACTTGTCGGCGGCTGTTGCAAAATGCCGGAATTCATCGACCGCAACAACATATTCTAATTGTGTCAGTGTAATCATATATTATTATTTCTAATCAAAAAAATCTTTCATCTTGGAAAAGATACTTTTCTTGTCACCACTTCCCGGCTTAAAGCCTTCCGCCTCTTTCATCTTTTCCACGAGTTTTTTCTCGTCCTTCGACAAGTTCTTAGGAATCCACACGTTCACCTTTGCCAACAAATCCCCTTTACCGTAACCGTTCACATCAGGCAATCCTTTTCCTCGCAAACGCAATATTTTACCCGGCTGGGTACCTGCCTCAATCTTCACTTTCACTTTCCCTTCGATGGTCGGAATCTCAACCGTTTCCCCTAACACGGCTTCCGGATACCCGATAAACACGTTGTATAATAAATCATTCCCATCTCTTACCAACTCCGGATGCTCTTCTTCTTCTATCAACACGATCAAGTCACCGTTCACGCCACCACGACGAGCTGCGTTTCCTTTACCATTCAAAGACAATTGCATCCCTTCACCCACTCCTGCCGGAATATTGATAGAAATCACCTCTTCCGACATCAACACGCCCTCTCCATTACAGAAAGTACATTTTTCATTGATAATCTTTCCTTCGCCCTCGCAAGTCGGACACGTGGAAGTGGTTTGCATCGCTCCCAGTATCGTATTTTGTACCCGGGTCACTTGTCCCGATCCTTTACAGGTCGAACAAGTGGAATAGGATTTTCCATCCTTTGCTCCCGTTCCGTTACAATGCTGACAAGCCACGTATTTCTTTACCTTGATTTTCTTCTCAATTCCGGTAGCAATTTCCTGAAGGTTCATTTTCACCTTCACTCTCAAGTTCGTTCCCCGGTTTACCCGGCGGGCACTACGGCCACCACCAAAACCTCCGAAACCACTAAAGCCACCGAAACTTCCGAAAATATCCCCGAATTGAGAGAAAATATCATCCATACTCATGCCCCCACCAAAACCTCCTTGTCCGGCTCCACCTACTCCGGCGTGACCGAACTGATCATAACGACGTCTCTTTTCTTCATTACTCAGCACATCGTATGCTTCAGCGGCTTCTTTAAATTTCTCCTCGGCCTCCTTGTCCCCCGGGTTCTTATCCGGGTGATACTTTAAAGCCAGTTTTCGATATGCTTTCTTGATCTCAGTGGCATCAGCACTTTTAGATACCCCCAACACCTCATAATAATCTCTCTTTTCCATTACCACGCAACTATATTTTATTCACCAACAACCACTTTCGCAAAACGCATCACCTTGTCATTCAAGTAATATCCCTTCTCGATACAATCCAACACTTTACCCTTTAACTCCGGAGTCGGAGCCGGAACTGTCGTTACCGCCTCGTGAATATCCGTGTTAAAATCAGCATTTTCAGTCTCGATTTCTTTCACGCCATTCTGTGTCAGAAAAGACTTAAAATTAGCATAGATCAAATCCACTCCTTCTTTTAGAGCTGCCACATCCTTCGCCGTACTCATACTCTTCAAGGCGCGTTCGAAGTTATCCACCACGGGTAAAATATTACTTAACAATTGTTCCCCGGCACTCTTGGTTAACTCCATTTTTTCCTTCAAGGTACGTTTCCGGTAATTATCGAACTCCGCGGACAAACGTAAGTATTTATCATTCATCTCGATCAGTTTCTGTCCCAACTCTTCCAATTGCTTATCCTCTTTTCGGCAAGACTTGTCTTCTTTCTTTTTGTGAGCTTCTCCCTGATGTTTTTCTGAATTCACTTCTTCCTTTTCCGTATCGTTCGTCTGTGACTCTTCAAACTCGTTCTCCTGAGTCGATCTCTTCTCTTCTGCCATATCGTATATAATTTTTTTTATGAATAAACATTTTAAGCTACTCTTTCTAAGCAAAATCCCTGCCAACCGTCAATATGCCACATTGACAAGCATTACAAGTGCCAATGTGACACAAATAGCTGCCACAAAGATAGTAAAAGATATTCTTCCGATTCAACTTTTCAGCACTTAATGGGATTAAAGCATCCCATTATCCGCAAAACTATAATACCGATTAGGGCAAACGACAATGTGATCCAGCAACGTGATGTCTAATACACGCCCAGCCTCCTGTACTTTCTTTGTCAAAGTAATATCATGGGAACTCGGACGATCATTACCGCTGGGATGATTATGAGCTATTACGATGGAACAAGCTTTTGATTCCAGTACTTTCCGGAATATCATACGAATATCAATAATCGTACTCTCTATTCCTCCTGAAAACAAGCGATCGCATGACTTAATCCGACAAGCGCTTGACAAAGTGACCACCCAAAATTCCTCATGATCCAGATCTCCAATCAAGGGCTGAAGATAATCGTACAAATCCCTGCTGGTTGTCAACGCCGGTTCCTCCCTTGCTGTCGACAACGCCCGGCGGCGTCCCAATTCCATGGCAGCAATGATTGAGGCAGCTTTCGCCATCCCAACTCCTTTATAGCGATTCATAAAATCCGATACAGAAAGACGAGCCAGCGTATTCAAATCATTACTGGCATCCGTCAAAATCCGGCGAGACAAATCCAAGGCTGATTCCCCTCCACTCCCCGAACGGATTAAAATTGCGAGCAACTCGTTTGTCGAAAGCGCAGTAACACCTTTCAACAACATCTTTTCCCGGGGCTTATCGTCTTCCGCCCACGAGGAAATCGGGATATAATTTCCAGTCATAACTTTTTCTTTATAACTGGCAATGTAGCTATTTTTTTGTAATAAAAAAATCTCGAGAAGTAATTTCTCAAGATCAACCGACACATAGAAATAAAGGTAACAAACAAATTGTTTGTTACCTCAATATCTTAAGATAGTAAAATTACAGTTTATTCACATGTAAAGCCAAGCTAGACTTCAAGTTAGCTGCTTTGTTCTTGTGGATAATATGTTTTTTTGCTAATTTATCCAACATAGCCGACACTTTCGGCAACAAGTCTGCTGCAGTCTCCTTTTCGGTCATTGCACGTAGCTTTCTAACGGCATTTCTAGCAGTCTTTGCGTAATAACGATTGTGTAATCTTCTTTTTTCAGTCTGCCTTATTCTTTTTTCTGATGATTGATGATTTGCCATCTCTACAAATTAATTTAATTCAACTTTGTAGTCCGTACGAGAATCGAACTCGTGTTACAAGAATGAAAATCTTGCGTCCTAACCCCTAGACGAACGGACCATAAAACCCACTAAAATCTCGGTAGTCCGTACGAGAATCGAACTCGTGTTACAAGAATGAAAATCTTGCGTCCTAACCCCTAGACGAACGGACCATCGTTAAATATTTTGCTTTTTGCCCTAGTAGTCCGTACGGGAATCGAACCCGTGTTACAAGAATGAGAATCTTGCGTCCTAGCCCCTAGACGAACGGACCATCTTTTGCTTTAGCGGTTGCAAATATACGGCAAATTTCATTCCTACCAAAGAAAACGTGTGTTTTTTTTCACATTACTGATTATTTAACTACAAATACGTCTTCAAAGCATTGAAAATTAATGACATGAAAAACGATACTATATTAACAAAATAACCACCCATTCCCCCATACAGGCAAACACACGTAGCATAAAACCCCAAAAAACATACATTACAATGAAATTAATTCCCTACCTTTGCCTCCATAAACTATTGAAAATAGAAATTCATTTTCAATTTTCAATTTTCAATTTTCAATCATTATGGCTAAATTATATCTGATCCCAACTCCTGTTGGAAATCTTGAAGACATCACGCTGAGAGCGCTTCGTATACTAAAAGAAGTACCTCTTGTACTTGCCGAAGACACCCGTACCTCTGCGAAACTATTAAAACATTACGAGATTAACACCCCCCTGCTCTCACATCATAAATTCAACGAACACCAGCAAGTGAGTCGTATTGCCGAGCGTATTGCACGAGGCGAAGACATAGCCTTAATCAGTGATGCCGGGACACCAGGAATCTCCGACCCGGGATTTCTACTTGTACGTACCTGTATCGAACAAGGAATAGAAACTGAATGTCTGCCTGGAGCCACGGCATTTGTTCCCGCTCTCGTCAATTCCGGTCTACCCTGCGACCGTTTTTGTTTTGAAGGATTCCTGCCACAAAAGAAAGGTCGTCAAAAAAAACTTATAGCTCTTGCCGAAGAGGAACGCACAATGATATTTTACGAATCACCATTCCGTCTGGTAAAGGCCCTCGAACAGATGGCTGAATTCTTCGGCGAAAACCGACATGCTTGTGTAGCTCGCGAGATCAGTAAACTTTTCGAAGATTTCCAGCGAGGTACGTTGAAAGAACTAATTGATCATTTTACCGAAAACGGGGTAAAAGGAGAAATCGTCATGATCGTGGAAGGTAAACCCAAAAAAGAAGAGGAAGAATCAGAATAAAAATGGGGACTCCACCAAGTCCCCATCTTCATATTTATTTACATTTCTGACATTCGAAATATTTCCAGACTCCGGCAGCAAGGATAGCACCTAAAAATGGAGCGATAATGAACAACCATAACTGACTTAAAGCATTACCACCTTCAAAAATAGCAGGAGCAATACTTCGAGCCGGATTAACAGAAGTTCCTGTCACAGGGATACATACAATATGGATCAAAACCAAAGATAGACCAATTGCTAATCCCGCAAATCCGGCAGGAGCGTTAGCACTCGTGGACCCCAGAACAACAAGGATAAAGATAAAGGTAAACACCAACTCCGCCACAAAAGCCGGAACCATATTTCCTTCCCCGTACATATTTGCACCCGTTCCTTCCAACCCCATCCCGGAAGAAATCACGTAAAGAATCGCCGACCCGATAAAAGCACCGATGACCTGAAATAACATATACATCCCAGCATCCTTTCCGCTCATTCGCCCCGTCAAGAAAACACCTAATGTAATAGCCGGATTAATATGACATCCGGAAATACCACCAATAGCATATGCCATTGCTACCACAGACAAACCAAAAGCGAAAGCAATCCCCAAAAAACCGATTTCTGCTCCGGCAATAACAGCACTACCGCATCCCATAAGCACGAGTACCATAGTACCAATCATTTCAGCTACATACTTTTTCATAAATTTGTTTTTAAGATTTTAGGATTACAAATATACTATAAAATTAGGATATGTTATCCTGCTCAAAAAAAGAAAAGACTCCTATAACAATTGTCATAAGAGTCTTTTCCCCTATAAAATAAATTTCAATTACTTGCTGAATTTCCGTCCGTAGAACTGAGCACTATCACCTAATTCTTCCTCGATCCGAAGTAATTGATTGTATTTTGCCATACGATCAGAACGACTTAATGATCCCGTCTTAATTTGTCCGGAATTGGTTGCCACCGCAATATCCGCAATAGTTGCGTCCTCCGTCTCCCCGGAACGATGAGAAGTGACCGACGTGTAGCCGGCACGGTGAGCCATATCAATCGCATCCAATGTTTCGGTTAATGTACCAATCTGGTTTACCTTGATCAAAATGGAATTAGCACATCCCATTTCAATGCCTTTCTTCAAATATTGCACGTTTGTCACGAACAAATCATCCCCCACTAACTGGCAACGGTCCCCGATACGCTCTGTCAGTAATTTCCAGCCTTCCCAATCGTTCTCACTCATACCATCCTCGATAGAATCGATCGGGTAACGGGATATTAATTCCTCCAGATAAGCTACCTGCTCGGCTGAAGAACGCTTTGCGCCCGTTGCTCCTTCAAATTTAGAATAATCGTAAACTCCATCCTTATAGAATTCAGAAGAGGCACAATCCAACCCGATCATCACATCCTCACCCGCCTTATACCCGGCAGCCTCAATAGCTTTAATAATAGATTCCAAGGCATCTTCCGTTCCTTTCAATGCGGGAGCAAAACCACCTTCGTCACCCACGGCCGTACTCAACCCGCGATCGTGAAGAACTTTCTTCAAACTATGGAAAACCTCCGCACCCATGCGCAAAGCCTCACGGAAAGATTCAGCCCCAACCGGACGAATCATAAACTCCTGGAACGCAATAGGGGCATCAGAATGAGATCCTCCGTTAATAATATTCATCATCGGCACCGGTAACACTTTTGCGTTTACACCACCGATGTAACGATATAACGGCATTTCCAATGCGTTAGCAGCAGCTTTCGCACAAGCCAAAGACACTCCTAATAATGCATTGGCACCTAAATTACTCTTGGTCGGCGTACCGTCCAATTCCAATAAAACACGGTCAATCCCTACCTGATCGGTCACATTCATTCCCAATAAGGCATCAGCAATCACCGTATTTACATTATTCACGGCTTTGGTTACCCCTTTACCGCCATATCTTTTCTTGTCTCCATCACGCAATTCCAATGCTTCATGTTCTCCAGTGGACGCTCCGGACGGAACCGCAGCACGGCCCATCGCCCCACATTCCAGAATAACATCTACTTCTACGGTCGGATTTCCTCTTGAATCCAACACTTCTCTTCCGATAACTTCTGTAATATACATTCCTCTTAACTTTAAAAGTTCGTAAATAAATTGTTGTGACTAAGATACGTAAAACAATTGAAAAAGTCACATGATTTGGTTTATAAAGTTTATAAAGTTCCTTGTCATAAACTTTAGCCCCGCAATAAACTTTCCTCGGAAAGATTTGTCTTAATAGTGTGAAGATTTGGTTTGTAATTAAAAACACTCCATTCTTCGACGGAATGTTCAATTGTGTATAAAGTGTATATGAGTAAAGTAAAAGAAGCTGTTTTAGCTATCTTCTTCACGTTGTTTGCCCTATCTACCTTTGCCCAAACGGGAAGTGTCAGAGGACGAATTATAGATGCTAAAACGAAGAAACCCTTAGAGTTTGTCAACGTGAGTATCCGAGCCACGGGAACTCAAACCCCGTTAACCGGAACAGTCAGTGATTCAACCGGAGTTTTCCGTATCAACCGAGTGAAGAACGGGGCTTACACGCTCACCGCCTCGTTTATCGGTTACAAATCCGTGGAAAAAGAATTCACGATCTCACCGACCGCGAGAAACGTAAACGTGAAAAACATCCTTTTGGAAGAAGACAGTCAAGTGATTGACGAGATAAAGGTTGTCGGCCAACGAGCACAAATGAGATTCGAAATCGACAAAAAAGTCTTCGACGTGGAATCCAATATTTCTCAAGCCGGAGGATCAGCCAGCGAGCTACTTGAAAATATTCCCTCGGTGGAGGTAGACAACGAGGGAGAAATCTCTTTACGGGGAAACTCAAGTGTTACGATCTGGATCAATGGCAAGGCATCAGGCCTGTCCGCAGATAATCAAGCCCAAATACTGGAACAAATTCCTGCTGAAAGCATTGAGCGCATAGAATTGATCACGAACCCCTCGGCCAAATTCAGCCCGGAAGGGACTTCCGGAATCATCAACATTATTTTGAAGAAAAACCGGAAAGCCGGATATTACGGTAGCTTCCAAGTCGGGGCCGATATTTTAGGCGGGTATAATGCCAGCGGTAGTATCAATTACAGTAGTGGTAAGATTGAATCTTACCTTAACGTCGGGTACCGCCAAAGGAAATCGGAAGGTAAGGATAATACAGATCGTATTAATCTGGATGACCAAGGTAATCCGGTTTCCTACTTGAACCAGAAAGGCTGGAACGATCGGGATGGCGGTTCACTCTTCACTCGGGCAGGTCTAACACTACACCTCACCCAGACCGACCATATCGGAATTGAAGGATTCGGACATTTCGGGAACCGGAATTCCAACAACACCATTCGTTACGAAAGCGATGTCCCTGGCTCGTTCACCAGTAGCGAACGTATCAGCGATTCTGACAACTCCTCCAAAGGGGGCAACATCAACCTCGACTACAAGCATGAATTCAGCGAAAGCAGTAATCTCGTGGCTCGTGCTTCGTGGGATTTATGGGTTTCTGACGGGACCAGTACATACAAACAACATTCCCTCTACCCAGAAAATAAAGAAACCTCTTCCTGGCAAAAACAGGAAAGTGACAACCGTTCACAAAGCTGGGAATTTCAAGCAGACTACGTGAACCAATTCACGGAAGAAAGTAAGTTGGAGGCAGGTTATAAAGGTACGCTCAGCAGCCAAAAAAGTCCCGTGGAAACCTATTCCGGTGAAACGGAAACGACAGCCGATTTTGACGAGTTATTATATAACAAATACTCTTACGACCGAAATATCCAAGCCTTATACGCCACGTTCTCCACGAAAGTGAATAACTTCGGGTTGCAACTAGGCTTACGGGGAGAATACACGGACACGGAGACCAAATCACTGGGGTACGGAGAAACCGAGGCCACGGCCATTCCTTATAAAGACAACTATTTCAGTTTATTCCCCAGCCTGTTCCTCTCGTACAGTCTTCCGAAAAATCATGAAATACAGGTCAACTACACCCGACGAATTTCACGTCCCAGAGGCTGGCAATTGAACCCGTTTATGAACATGACCGATTCACTCAATATCTCGTTCGGAAATCCTTACCTTTCTCCGGAATATTCCAATTCCTTCGAGTTGAATTACATCAAGACTTGGGAAAAACACACGCTATCCGTCTCCACCTACTACCGGAACACGGACGACGTGATCCAACGTATTCGTTACCGGGAAGGAGATGTCATGAAAAGCACATCGGCTAACATTACACAATCTTCTTCTGCCGGAGCCGAAATTGTGGCAAAAAACAAACTACTGAAATTCCTAGACTTTACAACAACCCTGAATTTCTATTATAACGAACTGGAAGGCTTTTCTTACCTCCCGGCAGGAGCAGACACCCCGGTTACGGGAGAACGGGACGATAACTTCTCCTGGACAGGTAAAATCATTGCCAATGCCATGCTACCGTACGCCATCTCGTTACAGGCTACCGGAAGCTACAACTCCAAACAGATTATTGCTCAAGGCCACCGGGAGGCAAGTTACCGCTTAGATCTGGGAGCCCGGAAGTTTTTCTTTGACCGGAAAATAAACCTTAGTATAAGCGTGCAGGACATTTTGAATTCCCGTAGTTGGCACAGCATCACTTCTGGTAACGGGTTTAAACAAGATAGTGATAGTTGGAGAAAAGGCGGGGTTTTCCGTTTCACGTTAAGCTATAACTTCGGAAACATGAAAGCTTCCAAGCAAAAGCAACAGCGCCCTTCGGAAGAGATGAACATGATGGAAGAAGAGTTTTAATTTTTAATTATCACTTCCCAACGTCCACCTCTGTCCGGCCCGATTCTGCGGAGTATTCCGTCAGCTTTGAGCCGGGCAAAATGTTTTTCTACCGCTTTCGGCGAAATCCCGATCCGTGTCGCAACAGTCGTGGCACTCAACATCGGATCTTCCAATAACAAGGAAATAATTTTCTCCCTACCTTTTGGCGCTTTCTCCCTACCTTTTTTTTATTTTTCTCCCTACGGCCAAAACAATCGTTCCCCTAAAAAATAACCCCGGACGTATTGCCCGGGGTTATTTTTTATCTGGAATAATACTTTATTCAGCTTTCGGAGCTTCTTCCGTAGCAGGAGCCTCAGCCACCTGAGTTTCCTCGGTAGCGGCAGGAGCAGCCTCTTTCTTAGCAGAAGGTCTTCTACGACGAGTAGTTTTCTTAGCCTCTTCTTTCTTCACTTCAGTATAAGTCGTGTTATAATCCACCAACTCAATCATACACATTTCAGCGTTATCCCCCAAACGGTTACCCAATTTCAAAATACGGGTATATCCTCCCGGACGATTAGCAATTTTCTGTGCAACGTCACCGAACATTTCAGCAACAACTTCTTTGCGACGAAGGTAAGAGAAGACGGTTCTTCTAGAGTGAGTCGTGTCGTTTTTGGCTTTCGTCAAAAGCGGCTCAACATAGACCTTTAGGGCCTTAGCTTTAGCTAGTGTCGTTTGGATTCTCTTGTGAAGAATCAAAGAACAAGCCATATTAGAAAGTAGAGCATGTCTGTGAGAACTAGTTCTACCTAAATGGTTAATTTTCTTATTATGTCTCATTTTACTTATTCTTTGTCTAATTTATACTTGGCAACATCCATACCGAATTCAAGGTTATTGTTCTCCAGAAGGGCTTCCAACTCAGTCAAAGACTTCTTACCGAAATTTCTAAACTTCAACAAGTCGTTCTTATTAAATTGAACAAGCTCACCCAAAGTTTCAACCTCAGCTGACTTCAAACAATTCAATGCACGCACGGAAAGATCCATGTCCACAAGTTTCGTCTTCAACAGCTGACGCATATGCAATACCTCTTCATCAAACTCTTCGTTTCCATATTTATCCTCTGTTTCAAGAGTAATTTTCTCGTCAGAGAACAACATGAAGTGATGGATCAAGATTTTAGCAGCCTCTTTCAACGCATCCGTGGGATTGATAGAACCATCAGTTTCGATGTCGAAAACCAAACGTTCATAGTCAGTTTTTCCTTCTACACGGTAGTTCTCAATCTCGTATTTCACGTTTTTAATCGGCGTGTAAATAGCATCGATAGGAATTACACCAATCTCGGCATCTGCAGGCATATTCTCTGAAGCAGGAACATAACCGCGTCCTTTTTGAATGGTCAACTCCATGTCTAGGCTCGTGGAAGTATCCATGTTGCAGATTACCAATTCCGGGTTCAAAACCTCAAACCCTTTCAGGAATTGATTCATATCACCGGCAGTAAACGTCTCCTGTCCAGAAACGGTAACGGTCAACTTTTCATTCTCCACGTCCTCCACTTTTCTTTTTAACCGAACCTGTTTCAAGTTCAAGATAATCTCGGTTACATCTTCAATGACACCAGGGATTGTCGCAAACTCATGATCTACACCTTGAATTTTAATACCGGTAATCGCAAAGCCTTCCAAAGAAGACAACAAGATTCTGCGTAGTGGATTACCAATAGTGATGCCGTAACCTGGCTCCAACGGGCGGAATTCGAATTTACCGAATCTATCCGTTGATTCAAGCATGATTACTTTGTCCGGTTTCTGGAAAGCTAATATTGCCATATATATTTTTATTTTACTACTTAGAATACAACTCTACGATTAACTGCTCTTTAATGTTCTCTGGAATATCTGCTCTTTCCGGAACATTAAGTAGTTTACCACTCATAGCTGCAGCATCCCACTCTAACCAAGAGTATCTGCTACTTCTATTTCCTCTCAATGATTCGTTAATCACTTCCAGTGCCTTAGATTTCTCTCTTACAGCAACAACATCTCCCGGACGAACGTGACATGAAGGAATGTTACATACGTGACCGTTAATAGTGATGTGTCTGTGAGAAACAAACTGACGGGCAGCCGCACGGGTAGGAGCGATTCCTAAACGATAAACCACGTTATCCAAACGACATTCCAACAATTGAAGTAATACCTCACCGGTTACTCCCTTACTACTTTCAGCTCTCTCGAATAAGATACGGAATTGTCTTTCCAACAAACCGTAAGTATATTTTGCTTTTTGTTTTTCTTTCAACTGAGTACCGTACTCAGAGATTTTCTTTCTACGATGAGCAATACCGTGTTGTCCGGGAGGGTAATTACGATGTTCTAACGCTTTATCCGGTCCAAAAATGGGCTCACCAAATTTTCTTGCTATCTTAGACTTAGGTCCTGTATATCTAGCCATTTTATTATGATTTTAAATTTTAGATTTTAAATTTTAAATTGTCGCGATTCTTCAAATCGTTCGAACCTCAAATTTTACAATTTACAATTTACAATTTAAAATTACATTAGACTCTTCTCCGTTTGGGAGGACGACATCCATTGTGCGGAAGTGGCGTAACATCAATGATCTCGGCAACTTCGATTCCGCAAGCGTGGATAGCACGAATTGCTGATTCTCTACCGTTACCCGGTCCTTTGACATATACCTTAACTTTTCTCATTCCCAAATCGAAAGCAACTTTACCACAATCGGTAGCTGCTGTCTGGGCTGCATAAGGGGTGTTTTTCTTTGATCCTCTAAATCCCATCTTACCTGCTGATGACCAAGAGATGACTTGTCCACTTGAATTAGTCAACGAGATAATGATGTTATTAAAAGAGGAGTGAACGTGTGCTTGTCCCACGGCTTCAACTTTAACTAGCCGTTTCTTGTTTGATGTAGACTTCTTTGCCATAATTCAATCTCTAATCAATTATTTAGTTGCTTTCTTCTTGTTAGCAACAGTTTTCTTTTTACCCTTTCTCGTACGGGCATTGTTCTTCGTACTTTGTCCTCTTACCGGAAGACCGATACGATGTCTGATTCCTCTGTAACAACCGATATCCATCAGTCGTTTGATGTTCATTTGGACTGAAGTTCTCAACTCTCCTTCTACTTTGTACCCACCATTGATGACATTACGTACAGCAGCTAGTTGATCGTCATTCCAATCCTTTACCTTAGTGTCAAAATCGATGCCGGCCTTTTCTAATATGGTCCTGGCACTACTTCTACCTATACCAAAGATATAGGTCAGAGCTATCTCCCCTCTCTTGTTTGAGGGCAAATCTACACCAACGATTCTTGCCATAAATCTCTTTTACTCTTTTTACTAAATTAATAATCAACCCTGACGTTGTTTGAACTTCGGGTTCTTTTTGCAAATGACGTACAAAACGCCTTTTCTTCTTACAATCTTGCAATCAGCACTACGCTTCTTAACAGATGCTCTTACCTTCATTGCTCAACAATTTAATTTTTATATCTAAATGTTATCCTACCTTTCGTGAGATCGTAAGGGGACATATCCACTCTCACTCTATCTCCCGGAAGTATCTTTATATAGTGCATTCGCATCTTTCCCGAAATGTGGGCTGTTATAATATGCCCGTTTTCCAGTTCAACACGAAACATAGCATTTGACAATGCTTCCGTTATTACTCCATCTTGCTCTATCGAAGGCTGTTTCGCCATAATTCAATTTTTACAATTTCCTGTCTCTATATATTCAAATGTTGACAAAATATCAGCTTCACCTTTTCTGATAGCCAACGTATGCTCGAAATGTGCGGCGGGCAGATGATCTCTTGTCTTTATTGTCCATCCGTCTGCCATCTGGAAAACGTTACGGGCTCCCATATTAATCATGGGCTCAATAGCGATCACCATTCCGATCTTCAATTTGCATCCCTGTCCTCTTCGTCCGTAGTTCGGCACCTGAGGCTCTTCATGCAAGTTCTTTCCCACGCCATGACCGACTAGTTCCCTGACAACAGAGAATCCATTCGCTTCGGCATACGACTGCACGGCATAACCAATATCTCCTATCCTCATTCCCGCAACAGCCTGTTCTATCCCTTTGTACAAGCTATCTTTTGTCACTTGTAAAAGCTTTTTCACTTCATCACTAATCTCCCCGACAGCAAAAGTATAGGCGCTATCCCCATAAAAACCATTCTTCACAACCCCGCAATCAACGGATACGACATCACCTTCCTCTAAACGACGAGAGGACGGAATCCCATGAACCACTTCGTCATTCACTGAAATACAAAGCGTGTTTGGGAACCCTCCATACCCAAGAAATCCGGGAATGCCACCATTCGAACGAATAAAATCCTCAGCGATCTTATCCAACTCTAAAGTCGAAATACCCGGGCGAATGTGTTTGGACACCTCACCCAGAGTCTTTCCTACTAATTGGTTGCTTTCCCGCAATAACTCAATCTCCTCCTGTGTCTTTAAAAAAATCATGCCGCAAAAGTACAATTTATTTCTTAATATGCAGCAGGTCCTCCAGGATTTTTACCTTTAATACGTCCCGATTTCATCAACCCGTCATAGTGACGCATCAACAAGTGTGATTCGATTTGTTGTAATGTATCTAACACTACACCAACCAAAATCAACAAAGACGTACCTCCATAGAACTGAGCAAACTGGTGGTTAACACCCGAGATCTGGGCGAAAGCCGGAAGAATTGCTACAATTCCCAGGAATATAGATCCAGGAAGTGTGATTCTAGACATAATGGTATCGAGAAACTCCATCGTTTTTCTTCCCGGTTTTACTCCCGGAATAAATCCACCGTTCTTCTTCATATCCTCAGACATTTGCATCGGATTCACCGTGATAGCCGTGTAGAAATAAGTAAACGCGACAATCATGATAAAGAACGTGAAGTTATACCAGAATCCAGTGAAGTTTGAAAACGCTGCAGCAAAACCGGATAATGATTCCGAATTTGCATAGTTAATCAAAGAAATAGGCAATAACATGATAGCCTGAGCGAAGATGATAGGCATAACCCCGGCCGCATTGATCTTCAACGGAATGTATTGACGAACGCCACCGTATTGTTTGTTACCCACGATTCTCTTGGCATACTGTACAGGCACTTTACGTGTTCCCTGCACAAGCAGGATTGACCCACAGAATACCAGGAATAATATGATCAACTCGATCAAGAACGCTACCAAACCTCCTCCTTGTTGAGAAACTCTGGAAGTTAACTCTGCAATGAAAGCGAATGGTAAACGAGCGATGATACCGATCATGATGATAATGGACACACCGTTACCGATTCCCTTATCAGTAATTCTCTCTCCCAACCACAGGACAAACATTGAACCTGCAGCCATGATCACGATGGAAGGGAGCTGGAATTGCCAAAAACCAGTAGATACAAAAGCCTCTGCCGGTACCTGAGCTTTCAAGTTTGTAAGATACGCCGAACCTTGTAATACCAGGATAACTAATGTGAGGTACCGCGTAATCTGGTTAATCTTACGTCTACCGCTCTCGCCTTCCTTCTGTAAGCGCTGGAAATAAGGAACCGCAATTCCCAATAACTGCACAACGATGGACGCGGAGATGTAGGGCATAATACCTAACGCAAATACCGACGCGTTCGAGAATGCACCTCCTGAGAACATATCCAACAAGCCTAATACTCCGCTGGATGTCTGATCTTTCAGAGCCTGCAAACCATGAGGGTCGATACCCGGCAGTACGATCTCTGTTCCTAACCTGTAAACGAGAATAAGCCCAAGCGTAGTAAGAATCCTAGTCTTGAGCTCTTCTATTTTCCAAATGTTCTTTAATGTATCAAATAACTTCATAAGTTCTTTCTTTTAAGGCATTGATTTGGGATTTTGTTAAAGTTGCTTCAAAAATAGTAATTCTATTTTAAAAACAACTTTAAACTCCCAAATTTTTAATCTTACAATTTAACTACTGTTCCGCCAACAGCCTCGATAGCGGCTACCGCTTTAGCGGAGAAAGCATCAGCTTTCACCTCAAGCTTAGCAGTTAACGCTCCGTCACCTAATACCTTAAGAAGATCGTTCTTAGACATTAACCCGGCTTGAATCAATACATCCCGGTCGATCACGGTAAGATTATCTCTTTCAGCCAGAGCCTGAAGCATCCCTACATTGATAGCTTTATATTCTACTCTGTTTATATTTTTAAAGCCAAATTTCGGTACACGTCTCTGCAAAGGCATCTGCCCACCTTCAAAACCAATCTTAGATTTATAACCTGATCTTGATTTGGCTCCCTTGTGCCCTCTTGTAGAAGTACCTCCTTTTCCGGAACCTTGACCACGACCAATTCTCTTTTCTCTGTGAGTTGATCCGGCAGCCGGTTTTAAGCTACTTAAATCCATTGTATACTCTTTAAAATAGGTTTAACAATTACTTTACTTCCTCCACGCGCACGAGATGTTGCACTTTAGCAACCATTCCCATGATTTGCGGTGAAGTTTCGTGTTCAACACTGCTGTTCACTTTTCCGAGGCCCAGTGCGTTCAAAGTAGCAATTTGACGTTTATCACTACCAATTCTACTTCTTACCAATGTAATTTTAATCTTTGCCATCGTTACTTCCAGTTTATCCGTTAAACACTTTGTCAAGACTAATTCCTCTCTGTTGTGCAATCATACGAGGATCTCTCAATAACTTCAAAGCAGCAAAAGTTGCTTTTACCAAGTTGTGAGGGTTGGATGATCCTTTAGATTTTGCCAACACGTCTTTCACTCCTGCACTTTCCAACACGGCACGCATAGCACCTCCGGCAACCAGCCCGGTACCGGAAGAAGCGGGACGCATGAATACAGTTGCACCACTATATTTAGCCTCTTGCTCGTGAGGAAGAGTTCCTTTCAATACAGGTACTTTAATCAAATTTTTCTTCGCAGCCTCAACGCCTTTTGCAATAGCAGTAGTTACCTCGTTAGCTTTACCTAACCCGTAACCCACGGTACCGTTTTCGTCGCCTACAACCACGATAGCAGAGAAACTGAATGTTCTACCTCCCTTGGTAACTTTCGTTACACGGTTGATAGCCACCAATCTGTCTTTCAATTCCAAGTCTGCACTATTAATCTTCTGTTCCATTCTTGCCTACTTTTAAAAATTAAGACCACCGTTACGAGCTGCATCTGCTAATGCTTTCACTCTTCCGTGATATAAATACCCGTTTCTGTCAAACACAACAGCGGTAATCCCGGCTGCTTTTGCCTTTTCAGCAAGCATGGCACCCAACAATTGGGCCTGTTCTGTCTTGTTACCTTTCTTTTCAGCGATCTCCTTGCATAAAGAAGATGCTGATACCAGAGTTTTCCCGGCATTATCATCAATCAACTGAGCAGAAATTTGCGTGTTTGAACGATATACGGACAAACGAGGTCTCTCAGCTGTTCCGAAGATTACTTTACGTATTCTTCTCTTTATTCTTATTCTTCTTTCTACCTTAGTTAAAGCCATAACATTACTTTTTTACAGGTGATTAAACTTTAGCTGATTTACCAGCCTTACGACGAAGAACTTCACCCACAAATTTAATACCTTTACCTTTATACGGCTCCGGTTTACGGAATGAACGAATCTTAGCCGCTACCTGACCGATCAATTGTTTATCGCAGCTTTCCAGCGTGATAATCGGGTTAGCACGTTTTTCATTAAGCACACTTACTTTCACTTCGTTCGGTAACACCATGAAGATTCCGTGTGAATAACCTAATCCCAATTCAAGAACCTGACCTTCAGCATTTGCTCTGTAACCTACTCCGACCAACTCTTGTTTGATCGTGTAACCTTCAGAAACACCTACAACCATGTTGTGAATCAAGGAACGATATAAACCGTGCATGGCTTTATGAGCTTTATCTTCTGACGGACGCTCTACAACAACGTGAGCTCCTTCCACTTTCACGATCATATCTGCGTGTACGTCCTGAGAAAGTTCTCCCTTAGGACCTTTAACTACGACCGTGTTATCAGGATTTACAGTAACTGTAACCCCTTGTGGTATATCTATTGGTAATTTTCCTATTCGTGACATTTTCCGCCCTTTTTATTAATAAACATAACACAATACTTCTCCACCAACATTCTTTTGGCGAGCTTCTTTATCAGACATTACGCCTAATGACGTTGACAAAATCGCGATACCTAATCCGTTTAACACGCGAGGCATATCCTCTACGTTCGTGTAACGTCTCAGACCCGGTTTTGAAACACGTGTCAATGTCCTAATGGCGGGAGCCTTCGTTTCAGGATGATATTTCAAAGCAATTTTAATGTTGCTTCTAACACCATCTTGCTCGAATTTATAATTCAGGATATATCCTTTTTCTTTTAAGATTTTGGTCATTTCCCGTTTCATTTTTGACCCGGGGATATCCACAACTTTATGACCTGCTTTTACTGCGTTCCTAATACGAGTCAGGAAATCTGCTATTGGATCTGTCATCTCTTCAAATTTTAAATATTACCAACTAGCCTTTTTAACTCCAGGTATAAGTCCGGCAGATGCCATTTCGCGGAATTGAATTCTGCTTATACCAAATTGTCTCATGTACCCTCTCGGTCTTCCCGTCAATTTGCATCTATTGTGCAAACGAACGCGACTTGAATTCTTAGGCAGAAGGCTTAATCCAATATAGTCTCCTTCCTCTTTTAATTTAGCTCGTTTCGCGGCGTACTTTTCTACCAATTTTGCACGCTTTACCTCACGGGCCTTCATTGATTCTTTTGCCATTTCGCTTTTTTTTAGTTCTTTTTAAATGGTAATCCAAATTCTCTTAGAAGAGCAAAAGCCTCTTCGTCGGTATTAGCCGAAGTTACAAACGTTACATTCATACCCATGATCTTGTGAACACTGTCCAACACGATTTCCGGGAAAATGATCTGCTCTTCTATTCCTAATGTGTAATTTCCTCTTCCATCAAGCTTATTGTTGATTCCTTTGAAGTCGCGGATACGCGGAAGTGCGGAAACAATAAGTCTTTCTAAAAATTCATACATACGTTCTTTACGCAAGGTTACTCTAACGCCAATCGGCATTCCTTTACGTAATTTAAAGTTAGAAACGTCCTTGGTAGATTTACAAGCAACAGGCTTCTGGCCGGTAATGGTTGCAATCTCGTTCATTGAAAACTCAAGGATTTTCTTATCCTGGATGGATGATCCCACGCCCTGATTGATTACTATCTTCTCCAATCTGGGTGCCTGCATAACTGACTTGTATCCGAACTCCTTCATCAAAGTCGGTACAATTTCTTCGTTATACTTTGTTTTGTAATTTGGTACGTATTTCATTTATAATTATTTAGTTATCATGCCTCACGGCATATTACATTAAATTTGCGGCTGCAAAGCTACAAATTTAAATTAATAATTGCAAGTTGCTCTGGGACAACCTGCAATTATTTATTTTACTATTTCAATTCCTGTCCGGATTTCTTAGCGTATCTTACTAATTTTCCTTCGGCATTCCGTCTACGTCCTACCTTTGTCGGTTTTCCCGTAACCGGATCAACTACGTTCAAGTTGGAAATGTGAATAGGAGCTTCCTTCTTGATAATTCCTCCTTGCGGGTGAGTTGCGTTGGGTTTGGTATGTTTGCTTACCAGGTTGATACCCTCAACAATAGCTCTTTGCTTGTCCGGAATCATTTCAAGTACTTTTCCCTGCTTTCCTCTGTCTTCTCCTGCATTTACCTGAACTAAGTCACCTTTCTTTATATGAAACTTCTTGCTCATCGTATAAATTATTTATGATTTATGATTTACGACTTATGATTCAAGAAATTCGATTATGCAATCTAAAATCCAAAATCATAAATCTAAAATCTTAAAGTACTTCGGGGGCTAATGACACAATCTTGGTATAACCCTCACGAACTTCTCTGGCAACAGGTCCGAAGATACGAGTTCCTCTCATTTCACCCGCGTTGTTCAATAACACGCAAGCATTGTCATCAAAGCGGATATAAGATCCGTCCGGACGTCTGTACTCTTTACTTACACGAACTACCACTGCCTTACTAACTGAACCTTTTTTTACGTCACCGTTCGGGATGGCATTCTTCACGGCAACAACGATTTTATCGCCCACGCGTGCATATCTTTTCTTGGTACCACCAAGAACACGGATACAAAGCACTTCTCTAGCGCCGCTGTTGTCGGCTACGGTCAATCTACTCTCTTGTTGTATCATGATTACTTAGCTCTTTCAATGATTTCAACTAATCTCCATCTCTTGGTTTTACTCAAAGGACGGGTCTCCATAATTCTCACTGTATCCCCGATGTTACATTCGTTTTTCTCATCGTGAGCAGTGAACTTCTTGGTCTTGTTGACGAACTTCCCGTAAATCGGGTGTTTCTCCTTAAAATGAACGGCAACCGTGATAGATTTGTCCATCTTGTTGCTTACCACAAGACCGGTACGCTCTTTTCTAAGATTTCTTTCCATTTTTCTACTACTTATTTAATTCACGTTTGCGTAACTCCGTCATCAATCTAGCGATGTTTCTTCTTGTCGTCCGGATTAACATCGGGTTCTCAAGTGGAGAAACAGCATGGTTCATCTTCATCTTGGTCAAGGCAGCTTTTTCTGTCTCGATCTTTTCTCTTATCTCTTCAGTGGTTAAATCTTTAATCTCTGATGTTTTCATTTCTCTTACAATTTTTCGTTTCGAAATTCAAAATAGTCTCACGACTACTCAGTGTAATCACGTCTAACCACGAACTTAGTAGCGATGGGTAGCTTTTGTGCTGCCAGGCGCAATGCCTCCTTAGCGATTGCATACGGAACTCCATCTGCTTCGAAAAGAATACGACCCGGAGTAACAGGAGCAACGAATCCTTCTGGAGATCCCTTACCCTTACCCATACGAACCTCAGCGGGTTTCTTAGTAATAGGTTTATCTGGAAATATACGAATCCATATCTGACCCTGTCTTTGCATGTAACGGGTTACTGCAACACGGGCTGCCTCAATCTGGCGTTGTTCGATCCACATGTTCTCCAACGCCTTGATCCCGAAAGATCCAAATGCAAGTTCATGTCCTCTTTGGGCATTCCCTCTCATTCTCCCTTTCTGCGATCTTCTGTATTTAGTCCTTTTTGGCTGTAACATAGCTCTTGATCTATTTAAAAGTTAAAAGACTATTTTTTTCTCTTTTTGAAACCGCCTTTTTTGCCGGCATTGTTCGGACGGTTGTTGTTCTCTTTCTGAGCGCCAACCAACGCATTCGGAACCAGCTCACGTTTTCCGTAAACTTCTCCCTTGCAAATCCAAACTTTAATACCCAACTGACCATAGGTCGTCAATGCCTCGGCCTGAGCGTAATCAATATCAGCACGGAACGTGTGCAATGGAATTCTACCTTCTTTGTAGATCTCGGCTCTTGCCATTTCAGCACCGTTCAAACGACCGGAAATCAAGATCTTGATACCTTCTGCACCCATTCTCATGGTAGAAGCGATAGCCATCTTGATTGCTCTACGGTAAGCCACACGACCTTCCAGCTGACGAGCTATATTATTACCCACGATCACGGCATCCAATTCAGGACGTTTGATCTCGAAGATATTAATTTGAACTTCCTTATCGGTGATCTTCTTCAGCTCCTCTTTCAACTTATCAACTTCCTGTCCGCCTTTACCGATAATAATACCCGGACGAGCGGTGTTGATCGTGATCGTGATTAGCTTCAGGGTTCTCTCGATAACAATCTTAGCGATTCCTGCTTTAGCGAGACGGGCGTTCAGATACTTTCTGATCTTGTAATCTTCCACCAATTTATCGCCATAGTTCTTACCGCCAAACCAGTTAGAATCCCATCCTCTGATGATTCCTAATCTATTGCTTATTGGATTAACTTTCTGTCCCATGCTAACTATTCTTTTGTAATGTTTTCAACAGCTGTCTTGCTTCCCAACACGATCGTCACGTGATTTGAACGTTTACGAATCCGGTGAGCTCTTCCTTGCGGGGCCGGTCTAAGTCTTTTCAACATACCTGCACCGTCAACGAAAATTTCCTGCACGAACAAGGAGGCTTCGTCAACACGTTTACCCTCGTTCTTTTGTTCCCAGTTAGCAATTGCTGAAAGCAACAACTTTTCAACTCTACGAGCAGCTTCTTTAGGACAAAATTTAAGCATATCCAAAGCTTTCTGTACATCTACTCCGCGGATCAAGTCTGCCACCAATCTCATTTTTTGAGGAGATGTAGGACAATCGCGAAGAATTGCAAAAGCCTTCTCTTTTTTGGCTTCTTTATTCTGATTTGCTCTTAATCTTTTTCTTGCACCCATTTTAATACATCTTCTTTAGTTCAACTTTACCATGCATTATTTTTTCTTTTTATCAGCATGGCCTCTAAATGTACGTGTCGGCGCGAATTCCCCCAATTTATGACCTACCATATTTTCAGTCACGAATACCGGGATAAATTTATTACCGTTGTGTACAGCGATAGTGTGCCCTACGAAGTCCGGAGAGATCATGGAACGACGAGCCCAGGTTTTAACAACCGATTTCTTATTGGACTCATTCATTACCAATACTTTTCTCTCTAACTTGAAATCAATAAAAGGGCCTTTTTTTAACGAACGACTCATAACATCAATAATTAATCAGTTATTTTTTCCTTCTTTCTATGATATACTTGCTAGAGTGTTTCTTAGGAGCTCTAGTCTTGTAACCCTTAGCCAACAAGCCTTTTCTTGAACGAGGATGTCCTCCTGAAGCGCGGCCTTCACCACCACCCATCGGGTGATCAACCGGGTTCATTACGACACCTCTCACGCGAGGTCTGCGGCCTAACCAGCGAGTACGACCTGCTTTACCTGAACGTTCCAGCGCGTGGTCGGAGTTTGACACCGTACCAACAGTTGCACGACAGGTTAACAGCACCATACGGACTTCACCAGAAGGTAACTTGATTGAAGCGTATTTCCCTTCTCTTGCTACTAACTGAGCGTAAGAACCGGCGCTACGAGCCATCACGGCTCCTTGTTGCGGTCTTAACTCGATGTTATGAATGATTGTACCTAATGGGATTTCAGATAAGAACAATGCATTTCCAACTTCCGGAGCAACACCTGCACCACTCATCACGGTTTGACCAACTTCCAAACCGTTCGGTGCCACGATGTAACGTTTTTCTCCATCTGCATACACTAATAGAGCAATTCTCGCCGTACGATTGGGATCGTACTCGATCGTTGCAACACGAGCCGGAACATTATCCTTGTCGCGTTTGAAATCTATTATTCTGTATCTTTGTTTATGACCACCACCTATATATCTCATTGTCATTTTACCGGTGTTGTTACGTCCACCAGTTTTACTCTTTGGTCCTAACAATGATTTCTCAGGTCTATCTGTAGTCAACTGATCAAAGGTAATCGCTACCTTATGTCTCTGACCAGGAGTTACAGGGTTTAATTTTCTTACAGCCATCTTAATTAAATATTGCTAAAAAAATCAATACTATCACCTTCTGCTAAGGTCACAATTGCTTTCTTGAAGGAAGCGGTTCTTCCGGAAATAACACCTGCTTTCGTGTAACGAGATTTAGCATCTCCTTGGTACACCATCGTGTTCACAGATTTCACGGTCACGCTATACATCGTTTCAACTGCTCTCTTAATCTCAAATTTATTCGCTGCTTTGCTAACAACGAATGCTACTCTGTTCTGCTTGTCAGTCAATGCAGTCATTTTCTCTGACAAAATGGGCTTCACAATTACTTGCATGTCTTACTCTTCATTAAGATTGAACATTTCATTTAGGCCCTGCACTGAACTTTCAACGAACACGAGACTCTTAGCTCTCATGATATTGTAAGTTGCAAGATCGCTAACTCTCATCACATCCACATATTGCAAGTTACGAGCTGACAATAAAACATTCTCGTTCATGTCATTTGTAACCAACAGGATGTTACGGTTATCTAATTTCAGGTTGTTAAACAGCTGAATCATCTGTTTTGTTTTCGGTGCCTCAAAGTTGAGATCCTCAACAATAGTTACCGCGTTAGAAGCGGCTTTTACAGATAATGCTGATTTACGGGCCAATCTTTTCAGCTTCTTGTTCAATTTGAAGCTATAATCTCTTGGTACGGGTCCAAACACTCTACCCCCTCCTCTAAACAGAGGGTTCTTGATACCACCTGCACGGGCGCCACCGGTACCTTTTTGCTTTTTCAGCTTGCGGGTACTACCGGAAATTTCATTTCTTTGTTTTGACTTGTGGGTCCCTTGGCGGTTGTTCGCTAAAAACTGCTTTACATCAAGATAAATAGCGTGCTCGTTAGGCTGAATCCCGAAGATAGCGTCGTTTAACTCTACCTTCCTGCCTGTCTCTTGTCCGGCAATGTTTAATACACTTAACTCCATTACTTCTCGATAATTACGTATGAACCTTTAGCTCCGGGGATAGAACCCTTCACCAATAACAAATTATTTTCAGGTATCACTTTCAGCACTTCCAAGTTCTGAACCGTTATTCTGTCACCACCTGTTTGTCCACCCATACGCATTCCTTTGAACACGCGTGACGGTGTAGAACAAGCACCGATAGATCCCGGTTTTCTTTGACGGTTGTGCTGACCGTGAGTAGCCTCTCCTACTCCGGCAAATCCATGGCGTTTCACAACACCTTGGAAACCTTTTCCTTTACTAGTCCCGACTACATCAACGTACTCTGTTCCTTCGAACAAGTTCACGTCAATTACATCACCTAACTTGTACTCGACATCATACCCTGAAAATTCCACGAGTTTTCTTTTCGGAGTTGTGCCTGCCTTTTTAAAGTGTCCACTTAGCGGTTTGGTTGTGTTTTTCTCTTTTTTGTCATCAAAACCCAACTGAATTGCTGTGTAACCATCTTTCTCAATAGTCTTTACTTGGGTTACAACACATGGACCGGCCTCAATCACAGTGCATGGAATACTTTTTCCCTCGGCACTGAATACGGAAGTCATTCCGACTTTTTTTCCAATTAAACCTGGCATCTCTTTTTTCTCTTTTTAAAAATAGGTTTTCAATCTCTTAATAACGACATAGGTTTTCGCCGTTATCAAACTTTAATCTCTACTTCAACACCACTCGGTAATTCAAGTTTCATCAAGGCGTCAATCGTACCTGCAGTTGAACTGTAGATGTCGATTAATCTTTTGAATGTGCATACCAAGAATTGCTCGCGGCTCTTTTTGTTCACGAACGTAGAGCGGTTTACAGTAAAAATTCCCTTGTGAGTAGGAAGTGGAATCGGACCACTTACCACTGCTCCGGTAGCCTTCACTGTCTTTACAATCTTCTCTGCAGACTTGTCAACCAAGTTGTGATCGTAAGATTTCAACTTAATTCTGATTTTTTGGCTCATGTTTTTAATTATGATTTATGATTTAAGATTTAAGATTCTCGATCACTCTCGAATCGTAAATCAGCAATCTAAAATTCTTATAATAGTTCTACTCTACCGTTATTTTTCTCTACCACTTCTTTGGCAATTCCCTTCGGAACTTCAGCGTAGTGAGAGAATTCCATGGATGAACTTGCACGACCGGAAGACAAAGTTCTCAAAACGGTCACGTAACCGAATTGCTCTGCTAGCGGCACTTTAGCCTCGATCACGCGAGCCCCGGCTCTTGATTCCATTCCTTCAACCTGTCCGCGACGACGGTTCAAGTCACCGATAATATCTCCCATGTACTCTTCCGGGGTTACCACCTCAAGTTTCATGATCGGCTCCAACAATACGGGTTTAGCCTTTTGAGCTGCCTCCTTGTAACCGATCTTAGCGGCCATTTCGAAAGACAACGCATCAGAGTCAACCGGGTGGAATGAACCGTCGAGCAAAGTAATCTTCAAGCTAACAAGTTCATAACCGGCCAAAACACCATTAGCCATCGCATCTTTGAATCCTTTCTCTACAGAAGGGATAAACTCCTTCGGAATATTACCACCTTTCACCTCGTTCACGAAAGTCAAACCTTCTTTGCCTTCTTCAGCCGGCTCCATTCTAAAGATGATGTCAGCGAATTTACCACGACCTCCGGTTTGTTTCTTGAACACGTGACGGTGTTCAACGGTTCCGTTGATAGCCTCTTTGTAAGCCACCTGAGGAGCACCTTGGTTACATTCAACCTTGAATTCACGTCTCAGACGGTCAAGGATAATATCCAAGTGAAGCTCACCCATACCGCTAATGACAGTCTGGCCTGAATCTTCATCCGTTTTTACGCGGAAAGTCGGGTCTTCTTCAGCCAATTTAGCCAAAGCCATACCTAACTTATCAGTATCTTTCTGTGTAAGCGGCTCAACAGCGATACCGATCACCGGCTCGGGGAAAGTCATACTCTCCAACACGATCTGGTTTTCCTCGGTACACAGAGTATCTCCGGTACGAATATCTTTAAATCCAACGCAAGCACAAATATCACCAGCCTCGATCACGTCTTTCGGCTGTTGTTTGTTAGAGTGCATTTGGAACAAACGAGAAATACGTTCTTTTTTCTCGGTACGCGGGTTGTACACGTATGAACCGGCCTCGATCTTACCAGAGTAAATACGAGTGTAGCACAAACGTCCCACGAACGGGTCAGTAGCGATCTTGAATGCCAATGCAGAAAGCGGGGCTTCCGGATCAATCTCGAAAGTCACAGCCTCTTCCGTACGCGGTCTTTTACCAGCAGCAGCCGGAATATCCAGCGGGTGCGGCAAGTAAGCGATAACAGCATCCAACAGGTTCTGAACACCTTTGTTCTTGAATGAAGAACCGCACATCACCGGACAGAAGTCCATAGCGATAACGGCCTTACGAACCACTGCTTTCAATTCTTCAACAGTGATTGATTCAGGATCTTCGAAGAAACGCTCCATCAAAGCCTCATCCTGAACGGCAGCGGCCTCAACTAATTTTTCTCTCCATTCCTGAGCTTCTGCCAACAAATTCTCCGGAATTTCCTTGATCGTAGCTTCCAATTCACCATTCTCCCACACGTAAGCTTTCATCTCGATCAAATCGATAACTCCCTGGAATCCATCCTCAGCACCGATCGGTAACTGTAATGGAATAGGATTCGCGTGCAATTTCTCACGGATCTCACGTACTGCTTTGAAGAAGTCAGCACCTGAACGGTCCATTTTATTCACGAAAGCAATTCTCGGAACACCATATTTATTCGCTTGACGCCAAACCGTTTCCGATTGCGCCTCAACTCCACCCACGGCACAGAACAATGCAACAGCACCGTCCAACACACGCAACGAACGCTCCACCTCAACGGTAAAGTCAACGTGTCCCGGAGTGTCAATAATATTTACTTTATATTGTTGACCTTGATAATTCCAGAAACAGGTAGTAGCGGCAGAAGTAATGGTAATACCTCTCTCCTGCTCTTGTACCATCCAGTCCATGGTAGCCGTACCGTCATGCGTTTCACCGATTTTGTGATTCACTCCGGTGAAATACAGGATACGCTCAGTTGTTGTCGTTTTACCGGCATCAATGTGAGCCATGATACCGATGTTTCTTGTTAAATGTAAATCTCTCTTTGCCATTTATCTTATCCCTTCAATTAAAATCTGAAATGTGCAAAAGCTCTGTTGGCTTCAGCCATACGATGAATATCCTCTTTCTTCTTGAAAGCCGCTCCTTCTTCCTTGTATGCAGCCATGATTTCAGCAGCTAGTTTTTCTGCCATGTTTCTTCCGCTTCTTTTGCGAGAGAACAATATCATATTTTTCACGGAGATAGCTCTTTTTCTCATCGGGTTGATTTCCATCGGTACTTGGAATGTTGCACCACCTACACGACGACTCTTTACCTCTACTTGCGGAGTAATATTCTCCAAAGCTTGCTTCCAGATGTCCAATGCGGGTTTCTCTTCCTTCTTGGCCATTTTCTCGTCTACAATGTCAATTGCATCATAGAAAATTCTAAACGCGATAGACTTCTTTCCGTCTACCATTAAATCATTAACGAACCGGGTAACCAACACGTCGTTGAACTTCGGGTCCGGTAACAGGATTCTTTTTTTTGGTTTACTCTTTCTCATCTCTTCTAGTTTACGAATTTGTTCGTTCGCTGCCCTTACCGGTCTTCAACGGTCTCACGACCATTTACTCAACTTTTCGGGAACAACCCATAAACAACTCCTGTCAATTAATTTTTTTTACTTCTTACCTTTTGCCGGAGCTGCAGCAGCACCTTTTTTCGGTCTCTTAGCACCATACTTGGAACGACTTTGTAAACGACCGTTTACACCAGCAGCATCCAATGTACCGCGAACCAAGTGATAACGAACTCCCGGAAGGTCTTTCACACGACCGCCTCTGATCAACACGATAGAGTGCTCTTGCAAGTTGTGTCCTTCTCCCGGAATGTAGGCATTCACCTCTTTTCCGTTGGTTAATCTAACTCTGGCAACCTTTCTCATCGCTGAGTTCGGTTTCTTCGGGGTTGTCGTGTACACACGAACACAAACCCCGCGTCTTTGCGGGCAAGCATCCAAAGCCGGAGCCTTGCTCTTGTCCTGGATTTTTGTTCTTCCTTTTCTTACTAACTGTTGAATAGTTGGCATACAAGTACTTTTAAATTAGTTACTTTTATTCAATTTGGCTCGCAAAGGTAGTAACTTTATGCATCACCACCAAACATTTCTATCTTTTTTTTCGAAAAAAGCATAAGACTGTGAGAATGTTAGCCGACAATCAACCGGTGAAATTCTATGAAAGAACTATTTCTCCTACCCTGCTTTTTCGAATCAAAAACGCATCAAAGACACTCGTGAACGTCTTTGATTCGTCTTTGATTCGAAATTGATACGTCTCTAATTCCCGTATACATCGAATATACATTAGCTATTCATTGGGTTCCCCCTATTCCCCCAGAAACAGTTCACTTACAAATTAAGAGTAAATCCACGGCAGGATAAAACGTTTATTCCACAATCAAACATATGAAGAAAATACCTATTTTTGCCTTAAATTTTACATCAAAAATAAAATTATGGGGAAGGCTGTTTTGAAATATATTTTTGCTTTTTGCTCCTTGCTTTTAGTTATCTCCTGCGGGAAAATTTCTTCGGATTCCACGAATGACGAGGTGGATTACTCGGATAGCAAGTGTTGGTTCGAGGCCAATCAAGAGGGCATGAACAAGAAGGTCGATATTTTTTACGTGGTACCTACTTGCATTTGGGATTATACCGACAGCCTCGGGCAAATACAACATAACATGGACATATTCAACACGAAACAGCGTCAAATGGTAGACCCGTCTATTCGATTGGCCAAAAATATCTTGTCAGACAGTTGTAATTTTTTCTCTCCCTATTACCGTCAGATTTCGATGGACAGCTGGTTGTCTTTGGACACGGCTCTTATCGAAAAACGTTTTCAATTGGCTTACAAAGACGTGGTAGCCGCCTTTCGTTATTATTTGAACAATTACAATCAAGGACGTCCTTTCATTCTTGCCGGCCACAGCCAAGGTGCAAAAGCCGTGATCGAATTATTGAAGCACGAGATAACACCGGAGATCTACCAGCACTTGATCGCATCTTACGCCATCGGGTATACAATCACGCAAGAGGAACTAGACAGTTATCCTTATCTACGAATGGCTAAAGACTCTACGGACGTGGGGGTGATCATCGGATTCAATAGCGTGACAAAACCGGAAGCAATTTCTCCATTGTTCAAAAATAACATCGTGTGTATTAATCCCCTGAACTGGAAAACGGATACTAGCCCCGGAGTTTCTTATCAAGGTTTTACCGCGTCTATCGACCCTTCCATCCATACAATCGTGGTAACAGGAATTGATGAAGACAAATATTATATTCCCAGCGTGGAAGTACTTTTACCTAAAGGAAATCTACACGTGGAAGAATTTAATCTTTACAATCAGAATTTGAGAAAAAATGTCTTACAGCGCATACGTGCATTCCATGAACGTTCTTTTCAATCAAATTAACGCCGCGGGATATTCACGCACCAGATGCAAAGCTCCGAGGAATAAAATCTAATCTTCCTTATCCTCATCGTGTGTTTTTATTCGCCTTGTCCCTACCGGGCTCCCGAATATTCTTCGTATCCCTGCCTCCGCAACCTGACCGGGGCGAAACAGGCTATCATACCATCCTGATAGGTGTAACCCTGACGTCCGTACATGATATTCCCGCAATAGGTATCCTTCAGATAAAGAGCATATACACCGTAGTTAATCTTAAAGTGTCGGCCACCGTGTGCCATCGATAATTCATTTGATTTGAACTACATACAGCTCTATTGCAGAATCGAGGATTCGGGTATAAATATCCGTAAATCATATACAAGCCGACTCATTCAATCGCAATAAATTTGCAATCAGAAACTGAACAACGAAAAAAATACAAAGATTATGGATCGCAGAAACTTTTTGAAAACGGCATCGAGTTTTGCACTACTCGCAGCCGGAGCTACAACGGGTGTTTCCCGTGTGTTTGCCGAAACCCCTTCATCTTCTCTATCGGGAAATCTATTGGATGCAAATACACCGAATACGGACAACACGATGGAGTATCGTAAGCTCGGAGAATTGGATGTATCGGCTATCGGTCTGGGCTGCCTGCCGATGGTGGGCTATTACGGCGGGAAGTACGACAAAAAGGATATGATAGCTCTGATTCGCCGAGCATACGATAAAGGCATCACCTTTTTCGATACGGCGGAGGTCTACGGCCCTTATACCAGCGAAGAGTGGGTTGGCGAGGCTCTCGCCCCGTTCAGGGATAAGGTAAAGATCGGAACCAAATTCGGATTCGGTGTTGAGGAAAAACAACCGACCGCAATCAACAGCCGTCCCGACCATATCCGCCGGGCGGTGGAAGGTTCTTTGAAACGCCTGCGTACCGATCATATCGACCTGCTGTATCAGCACCGTGTCGATCCGAACGTACCGATGGAAGAGGTGGCCGGAACCGTCAAGGATTTGATGCGGGAGGGCAAAGTACTGCATTGGGGATTGTCGGAAGCAAGTGCCCGTTCCATCCGTCGGGCGCACGCCGTTTGTCCGCTTTCGGCCGTACAGAGCGAGTACGCAATTTGGTGGCGGGAGCCTGAAACCAAGATTTTCCCGACATTGGAAGAACTCGGCATCGGCTTCGTGCCTTATTGTCCGCTAGGGCGAGCGTTCCTCACGGGAACAATCAACGAGAAGAGCCGTTTCTACGAGGGCGACCGTCGTTGGAACCTGCCGCAGTTCACACCCGAAGCCTTGAAGCACAATATGCCGCTTGTCACCTTGGTACGCAAATGGGCGCAGCGCAAGGGTGTGACCCCCGCACAATTCGCCCTCGTGTGGATGTTGTCGCGCAAATCGTGGATAGCGCCGATACCGGGAACAACCCATCCGGCGCACTTGGATGACTTGCTCGGTGCGGGAACGATTCGGCTCTCGGCTTGGGAGATGGAGGAGTTCGATAAGGAATATGCCAAAATCGACTTGATGGGGCATCGGGCAGATCCGTTTACCGAAAGCCAAATAGATAAATAAGGAAATAAAACTGACAGGACGCCCCGGAATCGCACACGAGGTTGCCAATGTCGCCGAACTACTGATGAGCGACAGAGGTGCATTTATCACGGGAACGGATTTTCTGATTGACGGAGATACCACAGTACCTTATTTTTACGGCCCGTTGAAACTGTAATATGTTGCATGTAAATCGTAAGAATGCTTTTGTCACGTAACGTCAGGAGTACAAAAATATTCTTCCCGTTCTGTAAATTTGAGTCTTACAACAAACATCTTACGATTGGAATGCGCTATATTTACGAAAATTAAAGACAAACTATATGGAACGATTAGATGTATTCGATTGCTCGAACGTGCTTATAGCGAGCTATTTCACCGATGACCGGGGTTGTGCCCACGAAAACAGGGAGCATACGCTTATTTATTTATGTTCCGGCGAACTGGAAATAAAGGAGCGCGGAAAGAAAACCGTGTTGCATCCGGGGGATTGTGCTTTCATGCGGCGTGATAACCGGATGTGGTTACAGAAAAAGGTCGAGGACGGTAAACCCTATCGTTCTGTCGTGTTGAAATTCTCAAGACCGTTTTTGAGAGAATTTTACCAAACACTTAACCGACAACAAATTCCGGCAGACTCTAAACGTGAGAAGGAAAGTTTACATGTATTACCAAGTAACCGACCGGACATCCGTTCGTTGTTCGAATCAGTCATTCCCTATTTCGATGCAGGTGAAAAGCCGTCCGAAGATATACTGAAACTGAAAATGATCGAGGGGGTATATGTACTGCTCAACACTGATATCAACCTTTATGCCTCGTTGTTTGACTTCGTGGAGCCGTGGAAAATCGACATTCTCGACTATCTGAACGAGAACTACATGTGTGATCTCTCTTTGGAGGAAATTGCGAGTTACACGGGACGCAGCCTAGCAACCTTCAAACGGGATTTTGCAAAAGTCAGCAACCTAACTCCGCAAAAGTGGATTATCAAACGCCGTTTGGAAGCCGCGCACGGTCTGATAAAATCAGGCAAGAAGAAAGTGACAGAAGCCTGCTTCGATGTCGGTTTCAAGAATCTGTCGCACTTCTCTAAAATATACAAGGAAGCGTATGGGGTTGCCCCGTCATGGTAAGATGAATTCAGTACAAAAATGAAAGGTATTATCGGGAGCCTACCCGAAATGACGCAAGAAATCCCGCCAAGTTAATCAGGCGAATATAGATTATGCATTTTTCGTGAACCATCACTTTAACAAAGTGAACTTCCCAACAAAGGATATTGAGCCTCGCAGCAAAGTTGTTGCGGGGCTCTCTTCGTAACTTTGCATCAGAACATTAACACAAAAGAATCATGAAAGAGAACAATAAAATGAATGTCAGCCGTCGCCGATTTCTCAAGACGGCAGCATTGGCAGGAGCCGCAATGGCCATGCCTTCGGGATTGAACAAGGTCTTTGCTTCGGAAACGGGGCAAGCAGAAATATCAGGTGTAGATACCGATACAGCCCGCATCAAGGGGCATCGTATATTGGGTACGGGCAAGGCGGCCTTTGAAGTGTCGGCACTCGGTTTCGGCGTAATGGGAATGACTTACAATCGTAGCCAACACCCGGGTAAGAAAGAGTGTATCCGATTGTTGCATGAAGCGGTGGATCGCGGAGTAACGCTCTTCGACACGGCTATCATTTATGGACCGCTGACTAACGAGAATTTGGCAGGAGAAGCACTATCCGAATTCAAGGGACGGATCAACGTGACAACTAAATTTGGACATGAAGTGCTCGACGGTAAAGGAACCGGCCGGCAAGACAGCCGCCCGGCAACCATCCGTCGCTATTGCGAGGAGTCGCTTCGCCGATTAAAGCTTGATTCACTGCCGATGTTCTACCAGCATCGTGCTGATCCGAACACTCCGGCCGAAGAAGTGGCGGCTACCATTGCCGACTTGATCAAGGAAGGCAAAGTACAACGCTGGGGTATGTGCGAGGTCAGTACCGAAACAATCCGTAAAGCCCATGCCATCTGCCCGCTAACGGCTATCCAAAGCGAGTACCATCTGATGCACCGCTTGGTGGAAGAAAATGGTGTTCTCGATGTATGCCGGGAGTTGGGTATCGGTTTTGTACCGTACAGCCCAATCAACCGTGGCTTTTTGGGAGGCTGCATCAACGAATATACGATTTTCGATGTAAACAACGACAACCGTCAGACCCTACCGCGCTTCCAGCCGGAAGCGATACGTGCGAATACCCGCATTGTAAATGCACTGCAAGCTTTTGGCCGCACACGGGGCATGACCTCGGCACAAGTGGCTCTTGGCTGGTTACTCCAAAAAGCACCGTGGATCGTACCGATTCCGGGAACAACAAAACTGTCACATCTGGAGGAGAACCTGCGTACACTCAATTTTGATATCCCGAGCGAAGAATGGAAAGAACTGGAGGACGCCGTAGCTGCTATTCCCGTTATGGGAGACCGATATAATGCCGAACAGCAGAAGCAGGTAGGCCGATAAAGACGGTATCTCATGCTTACCATCTTTTTTCCAACCATACGCTGGTATATCTATATAGCGGGCAGTTGTACTTGCGAAATCAGTGCTGCGAGACGCTGAATATCGAAAGAGGTGACAGCGCTTTCATCGGGCGAAACAGTTATTCGTACATCTACGCCGAGCCGGAATTGCACGAGCCTTGTCGGGTTCTGTTCTTCTCTCTTCCGCGAGAATTTTTGTGCGAGTTTTACCAGACACTCTCGTTATCCGACCGCAAATCATCGCCCACGGGACACACGGCCTTGCACAGTCTGCCATCCACAACAAAAACGGAAAGCCTTTTTATTTACTCAACAAACCGATGACAAAGGAGATTAAATGGCAGAAATTGCAAATAGAATAAACGGAGTTCAATTACCTTCCCAAGCTGAGAACAAAGGTGGAGAATTGTCGGGACGCTTATCCGGGAAGGACACCTTACACCGGTGATGATATGAACAATCGTCTTGAATTTACATTTGATAATTAAAAACAACAAATTATGATGACACCACTATTTATTGGCGGTATCGGTATGCAGGAAGTGCTGCTGATCACATTGGTTGTACTACTGTTTTTCGGCGGTAAGAAGATTCCCGAATTAATGAAGGGAATCGGCAAAGGCGTTCGTTCTTTCAAAGAGGGAATGAACAACGTGGAAAAGGAGATTGAGGAAATCAAGGAACCTGAACGAAAGGAGTAACCGATGGCGGCCGTGACGAACACACAATCTTTTTGGGAACATTTGGACGTGCTGCGGGTGGCAATCGTGAAAATTGTCGCCGTAGCCGTCGTGTTCGGCATCGCAGCATTCTTTTTCAAGGAAGAGCTGTTCGCCGTAGTACTTGCACCGAAGGATGACGGGTTTATTACTTATCAGCTGCTCGACCGTATGGCGGTATGGGCAGGAGGTGCGGTAGAGCCGTTTTCCGTCCGGCTTATCAATACGGGGCTAGCACAACAGTTTATCATTCACATGAAAACAGCGCTGTGTGCCGGGGTATTATGCACTTCGCCCTATATTCTTTATCAGTTGTTTCGGTTTGTTTCTCCGGCATTATACGATAATGAACGGCGATATGTCAGACGGATAGTCGGAGGCGGTTACGCAATGTTCGGATTGGGGGTACTGATCAGCTACTTCTTGATTTTTCCGCTGACATTTCGCTTTTTGGGAACTTATCAGGTGAACGACGAGGTAGATAATCTGATCACGCTCGATTCGTATATCTCGACACTTGTGATGATGTGCCTTGCAATGGGCATTGTCTTCGAGATCCCGATACTCTCGTGGTTGTTCGCTAAATTGGGTTTTCTCTCCGCAGATTTCATGCGCCGCTATCGGAAACACGCTGTCGTGATTATCCTTGTAGTAGCCGCAATTATTACGCCGACATCAGATGTATTCACGCTTTCGCTCGTCGCATTACCCATGTGGATGTTGTATGAAGTAAGTATTTTGATTGTGAAACGATCTAAATATCACAAAGTTTAAAAAAACGTTTCGGATAACAAAACCCATCTTTTCCCGATAATCGGGAAAATTTTGTCCGATTCTGCCGTTTTTTTATGCGAAATTCTGCTATATTTGTATCTATTTGACTGGTTTTTACCGGATATTATACAATCCGAACCAACTAAAATGATATACAAATCATGAATTCATTTATCCAATTTTTACTCCTCATCAGTTTCATTTGCTATGATGGAATTGATCCATCTCCTCAAAAAAAATTAACGGAAAAACAAAAAGGTATCATTGAATCATTAGTTTCTTTCGCGGACTCTCTCAATGGCAAAACCAAATCCTCCAGCATAATACTTACAAAAATTGCCACCCTAAAAAATGACAATGTAGAATTTATGCCTTTTTATCATTTAGACATAGACAAATTTTACGAAGATCCTACTCCTGAAAACCTTCTCTTATCCTTGTATCAACCGGACACTCTTGCCATGCTTTTAGTACGAGAAAAAGCCAACACATCATACCTGTTAATTGCCCAAAAACAAAATTCCCATTGGATACCTAATATCCTAATGCAAGACTTCGGAAAAAACATTCAGCATGTAAAAGACAAAATTCCCGATATTAAAAACGCTGACTTTAAAATTTTCCAATTCGAACATCTCTATTTTTATAGCTATATCAACAAGAAAGAACAAATTTATGAAGATATGCGAGGGAATATCCTCACCCCAAAAATGATGTGTAATAAATTATTTACAATTATCGATGCCATAAAAGAAGCAGCCGAGAAAGGTGAAGTACTCTACCTCTAAATTTGTATTATTTCGTGCTTTTAATTTTTTTGTTAAAATAAATATTGCAACATTGCACTCTGATAAATCACAAAACAAAAAAATCATATTGCACATGAAAACCTTTTTTTTACTTCTAGCAGCAGCCTTCCTCTTTTTACAGACAGGAAAAGCCTGTACGATCATCGTGGCCGGCAAAAAAGCCACGGTCGACGGTAGTGTTTTAAATTCACACACGGATGCCGGTGCGGATTGTCGCATCCGGGTCGTGGCGGGCCAGAAATTTCCCAAAGGAAGCATGGCTCCCGTGTATTATGGGATTCAGCGAGTTGACCTTCCTTTGGATGACAACGGGGAAATATTAGGCTACATCCCGCAAGTTGAGCAAACCTACACGTATTTCCAATCCGCTTACTCTCACATCAACGAGTACCAACTATGTATCGGGGAAAGCACCACGAGCCAACGTCCCGAATTACAAGTAAACAAAGGAGAAGGGAAACAGATCATGACCGTGGAGCAAGCCATGATTTTTGCCTTACAACGCTGCAAAACGGCAGAAGAGGCCCTTACCCTCATCACCTCGCTCATGGAAAAATACGGGTTCCTTCCCTCTTGCGGGCCGGAATCAGAATGTCTCACGATCGCGGATCCGGAAGGAGTATGGGTTCTCGAACTTTTCAGTGTCGGTAAAAACTGGACACCGGAAAGTGGTAAGCCGGGAGTGATCTGGGCCGCTCAACGGGTGCCGGACGATGAAATCGCCATGATTCCCAACTGGAGCATCATTAAAGAAATAGATCTTTCAAAACCAGAACAATTCCGTGCCTCTTCCAACTACCAGCAGGTTGCCATTGAAAACGGCTGGTATTCCCCGGCAAGCGGAAAACCTTTCGTTTGGCAGGATGTTTATGCCCCGACTCCCAGAGAATGGGCCACAAACCGTTTTTGGTTATTCGTCAACACGTTCGCACCCTCTCTCGACCCGATCCCGTCCAGACGTACCAATAACCCGTTTGATAACTTAAACCAGTATATCCAATACGTGGAACCGCTTAGCGTGTACCCGTTCTCCTTTAAACCGGAGCAAAAAGTTTCCGTGAAAGACTTCATGGACTTTCAACGTTCCACGTTCTCGGGGACCATCTATGACAAAGAGAATGACGCCGTTTGGTATTACCCGGACAAGAACGGGAACATGGTGAAAAGTAAACTGGCCACCCCTTTCCCATCCAGTGAAACGCAAAAATTAATGAAGACTACCCGCAGACGCCTAGTAGCACGGGTTGATGGGGAATACGGTATGGTTGCCCAGCTCCGCTCGAATCTTCCCCGGGAAATCGGTGGAATATACTGGGTTTTCCAAGATAACGCCTACACGTCACCTTATCTGCCCATCTTCACGGGCGTGACCCGCATCCCGGAAGTCTATTCCACGTATAACCCCAAAGAATACTCCGACAATTCCGCTCGCTGGGCCATTGATTTTGTCGATAACTTACTCTACCTGAACTGGCAGGATGGGAAAAAGGATTTGGAAGCCGCACGGGCTCCCATGGAACAATCCTTCTTCGAACGCAACGCAGAGATCGAGAAAGAGTTTATCGCCTTGCAAAAGAAAAATCCCAAGAAAGCGACAGAATTACTCAATAAATACACGCAGGAATGTGCCGACACGATCATGCAAACCTACGTACAACTTCGGAACACGCTGATCACGAAGTACACGAACAATAAAATGAGATAAAAGTTATAACGAGAAGGGGGTGTTCCAAAAGTCTATTTTATTAAAAAAACTCCTCCGTCACTTCGTGCCACCTCCTCTATAAACAGAGGAGGAGCTGGTGACTCTTCCCGTATACTGGGAGTATTTCAGCTCTCCCTCTGTTTATAGAGGGAGTACGGCGAAGCCGGGAGGGAGTTTGAAAAATGACTTTTTGAACTGCCCCTTCATCTCTTTCCTCAGTTTGTTATTTCCTTTTTAATTTCCTATTTTTAACGCGAAGAGAATTAAACGTTATATCACCATGCACACGAACGAGCAGTTCATCAAAGCGCTAAACCGGAAAAAAGAGGAAGCCTTCCAAACGCTCTTCAAAGATTACTATGCATCTTTGGTCATGTACGCCATGCACTATGTCCGACAGGAAGTTGCCGAAGACATCGTGCAGGATTTAATGACCCTATTGTGGGAAAAAGACACGTATTTTGATTCTATCTCCGCATTTCATTCGTTTATCTATTTATTTATCCGGAATCGTTCGATCAACCACCTGAAACATCAAAAAGCAGAATTAAATTACATCAATTACCAGCAAGGAGAATCAATATCAGACGAATCGGAAGTTTTCCAAGTCATGGAAGAAGAGATTTACCGTATCTTCTTCAACGTCATCGACCAATTGCCGGAACGCTGTAAGGAAATATTCAAATTACACTTGGCCGGGAAAAAAGAAAATGAAATTGCCTCACAACTCGGCATTTCCCTCTCAACGGTTAAAAGCCAAAAACAGAAGGCATTTCAACGTTTAAAAGAAAGACTGAACCCGCTATTTTTCTTTTTACTATTCATGTAAAAATACCTATACCAGGGATTCCTTGTCATTTCGCTAGTATATCTCCGCACCCTCTCTAGTATAAAAAGAGTCATTTAATTTGAAATAAATAGTTCTAATACTATAATAACAGTAGATGAGCAGTAGAAGACCAGTAGAAGAGCAGTAAAGGAAGTAGTGAGAATATAGAGAGAGAATAAAGAAAGAGTAAAGAAGAATAGGAGAAAAGTACTTTTTTCATTTTTGGCATCGTACTTTTTACTACCCATGCTGTTTGTTATACAAAATGACTACTCATGAATAACAGGCACCGCAAAATTATAGAACTCATCGTGTTGTACATGGAAAACAAACTTTCCGAGACACAACAAAACGAGTTAACCGCTTGGCTGGAAGAAGACGAAAAGAATCGCTCCTTCTTTCAACAGGTCATTTCCCCCGCAACGAGGCTTCAAAAGTTTGAAACCCGAAAACACATCGATTCCGAAAGAGCATTTTCAAAATTCAAAAAGAATACTCAACCTCATAAAGTAAAGTCTATTTACCGTTTAAGCCGATACGCGGCTATTTTTCTCGTCCCCGTACTCGTGGGACTTGTTTATTTACTCATGAATCAAGAGCCGGCAACCCGTGAAATTTCGCAATCACCTATCACCCATGGAAACAACAAAGCAATTTTGATTCTGTCACAAGGGGAAACGATTGACTTATCGCCAGATCACGCACTACCCGCACTACCGGAAGGGATCGATTTAGTTTTACAAGGCGACAAACTCATCTATGTATCAGACTCCACGGCTGAAAAGGAAAAACAATATCATGAACTGATAACACCCCGTGGCGGGGAATTCAAAATCACCTTACCGGACGGAACATTCGTGCATCTGAATTCGAATTCCAAATTAAGATTCCCGAAAAATTTTGCTCCCGACAAACGAGAAATATTCCTTTCGGGAGAGGCTTATTTCGAAGTAAGCAAAGACACGAACAAACCTTTTCTCGTTATCGCTGAAGACGTCCAAGTAAAAGTGTACGGGACCACGTTCAATATAAACACATTACTTGAGAATCAAATACAAACCACGCTAGTTAAAGGCTCTGTCGGAATCCGGGTGCAAAATTCATCGCAAGAGTATATCTTGAAACCCAGCCAGCAAGCCATCGTGCAAAAAACTGACGGGAATATCATCGTCCGGGAGGTCGATACCACTCCGTACACGGCTTGGACAGAAGGCATATTCCTATTTGACAACGAACGTTTAGAAACCATTCTGGACAAACTTGCCCTGTGGTATGACGTGGAACTATTTTATCAAAATGAATCCGTAAAGGAGGTCCGTTTCACGGGTTACCTGAAACGATATGACAACATCGATGTGATCTTAAATGCCATCGAATCTACCGTTAGCGCTACATTTCATATAAAAGAAAGAACAATTATTATAAACAAAAACGAGTACACGAACAGGTAAAACAAAGGACGGAGATGTTCCACCATCATCCGCCCTTACAGAACAACGAATAAATCAGACTGGACATCTCATTTATTCTAATACTAAATAAATTAAACCACAAATTTATGAAAACTTTTGAATTTCGACCTCATGTACATGGGCGTCCTAAAAGTAAAATTATTCTAATTATGAAGATTTGCACATTCATTCTTCTGGTTTTTAACCTCGGATTGTCAGCCTCCGGCTACTCGCAGCAGAAAAAAGTCACGCTGGACTTCAAGAACGCTACAAGCAAGGAATTTTTCGCCGAGATTCAAAAACAAACAGGTTATTGTTTCATTTTCAACACCAATCAAGGTGAACAAATCGGGGAAATCACCATTTCCGTCAGAAATAAAAGTGTTCAGGAAGTCATGGAAGAAATACTGCGTCCCACGGGATTCTCGTACACTTTCCAGAATGACATCATCGTGATTACCCCCAAAATGGCAGAACCCGAGAAAAATATCTTAACCGGACTGGTTTTCGACGAGAACAAACACCCCCTGCCGGGAGTAACCGTCCTCGTGAAGGGGTCAAGCAATGGAGTAACCACGAACACGAAAGGAGAATTCTCGATTAAATTACAAGAAAAGGACACCCTCGTTTTCTCTTTTATCGGGATGGAATCCGTCACGTTACCCTATACCGGACAAAAAACGGTCACGATCACGCTCAAATCAAGCAAAAAAGAGCTGGAAGAAGTGGTTGTCACAGGCTACCAAGTGATCGAGAAACGCAAACTGACATCTGCCGTGGTGAGCGTGAAAGGTTCAGACGTGCTGGACCCGATCAACACGTCCATCGACCAGATGTTGCAGGGGAAGATTCCGGGATTGCAGGCCATCAACCAGTCGGGCACACCGGGAGTAGCGCCAAAAATCAGAATTCGAGGCTCCTCCTCGATCTCGGGAAGCCGGGAACCCGTGTGGGTGGTTGACGGCGTGATCCTTTCCGACCCGATACCGCTTACCCCGGAAGAGATCAACAGCATGGACAACGTGAACCTGATCGGGAACGCGATTTCCTTTCTGAACCCGGAAGACATTGACCGGATTGACATTTTAAAAGATGCCTCCGCCACGGCTCTTTACGGGGTACGTGCCGCCAACGGGGTGATCGTGATCACCACCAAAAGAGGCCAATCCGGCCCGCCAAGGGTAAACTTCTCGACAAACCTTTCCGTCGTTGCCCGCCCAAACTATTCCATCATGAAACAAATGAATTCGAAAGACCGCATCGAGGTCTCGGAAGAAATGCAGGAGAAAGCATTACATTTCAACAAATATGACCCGTCTGAAATCGGTTACGAAGGAGCGTTAAGGGACCTGTGGGAGCGTCGCATCACCTACCAAGAATTCAACCAACAGGTGAAAAAACTAAAGGAAATGAACACGGATTGGTACGATCTACTGTTCCACACCTCGTTCACGCAAAGTTATAACCTATCCGTTTCCGGGGGAAGTGATCGGGTGAATTATTACATATCAGCCGGGTACAACGATCAAAAAGGCGTGGCAAAGCCGGAAAAATACACTCGCTACAACGCCTTGGCAAAAGTGGATGTCAATTTATACCCCAATCTAAAAATAGGGGCAGACATTTCTTCCGCCCGGGTAAAAAGCAAGCGCACGCATAGTTCTGTCGATCTGTACCAGTACGCGTACGAAACCTCCCGGGCCATCCCCGCCTACAACGAGGATGGAAGTGACTATTTTTACACCACGAAAGAAGGGTTGAAAAACACGGCAAAAGATTATTACTCACCGGATATTAAGTTCAACATATTTCACGAACTGGATCATTCCGGCTACGAGAGTACGACCAACAACACGTCCATGAATTTCCACCTGGACTGGAAACTGTTCTCCATGTTCAACTGGCACACCCAGTTCAACCTGACTACTACTCACACAAATGAACAGGAATGGGTGGACGAGCAGTCCACGTTCGCACAATCCAAACGGTTGCTCGCGTACGGCGTGAAAGAACCCGACACGAAATTAGCCTCCAATTATTACACGGACACGGAACTTCCCATGGGTGGGATCTTGAATGAAAAGGATTACCGGGGACAGTCCTACCAGTTAACAAGTTCCCTCAGCTATTTCCAAACGTTCCAAAAACATGAAGTTAACGCCATCGCCGGAATAGAAATCAACTCTAGGAAAATGGACGGCAAAACGGAAACAAATTACGGGTATCTCCGGGAACGGGGACATAAATTCGCCAAGATCGTTCTGGAAAATTACAGCAAGTACAGGAACACCGTGGCCGAAAACTATCCGGCTATCACGAACACCAAAGACAACAAAGTCTCTTTTTACGGGGCTTTCACCTACACGTTCGACAACAGGTACAGTTTCAATTTCAATATCCGGGCTGACGGTTCAAATCAATTCGGGAAAGACATTTCCACCCGATTCCTACCGATATGGTCCATCTCCGGAAGATGGAACGCCCACGAGGAACTATTCCTTCAAAACGTGAAATGGCTGGACGTTCTGGCCGTGCGAGGCTCTTTCGGTATACAGGGGAATGTCAACGAGGAGCAAGTCCCCGATATGATTCTGACCATGGGAGGTATGGATAATATCTCGGAAGAGTATTCATCCACGCTATACAAGGTTCCCAATGACCATTTAAAATGGGAAAAGACACAATCCTACAACTTGGGAATCAATCTGGTTGTTTTGAAAGGCTTACTTGACGTTACCCTAGAAGGATATAAAAAGACGGGAAAGAACATGATCGTGACCAAGGAAATCACCTCCACGAACGGGGCATCCCGGGTGGCCATCAACCGAGGTTCTCTCCGGAATAAAGGTTGGGAATTATCCGTCGGGCTTAAACCTTTAAATCGCAAAGACTACGGGATAAGTCTATCCTTTAATACATCCAAGGTGTACAACAAGGTTACCAACGCCGATAAGGAACAACATACCACCTATACAAATTACGTCAATGGAAGCGTGATCACCAACGGCAAACCGGTAAACACGTTCTACTCCTACCAATTTGACAAATTGGATGCTAATGGTTATCCGACATTCAAGAACTATAACGAACAATACCTGGAAGATGGGGAGGGTCACCAAAAAGGGGATTTCATCATCAGTTCCTACGACGAGGCATACGCCCGGGCTTTCGTTGCCATGGGAAGCCGGGAACCGGATTTAAGCGGTGGTCTCTCTGCCGACTTCCGGTATAAACGTTTCTCTCTAAGTTCCACGTTCGCCTTTAACCTGGGACATAAGGTACGACTAAACAATCTCTACGTGGCGAATCAAACGCTGCCCTATCCCCAGCAAAACATGAGTACCGAATACGTGAACAGGTGGCGAAAGCCCGGGGATGAAGACCGGACGAATATACCCCGGTTAAGTGACGATGCTTTAAGAATATCGGAATGGAATGATGCCTACGTGAAGGTGTACCCGCAGGATCTGAAATACCCTGTTGCGGCATCTTTGTGGGAAATGTACAATTATTCAGATTTACGGACCGTGTCCAGTAGTTTCTTACGCTGCACGAACCTGTCCTTGAATTACAGGTTCCCGGAAGAATGGTGCAAAAGGCTCTTCCTGAATTCGTTGAATCTCGGATTCTCCGTGTCCAACCTTTTTGTTATCAAGGATAAAGCCCTCAAGGGACGGGACCCGGAACAAATCAGCCTCGGGGCACGCTCCATTCCCCCGCAACAAACTTATTCCATGCGGCTATCGCTTAATTTTTAATCCCTGAAGTCATGAAAAATATATATTTTATACTCGCAATTCTGGTTCTGTTGACACAAGGATGTAATGATTTCCTTGAACCTAAATCACAGGACAAAGTCGTTCCTAAAACAGTCTCCCAACTGCGGGAACTTTTACTCGGAGAGATTATCCAGAACAAAAAAGACTACACCGAATATTTATCCGTCATGACAGATGATTTCGCAGATCAAGACGGGAACCAGTATGAATACCGCAACCAGCTGTGGGGCTACTACACGTGGCAACGGGAACCCGAAGAGGGACGAGATCTGGCGACGAGGAATGACGAGGCATGGAGCGAATTATATCACGCCATTTTCACCTGCAATATTATCATCGATAAAACACCTTCCATGCACGGCACGGATGAAGAAAAGAATCAACTTCTGGCTGAGACTTATTTCATGCGGGCCCAAGCTTATTTCGAGTTAATAAACTTGTACGGAGAACCCTACGAAAGCGCAGAGCAAGCCGAGAAAGCCCTCGGAGTCCCGATCAACGAGGAAATCACGATCATGGATAACATCTATTCCAGAGAGACTCTAGCGAAAGTGTACGCGAAAATAGAATCCGATTTGCACGAGTCGATCGCACGTTTTAAAAACACGGAATGGACCAAGAATGTGGTTCACCCGAGCCTGGACGTGGCTTACCTGTTTGCCTCCCGGCTGCATCTTTACAAAAAAGAGTACCAGTTAGCCAAGAATTATGCCGACAGCGTTATTAATAACGAGAGATACCAGCTCTACGACCTACATACAGCCGGCCTGACTTCCTACTCCTATTTTATCAACAGAAATAACCCGGAGATCATGTTCTGTTACGGCATGGCCAGTTTTGATTTTATCTATAATTACTCTTCCACGTATGCAACATACCTTGTCTCCGATAAGATCATTTCACTTTTTAGTAATGATGACTTGCGCAAAACCACATTTTGGGACAAGAACAAGAAACCTCACAAATTCAGTAGCACGAATTCCCAGTCCTACGGGAACACCTATCGTCTGTCAGAAGCCTATCTGAACCGGGCCGAGGCATTGGTTTTCTTGGATAAGTGGGAATCGGCCATCACGGATATTAACACGATCAGGGAAAAGCGAATCGAGAACGATTATGAAATCACGGCCACCAACCGGGAGGATGCCCTGAACAAAGTTTGGGAAGAGCGCAGGAGAGAACTTTGTTTCGAGAAACATCGCTGGTTCGACCTGAGAAGACAAGGAATGCCGGAACTACGACACATTTTCACGAACGGGGGAAGTCGGAAAGAGTACATTCTACCTGCGGGAAGTAAATCCTATACACTACCCATCCCCAAAAAGATCAGAGAACAAAACAAGATTATCGTGAACATTGAACGCCCCGAACAGCAATAAACTTATAAAAAACAAAACCATGAAAAGTATATATATCATACCCCTATTTTTTATCCTTCTAGGATGTCATGATGAAAATAATCCAAAGGTGGAATTACAAGCCGGAAAGTACACGTTAACCGATGATCCCAACGATTACGTACAGCATTACATTTATGACTTTTACCAGAAATACGGTGTGGTCATCCTAACCAACCCGGATTCCAGTGACTACGTTTATAACTTTAACAATCAAAACCCGATCTCGCTAAAAGCCCCGGAACAGGAAAAAGAAGTCCTTAAAACCGGACTGCAATTTATCGAGGAGCAGTTCTTGAATATCTATGACGACAATTTCAAAAAGAAATATTTCCCGTTCACGATTCAACTGGCCAATCGTATTGAGTTGTGGATACTGGGTGATTATGATTTAGTCAACGCCTATTCAAGCTCCGGCTTTATCGCTATTGCAAACATCAATGACGATCTGGCAACGCTCGATGAAACCACCCGCAACAATTACCGGGGAGATATTAATCAAAGTCTTTGGACCGAATATTTACTAAAGCGTGAGGCATGGTTCGTACCGGGAGCTTTCTACGAGGTAAGCAAGGAGTATTACGGGGACTACAGCCTGTTTGAATCGTACACGGTAGAAGAGGGAATTATCGAGGCTAGAGAATGTGGATTCATCACGTTCGATCCTTATATGTCCGAAATCGAAGACCCGGAAGATTGTCTTCTATTTATCCCAAGTCAAGAGATGGACGTGCAGCAATATTTTCAATTCTTGTTCTCTTCCACGAAAGAGGAACTAGACGAACTCATGGAAGAATATCCCTTGGTAGAACAAAAATATTTACTGTTACAAGATGCTATCCAAAAACAACTGGATATAGACATCTTTTCTTTTTGTCTGCCTTCATAAAACAGCTCCTCCCCCCTTGATACAAGGGGGGAGGCTGATTACCAATCGGTTTGCGAGTGTGTCAAAAGTCATTTTATTCAACAAACTCCTCCGTCAGCTACGCTGCCACCTCCTCTATAAACAGAGGAGGAGCTGGTGAATCTTCCCGAAGATAGAGAGTATTTTAGCTCTCCCTCTGTTTATAGAGGGAGTACGGCGGAGCCGGGAGGGAGTTCATAAAATGACCTTTGACACGCTCTTTTATTCTCCACATTCCAACGGAAATACGTACCTTTGCACAAGGGACGACGTAATTTAACAAATACTTCTAATGGAATTAACCTTCAGCACGAAACTAAAAGGGACAATTGCCCTCACGGATTCTTTTCAACTCACGAAAACGCTCCGTGAAGATGACAGCCTGTATAAATTTATCTGGGCAAGGAAAGGAACCGTCACGATAGACGTTGACCATCAACTCATCACGCTACAAGAAAATGATATTATTTCCCTGACCAGCCTTCACCACTTGGAAATCAAAGAATCTGAAGGAGACTACATGATACTTCTTTTTAACAGTAATTTCTATTGCATCTACGGGAACGACCACGAAGTTTCATGTAGCGGATTCCTTTTCAACGGCACCTCCCGCATCATGCACTTCCGCCTTTCGGAAGAAGAAAAAGCAACTTGCGAGGCCATCATCACCAACCTGCAAAGTGAATTTCAAGTAAACGACAACTTGAAAGAAGAAATGTTACGCATCCTGTTGAAACATTTTATCATTCACGCAACACGGGTTGCCCGTAAAAACTTGCATATCACGCCGGACATGGAAGAAAGTTTTAATTCGGTTCGTCGTTTCTACGTGCTTGTAGACCAGCACTTCAAAGAAAAGAAACAAGTACAGGATTACGCCGATATGTTATGCAAATCCCCTAAAACCCTTTCGCACCTTTTATCGTTATACAATTTGCCTTCCCCGTTGAAAGTGATCCACCAGAGGGTGGAAGCAGAAGCAAAACGGCTTTTACTATATAGTGAAATGACAGCCAAGGAGATCGCCCATCTCTTAGGCTTCGAAGATCAGGCAAGTTTCAGCCGTTTCTTCAAGAAAGTTTCCGGGGAAAGTATTACACAGTACAAGCGTCAGTTGAAAGAATCGGGAAAAATTGACAACTAAAACAGAAAAATTGCCATTTTTAACCCCACACGGATAGCCGATCTTTGTACCTGAAGTTAAACAATCTAATTCAGGAATAAAATGAACGAGCAAGTAACAAAATTCATCCGTCGTTTTTTAACGATAGCAGCATCAAGTAAAGGTTTAGGCATAAAACTTATCCGTGTGGCCATCCTCATCATTTTCGTGTGGATCGGAGGTCTGAAATACTATCACTACGAGGCTGACGGGATTGTACCGTTCGTTGCCAACAGTCCATTCATGAGTTTTTTCTACAACAAACAAGCCCCGGAATACAAGGAATACAAAAACGCGGAAGGAGCCTACGTGATCAAGAACCGGGAATGGCATCAAGCAAACGGAACGTACACTTTCGCTTACGGGCTGGGAGCCTTGATCTGTACCATCGGAATACTGGTCTTCCTGGGATTATTCTTTCCCCGCATCGGCATCATCGGGGATATTCTGGCCATCATTATGACCATCGGAACCTTGTCATTTCTTGTCACGACACCCGAAGTATGGGTCCCCAACCTGGGAAGCGGGGAATTTGGTTTTCCCCTGTTATCGGGAGCCGGACGCCTCGTGATTAAAGACACGGCAATATTAGCAGGAGCCATAGTGCTACTATCCGATTCTGCACAACGCATATTAAATCAATTAAACATCAAGAATCATGAAAGAATTTGACGCTATCATCATCGGTTTCGGCAAAGGCGGTAAAACCCTTGCCTCGGAACTGGCTCAACATGACTGGAAAGTTGCCATGATTGAACGATCAGATAAAATGTACGGGGGGACCTGCATCAACATCGGGTGCATCCCGACCAAAGCACTCATCCACCAAGCAGAACTTGCCACGCTGAAAAAAGGGCTCTCTTTCGAAGAACGGAAAGCGGACTACCGGAAGGCTATCGAGTTCAAAAATAATGTAACAGACAAGTTACGCCAGAAAAACTACGATAACCTCGCCGGGAACCCCAACATTACGGTTTACACAGGCGAAGGACAATTCGTTTCACCCGAGATCGTTCGGGTAACAACAAAAGAAGAGACTTTCGAACTAACGGCAAAACACATTTTCATCAACACGGGAGCGGAAACCGTGATACCCCCGATCAGCGGAATTCAGGATAATCCCAAAGTATTCACAAGTACAACGATCATGGAGCTGGAAGAACTTCCCCGACAGCTAATCATTGTCGGTGGTGGTTACATCGGATTGGAATTTGCCTCCATGTATGCCTCCTTCGGATCGGAAGTAACCGTGTTGGAAGGATTCTCGGCATTGATTCCCCGGGAAGATCGGGATATTGCAGCCAACGTGCAGGAAGTACTGGAGAAAAAAGGGATTCGTTTCATCCTGAATGCCAACGTGCAATCCGTGACTAATGGCGAAAAGGAAGCAACCCTCACCTATAAGGATACAGCAAGCGGCGAATTGAACACGCTCCAAGCGGATGCAATTCTCCTCGCCACGGGTAGAAAACCCAACACGGAAAGCTTGAATCTAAAAGCGGCCGGGGTCGAAGTCAACGAAAGAGGAGCCATCATCGTGGACGAATACTTGAAGACAACAACACCCCATATCCGTGCCATAGGAGACGTAAAAGGCGGTTTACAATTCACCTATGTTTCTCTGGACGATTATCGAATCATCCGGGAAGATTTATTCGGCAATAAGGATCGGGCAACAATCGACCGGGAACCAATCAGTTATTCCGTGTTTATCGAGCCCCCGCTTTCCCGTATCGGGATGAGTGAAGAAGAGGCCAGGAAAAAGAACTTGAATTTCAAGGTAAACAAATTCACGGTCTCTTCTATTCCACGAGTACACACGATCGGCAAAACCGAGGGAATGCTAAAAGCGATTATTGACGCTGACACGAAAAAGATACTGGGCTGTACACTATTTTGTCCGGAATCAAGCGAGATCATCAATATTGTGGCTATCGCCATGAAAACGGGACAGGATTACACATTCCTGCGGGATTTCATCTTCACGCACCCCTCCATGAGCGAATCATTCAACGACCTGTTCAGATTTAAACTATGAATTAATCCGCTTGTTGCCATGAAGATTTAGGCAAGGTAAACCAGAAGGTTGATCCTTGCCCCACTTCTGACATTACCCCAATCTGTCCCCCTAACCGGGTCACGATACTTTCACAGATGGAAAGTCCCAATCCTGTACCTTGTTGGAAAGAGTTCAATTTCACAAATCGCCCGAACACCTCTTTCAGCTTGTCCGCGGGAATACCACATCCCGTGTCCGAGACATAAAAATACAACGACTCATCCTCCCGCAACCTGTATCCGACACGAATACTCCCCTTGATTGTAAATTTTATGGCATTCGTGATCAGATTATTCATTACTTGCATCAAACGGTTTACATCAGAACAAATCACACATTCAGGTAAACACTCCACGAACTCCACAACAACCGAATCATTTTTTAATCGCAAGCGAGCCGCCCGAATAACCTCCATCAACAATACATTCAGGTTTACCTTGGAATAAACGAACTCAAAAACACCAGCCTCGATTTTTGACAAATCCAAAATATCACCAATCAATTGCAACAACAACGTGTTATTATTCTCTATAATCTTGATATACTCCTGTCGCTCGTTCTCATCCTCCGTGTAAGCCAACACGTTAGAAAAACCGACAATCGCGTTCAACGGGGTCCGAATCTCGTGACTCATATTAGCAAGGAAAGCCGACTTCAAATGATTAGAAATTTCAGCCGCCTCTTTCGCTTTCAACAATTCCTCCTCCATCTTCTTGCGTTCATCAATCAATAAAGAACCCCCGACCAGCAACGTGGGATGCCCCTCTCCATCTCTATCACCCACAGTCACGAAACTCTCGAACCAGACATACTCGTTCGATCCTCCCAAAAACATAGATCGGTGTTCTTTTCGAACAATAGTAGCCCGGTCATAATATAAATCATAATACGCCTCACGCATCCCGGCCCGATCATCCGGATGAACAAGCATATCCCCATCCCTTTCCGTCATCATCCTAGAATTCTTCGTCTTGCAAAGCTTGTGAGTCACGTATGTAATGTCGTAATTAATCGTCTTGTTCAACAGATCCCATGTCCACGGGATGAGTCGTGTCGCACCCAGCACCAGCTCATACCTTCGATTCAACGCCTCCAACGAAACTTGATGTTCTTTCATTTTCAACGAAACCAGATACTCTTCTGTCCGATCGATAAAGAATACATCCATAAAATTCTTCTCGGAACTCGGGAAAGATAATTTATCGTAATAACGAATTTTATTATTTTCTTCCGGAAAAACAAAAGAGGTGATACGCCCGGATTCTTTATCCATCATATAGTCCAAGAGTTGGTTATCCACATCAGCCTCACTCAAGCGTTTCCCCACAACCCGATCCCGGGTACAATGGAAAACTTCCTCGAAAAGATTGTTAACATCACGAAATATGAAATCAACAACATTCCCCTCTTCATCAAAGATCAATTGCTTACGAATATAAATCACAGGCATATTATCAACCAGTTTTCTATATTGTGAAAGTAACTGAAATTCCCGTTGACGTTGCTGCCGTCTCTGGCACATGACATGAAAACGCATCAAACCGATCGCACCCAGCAAAATAATAAACGCCAAGCCGATAATAATATACTCCTTGTAGAGTTGATAAAAATTAGGCGGGACCTGATAAAACACTACATTTCCCGTGATGCTGTTAGGATCTACACCATGATGTTGTAAATGATGATAATTCAAATAAACCTTCGGCTCTCCCCCGATCCTTCCTTCTACATTCCGGGCTGGCACTCCGTCTAAAATTTGTCGTATCGTTTGAACCGCAACCTTTCCGAAAGTTGATGCAGAAATAAAATATCCACCAGCAAAAGCTCCGGTCTCCATATCCATCTCCGTTAACGTGAACACGGGAGCATCGACAAAACCATATATAATTTTTTGAAGATTATCAGACAGATAGTGGCTCTCGGATTGCTTTTTCCCCACGAACCAAGAGTTGTAAATAATTCCTACTTCCCTACTATATCCCATCAAAGTATCCAACAACTTCTCCGTAGATATGTCAATTGACGTCAACAAATCTAACTTCAATTCGGGAAAATCCTTCTCTAACACGCCACACACTTCCTCCCGAACCATGGCACTAATATAACGATCATCTGAAATAAGAGCTATTTTCTTGACTTCCGGTTGTAACCTCCGGATCAAATCTATTGTATTTTTGACATAAAATGGCTGTTTTATCACGGTCAAGTTATATCCCGCAGTAGCCACTTCTGTTAACACGAATTTCCCTTCTCCCAGAAAATCCTTGTTGACAAAATTTTCTAAACTTCTCGGCATAGAATCCCGTGAATAACAGATTACAGTAGGTATATCCTTCCATTCCTTGTCAAATAACGGCTGACACACGAGCCACGCTGGGTCCCCAATAAAAACAACCACTTTAGGTGGCTTTAAATATCGAGACAACAAATATTCCCTCTTTTCTTCCACCTCTTCGATCCTCGTCATCATTGGAATAGACAACTCTTCTGCCTCAACATGAAACCCCGGCGACGAGAATTCATCCAGAATATTTTGGTATAAATTATTCGCCCAAGCCTCATTGAAATTAATCGAGCTAAGCACCAGTATATACTCCCTCCCCCGTGTATTTTCAGCAAACCCTAGAACATACACGCCCAAGAAGAAAAATAGTGCCGTGATCCTCCTTATCATAAATTCTATTCATACATCAGCACCAAAATTACAAAAATAATAATATGTTTACCCCTCTTTTTAGTCTATTTTTTAAATATTTTTTGATAAATATTTAAACGATGTCACAAAATCAATACAATATCTTTAATTTTCCCTCATCAAAAAACGAAGGAAAATTGAAGATATTATACAAAATAAATATTTAACGCCCTCTTCTCACCCATTTCACGGCATCTGCCACAATCATCTGCTTATTCTGCATCATTCGCATACCTCCCTCCGACTTCTCGTCAACCTCTTCCGAACCACTTCCCCGGTCATCCAATACCACCTTTGTCTCTCCTTTCTCCAAATAATACTTCCCTAAAGAGACCCATCCCATCGATTCCTCTGCCGGTTCAACTCGGATTTCATGCCTCCCCGATGAATCATACACGGTATAATATATACATGTACCTTTCTTTCTCGCCTGGAAAAGCATTCCCATTTTAAAGAAATCTCCATTATAAAAATATACCTCGTATTCCCCTGCTTCTGGAATCTGAGTTGTCCATTCAGCTTTGTATTTCCCCTCCCCGACACTCTTACAATAAGCATCATGAACCACGGTTCCATAAAAGCGATTATCAACCATTTCCACCCAACGCTCGTAATTTTGTCTTGCTTTATCCCAGGATTTCGGTTCTCCCCGTAATAACGTGAATAACTTCTCCCCTTGAGGCTCGACCAGCTTAAAACCTTTATCCCGATTATTCACGATAATTTCTCCGGGCCGAGGTAAAAAGACCGTTGAATCTGCGGGAAAGACTCCCGTCAAGGTATCTCCTTCAAAAGGACGTATTTCATCTGTTAATACCCATCTTCCCGAAGGAATGTTCTGCACCAGCGGGGAAGTGATCATAAGGCCTCGATAATCCATTTTCACCCGAATCTCCTTACATTCGTGTCCTTGAATTAAAAAACTACGGACTTTTTCCCCTTTTATCCTTGCCGCAGAAACCACAAGCACCCCCTCCACATCACCGGGATTATACACTTTAAAGCGACCATATGCAGATTTACTTCGCCTTTCCTCCCCTCCGTCTTCTTCTTCCGGCAATTCAGTCAACACAACATCTTCCAGTAGCAACACAGGCAAATGATCCCTGGTATACCACGTCCTTAACCGCTCCTTCAAGTCCATCCCGAACTCCTTCATGAATTCCTCACAAAATAGATCTATATCAACTGTTTCAAACAAATGTTCTTGTAAAAAACGATTATAAAAACCATATAACTTCTCCTCTGACAATTCATGTTTCAAATATTCTTTCAACTCGATCGTCTTCCATTCAATAATTTCTCCTAGCAATTCAGGAGACACCCCCTCGTCCGTAAACGCCTGCATCAAACTATGATCTTTCAAATAGGCAGCGACATCCCGAACTCTCTCCGGGGCCTGCATCGCAGCCGGTAATTTATCCACGGGCATCCCGAACATCTTGATTACCTCCTGTATCGCGGGGAACTCCTCAGAACTCATGAAAAAAGTATTCCCAACAAACATCGGAGCTATTTTATATTTCCCCGATTTAAAAATCATCGCAATATCCCCCTTAAAATTATTCATAGCCACAAAATCCCACTCCTCAACAGGTGGTGGTGTGCTCTCGAAATAAAAAGCACTGGCCATCCGTTCCTGCATAAACACGATTCCCGCTTGCAAGTATTCTTCATTCTGAGCCCATCCCCGGTAACGTCTCGAATAAGAAACCGGAGTCTCCATAACGATAAACCATTTATACGGATACCGTCCCGACGGGCTGTATGCCTCCGGGTCTTCCCCCTCGATCTCTCCTCGTTTCCTCCAAACCGCATTTGCCTTTTGCTTATAATCTTCATCCATCTGGCAAACAGTTGACTCCGTCATGTATTTAATATCCCTTATCATGAATTTAAATGCCTTTTCAGGGGCCTCAAATGCCTGAAGTAAAAAATCACTACTTTTATAAAAGAAAATATCATATTGTGTCCCATCTACCTCTATCGAACGATTATCAAACTCCGCGATACTTAAACTGATACCTTGTAAAGCATGATCATGCCGAAAGAAAGTCTTCCCCTCTAAACGCTCCGGTTCCCCTTGTGAAACCGCCATACGCCCGGCAGCATTTTCTACCGTCAAAGAATAACGTGTAAAATCCACTTGTCGATCAAACAACGAAGACAAATGGATCGGTGCCACACTTTGAGGATACCACAAACACTCCGGTTGCAACAACGTCACCTCTTCACCCACGAAAGCCTGCCGATTCCCGAAACGGAAAATACCGACACCATTCGCTTCCGTGTCATAAAACTCCTTATCCGACAAATCCAAGTAACATACTCTCTCATTTATACCCCCTTCATATTCCATCTCAATCACTAACGTATCTCCCGGCTGTATTACCCGATTGATCTCGACCACTTGTTCGTCACGAGAATATCGGGTTTCCTGCCCTTCACAAGTCAATCGTGAAATCGTCAATGATGGATTCAGATACAAAATAATCGAAGGTATTTCCTTGCCCGTTTTATTACAAATTTCCATTCGACTGGAAGCCTCCATTCCTTTTACCTTCTCTTTAAAATGAATATCATGTTCCAGTATATGCACCTTTACCTTATCCTCACTTCGCACATACGCCTGCCTAAACGCCTCCCGCTGTTTTCCACCTTTGACAAAATACCCTTCATAGCTCACCCCGGCAAAAACAGCAATTACTAGTAACCCGGTTCCTGCCAATCGCAAAATATTTTTCCTTTCCGATTCTCCTGTCAAACGTTCCACGTAAAAAATAGAAAAGCACAATAACGCCCCACCCAAACCCAAGAACACCAATCGTTGTAATAGAAACAACCCTAAATTTGCACTCCCGACTTCAACAGAAAATATAGCGGGAATCGTCCTCGCCAATGGATCCAGCAACCCATGTAATCCTCCCGTACTCCCAACCATACCGGCAATAAGCATCAACAATAACAAAATCGCAAGTCCCTGCGATTTAATCCAATGTACCACAAACATGGATATTCCCAAAAAGAAAACTAAACCCGGCAATGTCAAAGTGAAAAAATAGAATACATACATGCTCACCTCAACACTCCCCTTTGGAGTAAACAAGTGAACCATCAAAGTCACCAGCATGGAAATAATATTCAAGACAACCACCATTCCAGCAAGGCCTAGAACTCGCCCCCACTGTAACTCTCCATTTGTGCAAGGCCGGGTCCATAACGGCTCCATGGTTGTCACTCGTGCTCGTTTCTCCATCTCAGCCACGAAAAACACGATCAAAAGTGCTTGTAAACCATTAAAAAGATAGGCATTCATATAAGGGATACAGGACGGCAACGCTCTCAAATACCACAAATTCTGTCCGGAAGTCAATCCATATTCCATTGCACTGTCAACACTACCAATTAAAAACTGGAAACACGAAATTCCCACCACTCCCAAGACTGCAAAAATCAGAAACACCCAACTCCGTCGTAGTAGTCTGGCCTCGTAACGAGCAACCATTATTATTCTCTTAATACTCATGATTAAATATTTTAATTTAAACCATTTATTTAAAGAAAAGAAGCAAGATCATTTTATTAATTTTAAGATTATTTTCCCAGAAAGAGTCTTTCAAAGCCTCATCCGCCTCCATACACCAAGGCAAAACAAAAAAGAAATCCTCTGGATAATATGAACGATTACTCATCTGCCTGAATTGTTCATGAATATTTACATCATTACTTAAATCAATGAAAGCCTGTTTAGCATCCAACAACTCAGGCAAAGGCCCGAAAATATCCGATACATATTCTACTTGCAGATTACATACACTATACATGAGCGTTGGAGGAAGATCCTCAAACTGTATATTCTTTGAAACACGCTGACAAGTTTCACAGAAAAAGGCTTCTTTCTCTATTAATCTATTTTTCCCTGGTTCTCTTCTTGACGGAGCATGAGTGAATGGCCATTTCTCCAACGGCACATCTTTCCAAACAGATTCCAATACACAACTTTTAATAAAACATTCCCCTTTATCATCATAGCTAAATTCCACCACAGCACGTGAATCCACCGGGACCTCTTTCAAATACCTCTCTTTCCATCCCCGCTGTCCACAACAATAATACTCTACTTGATTAATGTCAATCTTTTTTAATTCACATGTTTTACGATCAAGTACCAAAGTCCCTGCACAATAGAACGGTATTTTATGTGGGTAACATGAATCTCTTGTTTCAAATTGAAATGTCAAAGTTTCACCATTAGCACTCAATTGCTGGAACTCATAATTAACCAAATCACCGAATAGTGGCCCCCACCATTCTAAAGCACGCATAAATCCAAAAATTTTACGATTCCCTGACACGTAATAGTATTCATCATATTTCTCAAATAATGGACACAAAGAATCGATACCATTTTCTGCAAAAGGGATACTACGGGCAGAATAACGAGGAACGAAAGAATACATTCCGGTATAAATATTGCCATCCTTACGACAATTACCAACTTTCACAAAACACCCGTATTCCCTCTGGTATTCAACAGCCTTTCCTCGGCATTCTGTAATTTTTTCATATTGTCCATTTCCATAAAATTGTAATATGTCTGCAGACGCCCGTTTTTTCTTGATATTCTCTGACGTCCTTTTCAATATCTTTTCAAAAGATGTCTTACTCATCCCAGGCAAAAGTCCGGTTTCATTCCCTCCTGCTTGTACACAATTTACAATACAAAGAAACAATCCAACGAGTATAATCCGGTAATAATTATTTATCTTCATATCTATTCTATTTCATTTTGCCTCCTCCTCATCCCCTAACGGATTCCGCCATCCGGTAAAAAAACAAAGCAAAATCATTTCCCTAATTTTATTAAAATTTGCCACAACACCTTCTCCTCTAGTCAATATACTACTCCAACGCCAAGGAGAGGCAAGCAAATAATCCTCCGGATAATAGGCACGATTACTCAATCGTTTAAATTGCTCCTCAATATCCATATATTGATTTAAATCTTGAAATGCCTGTTTAGAATCCAACAATTCCGGTAAGCGAGAAAATATGTGGGCATTATACTCTCCTTGTGGATTATAAGATCCTATTCCCATAGCAAAAATAAATGCTGAGTTCCGTCCTTCTGCCGGAATCTCATAATAAGAATTACAGGCAAATGCCTCTTTTTCTATCAATTTATTCTTCAGCGGCTCAATTCTAGAGGGTAATGTTCCGTAACGTCCTTTTCCTGTTTTACTACTTTTCCAAGTTGTTTCCATCGTACAGCTCTCTACACAATACTCCCCTTCTGCCCAATATTTAAACTTCAACTCAGCCTGTGAAGAGAAAAATATCTCTTTCATAATTTTCCTAGCCCAACGGGGCTGATTACACAGAGCGTACTCCACATAATCAAAATCGATAACTTTCAACTTTCGTGTTCTTCGATCAATTGTAAGCGTCCCTTGACAAGATAAAAACGTTTTGTTTGGATAACGGGACTTCTTTGTCTTAAATTGAAATGTATAATCACCACTTTCCGTTTCTATCTGTTTAAAATCATAGTCCTTCATTCCCCCGAATAGAGGCCCATATAGTTCCACCACTCGTATAAATTCAAACACCCTTCGTTTCCCGGATTCAAAAAAAAGTTTTTCTTCCGTTTGGTATAAAGGGACTAACGTATCGGTCCCATCCACCATGAGAGGATAGCTACGAGCCGTGTACTTGGGGACAAAACCATATTCACCTCCACGATCAAAGGTTCCTCTTTTTTTCGTATTCCCGGTTGTGGCAAAACAACCATATTCCCGCCGATACTCAACAATTCTTTCGTTACACTCGGTTATTTTTTCATACTGCCCATTCCCAAAATAACGATATCCTTTTACTTTTTCTTTCTTTTTCTTAATTTCCTTCGAAATTCCTTTCAGTAAATCCCAAGGATGAATCCCCTCTGCTGCCACCTCCTCCAATAAAATACTTCTTTCTTGAAGAGCAATAACTTGTCCGTCATGCAGAGAATCCACCGCCATGCGCTTTGCATAAAAGCCCAAACAAGAAAATTCCAATGTATCTTTTACCGAAAATCCTTTCAGTAAAATCTTACATTGTCCCTCATCATCCGTTGTTGTCACCAGTAATCGGTTACGAATATCCACGACATATACTCCATATAACGGCGCAGAAAAGCCATCCGTCACGGTCAAACACACTGTTTTTGCCCGTACTTGAGCAACAGCCTCCCGCCAACAAAATAAGGAAGACAACAATACAGTAATCGAGTAAATTATCACTCTACTCATCATACCTTTTAAAGAACTCTTTTTCATAAGTTTGTTATTAGTATATCTATAGTCTTCTTATATAACCACTCCTTTTATATGTAAAGGAATGATTTTATTACTTTTAGATATTATCAAAAATAATGCTTTCATAAATACCCCTTTAGAGGATGGTTTGTATATCACTTTTACAGTTCCAATTTTTTGAGGTAATACTGGTTTTGTATCCCAAATGATTTCCATACAATCACAGGATTGCTTTATGCTTTCAATTATTACTGGAAAAGAATTATTGTTCTTAAACAGGAAGGAACATTCCACACTATCTTCACTCGATATACGACCGAAATCATGTATAGTCTTTTCAAAAGAAATTGAAGTAACAAGATCTAGTTCTTCAGCTGGGTTACCAATTTTCTCTTTTATTGAATTATACAATAAATTATCAAAACGATCATTCATCTTTAAAGCTTGATCTGTACATTCTATAAAACGAACTGTATCCCCTAATTCTTTATAAATTTGGGATCCTATATACAAATTGTAAAAATAAGGTTGGATCTTTATTGATGATTCAATTTCATCTTTTGCTTTTCCTAAGTCCTCACTTTTTAAAGCAAGAAAAGCATTCACCGTTTTTTTTATTAAATCAACATAACATGTATCATTTAAAACGAATCTATTACGAGTGTTTGTAACAAAACCACGATGAGCCTCAATTTTATCCAACATTAATGTTAATTCCTTTGCCGTTCTATTCCCTATCACCAATGCCTCTAATATACCACTTTTAGAAAAAACAACAATCATTGGAAAACTATTTTCATATAACAAATATGGTATAAATTTACCCTCACCTAAATCAACATATTGTTCTATGCACATATACTTGTCAGACATCCTTTGCAATAATTTCTTATTATTGAAAGCCCCTTCTTGTAATAAATCGCACGAAATACAATCTTTCATTCGGATAAAAAAAAGTACATGATCTTTATTGACTAATGAAGTATCACTAAAAATCGCCTCAAAATTTTTATTTTCAAATACAATATTGGAATGATGACGAACACATCCAAAGCATAATAATATGAATAATATATATATAACCTCTTTCATTTTCACAAATAGAATTATTTCAATAAATCATCATATTGATGGCATACCTTTGTATTTTCAAAAGGATTTCCAGATATTACAATCTGGTCTTCTTTATTTATCAAAAACACCTCGATCCTAGATTCTTTAAATAACTGATTCGCCTGCATTAATGAATAAGTTGTATCAACAAAAAGCTTTCCGCAAAGTTCTTGATCGAATTTCATTAAATTGCTCTTAAAAATCACAGAATCTCCTGTCATAACCAAATAATATAGAGGGAATTTATATTTATCTTTTTGCTCTAGAAAATTCATATTCAATTCAACAAAATCACCTATACACAAAGAACATCCCCCATCAATTATACACACAATCCTATAATTCACCGAATCGTTTTCTAGTTGACATCGTAATTTTCCAAGTTCTAAATGTTGTAATTGTTTATTTGATTTACTATTACAACAAAAAAAAATGACGATACAACAAAAAACAAAATATCTTTTTATCTTTTTAAAGCTCATAACGCACAAATTTTGGATCAAGTTGACGATTTTCATCAACAGTACAATAAAAATACTTTTCCTGGCTATCCATTGAGAAAGCATACACGTAACGATCTAATATATATCTGCACAATAACTTTCCCTCCCAACTCAATTTGTATATTTCACTTTTATCTGAAATTACATCTGATTTCGGAATTTCAGATTTATACTTCTGATTACCAAGCAATAGATAAACATAATTATCAGTTATAACCGCTGCTTCATACCCCGAATATAGCCCATCTCTCACAACCAATGGTAAATCACCACCAGCTTCTCCTACAACATACTCTACATCATAATGATAAGGCCCAATATATGACCCTAATAATCTTAAACTATCTCTTGTATAAATATCAAACCGATCCTCCCCTTTTGATGCGCACCATAAACGATTCTTAGTTACATCACTAAACATAACGACTTGATTAATGTTAGATAAATAGTAGTTATACTTCTTAAAATCTGAATAAGTACTATTAGTTACATTAAATTCTTTCTCATTTACAAATATGAAACGATCAACATTATTATTAAAATTCTTCACAGGAGAAAAATATTTATTTTGAACTAAATATCTTCCTTTATCATACTTGCAAAAATCTGGAACACTAGAATATCCCGATAAATATACCTTTTTATAATTAAAAGTTTCTCTATTTTCTAATAATGAATCAATATTTATCTCTACGATAGAATTGGTTATTACATTATAAAGATAAAATTCAGTTGACGTATTTTTGTCATTCAAAAAAACTCTAGCATGAGCAAATTGATTTGTATCCAAACCTTTCTTAGCAAAATTCATCACCTTTTGTTTGCTACCTAAATAATACATTTCAACAAAATAACCATTATGCCCTCTCGTTGTCACTAAAACCAAAGAATCTCGCAGAACATGATAAGACAACGCATCTAAAACCTGTATCCCTATCGAATCTGACTTACAGCATTTTGTTTCGGGAAAATCCTCTAATCCGAAATAGGATAATTCAATCTTGTCTGATCTTTTACATGAAATCAAACAAATTAACACTAAAAATACAACTTGACGCATAAATAATTTTTTTATAGGGGCATACGCCCCTATATAGTTAAATAATTAAATTTCATTTACTTTAATCTCCGAATTTGGGCACGACAATGAATGTCCCAATTTACTAATATTACAATTATCTTTCTTACCTTTAGGATCACAAGCAAAGATAATCTCTCCTGTTTTCACTTTTCTTAAAATACAGACAAGACCTTCTCCATCCACATCTTCTTCTGGTACACAAGCATCTATTTGTACACTATAAGCCATTCCATCAGGACAAGTAAACATTATGTACTCATCATCTCCTGTAAAACTGCTAAAGAATAAAATAATCCCTAATGAAAACAATATTGTTTTCATTCTTTTCAATTTCTCGTTTTTCATAACTCAAAAATTTAAATAAAACATATACTAAAGAGCCACACATCAGCCCTTCATTTTTTATTTAGCATTAACTGCAACAACTCTCCCAACACCGGATTAGAAGGTCTCAACGATTCAAAATCAATTACTTTTCCTTCCTTATCCAACAATAGGAATCGTGGTATTCCCCTCAATGCTATTTGTTTCGGGAATGGATCTTTATACCCTTTGTTACATATCAACTGTATTCCATTCATTCCCTTTTCCTTCAAGAAATCCAACCACTCTTTTTTATTTAAATCCATTGAAATAGAAACCCACGTGATCGGTTTCCCGGCAAAACGGTGTTCCATATCTTTGATATAAGGAACCTCTCCGACACAAGGATTACATCCCGTAGACCAAATGTCTATAAACACATATTTCCCTTTAAAATCAGATAAAGCAACCCGTTTCCCTTTCTCATTCTCAAAAGAAAATCCGCTCAAATCCGTACCAGGTAAAACAGTCTTAAACTCTTGCAAAGACTTTTGTGCTTGTTCCGGCATCCGAGACAACAAGGCTACATTATCAGGACTTTTTACCATCGAACGTGCATTCTCGATCCGATCTTCAATTCCCAATAAATGACCTCGTAAAATCTCCATCCGTAATTGATCCATAATATAAGTTTCCCGCAACTTCTCACTCTTAAGCCCGGCAGCCATATCAGTAATATAACTACCTCGTCCTTGAATTTTTATCATACCTGCGGCTAAACGTGCGTACAATAGCTCCTGCACGCAATCTGTCCAAGACGGATAATTCACTAACTCCGGCAATAATTCTAGTTTTAACACGGCATTCGAATACCCGTTTTTCACAATCGGACGAGGAAAACCTTTACCGATCACCTTTGACGTAGCTACCCTTCCATACATCTTATCCAGTAACACTCCTTGGAAATAACCTGTCAACATACGTTTCATTTCCGGTTGCAATGCACTGGCATCAATCTCATTCTTGATACTTGCATAAATATCATAAGACAGCTTCCCTCGTTTTTGATCAAAAACATCATCTCCATACCCCGGCCAGCGATCTGTATATTTTGTATTAAGCTCCGTCAACAAATTATTCAACTCATATTCTCCTCCGGTATAAACAGGTTTATTTCCCTCAAGTACCATCCGATCTCCCGGCTTGGCCCAAACATTCCCAAAAAAAACTTTATAACAAGAGAAATTTATAAATTCGGGTTTCTCCAAAAGAAAGCTCAATTCAAAGCGCCCATCTTTTACTTCTGCCTGCCCTAATGTGTGAGTCATCATTCCGATCTTATGACTGACAGAAACTTGCGTTCCATCCGCAACTCCTTCCATCTTACCACTGATCGTTGTTTTCTTCTGATCATACTGTTTCAGCAACTCTTCCAACTGCATTTTTAATACTGGATCCGACGGACGCCGAGCTTTAGTCATCACCATATTTCCATCGGGATCGATCAAAATGAAACGAGGAATACTTTTCACTTTATACTTCTCGAAGAATGCGTGATTAAATGCATCCGGGGCAATCCCACAAATACCCTTCATCCCGAACTCTTTAACCATATCTTTCCATTTCTGAGTATCGGCTGGTTTATCTGCGGACAAAGAAACAAACACGATTCCTCTTCCTTCAAACTCTTCTTCCAAACGCATCAAGTGTGGAATCTGATATTTACAAGGTCCACACCAAGTAGCCCACACATCAATGAGAACATATTTCCCCTTAAACATATACAATCCCCACTCTCTATCATTCACATCTTTAAACGAAATATTTACCGCTTTCTTCCCTTCCTGATTTACGTCTGATGCCATCAAATCCTGATACTGCTTTTTGTATCCTGTCAATTGCTCTTTTCCCGCTTGAGTTATCACCATATTTTCCACCGATGCTATGACTTTATCCAATTGATACAACCATTGATTACGAATGATATTATCTAATTCCTGCAGGATATAGTATTCACGAACCTCGGCATTTTCAATCATCTCTGCCCTTCTCTGCAAAAAGTTATAATTATCATATTGAATCATTCCTCGAGCATCTACCATATCAAAATAAATTCTCAGAATATCATCCGCCCCCGGATACTTTAAGAACACCGCATCCGCAAAATTGAAATCATCCAAAAAGAGGTAAGCTTTTTCAGGAATTTCCTCCTTATTTTCTACCATTTGGTAATTTAACATCTGCAATTCTACCCAACCAAATAAAATACGCCCTTCCTGTTCTTCTATAAATTTAGAGTCCTTTATTTTCGCTTCACGTAAATCTCTCAAACAAGCTATCACTAAACGATCAGCCCATTCCATATACTCCTTCGTGTAAAACATCTTCGGATCCGGAATTCTCTTATCCCGATCCGGCAATTGATAGAACATCATTTCAACCCGATACGTCAAAGCGTTCGGCTTCCCGAAAAACATCTTTTGTGTCCACTGATACAAATAACGATTTATCGCTTTTGAATCTCCGGCGAACTTCCAGTCTTTTTTCCGGACATCCACCGTGACCGTTTCATCCGGCAACACTCTTATCCAAGAAGTCCGATCCCCCGAAATCAAATAAAACAAATCACCACACTCCTTTTCCGGTAATAAAATCACCGTTTCTTTCATCCCTTTCTCCGGAGCAAAACAAGCTCTCCCCCTTCCCCGGATACTGTTATAAACACAAACATTTTGATCTGCACCTTTAACAACCACTTTTCCCGGTCCTGCCCATAATTCAGAAAAACATAATAGGCTACACACGATAAATAATAAACGATACTTCATAATCTATTCCATTTTAATGAATATACAATTCGGGGGATTTGTTCTCCCTTCACAAATCCCCCGAATCTTATTTATTTTTTCAACTCTTTTTCTAACATTTCTTTCAGCTCCGGTGATGAAGGTCGAGGAGCGTCGACCGACACGACTCGTCCTTGTTTATCAAATACCATAAACCGGGGAATTCCCTTTATCTTGTAATCCTGGGCAATCTTACTCCATCCGGATGCATGTACCTGAACTCCTCCCAACTCTTCCTTTTTAATGAAATCCAACCATTTCTGTTTATCTTTCGCTTCATCCACGGAAACGCCCAAGAATACCACGTCCGTCCCATGCATTTCCTGTTCCAACTTCTTCAAATGAGGGATTTCTCCCCGACAAGGACCACACCAAGTAGCCCACACGTCAACCAACACGACTTTCCCCTTGAAATCGGATAACGACACCTCTTTCCCGTTCACGTCCGGATAGGTAAAATCGGCAGCAATCGAACCGGGAGCCGTGTCATACAACGCTGTCCCGATAGCCTCAGCCCGAGCCTTTAGAGAAGGCGTTACCAAGTATTTTCCATAACGATCCATCAAACTTAGATATTGGTCATAAGACTTCAACCCAGCAAATACATTCCGTAACAAATACTCCCCTTTCAAACGATCTGTCTTCAAATACCCTAAACAAGTGCTTTGATAATCTACCGGATCATACTTTTTACCAGACATCTTATATCCAAAACTTGCATAGATACCGATCATTCGTGCTCCTTGAGGAAACAACAACACATCATCCGTCGTGAACTTATCATCAGATATAATCGTGTTGTAAAATTCCGGCCAATCCTGACGTTCCGGATGAGCTGTTCTGGGAGTCTGCAAAAAGACTGCTGCATAATAGTCCACGTCATAATCAATTTTCTTTTTCAATAAAGCATCAAACTCCGCGTTACCGCTCTTTATCTTCTTTTTAATCGAATCAAGTTTAGAAACAAATACAGTAAATTCAGGGAAAAAGTCCTTATAATTACTGATTGTCAGCATAAAATAAACTGATTTCAAACGAACATCAGCCGCAAAGTCTTCCCATTTATACAAGGCCACGTTCTCTTTAGTATTCTTTCCCGCCAACTCGGCCCTGTTTTCCAAAATATTGATATTGATTTTATCGCCACCTTTTACGTAAACTACAAAATCCATCTGTTTATCATTGCCTACTGTGTAAAACCCCGGCTTTTCCGGGCAAAACAAAAATCCATAAGAACCATCTTCTGCCACCATGGTCGAAGCATAAGAATGTGTCGTCCCATCTTCTACACGATAAAGATGAACTTCCTTCAAGCGATCATTTTTCACGAAACCCTTTATTTCCGTGTACTTTTGTGCATATAGCACCACACCCATACAGGTTAAAAACAATAACAAACTAAATTTTTTCATACTCCCGATAATTATTTAAAATATACTAGTGATTTAGGCGGACAATGGCAAATGCCATCATCCACCTTATTTTCAAGCCAACTGAAAATTCTTTACAAAACGATGTTAGTTACGAAGCATAACATATCCGGCTGTTCCTTTACCGGAATAAACAAACGCAGGCTCCGTTTCGATCTCCGGTGTTTGCCCGATTACATTAAAACGATACAATTTCCAACCCGTCGCACTATTTGTCAATACAACCAAATGATTGAATACCTCATCCGCTGGAGCTCCATATCTACTAGTCGCATTTACAATGTAAACTATTTCTTCTCCCGGAAAACGTTTCAACTCACTTTCACGATTATCTATTTTGACATTCTTATACACCTTCAACACATCACCATCCGCTTCCTTTTTAGAATAATAAATACAACTGGCATATAAAGAAGTTCCCATAACCTTTGTCTCTGGCATTTCACAATGTGCAGGAACAGTATCAATATCAACAATCGGATAACTAGCCATGGAATAAGACATATCAAACACGTAATGCTCATCTTTATTTTTATTCTTCATTACAGCAAATGCAGTAGAGGGATTTCCCTCTTTCCGAACTAACATCCGAATCATATCTACATCCATATTCGTTGGAGAAATTCCACCCTCGGAATCTTCAGGGAACAAATTCATGGAACTACCACTGGACGATGTATTATAGAACGTACTTGTTTTAGTATCAAAAAGCATCACACCATAACTACCCATCACCATATCAGGGTGCACTTCATACAATCCCGGTTTCGCATATCCCAACATTCCGCTATTCGGTGACATACCATAAATTGAATAAACCTTTCCTGCATTAATCGCATAAAAATCAGTGCTATACATTCCACAATTTTCCGGCTTACACACTTCTGGGACTTCATAAAAATAATCTTCATAATTATAAAACAGAGCCATGTTGTCTGCATTAAAGATCTTTATATCCTGATCGCTAAAAACATGAAAAGCTCTTTTATTATTCAACCGAGTCGTTGTTCCATCCGGATTCTGAATCACGGGAGTATAACGGGAAGACTGATATGCCATTTTTACCGGTTTCCCTTTTAACCGTTCTTGTCCAGAAGCGGTGATCAAATTTTCAATCTTCTTCCCATCCATAGAGATATAATCAATATCCGTTTCTCCGTTCTCCTCCTTCATCACGTACCACCCGGTACTTACATCCGATTGAACGGTCATCAACACTTGTTTTCGAACATAGATATCCAACTTGGGATCCCGTAGCTCATAAACCAAATTATAGGTTCCGGATTCATACGTCACTTCAAATGATAAATCTCTCTTCAAGGAAAGTGTATCCCGTTGCGGAGTAAATCCTGCCGTAACCGAAGGAGCTGCATACCACAAATGTATATAACGGGACTCATCATCCATATTCTCTAATACGGGAGTAATATTCAAAGTTGAACGGATTATTACCGTAGTATCTTCAAACCCGGAAATAGTTACAGGAAGTAATTCTTCATTAGAAATATAACTATAATTCCCCCGGTCATCAATACAGGATTGTACTCCCTGAAGAGATGTTATTAAACCTATTCCTATTAATATGTTCTTCAGTTTCATAATCAATTTCATTTTAATCATTCAAAAGTTACCAATGTACCGTCTGCCTCACTTAATGGATCATCCGGATGATTCGTATTATACTCCAATAATTTTTGTTTCACCTTAGAACTCAGATAATTAGTATAATCTGTATTCAAACGATCACCGTCAAAGTCCGAGAATCCGGTATTATCAATAATAAATTTCATTTTCACGGAACCCCAAGTTGGTCCGAAATAATATTTCCAATAGGTATCCCAATTGGTAGGTTTTACCGCCATAGACGTGGTCTTTACAACAAAATTCGTCCAGTCGTCAATTCCTGATCTAAAATACTCATTCTCCCCAATCTTCAACTCAATCCGAACCTCTTCCAATTCCAAAGAAGGATCACGCAAAACGATTAAAGGAAAACTTTTACGTACACTCCCTTTAGGAATCTTTAAATGCTCTAACATTTCCGGATCATCAAAAGCCACAAAATGCTTTCCTGCAATTGCCGATCCCGGTTGTCCAGCATTCGTTTGTTCCAAGATAAAAGGACGATCCGAATCTGTCGGGTACCCCATCGTCAGTATCTCAATAAACACGGTATCCCGCATCTGATCATCCGGTTGGATGAAAAAAGTATGGGCAATGCTATCTCGCTGACCATAAGTTGTATTTTCAAAATACAGGGCCGGATCATTTTCATACTCTAATGCTGAATTTTCTTTACAACTGATTGTACCCACAACCAATAAAAATATCAATATATTCGCAATTACTATTTTCATAATCTCTCTTTTTACTTAATCAAACACACTTTGGCTCTTAGGTATCGGAAGCAGATAAGCTCCTTCCGGAATAGTTTTATTCTTGGGCCAAGTAAATCTGGTAAAATTATGTTTCTTATAGAAAGCCCACATCTGTCCTTCTCCGAAGAATTCTTTCCGATACTCTTTCTCCATCCGGTTCAAAACATCTTGTTCCGTTACAAGTGAATTATCAATAGAAATATCCAGATTCCGAGCGATGCGATATGTTTTAAAATACCCACTAGCCTCAGACAATGGAGAATCTTCCACCAAAATCAAATACATCTCAGCCAAACGAAGTACAGGCACAATATTCAGAGACTCATAAGTATCACTTCCCGTGTATTTTCTAAAATGGTTCACTTTATTGGAATTCTGATAAGTCCTCTCTTCCCAATAACGATTTGCTTTATTTCTTATATCATCCGGATGTATTGTACTTTCATACGCTGTATTAATATAAGCTACAGTCTGTCTCAAACTTGCATCATCATCCTTAAATAAAGGTTGTAAGATCGTTTGATGTTGTGGATTATGTACCCCGAAAAGATGTTCACATTTCATTACCAAGTTTGTACCGGCTGTGGATAAACTATATGTTGACTCCGTGGCAAGTTCAAATTTAGATGTTCCATCTTCATTTTTAGCTTCAATTACCTCTTTCGCAAACTTTATCGCATTCTCTTTATCACCAATCCAATGATAGTAACGAGCTTTAGCCCCCTTCACTGCATAGTAATTAAAACGAACTTGCCGATAAAATTGCCACTCGTCTTGAGGCTTACCTTCCCAATCGTACGCAGGTTGATTCAATTGCTTATTTGAACCCACTAAAATCGGATCTTTCTCCAAAAGTTTTTCTGCAGCATCCAAATCCCGAATGATCTTCTCACACACTTCTTTGTAAGTGATCGTATGCAGTTTACCGGGATCTTTCGTCATCTCTTCCTGATAAGGAATTGCAGGAGCACTAGATACACCATCCCCTGGAATAGGCCCAAATAGACGTAACAATTCTAAATGAAGGAATCCCCGCAATCCTAGAGCTTCCCCTTTGATCAATGCCCCATTCCCATTTGTAAAAGTTACTCCGGTTGTTTCTAGATTTCCCAACACATTATTCAAATGCACGATACATTGATAATACTTTTTCCAAAGTTTTTCAATAGCCTCTTCCGACTTTTCATGTGTATAGTCAAATGCACAAATATTATAAATCAAGGAGGTTTTATCCGTTGAAATTGTCCAATGTTGTGCTAACATCTCAGGTAAATACATGGACGCATCCCGGCCATAAAGTTCTTTGGCTGCCAATTGGATATACGCTCCCGTCAAAGCACTCTTAAACCCTTCTTCATTAGCATACATATCATCCTCTTTCATTTCATTCCGCGGCCGTACATCCAACCAATCACTACACCCTGCACCGATTACCAATAATAATAACAGGATACAAGCATATCTCTTTTGTATCAAATTTCTCATAATCATACTCTTTTAAAATCTAACAGATAAAGACACTGAAAACTTGCGAGAGAAAGGATAAGATAAACCTCTCTCCTGTTTTATGGATGAAATTCTAAACACATCTTCCATGTAACCCGTTATGGTTAAGTAAGAAATGCCTACTTGATCCAGCCACTTAGCCTCCCAATCATATCCTAAAGAAATGGAACGGCATTCCAATGTATTCTCGTCCATCACGAAACGACTTGTTGCATTTGTCGCCGTAAAATCCCGTACTCCCTTAAAGAAAGCATTATCTCCCGGATTTTTCCAACGATCATATAATACACGTTTATCTGCATTATCATAAGGCTTGATATTCTCTACTTTACTAACTAACGTGTAATTATACATTTGTCCACCATAACGATAACCAAATATGGCATTCAACGTTATTCCTTTATACCGGAACATCGTATTTAAATTACCCCATATTTTCGGCTCATTAATACCACAAGGTACTTTATCTTTCGCATCCCAAGTATACGTCTCCGTCCCATCTTTCTTTATATATATTTCTTTACCGTTACTAGGATCTATCCCTTTAGATTTTACGGCGAAAATCGTATTCATAGATTGTCCTTCCTCGTACATGAAACTCGGATTCCCCCCATCTTCTGAACTCATCTGATCATTCAAAAATTCCAACGAATTTGAAATCTTTTTAATTTCATTCTTATTATGAGCCAAAGTACCTCCGACCAACCAGGCCAAATCCCGTTTTGTATCCCGAAGCACGTAAACATTCACTCCTAATTCGACACCTGTATTGGCAACCTGTCCCACGTTAGCCTTATAACTTCCAAAACCACTGGATGATGGTAACGTGATATCCGACAACAAATCATCTGTTACTTTGTTATAATAATCTGCATTGACACGAATCCGCCCATTAAAGAATTCCAATTCAGCACCCACATTCAATTGTTTGGTTTTCTGCCATCCTAAATCGCTATTTCCCATGGCCATCAAATAGACTCCATACCAACCTTGATAACTCGAACCTCCATAATCTTTAAAGGTTGTCATTGCCTGATAGGAATTAAATGCCTGAGAACCGGATGTTCCGTAAGAAAGTTTCAAACGAGCAACATTCAACAAATTATTATCCATCATAAATGCCTCATGATGCAAGTTCCAACCAATTCCGACAGACCAAAATGGTGCATAACGGTTATCACTACCAAATTTAGATGATCCTTCTATCTTGAATGAGGCATCTATAAAATAACGACGATCATAAGTATAATTCACGTTAGCGATTCCTCCCATCCGTCGAGAAAAACCTTCTGAACTTTGTGGATGACCATCTTTTTCATACATACTGGCCATACCGAGAAAATCCATATTAACATTAGAAATCCCTTCTGCCAAAATAGTGAAAAACTCGTTCTTTTCTTGAGCAAAATTATATCCTAATCCCACGTACAACTGGTGTTTCTCCATAAAATTCTTGGAATAATTCAACGTGAAATCTGCCTCATAATTGAAAGCTTCACCTGTGCCATACGAATAAGTTCCTTTCCGTCCATAATCATCTTCCGAATAATTGTCAAAATCAGTATGTTTAGCCGATTTATACACATCTGTACGATCCGTCTTTGAAGTAATCCCCAAACGCCCGCGGACAAACAACTCCGGTAAGATATGCCATTCTATCGCAAAATTATTTTGGATTTGCGTGTACCGACTCTCATCCTTACTGGGTAACTTCGCATTATAAAGTGGATTATATACAAAATTTCTCCTATTAAGGCTATTATAGTAGTAATCCTCTAACACTTTTATCAAATTCCCTTCTTCATCATAAGGAGTCCAATAAGAATTAATTTTCGCAAAATCATTAAATGTTCCATAAGGAGAATTATATGAACGGTTAGAAGAAACTTGTAAATCATTTTGGAATGTCAAGTTTTTATATTTGTATGAAAGAAAAACATTCCCGTTAAATGTTCTCCGGTTTGATCCTTTCATGGCACCGGCAATATCATTATACGACAAACCGACCGAATAACGATAAACTTCATCTCCACCTTCAAAACGTAAACTATGTTTATGTCCCACGCCTGTTCTCACAGGATATTTCAACCAATACGTATTCACTCCCCGCTCGGCATCCATCTTACGTTGATTATACAAATCCCATAGCTCTTGTGTTTGATTGGCATTTGTATTCTCATACAATCCGGCAGCCCACTCGTACTGCAATTTCTCTCTGGCATCCAGTAAGTCGTAAGATGTCAAGTCCGGCGCCTCAATATTCAAACTACCTTTGTAAGTTACCCGGATACGTCCCGCTTCCGGCTTTTTCGTCACGATAACTACAACACCATTCGCTCCACGAGTTCCATACATCGCTGTAGCACTGGCATCCTTCAAAAGAGTAATACTCTCCACTTGATTCTCATCCAAGTCCATCATTCGTTCCAAAGTAATCTCAAAACCGTCCATGATAAACAAGGGTTGGTTTGTAGATTGCGTACTCCTAGAATCTTCCTGCAAATCTCTTACACCGACATCCAGACTGGAAGAACCACGTACTGTAATATCAGGTAATTTATTCGGGTCCGAACCAATATCAATATTGTCCGCAATATTAAAACTTGGGTCAATATTCCGGATAGAAGACACCAGATTCCGATTTCCAACCCGTTGGAGATCTTTCGCAGTAATTGTAGTTACCGCCCCCGTGTAACTCTCTTTTGCTTTCGTGAAAATACCGGTAACAACCACCTCATCCATTTCCGTCACATCTTCTTTCAGGACAATCGTGATCGGTTTGTCATTTTTCACCTGAAATTCTTGAGTCTTGTAACCCACGAAGGAGAAAATTAAAACCACCGTATCCTGTTTTGGAAAATCAAACTTAAATTTTCCATCAATATCCGTCACGAATCCCAATTGCGTGTTTTTTATCCGAATCGTTACTCCGGGCAAAACCTCACCCTTCACGTCCTTAACTACTCCGGAAACAGACATCTTTTGAGGAGCTTTCTGTTTTGTCGTGTCAACCGCCACACCCCGTTGGATCACGATCGTGTGATTATTCATCAAGCGATAGCTCAAATTTGTTCCTTGCAGACATTTATCCAACACAACCTTAATATCCGTTTCTCGGAAATTCAGATTTAAACCTCCAATTTCGGCAATATGCCGATCCTCATAAAGAAACGTGTATTCCGTGTTTGCTTCTAACAGACGGATCACACTCTCAAAAGAAGCGTCTTTCACAGACAACGTCACTTTTACTTCTTGGCTGTACACCGCAGCCGTCAGCTGCATTGCGGACACGCACATAAACAGGACGATAAACCTCATAATCAACCATGTTTTTAATAACCTTCTTTTCGGGAGAAGATGTACAATTCGCTTTTTTTTCATACATTTGTATTTTAAGTAAAACAATGCCAGTCACACTGGTACTAAAGGTGGAATAGTGCAAGTATTCCATCTTTTTCTTTTTATCTTTTGGTTACATAGATCTCATTATTCTTTATTTTAAACTTCACGCTCCCGGTAGCCTCCAGCATTTCTGCCAGCTTACTAAAATCATCATATCGCTCCACGTTACCGGAAAAACTAACTTGTTTACACCACTCGTCTTCAAAGGTCACTTTCAAGTCATACCACCTTTCGACAATCTCCATTATATTCTCCAAACATTGTTTTCGAAACACGAAATTACCATCTTTCCAAGCCGTGTAAAGAGCAACATCCACTTGTTCTTTTCTCAACTCCCCTTGCGGATCAACAATTCCTTGTTCATTGGGTAATAATTCCATGCATTTACGATCATAAGTTGTCAACAACACCTTTCCTGTTACCAGCGTCGTAAATTGACATTTCTCATCCTTATAAGAACGAACATTAAATTCGGTCCCCAACACCCGAACTTCATTCCCATTCATAACCACGATAAAAGGCTTTGTCGTATCTCGCTGTACTTCGAAATAAGCCTCTCCTGACAGATACACCCGTCTCTCCTTTCCTACAAAACGTACCGGATATTTCAATTCGGTCTCCGAATTCATATAAACCAATGTCCCATCTTGCAATCTCACTTTAAATTCACCACCTCGGGGTACGCGCATAATATTATAAGCCAAATCACCTTCTTCTTTATTTCCAATATAAGATACACCATTCCCCTCCTTCACGATATTTATCCCCTCTTCGCTGGCTAGAGAGTCTACGGATTCCGTACCCAAAATCACTTTATGCCCATCTGCCAACACCAATTCCGCCTTTGTTACTCCCGGAGCAATTGTCACCACTTCGGCTACCGGATGAATTTCCTCCTTATCTCTAGTCAGATAAAAGCCAATTCCAACAACGAATAAAGGCAATACAATTGTAGCTGCATACCTCATACACCGCCTCAAAATAGAATGTTTATACTCTTTCGTATTCCTATCTACCCGCTCCCAAGCCGCACGTTTATTTAATTGTCGAATGATTCTCTGCCGCTCGTCCCGATTTACCCGCCCCTGCACACGATGATATACTTCTCTATTTTCAGGACTTTCCTCCAACCACTTGTCTAACATAACTTTCTCTTCCCGAGAAATACATCCCTGTAAGTCCTTCACTATCAACTGTGAAACTTCTATACCTTTTTCTAAATTTTCCATCTTCCAAATTTTTGATTCGATCAAAAAAGGATCGTTTAATGACATTGAAAGATGAAAATGAAAGACAAATACTAACGAATTGATAATTAGAACAAACGATTTTTTAGAATTAAAAAAAAAGAGCCCAGAAGGCTCCTATTTACAAACGCATTAAACGATCGTTTTATCCTAATACAATTCACAACAAGATCAGGGTGAAAACCTAATTCAAATTTTATTGATTATTTTATAACACATCAAGAGCATTTATTACAAAATCACCCTCTAAAAGCCAAATTTCCAAACAAATTTAAACAATTCTTTTTACTATCACCACATTCTGAATTACCAATATCTAGTATTTTTACCCATTCTCGGTAAAGTTTAAACAAATTCGGAACTATCGGGATAACAAATGATGGTAAAGAATGAAATCCTAACGAGAACCTAAAGTAAACCGTGAGAAATTCCAGGGAAATAATCCCACTTATTCGAAGAACACTCGAAGCTCCCTCAGAGCTTCGCCATCCCCCAATGTCTGAGCAACGATTAAGCTTCGAATGAGCTCTGAATGAGTGAGATTATTTGGGTTGCATTACCTCTTTATTTAGGTTGAATTAGGGTATAACGTGTAGAATCTATTTCCATTTTTCACCCAAAACCCGCTCTGAATTGTATTAGTAATAAATGCGATTGCATTTTATTAAATTATTATTCCACTAAAATCAAAGAATCATGAAAAAGAGATTTTTTATCCAAGCAGGTTTAACAACCATGTTGTTTTTTCTTTTTTTGAATCTATTCGGGAGTCCGTTTGTATCTACTTCTTCTTTACAGGCCGTTGATTATGATCACGATTGGAAAGCTACTCCTAATGGAAAATTTGCAATCAAGGGAACATATAGAGCTCTTGTACAAACAAGTAATACTTCATTCGAATGGATGATATTTTCTTGTTTTCCAGGGGAATTATTCAATTGTTCGACAAAAAGTTGTGTTGATGCATCTAAAGCCTGTGATTGTTATTACGGTGAATACATCTAACTTCTTACGAATTATTTTCAGTGCAATTGAATATTGCACTGAAAAATAACTCAATCCTCAATTCATCCTCAATCTAAAATATATTCTATATGAACTTTTGGTTAATTACCCGGTACTCTTTCACGGAAATATGGCGAAATAAAACTTTCCGTGTTGCATTCATGGTCTTGATCCCTCTACTCATCGCATACCAGGTATCATTCCAAAGTGACATGTTCAACATTCCCGTCGAGTACACCCTTGTCCTATCCTCTTTCATCCCCACACAAAACGCTTACATGTTTAACCTACTCCTGGTGTTCCCCCTTGCCACCATGGGATTCTGGGTACACAAGCAAAAAAAATACAACACGCTGGAAGCCCTACTCGTTCATCCGCAAGGAAACGATACCTACTCGACAGGCTTTATACTCGGGATCATCATTGCCTTCATGATCATGGGAAGTATCTCGCTCGCCCTAGCCGGGTTAATCAATCTTTTCGCCTCCCCGACCTCTTTCCAGCCCCTTATCTATTTGTTCTACTTGGTGACACTATTCCTTCCCACCATTGTTTTCGTCGTGGGTATCACCTCTTTCCTTGCCGCTCGTTGCTTTAAAAACGGAACCGTCACCACCTTTTTTATGCTAGTTTACCTCTCCGTGGATATCCTCTTCCTATCCACCCTTTACCACGGGCTATTCGATCCTCTCGGCATCCTCCTTCCCTACACGTTTTCCGGCTTCACGGGGATGGCCGATTTACCCGGTTTTTTGCTCCACCGAACAACTTTCCTCTTGCTGGGAATTGGGTTCATCACGCTCGCCATCAGTGGCCTGCCCCGTATCCCCAACAAGATCAACGGCCGCCAACGGGCTGTCTGTTCCGGGATACTCTTACTTTTCGTGGGATTATTGGCAGGGTTTATCACGTACAACCATCACGAGCAAGTCGAACGACGCCACGCACTCTATGAATCCGTGTACGAGAAGCACGACTCTCCAAACAAGATGAACATCATCACTCATGACATCCGGTTTACCTACCAAGAGAAACAGGCTCATGTGGAAAGCCGGATATCGCTACATAACCCGACTGGCACAAACCTATCGAAAATCATCCTTTACCTGAACCCCTCCCTAGAAGTTACAAGCATACAAGAAAACCTATCTCCCGTGCCTTTCACGAGAGAGGCTCAGGCTATCGTGATCTCCCGACCTGTTTCTCCCGGTGATACTCTCACCCTTAACATTCAGTATCAAGGAACTATCGATGAAGGAATCTGCTACCTCTACATCCCGAAACGACAGAAAGAATTTGACATTGATAACCGTCACTATCTATCCTGCAGGTTCGGCCATCGATACGCCTTCCTCGAAAAAGATTACATCTTGCTCACACCCGAATGCCTCTGGTACCCGGTTACTTCTCCACCCGTAAACCCCGCACATCCCTATAACACCCCGTGCGATTTCACCCGCTACACCTTAACCGTCGATCACCCCATCCGACTTACAGCTATTTCCCAAGGCTCACGCCACGAGACGGCATCAGGTACCCGGTTTGAAAACGAACACCCTCAAAGGAACATATCGCTATGTATCGGGAAATACGAGAAACGGGAGATAACCGTGGACAGCGTGACCTACGAGCTGTACATGTCAAAAAACAACTTCGAGGTTCTCTCCTCGATTGAACAACAATTAACTTCACTCCCCGACAAGATCAGGGATATGAAAGAGGCCATAGAATATGAAAGAAAATCTTCCTATCTATTTAACCGATTGCGCTTCATAGAAACTCCGGTTACCTTCACGTCTCACTATCACCCGGCAACAGGAGGAAGCGAGATGATACAACCCGAAATGGTATTGTGTCCGGAAAGAGGGATCGGTATATTAAATGGAAGAATTAGAGCCTTTGCTAAGAAATGGTTACGTTTTGAAATATCTGAGTGGATTGAACCTTTCAAATATAGTATATACTGGCGACTTAACAATGAACATATTCTAACATCTTGGGAAGAAGGCCCACTCTCCCACCTAAAGTTAGGAACAACATGGCATTACGAATCAATTTACAACATATACAACTTCAATCCTCTATTTTTTTATTGCATAAACCATATTTACTCTCACAAATACCCAACGATCAATAGTCTCTTAAATCAGATCGTGAAAAGACCATGGGAAAACAGAAATCCCAATGCAGCACCTCTAGACTCCCAACAAAAAGCCTTGGACTATTTAAATGGGAAAAGTTATCGGACAGCACTCTCGGATAAGACACTTTCCTTTGAGATCATAAATCAAATTAATGAACTAAAAGCAAATGATCTACTCTCACAAATCATTCTTAAAGGAACTACCTCCACGGATTTTCACGTATTCGTACAAGATTTTATGACAACCAATCGTTTCCGACAAGCTGATTTTCAAACTTTTGACGATGCTTTTTCAAAAAAATTTGGATGGCACCTATCCGAAATTTTCCCGGAATACTTTGACTGTCAAGAGCTACCCGCTTTTCAAGTAAAAAACTTTCGGGTAAAACGAATTTTATCACCCACAGAAGAAGAAGGAGATCCTTGGACTCCTCACACCAAATTTAGAATGGAATTTGACGTTTTAAACCAAAGTGATGTGGATGGAGTCATTGCTATGCACTTAGGAACTGCCATTTTCAAAGCTGGACCTGAACATCAGATCGACAGGATTCTCTATACACCTCGCACATTTTCTGTAAAAGCCAGAGAAGCCAAAAAAATTATATTTATATGCCTGAATCCAGTTATTGCACATAGCATTTATACCGGATTGTCAAAAAACCGCCCAAACATTTTTGATATTCATGATAAGACGATCACGCTAGAAAAAGGAATGGAATCCACCAGAGACACCAGCACTGGGGAAGAATCCATCTCTCCCACAATCTTCTTTCCTCCAAAAAATGAAATCATCGTTGATAACGAGGATAACAATTTTCAAATCACGGATCCTCCAGCCCCCTGGCTAAAACGTTTCCTAAGGCTAGATCATAATCACCACACGCATTCCTCTACAGCAGTATCCCATTGGGAATACACACTTATGCCCGACTGTTTCGGAGAATATTGTTTGAGCTGTCTCAGAAAAAGAACAGGTAAAGGAGAAGGTTTACTGACCTGGACAACTCCCATTAACAAAAAAGGTAAATACAAGATATATGCTTATATTCCAAATATCTCTCATCGTCACGAACGCAGTAGAAGTATGATTACCCAAGAACCCATTCGGGACATACAATATTGCTACTCCATATCCTACAACAACAGAGAAAAAAAGATTAAAGTCCATGCCCCCCAAACTTCCCAATGGGTATTCATTGGAGAATTTATGTTACCAGAAGGAGAATGCTCGGTCACCCTATATGATATCGGTTTACCTGGACAATGGGTTGTGGGAGATGCTATAAAATGGGTTTATCAAAAGCCGTAATCACTCACCAACCACTTGATTCAATAGTAGGAGTAACATCGTTACTTCTGCTATTTTTTGTTTTAACTTTTTATAGGCGATCTTTTTCTGCGTTTTCACCGTGTTCTCCGAAACTCCCAGCAAGCGGGCAATTTCCTCGTTATCTTTCCCTTGCATGGCAAGCTTGAAAATTTCCCTGCATTTCGGTGCCAATTCTTGTTCTGTCTCAGCCAATATACGTTCTGCCTCTTCTTCGATCACGTAATTGATAAAACAAACCTGTGATTCCAGTTCCTGCACACCTTTGGCCATATACTCACTCTTCACCCGCTCATGTTTCAAATGATTCAGTGCGTTATTACGGCTGACTTGATACAAAAAGGATTTCACATGGGCCGCGGATGCCATTTCCTCCCGATTATCCCACAAGGAAATAAACGCCTCTTGCACACAATCCTCACAAACAGAAAGATCATCAATAAAACGGTGCGTGAACAAACACAAACTATGATAAAAAGTATCAAAGATCTGTTGATACACTTTTCTGTCACCAACCGTTAATCCTTGGATTTTTATTGAAGTTTGTTCCTGCATACACTTACGCTTTATTTATTTCCTCTTTACGTAAAACAAAGATAGAAATGAAAATGTAAAAACGAAATGATTTATTTCATTATGTTTCAATATAGTCTCTTTTTCTTTATAAAATTAAAACCTATTTATAAATTTAAGGGGCTATATAGCCCCTTAACACGAACAACTGACAATATTAATTACAAGAAAATAATTCTCATTCACACACAAACTATTGCCCTATATTCATTGAAATATACTTCCTTAAAGACTCATCTTCAATATTTGCCTCCAACATAAGAACCAACTTTTGTAACTCATCCTCTTGTTTCATTTCCGTTTTCAGATATTTTAATACCGGGAACGCAATATTCATCGCCTCATCATCATGAAACAATTTAAATCCTTTTTTACAACGGCTATACAAGCCCTTTACATCTTTTTTCAGATAGGCTTCCGTTATATCAATACATACGGACAACTCTTTCCGTTTTTCTAACTTAAAGGATTTAATCTCGTTTTTCATGTTTACCACATCTTCTACTGTACTTTTTTTATCATACCCTTTCAAGATATAGCTCAACTGATTATAATACACGGCATATAACTTATCAGCAACCTTCGTTTTACCCAAAGACCGGATGAACTCCTCCCGATGATCTACCAGATATTTAAAATGATCTGTTCCCTTTTTAGTCAACGCCGGACTTTCAAAAATGAACCAGTAACTACTATCCACCTTTTCAGACTCATCCAATAATCCCAATAGGACAGCACTCACTTCCTTCGCCTTATTCTCCTCATATATAGACAACAGAGACTGAATATACCTTGATAGGAAAGCCTTATCCCGGTTTCCCTCTTCATACAATCGGTCCAGATACCCCGTGGAATTCTCTTCTACCATTCCTTCCTGTACACGTCTCAAAAATTCATCCGCCTCACCGGAACCGAGTAATTTGTGATACACGCTACCATCAGGACGCAAAATCAAGAACGTCGGGAAAGCTCGTATGCCGTAACGTTTGGCTAATTCCGGCCCTTCACCTTTCTCCATATCAACCTTCAGACACACAAAATGCTCATTAAAATAATCTCCCACAATCTTCTGCGGGAACACATTTGAAGTCATGTATTTACAAGGACCACACCAAGAAGTGTAACAATCCAGGAATACCATACTTTTTGCCCTTTCCGCTTTCTTCAAAGCTTGTTCCAAAGTCAGATCCTCCCAATACACTCCGACAGAAGCCAACTTCTTAAAACGACTGAAAAAAGATTTCAAATATCCTTTTAAATCTTCTCCGGCTGCCGATTCCACGAACTGATCTCCCAATGCAGCAATTCTTTGCCATTGCTGTTTATCTCCCTTTTTCTCCACAAATTGCAAAGAGGTTGCCAAAGTCCACAGTTCTGCCTGCGGCAAATTCTGTACTTCCCGTTCCAAAATTGAAATCATCTCATTTACATCCTCATTACAACGGGCATAAGCCAAGGCCAATTTAGTTCGAAGGTATTCCTTACCCGGCAGGTCATATTCATTCAATTGCTGTTGCATCACATCCAACCGCCCGACATCCTCTTTCTTTGCAAACCCAGCAACATAACTATATAACATACCGGAATAGGCAGAAGCAATTTTCTGATTTACTTTTTCTTCCCCGATACTCTTTTCAAAAGCCGCTTTATTCTTTAACAGAAAAGCAAAATTATCGGATGTCAAAGGAGAAAGGAAACTATCCTCGTATATTACCCAATAAGGCTTAGCCATTTTTTCTTTAGAAGTCAAACGCTTTACCAATTCATCCGCCACCACTTTTAAACGCTCATTATCATAGGTATCTTGTAACGTCAATACATAATCCAACATACGTTTTTTCGTCATCTTTCCGGTCTTGTACTCCTTTTCCAATACCTCCAATGTATTTTCTTTCTGCAAACCTCTCTTTACCCGAAGAATGAACTCTTGAAGTTCTCCGCCTCCAACAACCCGATACGTTTCCTTCCCCTCCGGATTCAAAAGTAAAAAGGTCGGGTATGCCCGTATTTTAAATTGCTTGGAAAGTTCCTTTCCTTCTCCTTTCTCCATATCAAACTTGACATTCACGAAATGAGCATTAAAAAAGTCCCCAGCTTCCTTTTGAGGGAATACCTCCTCCGTCATCATTTTACAAGGGCCGCACCACGTCGTGTAACAATCCATAAACACCATCTTTCCTTGAGCTTTTGCTTGCTCCAAAGCCTCCTTCAGCGTGATTTGCTTAAAATCGACTCCTTGCGAAAATAGCTGAAAATAGCTACATACGCATATCAATAAACACACAATTCTTTTCATACAGTAATTTTTATTCATATTATACAGGGGCTGTCCTCAAAGTCATTTCTCCAACTCCCTCCCCCCTTCGGGGTACTCCCTCTATAAACAGAGGGAGAGTTGAAATACTCTCTATCTTCAGAATGAGTCACCAGCACCTCCTCTGTTTATAGAGGAGGTGGCACGAAGTGACGGAGGAGTTTTTGAAATCTAATGACTTTTTGAATAGCCCTGTTCATTGAATTTATTCTTTAATCCTAATCCCGTCAAGACAGAAATACGGTGGGGTCCTCATCCGACCGGTTCCGGCCTCTATATCCGATGATGCCACATGGAATACAACTTTCGACACTTCTCCCAAGGAACTTAAATCCACCTTATACCAATCGTTAATCACCAAGCTCCAATCCGGATGATTCGGATCACCCTTCCGGGTACACAAATAAAACTCTACCTGACCGGTTTCTGTCTCTCCGTTATATCCCGTAATGATCAATTTGTAGAAATCCTTATCGTCATCCACCATCTTCTTCACACCTCCCAGAACATTCGTGAACCATACCCCTTTTTTATTCGCACTACCCGGAATATTGGGATTAGCAACCGGCTCTTCTTCTGTTCCGTACTGATCCCCATATACTAATGCCAAATAGGTATAAGTCGTATTGGCCACTAAAATATGTTCTACCACGGCCGGAGTTCCCAGCGTAAAATAAGTATCATCGCCCTCAACCCGTCCAACAGCATATACTTCATTCGCATTGGGGAATCTCGTGTACACACTATAAATATTTGAATCCAAAGCCTCTTGAGTAGCCGTCCACGTAAAGGAACGGTTATTCCGGTTTGAATAAGCAAACCCGGCATACGTCCCGTCACTATTTTTCTTTGTATTAAATGTTACGGAATTCCTGAGAGCCGCTTTCGAAGTAAAGCCGCCGTCCGGGATCGCATGAGTAAAACGATCCAACTCCAGTTCATTCAGCGTCACATCATTCGGTACAGGCGCCAGCACATCCTTATCATCGGAACATGCCATAAAAGCTATAATCAGAATGAATATAAACCACAAATTTCTCATAAATCTCATATATTTACTTGTTTTGTCAAACATCAATTACCAAGTTCCGGGTTCTGTACTGCCAGAGGATTTTTTATCCGTTCATTCTCCGGGATCGGCCAACAATACTGATTTTCCGTGAAATTCACATCCGGTTTCAGCGTATATATCCAGGGTTTATTCTGGGCTGCACTGGCATCCGTGTCATTTATAAATCGCAAAGAGGCAAAATACTCGCTTCCATTTTCCAAGAACTGTTCTACCCAGATTTCCCGGAATATCGCTCTCAACAAATCTTTCTTACTTCCGGGAGATAAAGCCGGTAACACAGGGTTTGTCCGGCACGCCCGCATATCATTCAAAGGCTTCAATGCTTCTTCCAAAGAATAATCATCCAAACGGGCTTTCAACTCAGATTCCATAAGATACAACTCGGCATAGCGGAAATAATAGGTCGCGTATGGAGCATCTTTCGCATCATACCGTCCTCCATGATATAATTTCACCGGAGTAAACACCATCTTTGTATCCCAAGTCTCGGGAGCCCGGGCGGAATCCATGACAACCTCGTAACGGGGATCTTCTTCCAGCCACCCGGTTGCAATATCCGAATAGGTATTATTATAACCGATATTATACGAATAGTCAAACTCGTAACTCGTCGTACTGGCAAAATCTCCCAAATACCTTGCCCACAAGACCTCTTTCGAATCCCAACCCACTTCATACATGGCTGCTATATCCGATTCCATCTGCCAACCGGAAGGTGCATCCCGTTTTACAGTCTCCACTAGTGTCAACGCATCCTTCAAATCTTGCGTAGAACCACGCATTGCCCCTCGATAAAGTAAGATTTTTGCCTTCAACACCTGTGCCATCTGACGGGATAAACTACGAGAAGTCGTGAAGTCCGGCATATTGGCGATTGCATCATCCAAATCTTCAAAGATCTTCGTGTACGATTCCCCGACACTGCTACGAGGCACCTGCAAATTACTCAAATTTGCCATCTTATCCCGGTACAATATCCCGTAAGCCGAATCATCCGTATCCCACCATCTCCCGAACAACCAGAACAAATTTGTGTAAGCCCAGCCTCGCATACACCGGGCTTCAGCCAACATTTCCTTTTTACGTTCCGGAGTAGGAAATTTATTCTCGGCCAAGTTTGAGATCGCCTCTATTGCCGCATTTGCAGAGTTCACCAAAGAATACAAGGCCTGCCAAGTTCCATCCATGTCATTAGAACCTTCTTTATAGGCCATATTAAAATTAACCGTGTATGACGAGTAAAATCCTCCCTGTGAAGACAAGCGACACCAAGTCGCACCTCCGAATGCAGAGTTGGAAGCTACAATCGAGTACATCCCGTTCAGAATATTTTTTGCCCCACTATAATCCGTGACGGCATTATCCAGTGTCAAATTATGTTTGGGAACCTGATCCAAAAAATCCTCACATGAAGTAAAGAACACGATCCCCAACAACATGATATAATAACTTAATCTCTTCATCATATCTTATTTTAAAGTTATTTTTATTCCCAAATTGTAGGTTCTTGCTGACGGGTAAGAGCTATAATCAATACCCATATTATAAAATGCACTGTAAGACGTGCTGAAGTTTCCCTGCGGGTCCATTCCCGGATATTTCGTCCAAGTAAACAAATTTGTTGCTTGGAATGTCACGTCAATCGCATTCACGATACTGGAACCGAATAAACGACGAGGCAAACGATAACTAATATTCAAAGCGGATAATCTCATAAACGAAGCATCGTGAACATAGCGATCCGTGATAATGGAATTCGATCCCCAACCATAATACATGGCTCTCGGATACCCCCGATCCACACCCGGATTCATCGTCCAAGACTTCAACACGTTCTTGGATGTATTGTACACGTTCATATCCCCGGCACTATTCTTTTCTTCATCATAGAAACGATCAGCCCCGACCGAATAAGTAAAGGTGGCGTTCACCATCAATCCTTTCCAATAAACCGTCGTACCGAATCCTCCGAAGAAATCGGGATTCGCATTACCTATTTCTGTCCGGTCGCCATCAGCCGTGATCTGCCCGTCACCATCCAAATCCATGATGTACAAGTCTCCCGGACGTTCATAATTATTATTATCCCGGTAATATTGCTGTTGTCCTGTTTCCGGATTCACCGTTTTCAAGGCCACCAACTCCTCATTTGTCCGGATCAATCGACCACCATACTTGTAACCATACAAGATTCCGGTTTTTCCTCCAACATCAATTTTGAAATATTGATATGCACCACCACCAAAATACTCATCCTCACTATTCAATTTTTCCAGTGTCGTAACATTTCTAGCCACGTTGAAATCAAAATCCCAAGTCAAATCCTTCTGAGCATTCTTGATAATATCCACTTTAACGTCAAACTCGAAACCATTATTCTTCAAAGAACCAATATTCTGGGTTACTGAAGAGAAAGAAGACGAATAAGGTACAGGATCACTGTACAACAAGTTATCGACCTTTTTCTGGTAATAACCGATAGATCCTCGGATACGATCATTCCAGAATCCATAATCCAAACCAATTTCTTTTTGTACCTGAGATTCCCATTGTAAAATATCATTCCCCAACGAAGAGGGTTTTATTCCCGGTGCGTTATTGTACGTCGCTGATCCCATCAACGTTCTCCAGTCATAATTACCCAAATTCTGTGATCCGGTCTTTCCGATAGAAGCTCTCAATTTCAAGTAAGAAACAATATGAGAATAATCTTTCAAGAAACTCTCGTCGGAAATAATCCAAGCTAAAGCTCCCGACGGGAAATATCCCCAACGTTTATCCGGCCCGAATTTAGAAGAACCATCCGCACGGAAAGTAAACGTCGCAAGATAACGATTTTTGAATTTATACTCCACACGGGCAAAAGTAGAAACCAACGTGTTAGAAGCATAACTTGAAGCTATCGAGTTTTTAGTTGCCGCACTACCCAAATTCGTCAATACCTCATCATCCGGGAAATTCGAACCTGATGCCGACAATCCGTCTGATTCGTACTTCTCAATGGAGAATCCCAACAAACCGACCAGATTATGATCTCCAAACGTGTTAAGATAATTCAACGTGTTATCCCATACATAGGTATATGATTCATTCTTAGAAACCGTTGAAGAACTTGTTCCGTCATCATAATATTTACGGTCGTAAGTCAAATTCTTATTAATACCATACTTCAACGTCCCGTTCGTCCGTAAAGTAAGCCCGGGAATAATATCCCATTCCAACCCCAATGATCCCGTGAAATCTTTTCCTTTCCCTTCTTTCGTATTTTTCAACGAGAAAAGAGGATTCTCCACGTAATAACTGATCATATTGATCGATCCGTCTTCCAGATAAGCCGGGTAATCCGGGCGCATATCCAAAATTGTACTGATCATATCATCCTTGTCATTCGTCACACGGGATGTTGCCCGCAAGCCCAATTTGAAACGAATCACCTCCCGAACAGAGGCATCAAAATTGAAACTACCACCTAACAACTTAGAGCTACCACCTTTCACGATTCCTTTCTGATCTTTATAAAAGAAAGAAGCATTATAAGACGATTCTTTCGATCCCCCGCGGATTCCCAAACTATAATCCTGCGTTGCGGCATTATGTGTCATCAAATCCCACCAATCCGTATTACCATCATAATAAGCATCCTTCAGGAAGAAATCATCCTCCAGTGTTTCCAAATCAAATTGGCTATTATTCGTGGCAGCATTAAATTTCGCCTCATCAATATACTTCCGGGTAAAATAATCCAATGTTCCTCTCGTGAAGAAACTAGCTCGTACGGCAGCTTTTGACAAGGCAATATATTCTTTGGCATTCAACACCCCGAAATCATTCGCATTCATCGTCTGAATCCCGTAACGGGCAGAAAATTCCAGTGTCGGAGTCATGCCTTTTTTTCCTCGTTTAGTTGTCACCAATACAACCCCGTTTGCAGCCCTCGAACCATAAATCGCCGTGGCAGATGCATCTTTTAAGATATCTATTGTCTCCACATCCGACAAGTTCAAATTATACAACGTGTTGGATATATTACCGGAAGTCCCAGCCGAATATTCGGGAACCCCGTCAATCACCCACAACGGTTGAGAATCTCCGGACAAAGAAGAAGATCCCCGGATAATCACCGATACCGGCGAGGTCGGAGATGCCGAACCAATCATCACGTTCACACCCGGGGCCCGTCCCTGCAACATGGATTGAATAGAAGCCCCCATCGGAGCCGTTTCGATCTCTTTCTTCCCTAAACGAGATACCGCCCCGGTCATATCTTTTGCTTTCGTGGTGCCATACCCGACTGCCACAACCTCTTCCAAACGATTCACTTCCTCTTCCAAAACCACATTGATAACCGTGTTGTTACCCACTGTCACGTACTTCGTTTGCATCCCTATAAAAGAAAAACGTAAACGTACATTACTCATTTCTGGATAGGTCAACACGTAATTTCCCTCGATATCCGTCACCACTCCCAACGTGGTACTATCAATCAACACGGAAACACCCGGTAAAGGAAGACCTTCCTTATCTGTAACCCGTCCTTTCACTTGTTTTTCTTTCTTGTTCTCCTTTTGCACCTGTGGTTTCTCTCCCAACGGAACAATCACGACATTCACGCCTACCACGCTAAACGTCAAACCGGACCCTCTTAAACATTCCGTCATCACCTCCCGAATGTCGGAATCCTTGAAGTTCAAGGTCAAATCACCCACAGATTCCACCTGACTGTTTTGGTAAACAAACCTGTAATCCGTGGATTTCTCCAAAATGCTCATTACTTTCTCGAGAGATGCCTTTTCTACCTGTAAAGACACTTTAGCTGCCTGACCGAATACCGATGCCGAAACCGGTACCACACTCAATAGTAGAAAAAACATTAAAAACCTCATAGCTAACCACATTTTTAACAACCATCTAATCCGAAGATGGATACAATTACCTGTTTTTTTCATACATTTGTAAAGTTTTAAAATATAACAATTCCGGTTTCTGCCGGATTTAGGGACGAGGTAGTGCAAATACTTCGTCCTTTATTTACGCCTCACGAAAATACTTTTCCCTTTTACTTCAAATTCCGTATCACCTGTCATCTGCAAAAGCCCAACAATCTCTTCAAAACGTTCGAATCGCTGAATATTCCCGGTAAATTCAATATCCTTCCGGGAAACATCTTCATAAAAAACATCCACATCATACCAACGTGCCAAGGTGTTCAACACCTCTTCCAATCGCTGTTTGCGAAACACAAAATTTCCATCTTTCCAAGCCGTGTACAGGGTTACATCAACGGTTTCACAGGACAAAACACCCTCATCCGTCAGAACAGCCTGTTCCCCCGGAGCAAGTACAAGACTTGTATCGTCTTTCGAAATAAATTTCACTTCCCCTGAAACAAGTGTGGTCATTTGCTTCTTCTCTTCCGGGTAATAACGTGCGTTAAATTCGGTCCCAAGGACCTCTATGCGATTCTCTCCTATCTCCACAATAAAAGGTCGATCTGCCTCCCGTTTCACCTTAAAATAAGCCTCTCCTACCAGAAAGACTTTACGCTCTCGATCACTAAACTTCACTGGATAACGGAATCTTGTTTCTGAATTAAAATAAACTTCTGTCCCATCTTCTAACGTAATCGGGTATTCTCCACCTCGCGGAACCCTTAATTCATGATACGGTATCTCTCCATCCAAATCCTCACACTCATAACGGATTCCCTGATTTTCCTTTAATATCTTTACTCCATCCAAATCTGATTCCACTGGATTTTCCTTTTTCGCATCAAGAGCCAAACGTTGCCCATTAGCCAGAATCAATTCTGCCTTTATTTCTCCCGGATGAATTTCCCGATGTTCTTGTTTTACTACCTCCAAATCCACCTCTCCCGATCTATAATAATATAAACAGAATAATAAAATCACCGGTATTGCCACAGCAATCCCCTTATAAAGCCACCCGGATATAAAATGCTGACTTTTTCTTGTTTTACGTTCTACTTCTCGCCAAGCTGCTTGTTTGTTCAATTTCCGGATCACCTCCAATCGCTGATTCCGATTCTCTCGTTCCCGCACTCTTAAATACAACGCTTTATTCTCTTCACTTTCATCAATCCACTCTTTCAGCTCTTGCTTTTCCGATTCTTTAATCTCTCCATTTAAATCTTTGACAATCAAACGAGAAATATCTAATCTTGGTATCAAATCATTCATTATACCTTCGATTGTTGAGAGCAAATTTATGGGAAAAACAAAGGACAAGGTAAAAAAGGAAAGGACTGAATACCAATGGTTAACAAAAAAGAGGTATAAAGTCTTTAGAGGAATTTGTGAATATTATTAAACGAACGTTTAATGATAAAAATATCGCTTCTCATATATAATACAATTCACCCCCGTATCTGGGTGAAAACAAAATTAAAAAAATATTCCAGAATACGAAGAGAGAGAAAGAGAGAAGCCGATTTTGATTAGATATTATTTAACGAGTCGACCTCTCTAAAATGTTCATTCTACCGACTTCAAAATATTAACAACTGGTTATCACTAAATTAACTAAACAAGAAAGTATTTGTAAAAATAAATTATAAAATGCAGGAGATCCGAAAAGTGACTTTTTCAAGTCCCTCTTCGGATCTCCTACATTTTATAAAAATACTATTTCGAGAAGATTTTTTCTAAACGTTGTTCCAACTCTTTTCCATACAAATTAACAGCCACGATAATTCCTTCCGGACTAATCAAAAATACCCGGGGAACAGAAGAAACACCAAAAGTTTTAGCCACTTCACTCCTCTGATCTAAGACGTGTTTCCATGGAGTCTGATCTTCTTTTATGGCTTGTTTCCATGCATCAGGATTTTGATCAATACTCACACCTAAAACTTCAAATCCATCCTGCTGATATTTTTTGTACAACTCAAGAACATGTTTTCCTTCCCTACGACAAGGCGCACACCAAGATGCCCAAAAATCCAACAATACCCATTTTCCTCTAAAAGAAGACAATGCGAAAAACTTTCCCTCAACATCCGGCAAATTGATCTCAGGCACTCTAGCCCCTACAGCCACCGTTCGCATCAAATCCCGACGTTGAGTTATCAAACGGACATCGTTATTATTTTCCATCCCAACATAACTTTTTACCAAAGAGTCCAACTCCGCATATTGCAATTTTTGCATCAAAGAAGTACGATAAAAACAAGCCGCCACATATTTATGAGCTGAATGATTCAAAAATTCATTCCGGAAAATTTTCCGAGCTTTAGTCGCATCCACAAAAGCTCTCGTGGCCGCACGCACGATCTCCTTATCTTTGGTCGCAAATGCCTTTTGATAAGCCTGGGCGCATCCCGCCTCCACACTCTCCAAACGACGTTCTTCTTTGTTAAAATACTGCCATAACTCATTCGTTGATGTTCCCTCAACATTCCCATAGTAAATTGAATCTTTCTTTACTGCCACGTGAATTTTTCCCGGTTCTAGAAATAAGGTCAAACTGCCCCGTTGATTGTTAAAAAACAATTGAACAGATTGAATCTCTGCAATTTTTCCTTTAAACTCAAATTGCCCGTTTTTTATGTCTGAAACGCCCAATTCATTATATCCCTCTGCTGTTTTTTGTTTCATCACCACTTGCCCGGACTCCATCCCTTCAATCTTACCATTAACCTTATATTTACCTGTATGTTGTGCATAAACCGCACAACATACGAGTAAAAAACAAACACAAAACAATATTTTCCTCATCTTATTTCTCTCTATAAGTTACATCTACCGGAGTTCCGAACCCATCATGCACGGAAGGCGCATCGAATTCATCTCCAAATACCGTTGGGATGTCATAAGTGCGAACAATCCCATTCAACCCGGAACCGGACTTCACAGACCCTACAATCAATTTTTCTTGCATCGTCGAATTAGGATACATTCCCATAAATAAATTGAACTTCAACATCGTGATCGTTTCTCCATCCAAATGAATTGGTTCTGCCTGATGCCCTTCCATATCAAAATGATACACCGTATTGCCGACAGCATAAAACAACCAAGGTAAACTGGGATGTACTGCAAAACAAGTTGCTTTTTCAATCCCCGGATAATCCAATTTCATAAACTTCGTTTGAGTTACCCCTCCATAAGCTGATACTTTCATCACGTACAAATAACGAGAGTTAGGAGCCTCTACATCTTGCAATATTGCATACACACTACCTCCATCATACCGAGAATTCGCCATATAAACAAAATCTTTCCCTGTAACCCAAGAAAATTCAGACTCTTTTGCCGTCATCAACGTACAATTCTTCATGCTATTTGCAATCATCACGAAACGTCTGTTTGAAGTGTCATATAATATTCGATTGGGATTGTAAGCACTATATGACGTGTTCACTCCCACGGACGGAGCAACATTAAAATAATTTCCATCGTCACCTGTAATAAAATTAATAGGAACCCCGAAAAGTACTTGCTGCCCAAAAGTTGTTCCCCCGAATACATATTTATCCGAGATAAGTAACTCCCATCCCATTCCGGCAGTTCTGTTCGAAGCAACAAAATTCTGAGGATATTCCAACATTTCATAACGAATATCATTCCCATCATCCCACTCATAAGTATCAACATCAAGAGTAGCGGTTGTCGTTTCCGTTATAAGATAAAACCTCGGATCTGTTCCCCATTGGAGATAATACATATCAAATACCGTATTTATCCTTTTGGGCCCTTTCAACTGCGGGGCATCCCGAAGTAAATCACGCACGACAAGATCCTCCTTGGCAGACATCGAAATTAAATCTAAACGGGCATACCCATTCACATCCGAAAGCACCAACCATCCCTCATTTAATTGAGTCGTCACCTTCAATTTGAACGATCCTTTCCAAGTTACTCTCGTAATTGTATCCTTTACCAAGCAATTCACATCGTATTCTCCATCCGGAAGCTCCACGAAGTAATTCAAATCACGTTCCTCACCAATCACATACGATGTTGTCTGAATATCCCCCACCTTGGGTTGGGAAACCGCTTCCCATTTAAAACTGTACCGATCTGGCATACTACCGTCATCCGCAGTAGCCTCTATGCCCGGAGTCACCCGCAAAGTATCAACATTTCGATATTTCATCTGCATTTCACCAGGTAACCCTGTCACCTGTAACTCATTTATTTCATGGTAGTCATAATTTCCTTTATCATCGAAACAACCAGAGACCACGACTGCCATAAATATCGTCAACACGAACAATATATTTCTCATCATATAAACTCTTTTAGGATTCTAATTGTAATACACATCACCCATTCTCATCAATGTCACATTATCATCTTCGTAAATTGGATGACCGTTTGCACTATAATCATTTAAAATCTGCACCATTTTCGCTGCAATATATTTCTGTCTGGAATTGATCATATAACTTGCATCATTAAACATTTCCCGTGTCAAATTCATCTCCTCACAGATCACATCCAATTTCTTCACCGAAAATTCACCAAATTCATAAGTACTCCATTTTATAGGAGGAGTCATAATCTCGGAAAACACGATCTTATAACGGATTGCGCTATATTCTTCATCGCTCGAAGACACTTTCGTCGGATAATTCAAGGTGAAATATTCATTCTCCTCCAACTCTAGAATTATATAACGTTCCTCCCGCTTTAAAACCTCCGGGCGTAATAATTCAACTAAAATTGTTCCGAAAGTATTACCAGCCGAAATCGTGTACGAATCTGATAAAGTTCTAAAATCCGTCTCAGCCGTAGCATTTGTCTCCGCGATCTTCACTTTCACCTGTCGATCATAATTTTTCACTTCGCCCCCGGTCCTTACCTGAATATAAAGAGAATCCACTGGTTTATTTACATCCACATAGGCAAATGAAAAATACGTTGAATCCAATCCGGCCGACGGATTAAAATAAACAAAATCACGGCCGGAATAAAGATCCAAATCTTTCTGGCATCCCCAACCAATCATCACTAAGGCCGAAATTATGAGTACATATTTTTTTATCATGTCATTCATATTTTTAATTTCTATAATCAGTTTCACTATCAGGCAAAGGGAATTTATATTTTGCCTCATTCATCGTAACATCTCCACTATCATCGCCTGCCGGAATAGTAGAAACATTCAATCGTTTATAATAATAAAACAACTGCCCTTCACCAAAAAACTCTTTCATATACTCATCCTTCAACACCTTCTGAATATCAATCATTTCCGTGTCCTCAAAAGCAATCAGTCCCCTATTTCTCCGAATTTGATTCAAACAAGCCCGAGCTTCAGCCTCATCGCTTGTCGTTTCCGCAACAATATAAAACATTTCACTAATACGGATCATCGGGACTAAATAGGAATAGAATGGATCTGTTTCCTCTGTTGCCTCATATTTATGAAAACAACGGAAACTATATTTCCCATTATCCGGTTTAATCCAAAACGGGGTAAACCGCCAGTCACTCGTGTTCTCAGACAAAAAGATATTCAACAAACTTGTATTAGTTGGAGCCAAAATCCCGTTATCTAACTCCGGAGTAAAATAATCCGTAAAAATGTCTCCCCGCTGTCTGTTTTCCAGCCCAAATAATACTTCTGTTGAAAATACCCTATCTTTCTTTTTATTACTACTTTCCATAATTGCATTATAGGACACAAACGGATACCACTTTGGTTGTATTTCAACAAGCTTTCTTGCCATAATTAACGCATCCTCATTACGTCCGGCATACAGATACACCCGTGCCATCAAGGCTTGAACGGCATAATAATTCAATCGGTAAGTCCGTAAACGCAAGTCATTATTTCCATCCGAAGCCGTCGTATTTCTCGGCCCTTCCGTTATCACCGGATCATTAACCAACAACTCTTCCGCTTTTTTCAGATCATCTAATATATTATCAATCACCTCTGATGCCGGGAGAATATTTGATCCTTGATAAGAAAACTTCTTATTATAACAGATGGAAAGCCCCTCGGGATTCGTTTTATAAACAGGACCAAATAATCGTAATAAATCAAAATGCAACATGGCTCTCAAAGCCAATGCCTCTCCATAAATAAGATTATAATTATCACCCGTAAATACATCTTTACGCAAATCGGCATTCTCCATCAACTTATTACAATTCATGATCAAAGAATACATCTTCTGCCATAAAGCATCGATGCTTGCTTTTACATCATCATCACTATAATTATAGGCAATCCATTCTTTGTATGTACCAATAGACGAAAGATTGTAACGTTGAGCTAATATCTCAACCATTCTAAACATCAAATCCCCTCCATATAAAGTTTTTTGATTTAACTCCACGTACACCCCTGTTAAGGACTGTTTAAATCCTTCTTCAGTTTCATATAGCTGATCTTCCAAAACCCGGTCTATCGGTTTCAAATCCAACCAGCTCTCGCACCCGCACAACATTACCATAAGTAATGCGACACTTACGTTTTTTATTGATTTCAATACTTGCATATTAGATCATTTAAAAAGTTACAGAAAGAGACATTGACATCGTACGGGCAAACGGGTAGTCAATACCACGTTCTTCCTTCACGCTGGAAACCCGGAAAATATCATTCATATTCGCTTGCAAACGAATTGCAGACACCCCGAATTTTGCCAGCCCTTTCGGATTAAAATCGTATCCTGCAGAAATAGATTCCCCGCTCAACACATCTTCACGCTGAACAAAACGAGACGAAATTTTCGTGGTCTCCGTCAATGAAATTCCTTTAAATTGAGCGCGATCCCCGGCTTTTTGCCACCGATCATATAACGCTCGTTTATCTTGATTGTATTTTAATGAACTCTCCGATATATTCTCCACTTTCGTGTACATAGCATTATTAAATACATCAGCTCCTAATTTATAACGGAAATAGAACGAGAAGGAAAAGCCTTTATAATACAAGGTACTTCCCAAGACTCCTTCCAACTTGGGTTGACTATTTCCCACGATAACCTCATCCTTTACATCATATTCAAAAGTATAAGTCCCATCCTTCTTCATAAATACCTCCCGCCCTGTAGAGGGATCAATTCCCAAAGAGCGAACAGCCCACAACGAATTCGGATCACCGCCATCATAGTAACGCGTCAAACTGGTATTCTTATCTCGATAAGACCCGTCTCCACTTACATCACCCTCCTCTCGATTCGCCTCATTCAACTTTTCCAAACTATTACCTATATTTTCATAACGAGCTTTCTGCCATCTGAAATTGACACTTAACGTCCAATTGATCCTTTCTGACGGGCGATATATAGGTGAATACTTCACCGTCCCGTTGATCCCTTTTGTAAGCTGACTTCCCATATTCGTACCCACAGACGTGATCCCCACAGAAGAAGGAACAGTAATATAAACCAACAAAGGATCAGTATCTTTGACAAAGTAATCCATATTAAAATTCAAGCGATTACCCAACAATGCAATATCCACTCCTATATTTTTATCCAGCGTCTTCTGCCATTTCAAATTAGGATTACCTATTGCATCTATAAGAACGCTTGTTCCAAAAGAGCTTTGCATCCATGTATTGAATGAATAACTTGTTATAGATTGATACGAACTAAAATTCTGGTTCCCAGGGTTTCCTATGGAAGCCCTGATCTTGAATAAATTCATCCATTTCGCATCACGTAAAAACGGTTCATTGTGTAAATTCCATGCCAAACCCACAGCCCATGTCTCCGTGTAACGTTTGTTACTACCAAAAGCGGAAGAACCATCTAAACGGAAATTCACATCTAACAAATAACGATTGTCGTAAGCATATCCCCCGTTAAAATAAACACTATGTGAACGACTTTCCGTTTCGGAATATGTTGGCTTACTTCCTTCCGTAAACCCATTTGAAAAAGGAGGCTTTGTGAAATTCCCATTAGGAAAACCTGAAACAGAATATCCCTCATTCGTTGACAAACTGGAACGGAGATTTGTTCCGATCACGGCATTTATCTGGTGAACCTCTTTCAATAAAGCACCATAAGTTAGAGTTAAATCGCCATCATAATAGAATTCACTCACCGTTGTTGATGTATAACGTCCCTTTTTATCTTGCGCGTAATTATCAAACGACGAATGTTGAGGGGAAACAAATTTCTCCGTCTTTTTCGCTCCCTTCCCTATTCCCAAACGTCCCCGAAGATACAAGGTAGGCATAATCCTCCATTCCAGATTCAAATTATTCCTAAAACTAAACTGATCTTCCTCGTCTAAATTATTCAAACTGGCATTCCAAAGCGGATTACCCACAGAATAAGTTGTATTCGTATTAGGGATCACAAAATAATCCAAGTAACGTTCGATCTTCCCATTCTCCCCCGTTTTCCGATAATAAGGATTCGCTCTTGAAAATTCTGAAAATGGAACAGTAGGATTCTCTGCTTTGTTATAATCCAAAGAAAATTTATTGGCAAAAGAAATTTTACCTTTCCGGTAACTCAAATCGAAATTTCCCCCGATAACATTACGTCTGGACTGTTTCATTACACCGGAAATATTATTATAATTTATTCCCAAACCATAGCGAACAGCATCGTCACCGCCCTCAGCATACAAATTATGTTTGTGACTAAAACCAACTCTTAACGGTTCATGCAACCAATACGTATTCACCCCACGAGCAACCTCTGCACGACGACTATTGTACAGACTATCTAACACTTGCTGCGTCATTCTTGACCCGGAACTTCCCGAGGAAGAAGCCGTATAATACCCGGCCAATTTCTCGAATTCCAACTTCTCTTCCGCATTCATCAAATTATAATCGGAAAGATCCGGCATCGAGACACTAAAATCACCGACATACGAAATTTTAAATTTACCTTGTTCCGGTTTTTTGGTCTCTATCACAACAACCCCATTGGCAGCTTTTGACCCATAAATTGCGGTAGATGCGGCATCCTTCAAAATAGTCACTGACTCAACCCGTTCCATATTCAAGTCTGTTATTACTTGTAATGTCGTCTCAAATCCATCTAGAATAAACAAAGGTTGATTAGGATCCGTTCCAAATTGTTCCTTTAACCCGATCACACTCGTTTTACCCCGGATCTCAATATCCGGCAAGCGGTTCGGGTCCGAACCGAATTGATTATTTTCCATAATTGCAAAAGAAGGGTCCAAAGTTCTCAAACTCTGGATTAAGTTTTGAGAACCAACCATCTTCAATTCCTCTTTCTTAAATGTAGCTGTTGACCCGGTAAAGCTCTCTTTTTTTCTCTGGTAAATACCCGTAACCACCACTTCATCCATCTCCGTTATATCTTCGTGCATCACGATAGATAGCGGTTTCGTGTCATTACTCTTCACTCTTACCTCTTGTTGCTTGTAACCTATAAACGAGAACACAAGCACAAGACTGTCTTGCTTTAGCAACTCAAAGTTAAACCTACCATCAAAATCCGTAACAGACCCGATCTGTGTACCTTTCAACAGGATAGTCACTCCCGGTAAAGACTCTCCTTTTTCATCCTTAACCGTTCCAGATACTTTAATTTTTGTTACTTCTTTCTTTTCCGGTTCTTCTGGTCGAATAATAATCAATGTCCCGTCAAATTCAAACATCATTCCCGTATTCACCAGCACTTTACGCAAAACACTTTCCACGGTCTCGTTCACGGCCCGCACCGAGATGGCTCCTAATTTTTCTGTTTGTTCCGTGTTGAAAACGAACGACAAATTAGTTTGCTTTTGAATTTCACTAAACAACACCTTAAACGAAACCTTCTGCAAATCCAGATTTACCCGTTCCTGTTGGGCTAAAGTTGAGGCCGACAAACCCAACGTGAAACACAACAGTAATGAAATACATAATCTCATCCTCAATAAGATTTTTCGTTTTCTATGTCCATCTAAAGACAGACATAATCGTTTTTTTTCCATATATTTGCAATATTAAAGATTATTATTAGCGACAGTATGTTTTCCTAGGACTCCTGTCGCTTACGGTTACAACGGGGGATGTACCACCATCCTCCGTTTTTTATTCTGTTACAATTATTGTTTTCTCTTTAATCGTAAAATGTACACCCACCATTTTACTAATCGCATTCAAAATAGTCTCTATATTCTCATACTTTTCCATGTGTCCAGTGAAATGATACGTCTTTACCCTTTCATTACTATAAAATATATCCACATCATACCAACGGGATAAACGATTCAAGATACCTTCCAAACCCTCATCTTCAAATACAAAAAAACCCTCTTTCCAAGCCGTATAAGTCTTCACGTCCACGTCCCGAATCCCTTTGAATTCACCGTTATCTCCAAATTCGGCTAATTGAAAAGGTTTCATAATATACTCTTGCACCGAACCCCTTCCCCAAATCCCGACCTTACCCGACACCAAGGTTGTTTGAGTTCCCCCTATTCCATTCGTGTTCACGTTAAACTCGGTCCCGTACACTTTTACCCGAACGGCATCCGTTACCACGTAGAAAGGCCTGTTCATATCTTTCATCACCTCGAAATAAGCCTCCCCCGACAAATATACTTCCCGTCTCTTACTATCAAACTGCACCGGGTACTTCAATTTAGAGGCGGCATTTAGGTACACCCGCGTCCCGTCCGATAAAGTTATCGTGTACTCTCCGCCTCGGGGAGTCTTCAACGTATTATACTGCAATGTAGTCGTTTCTTTTTTCGTATCTTGATAAACAATACCTTTCTGTCCATTTTTCACAACAAAATTTTCTTGTACGCGAATATCCTCCTCTGCAGAAGGTAACAAGGTAATTGCCTTTCCTTGGGCCGTAATCAAAGTCGCTTTGTATCCTCCCGGAACAATTCCCGTTTTATGCATGGTCATCTGGGATTGTTCTTCCATATGCTCCTGTTGCAACCAGTAAATACCTAACAATAACGGCACGACTATAACCGCAGCATATTTCAAAACCTGCCAAACACGGAATTTCCCGCGCTTGGAACGAATATATTTCATGTAACTTTTTAACTCATGTTCCACTCTCTCTTCGGAAGGAATTGGCCCACTCGTCAAATTCCAAGCTTTCTTCAATTGATTAAAATAAACCTCGTTCTCCGGATCCGTTTCCATCCATCGAGCCAAAGCCTGAATTTCGTCCGGTGTTGCTATCCCGTCCAAAACTTTTAAAATCAATTCGTCTTTATCAGATTTTTGCATCATATCTTTATCCGTTATATCCTTATAACGACTAAAGACAAATTTACCCCTAGAGATTTTTCAAAAATTTTGAATAAAAATAAAGCACAACAACCATCCCAACTCTTTCCGTAAACGGACAAAAGCTGTAGTCATTTGTGCTTCAACAGTTTTCATGGATATATTTAATTGTTCGGCAATCTGTTTATTGGAAAGTCCATCCACTTTGCTCAACACGAATATCTCCCGGCATCGTTCCGGCAACTTATTTATAGCATCCTGTATCGCTCCCTTCAAATCCTCATCCAGCAAAGCTTGCTCTGCCTCGGGAGTCTCCACGACTTTCGAAAAATAAAAATCTAATAATTCCTGATTGATATAATTACTTTCCACCTTTTGATGCTTGATTGCATCCATACAAGCATTATAAACAGACTTATAAAGATAAGGGCGCACTTGAAGTTCCTCGTGCAATTCTCTGCGCCGTTCGTACAACCGACAAAAACACTCCTGCACCACATCATTCGCTGCCTCTACATCTTTCAAAATACGTCCAGCATAATTTAATAACGGACCATAATACATACGGAACACGTAAGCAAAAGCTACTTCTTTCCCTCTTTGGAGGTCAGCAATTAACTGTTCCGAATTATATTCCATATTTATACGACTCTCGTTTAATATTATCCAGATTCACTTCGTACAAATATACAACAATCCATGAAAAAAAGAACTTCCTAAAAAGTCCTTCCGATATTAATTTTAGATTTTAGATTCCAGACATACAGGGCCGGACACAACTACCCCCTCTAACTCCCCCTTACACAGGGGGAGAACACGCTACACTGAAACATTGAAGCGACTTTTTACATTTATCAACTCCCTCTAACCTCTCCCAAGCAACGAGAGGTGATCAACTCTCCCCTTGTGCAAGGGGGAGCCGGAGGGGGTAGTTGAGTTAGACCTTGTGCGGACTGAATCTAAAATTACCTGTTTTCTTCTTTCAACAAATAATCCACCAAAAAACTAATCTCGTTCGCCAACTCCAACGGGTTACCGAAATAACCGTTCGAACTCCAACGTAATTTACCCTTCTGGTCGATAATCATCTTGTGAGGAATCCCGTTAATCTTGTATTTATTATAATACAGGCCATTCCCTTTCCCGTCCGGGCTAACATCATACAATACCTCGAACGGGTAATTCTTCTCTTTTATAAACTTCGGCACCGTCGTCTTGAAATTCTTATCATTTTCGCATGTTGAAATAAAATAGAACGCCACGTCCGGATTCTCCGCATACCTCTCCACGGCCATTTTCATTCCCGGCATAGCTGCCTTACACGGCGAACACCACGTGGCCCAGAAATCAAGCACGATAACCTTCCCCTTCAGTTTAGACATATCGACCGTTTTCCCGTTCATATCCTCCAGCACGAAAGGCTCTATATCCTGATCAATAAGCGATGCCAGCAAATGCTGCTCAAACTCTGCAACATGATCTGCCGAACGCAACCCGTTAAGATAAACCTCGAAATCCCCCGACGGATTCTTCTTACGGAAATCCTTTTCAAGCGTGGCAATCATCTCAGGCGTAGCCGCATCATGCGCTATACTCGATTCCAAGAACGGGATTACCAACTGATCATAACCGTTAGCCGCGAGCAATTGTGCATATGTTTCATTAAAATCCGACACCTTCCCGCCAAAGAAATCCTTCACCGACTCCATCACTTCAAGCCCTTCGGCATAGGCACCCGTCTCGTAAAGCACTTTCCCGTGCGTGATCGCGTAACCGCGTGTATCCCATTTCACCTGTTCCCGCCATTGCCGGGGAGAAAAACGAGCCCTAGAATTATAATACCGATCTTCACCCCGTTCCGCCCGCTTTTGTATCTCGGCCCAAATCGCATCCGCGTGTGGACGCACCTGCTCGTATGTCACCATACCATGTTTTAATTGAAGTTGCACAACACGATAGTAATACTCGGCCAATGCCGAATACGGAACAAACGGGAGTAACTCATGCAATAACTTATAATCCTTCTTATTCACGATTCGGTCCTGCATGGACGACCAGAAAATACGCCCGTAAAAAGAACGGGATAAATCAGTCTGCGGTACCGGAAATTTCTCTTGTGGAAACCGTCGCAACATATCTTCCAATAATTGTAACTTTGCCTCCGGCTCCCGTTCCATATAGACCGCCCAAATTGCCTTATCCCTAGCCAATATACCATCAGGGAAACGTTCCAGAATCAAAGCCTCCACCTCTTTCGCCTTCTCTTCATTCTTCATCATGTCCTTGTATATCTCGGCTACCCGGATAAGTGACAACTCGGCAGGAGCCTCCAACCCTAAAATATACTCAATATCTTGCTCGAAAAGATGGTTCTGCTCTCCCGATCCGTTCTTATTCAAATTCTTGGCCGCGTAATAAGAGAGAGTTTCACGAGACTCCGGAAAAAAACGATATTCATACCCTACCCACATCTGCAACACGTTGTCATCTATCTGAGCGTCCTCTTTCGAAAAACCGGGAACGGCAAAATAATCGAAACTCTTGCTCCGTAAAAGTCCCCAATGAATGTAAGCCCCTTGTTGAGACTTGGCTTCTCCATCCACCAACTTGCTCACGAACACGCCATACTGGCCCATCAATGGACCGGAATCCCACTCACCATTATCACCATAAAACTTACAAGCCAACAACACGCATTTTTCAGGCACTTGATAAGTTGCAACCCACACGCTATCCCGCTTCACCATATTCAGATCATCCGCTCTCCAATCGTCGCCATCACAAAGGTATATAACCCCCGTTATAGTCTGGCTACCAGCCAAAGGCGTAAGCGCGCTATTATAAGATAAAGTCACCGGTTGTCCCGCCATTACAACTGAAGGTTCAAATTGGAATGGCCCTTGTTTTTCCTGTGCGTACGCGGTCAAACCGCATACACACAGAATTAATACCAATAATTTTTTCATGTCAATCTTAACAATTTATTCTACCACGTGTTAAAATGCGGTTTAATATTCATATCCGCCACCTTACCAAACCCTTCGAATGTATTTAGTGGCGTTTGACTTGTCAGCCTACCACTCGCCGGATTGAATCCGAACTCGTACACCTTTCCCTGCGTACCGTTCCATGTTGCAATATATAGCAACCTCTCGTTCACCGCACTCAGCAAAGTCGGTTTATATATCCGAATAGATGTAATCTCTTCGCCACTTGGAAATTCAGGACTGATCTTAATCGCCGTATTCGCCTCCCCGTAATCATACAAATAGACATTCCGGTCGGATGCATAGAGCAAAACTTCACCCAATGTCCCAATCTCAAAGAATTTTGCACTGGCAATCTCCGGGAGTGCCGACATATTCTTAATACCCAGCGGGACATTCGTTGCGTCGGAACGCACGTTAAAGTCCATCGAATAAAGCCAGTAATTAGGTTGCCCCGGATCCTTGAATATCGCGTAAGTAATATAATTATACCCCCTGCCCAAGAACAGAATCTCCTTGCCAATATGATTGATATCAAATATATTACCGGGATCTTGTTCCGGGAATGGAGCCAGACAGGCCGGGTAATTATTACGTCCCAAGAAACGCTGACCGGCCACATCGTAAACCACCATCGGGTAGAGATAGCTATACCCGTTAGGCAGAACATTCTCCTTCCACACTTTTACCTTTCCCTCAACCGCATCCGATATTGCAATCGGGGCCGGAATAGCGTAATCCCATTTCGGGCGGTCACTCATAATCTCGTGCATATCGCCATTCGCCATGAAGAACAAACGGGTATCACCGTTCACACCCAAACCGACCACGTTCACCTCTGCCGGCTTATCAATAAATAATTCGTCGGCATCATGCAAGAACTGGAACGTCTTGTCGTCTATCTGGAACAAGTCCTGATCAGAAGCCACATACATGGCATTAAAATTCCCGTAGTTCCGTCCCGCCACCCGGATCGTGGTCGGATTTCCCGGTAATTTACGCCCGTTAGCCTCCAGAATATTACGCAACCACTTCACCCGGTCCAGATCGGGAATAGAATTAGGCGTGGCAAGATAATCAAAGTCCGTCTCCCCGTTACTTCCATGCACGATAACAAACCCGTGATGAATATCCGTGGACACGATCAAATCAAACTCCATGCTCGACGTAACCCCTTTTCGACTATTATCCGTCACGTAAATCACCGCTTTGTAATCTCCCGGGACATGACTTACTGGTATATCCAACTTCTTATCCGTGGAAACCGGTTTCCACGTGGCAGTCTTACCCGGCTGGTAAATATACCACTCGTAGCTCAAATTACCCTCGGGAATCGGGTTCCTCGTGAAAGCAACGGTAGGATCAATCTGCAACTCCTCGTACTGCAACACCGTGTACGTCATTTTAAAACCGACAGTATCAATCACGATGTCATTTATTTCCTTATAATCATAATTACCCTTGTCGTCATAGCATCCTGTCAGAAAGAGAATGCCTGTCAGCAACGCGAGCAAATAATATTTGTATTTCATATCTCTCAGATTTTAAAATGAAATTTCAACCTTCTCCACGGCATTATCATCCATGTATATCGGTCCATGCTCGGCACGGTACTCGGCGTAAGCCGCCTGCAACTGGGCCTTGAACGTGTACATCTCGGACACGGTAAACTTCGTACCCTCTGAAGATTCCGGATCATATCTTGATTCTGTAGGGAAATCCGCGATCCCCAACGTGGACACGACAAAACTATATTTATTCACGCTATACTCACCGAAATACAACGTCGGCCAGTTCTGTGGTTCCATCAAGAAATCACCCACGTGAAGCGTGAAATATCCCTCTTCACTTCCCCCGTCACCCACGCCACCAAGTAAATCCTCCGTCGCGACAAGTCGTAACGTGATAGAAACAGCCTTTTCCTTCATGTCTGCCGTGCGATACAACGTGATCGGAAGTTGCGACCAGTATTCACCCGCTTTCATCACCCCCTCGCCAAGCCGGAAATGCGTGCCTTCAACTGCCGTGGAAAGTTCCTTAACCACCTCCGCCTTGAACTTGCGATCCCGGTCAACCACCGGCCCCATCAGACGCACATTAATCTTGGCTTCTATTTCCATTTGATCATAAGTCACGAGCGCGAACGAATAATTTTTCTCGTAAATCTGCATGACGATGCCCACTAAACTACTCCCTTCCTCATAGAAAAGGGCCCGACTACCACCTTCGAACTCCATCGGTTCGTTCTCCTCGCATCCTACCGCAAAAACGGACAACAAGAACACGAGAACCAGATATATCGTTTTTCTACATTTCATAATTCCTAATATTATAGTTATTCACCAAGACGTCCTTCCACTTCATCATCAGGCAACGGGAGAACGTAAGTATCAGCACTCACGCCTTCCGTGTAAAACCGGATCGTGAAACTGTTTATTCGCTTGTAATAGTAGAATAATTGTCCCTCCATCACAAATTCTTTAGCATACTCCTTGAAAATTTCCTCCTGTATCTGTTCCTTTGTCAAATTCGGATTCAAATTCAAATCTTCACCTAAATTACGTGCATTTCTAACCGTATTAAGATAACCGACGGCCCCTTCCGGATCGTTCTGATTCAACCGACATTCGGCAGCAATATAATATGCCTCGCTCATTCTCATGATAGGCACCTCTCCCGTGTACCCGTAATAATCGGCTGTATTATCCTGATACAACTTGATATGATACCGCGTACTCCCCCCGTCTAACGTCAGGTACTGGTACCTGTAATCATAGCTATAAGAGGCCTGATCCGTCTCGTAAACCGTTGTAAACTGCTCTTTCACCTTGGTATAGCCACCATCATCCCACGCCTCCATGATGGTCTGTAAATTAGCAATATCCAACGAAAATATCAATTCTTGAACAAACACGAGATTCCGTCCCGCGGGTGAAGGCGTAGTCACCGTACCTCCGGGAACCCAAGAAAAAACATCCTGCTTGATAATCGCATCCGCGGCCTTGAACGCCTCCCCGTAATCAGCCTTGTACAAATGGATACGCGCCTGTAACAATTTAACAGCGTAATAATTAAACTTGTGGTGACGCATACGCAAATAATCTGCGTAATCCACGGTTTCAGTTGTATATCCTCCGTTCTCGATCACCGGATCATTGACAAGCTCCTGCTCTGCAATCGTCAAATCACCCAAAGCTTTCGTGATCACCTCCGCGACAGTTGACAATTCGGTAATTTGATTATTAAACGTCTCTTCATAGGGAATCGCCTTTGTACTCGCCCCGGTTTTATACGATGGCCCGAACAGACGTACCAAATCGAAATGAAGGAAAGCCCGAAGAGCGTAGGCCTCTCCCCGAATCACATTATACTCAACCCCCGAAAACATGGTCCGATCAGCCTTATTGATATGCTCGATCAGACTATTCACGTTCGCAATCACATTATACATCTTACTCCATACCGGATCAATAACTTCTTTCGCTTGTTCCGTTGTATAATTATACTGCGAGAGATCATAATACCGTCCCGATGCAGAGAAAGGCGTGGTGTATTGTTTTCCAAGCACATCCACCATACCAAAGGAAAGTTCTTGGCCATAGATAGCCTGATCACTCATCAACAAATAAATTCCCGTGAGAGCATCCTTAAACCCCTGTGCCGTCTTGAAATTATCGTCCACCTTGACTTCCGTCTGCGGGCGCACGTCCAACCAGTTATCGCATGAAACCGTGAGTGTCAGCAATAGACCGGTAAATAATATTAATATCGTATGTCTCATTTTTCTATATCATTATAGGTTAGAAACTAGCTGAAAGCGAGAACGAAAATGTACGGGCAAAAGGATACTCGGTTCCCCGCTCTTGTTTAACCGTACTAATCCGGCCAATATCATTCATGTTAAATGATAACCGCAAACGATCAATCGGTGATCTCTTGACAAAGTTCAACTCACTGAAATCATATCCCACACTAATTGCCGAAAAAACGAATTCATCCAAATCCTCCACGAAACGAGTAGTCGGATAAGTATTTGACCTATTGATGATGTCCTTGTATTTGGCCGCCACACCGGGAGTATTCCATCTATCGTAAAGCACACGCTTATCCACGTTTACCGAGGCAACATCCACGTTTTCGATCTTATTGAGTAGCGTGGAATTATAAGTCTGCCCGCCATACTTGAACGTGAATGACAAATTCAGTGACAATCCCATGTATTCCATCGCGGCACCGATATTTCCCGTCAATTTAGCCTCGCTATCCCCGGCCACGATCTGATCGTTCGTATCCCAAGTATAGGAAAGAGAACCGTCTTTCTTCACGAAAACCTCCCGACCGTTAATAGGATCTATCCCGAGAGACTTTACCGCCCAAATCGCTGTCATACTTTGTCCTTCCGCAAACCGGACTACCGGTTTTCTATCGGATTTATAATCACCGACCTTTTCATCCTGCTCGTCATTTATTGAACGAAGAGCATCAGAAATTTTCACTAACTTGTTACTATTGTGCGCCACCCCGGCCGATATGCTCGCCGAAGCACGTTTTCTTTGGTTAGAATAAACCCGCATCTGGGCACTGATCTGGTACCCCGCATTTTCAACTTCTCCGAGATTCTCCTTGTAGGTACCGAAACCGGTTGAAGGAGCTAAATTCACGTCAGTCAACAAATTCGTGGTAACATTCGAATAATAGTCAAACCGCAACGACAACTTGTTGAACAACGTCAAATCGGCACCTAAATTACGGTCATACTGTTTCTGTCCCCGGAGTCCAGTGTTGGCAACTCCTAACAAATACACCCCCCGATCACCACCATTATAATTTTTATCGGTAAAATAACCGTATGTAGCGATAGCCATATAGGGATCGAAATTTTCCGAACCGGTATATCCCAGCGAACCTCTCACCTTAAACACGTTGATAAATGGTAGTGAGGCCATGAACTTCTCATGGTGAATATTCCATCCTAACCCAACAGACCAAAAATGTCCCCAACGATCGTCGGTTCCAAGTTGGGACGATGCGTTAGCCCGATATGTGAAATCAAACAGGTAGCGATTGTCATACGAATAGTTAACAGACCCCACCAAACCGATAGAACGGGTTTTCGTTTCACTTCCCGCGGGTTTCGTTCCCGAATACATATTTCCTGCCGTGATATAATCCGTGAACGGGGAAGGAAATCCTACCACAAGCACCGACATACTCTGATTGTTACTCGATTCCAGATTCCAAAGTGCGTTGGCATAAATCAAGTGTTTCCCCTTCTGCAAAGAATAGGACAACCCGACATCCGTGGACAAAGCCAACGACTCGGAATTTCCTTTCTCATACTCCCCGCGATTCACGTAATTATCCCCTCTCGGGTCATACGTGGAGCCTGCGAATTTCGTGTGATCGGCCGGGTAAAAACGATCCGTCGCGTTGAATGATTTCGTCAACCCGAAACGTCCCGTCACCCGCAAATTCTCCAAAATCGTCCACTCGGCATAAAAATTCTCCGTGATCGTCGTGTACGTCGTCTTGTCGATAACATCCAACTCCCCGTTGTACAGCGGGTTCGGTGTCCCGTAATAACCGGTTGACTGACTATAATAAGTCTTTATCAGGTGACCGTTTTCGTCACGTACCCTCAAATACGGGTTCATCGCCGCAAAAGCACTGAAAGAACCGTAAGGTGAGTTTTCTGCCCGGTTCGTGCTGATCGAAAGATTATTTCTGAAATTAAGATTATTATACCGGTAGGCCAACGTGATATTACCTGACAGCGTCTGCCTGTCAGATCCTTTCATAACACCCTTCACGTCATTATAACTGATATTCACGTCATAACGCATCTGTGAATCTCCCCCACTCAATCCGAGTGAATGTTTTTGTCCCACACCCGTACGCAACGGCTTTGAAAGCCAATAAGTGTTCACCCCGCGCTCCACCTCTTTCAAATACCCGTAATACTCCTCTAGCAATGCCGCCTGCTCCGTTCCCCCGCTTGCCACGTATTTATTAGCCCGCCATTCAGCCTCCAATTTCTCAGCTGCATTCGTCAAGTTATAACTGGTCAGGTCAGGAGCCGTGATATCCAAACTCCCCGTGTAAGATACATACAAATTTCCGGACTTGGGTAATATCGTCTCTATAACCACCACGCCATTGGCCGCCTTGGCTCCATAAATCGCTTTAGCCGCTGCATCTTTTAACAACGTGATACTACTCACGCAATTCATATCCAAATCGTACACCGTTTCAAGCGTTGTCTCGAAACCATCAAGAATAAAAAGCGGTTGGTTCGGATTACCCGTGTATTCTCCCTTCATATCGGGAATTGTCGTGCGCCCCCGCATCGTGATTTCGGGTAGCTGGTTCGGGTCACTACCGAATTCCAAGTTATCCGTCACGATAAAAGAAGGATCCAGATTCTTCAGGCTGGCAATCAAGTTCTGGTTACCCACCTTCTTCAAATCATTCCCCTTGAACGTGACCGCCGACCCCGTGAAACTTTCTTCCTTCCGGGTAAACATACCGGTGATCACCACCTCGTCCATCGTCTGCAATTCTTCTTCCATCACGACAGACAACGGCCTCCGGTTATCCCGAACCGCGATCTCTTGGGTTTTATAGCCGACGAAAGAGAAAATCAACACGACACTATCCTGTTTGGGTAGGTCAAAATTAAACTCCCCTTTCCCGTTTGTCACGAACCCCATCGTCGTTCCTTTCAACCGGATCGTCACTCCGGGCATCATCTCTCCTTTCGTATCCTTGACAGTGCCCCTCACCGTCATTCGCACGACAGAGTCTCTCGCTGTCACGGGATTCGGTTGTATCACGATCGTGTTATCCACAAGGCGATAAGTCAGCCCGGAACCCTTCAAACAAGCGTCCAGTACATCCTTGATATCTACATTCGTGTACTGCAAATTCAGGTTTCGGATTTGCGCCACCTGATGATCCCTATACAAAAATGTAAAATCCGTCGAATGTTCCAAAATCTTCACCACGTCCTCGAACGACGCATTTTGTAAATGCACCGTTACCCGGGTCTCTTGACTATACACGCTGGCTGATAATTGGAACGTCGACACGAACAAAATTAAGGCTAAAAATCTCATAATTAAGCACGTTTTCCGCAACCTTTCTTCCCAAGAAAGATCATGCATTCGTTTTTTTTTCATACATTTGTAACGTTTAATAAAACAATTCCGGTACTACCGGGGTTCAAAAGACGGGATACGGCCAATATCCTGTCTTTTTTATTTTACTCTTATAAACCACTTCCTTATCTCTCTACATCTTCATGACACTTCAGAAAGAAAAAGGAGGTATATCAAATCACACTTTTTTTAGAAACAATCACCTTGAAAATTAAAACATTCATACCTACACCGTCAGTTCAATACAGATCTTATTGACTCTCAACCCTATTCAAGTAAACCATCACATCATTTCTATCGTTTTTATACCGGATCACTTTCGTATAAAGCGCTATTAAAACGCTATTAAATCCCTAATAAAACGCTATATTAAATAGCGTTTTAATAGTATATTAATAGCTTTATAAAAAAACTATATCAGGAAGTGAACAGGTAGTATTCATCTAATCTATATGTTATGATTATTAAAGATCGTAGTATATCCCTGACGCAACCCAACGTTATCTCTCTCGAATATAAATGTTATTTCCCTTTACCGCAAATTCCGTGTTCCCCGTCATCTCTAACATTTCCACTACCTTGGAAAAATCCTCGTAACGTTTCATTTTTCCGGTGAACGTTACCTCTTTCTGCGAAGGACTTTCCCAGATAATATTCACGTCATACCAACGGGCAACCACTCGCATAATCTCCTCCAGACGTTGCTGCTTAAAAGCAAAAACACCTTCTCTCCACGCTGTATACAAGTAAGGGTCGACCTTTTGGGATTTTACCCGACCGGATTTATCCAGCACGGCCTGTTCTCCCGGCACTAACACAACTGACTCATTCCCAGCTGCAAACAGGACACTTCCCTCAACCAACGTGGTTAACACCTCATCTTCATCCCGGTAAGCCCGCACATCAAAACTCGTACCCAACACTTTCACGACCGACCCGTTCACTTCCACGCTAAATGGATGTTCACTGTCCTCGATCACATCAAAGTAAGCTTCACCGGTTAAATACACTTTCCGCTCCGGCCCCACGAAACTCACGGGATAACGAAGTGCAGACTCAGAATTCAAGTACACCTTCGTCCCATCACACAAAATGATCGAATACTCTCCCCCGCGAGGTACCCGTAACGTGTTATAACGCTCTTCCCGAACGAACGAATCCACTTGGTAACTCAGGCCCCGGTTTTGCACGACAATATTTGCCCCCCGCTGAATAACTAACGAATCAGATCCTCCCACACCCAAAAATCTCGTCGTTCCATCCTCGAGAATCAACTCGGCCTTTGCTTCTCCATGCCGGATAATACCAGCCACCTCTTCCGGGATCGATCCGGCCCCCTCTTCTCCACTAAGCCACAAGGCGATGATGAATAACGGGAATAGTATCCCTGCCGCAATAGCTGTCACCCGACGAATCCATCGCACCCGAACGCTACGTTTCTGTTTCCTGAGTACTTTCAAATACCCCTCCACAATATTCACTCGGGCTACTTCCTCGCTTTTCTGTGCTATATATTCAGCACTCATCATGCTCTTATAGAGCCGATCGTTCTCCTGACAATTCTCCCGCCACGTTTTCAATTGTTCCTCTTCCTGTTCGGAAAGAGTTCCCAATAAGGCTTTTGATAAAAGAGTCGGGATACTGTTATAATTTTTAATACTTTTCATATCTCTCGTTTATATAGACATGACTCTTCAAAAAGAAAAAGGAGGTATCATTCAACGAAAAAAAATCCATTCTTCTCCATACCAACGCTTACATCGGTCCCATCAACATCATGATAACCATTCGTTACCCCTCCGTTCCTAGTAACAAGTACATAACGAAACAGATGTAAGATTAACCATTGATTAACAACGTCCTTAGTCAAACAAGAAGAAAGGGGTTATACCATCGTGAAAAAAAGAGTAAATAAATTCCCGAGTTTCTCTTTAAGCAACCGTCGGGCCACCTGCTTTTGCTTTTTCACCGTTTCCACGGCAATACCTAACTCTTCGGCAATTTCCTTGGCCGAATAACCTTGGATCGCCCTGGAAAATACGTTACGACTTCCGGGAGGCAAATCCTCTAGGGCATTCATGACAATACGAAAGGTTTCATTCTTGATATACTCGTTGATTTCGGTTTCATCGAATTCCTCGGTAAAAGATTTAGTGACACGTTGGCGAACTTTCTCCGCACGTAGATGACTAAAACATTTATAACGCACCATCTGATACAAATAGGCAGACAAGTTATCAACCGCTCCCAATTTTTCCCGGGTTTCCCATATCTTCACGAAGACATCCTGCACAATATCTTCTGCCACATCTTGGTTGTCAAGATATTTCATGGCAAAAGAGACCAGCACAGAATAATAGTCTACAAAAAGGACCTGAAAGACCTTTTCATCACCTAGCATCAAGCTATGCACATCTTTAGGAGTTTCACCCATCATTCAAATTCAATTACTTCACAAATATAACGAATTAATTTTACAATATGAAAATACACCGAACCACAAACCCAAACGCTTTTAAAGATAAATTTCTCGCCATTTCCACGGGAATTCTTTACAATTTTATTTTCACGGTTATGCTATTTTGTCAGCTAAAACTGCTAAATTTGCAGATGAGTATTGAGGATTGGATTCTTTTTCACGTTCCATGCCAGACATCAAGGATAAAGAATTCATAAATTGTAAATCACATGGAGGACATCAGAACGATTAAACAACGTTTCGAAATTATCGGGAACGACATCAAGCTAAACCGGGCAATAGAAAAAGCTGTACAAGTGGCACCCACGGATTTTACCGTGCTTATCACGGGGGAGAGTGGCGTGGGGAAAGAGATTTTCCCCCGGATTATCCACAGTTTCAGCACCCGTAAACATGCACAGTACATCGCGGTTAACTGCGGGGGGATTCCGGAAGGAACCATTGATTCCGAATTATTCGGCCACGAGAAAGGTTCATTCACGGGGGCGCTTTCCGATCGGAAAGGTTACTTCGAGGTCAGTGACGGGGGAACGATTTTTCTGGATGAAGTAGGAGAATTACCTTTGTCCACGCAGGCGAAATTGTTACGCGTACTTGAGGCCGGAGAGTTTATCCGGGTCGGATCATCGAAAGTGCAAAAAACGAACGTGCGAGTAATTGCCGCCACGAACGTGGACCTACCAGCGGCTGTCAAGAACGGGAAGTTCAGGGAAGACCTTTACTACCGGATCAACACGATCCCGATCTCGATCCCCGCACTACGGGACCGGAAAGAAGATATATCCCTCCTGTTTCGAAAATTCGCGGCTGACTTCGCCGAAAAATACCGTATGCCTCCCATCCGACTGACCGAGGATGCCGTGCAAATACTCGAAAACTACCGGTGGCCGGGAAACGTGCGGGAATTGAAAAACATCACGGAACAAATTTCCATTCTCGAACAGGAAAGGACGGTCGATGCCTTGAGATTAAAAGAGTATCTCCCGGCACAAAATAATACGCTCCCGGCATTAACATCTAACCCGGAAAGCGATCATAGTTTCGCCACGGAACGGGAAATCCTGTACAAAATACTTTTTGACATGAAAAAGGACATGAACGATTTGAAACACCTCGTGTACGACATCATGCAAAAAGAACACACGATAAAACCCGAATCGGAACCTTCCACCTCCATCGTTCTCCGGAACTTGTATGAAACTCCGCAATCGGAATTCCTTGGACAAGCCCCGCAAAAGACGATCTCCGTGGAGAAGAACAATCATATCGAGGATACAGAAGCTGTCGTGGAAGAATCCCTCTCACTGGAAGAGAAAGAAAAAGAAATGATCGTGAAAGCCTTGGAAAAAAACCACGGCAAACGAAAACTGGCCGCGCAGGATCTTGGAATATCAGAGAGGACGCTATACCGGAAATTAAAAGAGTATGATATTGAAATTTGAAAACACGAAGAGACGAATTTCTGCAAATTAAAATTATCTTTGTCTGGTACAAACAGAACTGCGTGCATATCAAGATAAAATACACATGATCAAGAAAATTATACCTATATTATTGCTGGCTTTTGCCTTTAACGGGTGTAAATTAACATCCGTCAAGTACTCGTTTTCGGGCGTGTCGTTACAACATGGAGAGAAAACATTTTCGGTAGACTATTTCTCGAATAAAACCGCTTTTGCCCCGAACTTGGGAGCGGATTTCACGGAAGCGCTGAAAAGCTATTTACGCTCGCGGACGAACCTGACCGAATTGACAGATAATGACGGGGATATTCGTTTCGAGGGACAGATCACCGGATTCACACAAACCCCAGTAGACATCACCGCCGATGAAATCGCCGCCAAGAACCGGTTGACAATCACGATCCGGGTGAAATACACAAACACGAAAGACGAATCGGGGAAATCGGATTTCGACACATCATTCTCGCATTATGAAGATTACGGGATTGACGAGAATTACGAGTCCATCGAACCGGATTTGATAACGAAAATCACAGAGAAAATTATCGAAGATATTTATAACAAGGCCTTAACAAACTGGTAAACGTTGAAACCGGAAGAATTAATTGATATTATACGTTCGGGACGAAAAGAGGGTGAGGACATCCGGAGTATGGAGTTTCTCATAGAACAATTCCCTTATTTCGCCACGGCACGAACCGTGTACTTGAAAATGTTACACGATTCGGGTCACTCGGCCTATCCCGAAAAATTAAAGCATAATACGATTTACATTCCCAATCACAAACAGTTTTATCGTTTTCTGAACAATTTATTATCGGATTGGAACGAGATCGGGAATCCGGTGTTCAAGCCGGAACCTGTTGCAATCGAGTTGCTGGAAGACAAGGAAGAGGAGAAGAAAGTCATTCCCGCAACCACGTTCTACCAACTTGAAAACGAGTTCCCGGAGGAGGAATTCCTACCGATAGATGCCATCGCAAATGAATGGTTGTCACGTAAAAAACAAAAAGAGGAACGAAAAGATTCCCTTATTGATAAATTTATCCAAGAAGAGCCCTCCATGCCCAAGATCACGGAGGAAAACCCGGGTATGCCAGTCGTCACGGAACCTGTCACGGGAGAGAAACCCGAATTTTTCTCGGAAACCCTGGCAAAAATATACGTCCGCCAGCAACTATATGACAAGGCCATTGCAACTTATCTAAAATTAAGTTTGAAATATCCGGAAAAAAGTGTTTACTTCGCGGTTCAGATTGAAAAAATAAAAGAGAAAATTAATAATAATAAGAACTAATTATGTACATAGCTGTTTCTATTTTGATCTTTATTGTTTGCGCTCTACTTATATTGATCGTATTGGTGCAAAACTCAAAAGGCGGTGGTTTATCTTCTTCCTTTGCTTCTTCAAACCAAATCATGGGTGTAAGAAAGACAACCGATTTCTTGGAAAAAGCGACATGGACATTAGCTGGGGCGATGCTTGTTTTATGTATTGTATCCGCGATGGTACTCCCCAGAGGTGAACAAGCCGGGAAAAAATCTGCTATTCAAGAGCAAATTAATACTGCCGCTCCGGGAACACAGGCAATCCCTGATTTCGGAACGATGAACAATAACAACACGACCACTACAACAGGTGAAGAGAATAACACGACTTCACAAGAACAAGAATAACGATTCACGGAATCGACACGAGAAAATGTCAGTATGTCAGTCATACTGACATTTTTTTGTTTGGCACGAATTATGCTCTTCTCCAAACGTAATTTTCAATTAAAAAGAAAGAATTAATTAATAATAAACTTTTAAATATTAAGAATTATGGCACTTAAGACAGTTCTTAACAAAATCATTGTAGAGCCGGTAGAGGCAGAAACTAAAACCGCATCAGGTATCATCATCCCTGATTCAGCAAAAGAAAAACCACAAAAAGGAATCGTGGTAGCAACCGGAAAAGGCAAACACGACGAGCCGATGGAAATCAAAGTGGGAGATGCCGTTTTATTCGGTAAATATTCAGGCACAGAAGTCAATATCGACGACAAAAAGTATCTGGTGATGAATCAATCAGACATTCTAGTGGTTCTTTAATAATTGATTCAGTGATTGACGATTGATGATTTAGTGATTAAAGAAAGGATAAAAACCATGAAAGTGAATCACTTAATCGAAAATCATAAATCACGAAATTTATAAGATTTAAAATCTAAAATTAGAAACGGTTATGGCAAAAGAGATAAAATTTAATGTTGAAGCCCGCGATTTATTGAAAAAGGGTGTTGACGAATTGGCTAATGCAGTGAAAGTAACGCTTGGCCCCAAAGGACGTAACGTGGTAATCGAGAAAAAATTCGGTGCCCCGCATATTACCAAAGATGGTGTTTCCGTGGCAAAAGAGATCGAACTTTCTGATCCGTATGCAAACATCGGAGCACAAATGGTAAAAGAAGTGGCATCCAAAACAGGTGATGATGCCGGAGATGGAACTACAACCGCAACGATCTTGGCTCAATCTATCATCAACGTGGGCTTGAAAAACGTGACTGCCGGAGCGAACCCGATGGATTTGAAGAGAGGTATCGACAAGGCTGTTGCTGAAGTAGTGAAGAATTTGGAGAAACAAAAAGAAGCTGTTGGTGAAAACTATGACAAAATCCGTCAAGTTGCCCGTATCTCTGCCAACGGTGATGACAATATCGGAGCATTGATCGCTGAGGCCATGGAGAAAGTGACCAAAGAAGGCGTGATTACGGTGGAGGAAGCTAAAGGTACTGAAACCGAAGTAAAAGTGGTTGAAGGTATGCAATTCGACCGCGGTTACATTTCTCCCTATTTCGTAACTGACACGGAGAAAATGAACGCAGAATTCGAGAAACCTTATATCCTGCTTTATGACAAGAAAGTTTCCACGATGAAGGAACTTCTTCCGTTGCTAGAACCGGTTGCTCAAGCTGGGCGTGCTTTAGTAATCATCGCAGAAGATGTTGAAAGCGAGGCATTGGCAACCTTAGTTGTGAACCGTTTGAGAGGTTCTTTGAAAATTGCTGCTGTGAAAGCTCCCGGATTCGGAGATCGTAGAAAAGAAATGCTGGAAGACATTGCCATATTGACAGGTGGTGTCGTGATCTCTGAAGAGAAAGGCTTGAAATTGGAAACGGCCACGATCGATATGTTAGGATGCGCTGACAAAATCACGATCGACAAAGAAAACACCACGATCGTGAACGGTTGCGGTTCAAAAGAGGCTATTGCAGAACGTGTGAATCAAATCAAGAAATTGATCGAACATTCTACTTCTGACTACGATAAAGAAAAATTACAGGAAAGACTGGCTAAATTAGCTGGAGGAGTTGCCGTACTTTACGTGGGTGCCGCTTCTGAAATCGAGATGAAGGAGAAGAAAGACCGCATCGATGATGCCTTGAGCGCAACGCGTGCCGCAATCGAGGAAGGTATCGTTCCCGGAGGTGGTGTGGCTTACATCCGTGCTATCGAAAGTCTTGAAAAAATGAAAGGCGAGAACGAAGACGAAACCACCGGTATCGAGATTATCAAACGTGCTATCGAAGAACCGCTTCGTCAGATTGCCGCTAACGCCGGAGTTGAAGGAGCCGTGGTAGTGAACAAGGTAAAAGAAGGCAAGAAAGATTTCGGTTACAACGCCCGTACAGGTGTTTACGAAAACTTGATGAAGACCGGAGTTATTGACCCGAAGAAAGTAGCGAGAGTTGCCTTGGAGAACGCCGCTTCTATCGCCGGAATGTTCTTGACCACCGAATGTGTTTTGGTAGAGGAAAAACAAGAAAATCCTGCTCCCGCAATGCCGCCGATGGGTGGAGGAATGCCGGGAATGATGTAATCATCGAGGAATTTAGATAAAAAAAGCCCCTTTTCGGGGGCTTTTTTTGTTTACTTTATATACCTTTACACCCGCAAATTCAATTTATTACACTTAATACGATTTTATGAATTACACGATTCTCGATTTCTTGCAGTTGATCGGATCATTGGGTGTGTTCCTCTTCGGTATGAAGATGATGAGTGAGGCCTTGCAAAAGGTTGCGGGTAACAAAATGAGAACCATCCTCGCCGCAATGACATCCAATCGCGTGAAAGGGGTGATTACAGGTTTGTTAATCACGACCATCATCCAGAGTTCCTCAGCCACCACCGTAATGGTTGTCAGTTTCGTTAATGCCGGCTTACTTGACCTTATCGGTTCTATCGGGGTCATCATGGGTGCCAACGTGGGAACCACGTTCACGGCATGGTTAATCTCCATCCTAGGGTTCAAGATTAGTATGGTCAGTCTTTCTCTTCCCCTGATCGGGTTGAGCCTACCGCTGCTTTTTTCGGCAAAACGGATGCGCAAGAGCTGGGGGGAATTGATTATCGGTTTCGGACTTCTATTTATCGGTCTGAACTTCCTGCAGGAAAACATGCCGAACATTCATGAAAATCCAGAGATCCTAAATTTCTTACATAATTACACGGATTTAGGGTATGGTTCTTATATCCTGTTCATGCTTATCGGAACAGCACTGACCATACTGATACAATCATCATCTGCCACGATGGCACTGACTCTGGTCATGTGTGCAAACGGCTGGATCGGGTTCGACATCGCAGCTTCCATGGTTTTAGGAGAAAACATCGGAACCACGATCACGGCGAACCTCGCCGCCATGGTTGCCAACACAACTGCCAAAAGAGCCGCTTTTGCTCATTTCCTGTTCAACCTCTTCGGGGTTGCATGGGTTTTAGCCATATTCCCGTTCTTTTTAGGCTGGGTGGCACAATTGAGTATTTACTTGGGAATTGGAGATCCGTTCACAAGCGTGGGTTCGGTTCCGGTAGCGCTATCGTTGTTCCACACTTGCTTTAACGTGGCCAACGTGCTTATTTTGATCTGGTTTACCAAGGTCATTGCAAAACTCGTTACCCATATTATCAAATCCAAAGAATCGGCAGACGATGCCTTCACGTTGAAACATATCAAAATCGGGTTATTATCTACCCCGGACGCATCCCTGTTCCAAGCAAAACAGGAGATTTCTCACTATGCGAAGAACACATTGGATATGTATCGCCAAGTAGTAGAATGTCTGCACACTCCCACGAAAGAATTCGAAAAGAAATTCAATAAAATAGACAAACTGGAAGACGAGAGTGATGTGGTGGAAGTAGAAATTGCAGACTACCTGACGAAAGTATCGGAATCCAAATTATCCACGGAAAACTCGCAACGGGTCAGAGCTATGTTCAAGATCGTATCGGAAATCGAAAGTATCGCCGACTCGTCATTGAACGTTGCCAAAGCTGTTGGACGTCGGAATGAACAAAACGTGGAATTCCCCGAATTTATCGACGAGAAGTTACAACACATGATGGCTATCGTGGACGAGGCACTCGTGGTTATGTGTGCAAACCTCACGATTGAATACAAGGAAGTGAAGGCAAAGAAAGCTTACGAAGTAGAGCAAACGATCAATGATTACCGGACGATCCTGCAACAGGAACACTTGACTGCAATCGAGGAAAAGAAATATGATTATGCCACGGGTATTATATACAGTGACATTTTCTTCGAATGCGAGAAGATCGGGGATTACGCAATTAACGTGACCGAGGCAATCAAGGAAATCGGGAGTGACAACTAATGAATTGAAAATGGAGAATTGAAAATTGAAAATGAGATATTTAACTTTCAATTTTTAGTCCTTAGTTTTTAGCTTTTAACTTTTAGTTTTTAACTTATAACATATAACATGGCACAAGAAGATATTTTTAAAAAGCTGGTAGCACACTGTAAAGAATACGGATACGTGTTCCAGTCATCAGAGATATATGACGGGCTGGCTGCGGTGTACGATTACGGACAATACGGGGTTGAACTGAAAAACAATATCAAAAAGTACTGGTGGGACTCAATGGTGCTGTTACACGAGAACGTGGTAGGATTGGATTCCGCCATTTTCATGCACCCGACTATCTGGAAAGCCTCCGGGCACGTGGATGCTTTCAACGACCCGTTGATTGATAATAAAGATTCAAAAAAGAGATACCGGGCAGACGTACTGATCGAAGATCATATTGCCAAATATGACGACAAGATCGAAAAAGACGTTGCCAAGGCAAAAAAGAGATTCGGGGAGAAGTTTGACGAAACATTATATCGCCAGACGAACCCGCAAGTGCTGGAAAATATTCGGAAAAAGGAAGAACTTACTGCCAGAATGGCAAAGGCTTTGAATGAGAACGACTTGGTTGAACTTCGCCAGATTATCGTTGACAACAAGATTGTTTGCCCGATTTCCGGCACCAGCAACTGGACGGAAGTACGCCAATTTAACTTGATGTTCTCCACGGAAATGGGGTCCACGGCCGAAGGAGCCAGTAAGATATACCTGCGTCCCGAAACGGCACAAGGTATTTTCGTGAACTTCCTAAATGTCCAGAAGTCCGGACGTATGAAAATTCCTTTCGGAATCGCCCAGATCGGTAAAGCTTTCCGTAACGAGATCGTGGCACGTCAATTCATCTTCCGGATGCGTGAATTCGAACAAATGGAAATGCAATTTTTCGTACGCCCCGGTAGTGAACTCGATTGGTTCAAGAAATGGAAGGAAACCCGTATGAGCTGGCATCAAGCGTTGGGATTCGGACCGGAGAAATACCGGTTCCACGATCACGAGAAACTGGCGCATTACGCAAATGCAGCCACGGACATTGAATTCCGTTTTCCATTCGGCTTTAAAGAGGTGGAAGGAATCCATTCCCGCACGGACTTTGACCTAAAACGTCACCAAGAGTTCTCCGGGAAGAAAATACAATACTTCGATCCCGAGTTAAACGAATCATACGTACCTTACGTGATCGAAACATCTATCGGCGTGGACCGGATGTTCCTGCAAATCCTTTCTGCCGCTTACACGGAAGAAGAGATCGAAAAAGAAGACGGATCGAAGGATTCACGGGTTGTATTGAAATTACCTCCTGCCCTAGCCCCAATCAAGCTGGCCGTGATGCCACTCGTGAAGAAAGACGGGCTACCCGAGAAAGCAGAAGAAATCATGAAATTATTGAGACTGGACTTCAGATGCCAGTACGATGAAAAAGACTCTATCGGCAAACGCTATCGCCGCCAAGATGCCATCGGAACCCCGTTCTGTATTACCATCGACCACCAGACGCTGGAAGATAACGCCGTAACCATCCGTTACCGGGATACGATGAAACAGGAACGCGTGGCCATAGACCAATTACATGACATCTTGAGAAAAAAGACGGACCTCCGTGAAATTCTGAAAGAAGTCAAGATATAATGATTGAGTGATTGGGTCCGATTCCGCAATTTATGATTCTTTTAAATTGCGGAATCGGAAATCCCTCAATCTAAAATCATAAAATTCACTATCTTCTTAACTTTTACTTTTCCATCCCCGTATATAGTGTTACTAAATTAACCAATTAATTTGTAACGCTATGAAAAAATTGACATTGCTATTGTTGATAGCCATCTCTTGTGGATTCTACACGGGGGTACGAGCGCAAGTCAACGTGACTTCCGTTTCGGAAAAAAATGACGCGGACAACTTCTACAAAATGATGAAAGAGGCTTTCCCGCTATCATTCAATGACCCGGCATCTCCAAGATTCGTGTTTTTCAACAAGAATAAAAACTTCGTTTTCGGTGTGGGGGGATTTGTGCAAGTACAGGGGATTTACGATTTTAACGGAGTTCCCAATGACAATTATTTTACCACAAACGCCATCGCTCTCAAAGGAGAACAATCCGGGGGTAGATATGGTATTTCTGTCGGGCAATCCCGCCTATTCTTCAAATTAGTCGGAGACACGGATGTCGGCAGATTGGTCACCTACATGGAAATGGAATTCGAGGGGAACCAGAGTACCCCAATTCTAAGACAAGCTTTTATCAAATTTAAAGGATTCACGATCGGTAAAACATGGAGTACATTCTGTGATATTGCCGCAGGACCGGCCACGGTGGACGAGGAAGGCCCTTCCAGCGAAGTGGCATTACGCCAGCCACAGATTCGCTACACGTACAATTTTACAGACAAGCTGGAAGCATCCTTGGCATTGGAGTATGTGGAGCCATCCTACACGGAAGGAGAATTTACCAAGTATATCAACCAACGAATTCCGGACATCCCGATTAATGTGAAATACAGTTTCAAAAACGGGAGTCACCTGCAAGCGGGAGCCGTGTTGAGAAATATGTATTACAAAGATGAAGTTGAGGATAAAGACCGGATCGTTACAGGTTGGGGAGCCTCATTGAGCGGTATCTGGCAATTTGCCGAAAATACATCCCTTTGTTTTCAAGGAGTGTACGGGAAAGGAATCTCCAACTACATACAGGACATTTCCGGTTCGGGCCTTGACCTCGTACCCAGCGCCACGGCAGAAGGGAAATTGAAAGCTTTCAATGCATGGGGTGGTTATATCGGATTCTCTCATAACTGGAGTAAAGTTCTGACATCAAATATCATGTACAGTTATGCCCGAGCCCTTGATCGTTACGGGATGCCCGCAACATCATACAAATACGCACAATACGCCGCCACCAACCTGTTCTGGGATTTCAGTGAATACGGTTCCTGCGCCATAGAGTACGTATTCGGTCGTCGGAATGACTTCAACAAAGATTACGGTAACGCCAGTCGTATCAACACGATGATACAGTACCGGTTCTAAAATCAGTACCAAGAAGTACGAATATATTTTAATCGGGAAAGGGATTATCCATTATTTTGGAATAATCCCTTTTCTATATTGTCAGATTTGTCGTCAATCCCATTTACTTGCGTTTCTTCACTTCAACCTTGCGAGCCTTTTCCGTGTAAATATCCTTTTGATCCACCGACATATCCTTACCCTCTCCAAACGTGC